>AZIK01011587.1_pt1 | contig 35309 bp, 26 predicted proteins | sample 359131 | NCBI WGS metagenome assembly AZIK01 (sample SAMN02429715, study PRJNA222663) | marine sediment metagenome | biome: Sediment sample; isolation source: enrichment culture of sample MGS-ANC(AMM) from oil contaminated site at the... | place: Italy: Ancona | collected 2012-02-14 | depth 6 m m | reverse complement strand
TAATAATTGCGTTGTCATCGGTGGTACGGATCTTACTTGCTAGCCGACCATTGCTGTCGTAAGTGTAGGTTTGATTACCGCTGCTTGTTAATTGATCGTCGTCGTTGTAATTAGCCACCACTCCGTCAATGAGCGAGCGCACACTGGTTGATAAGCGTCTATTGCCATTTTCATCGTAGTCGTATTGTTCAACCAATTCTCCGTTGAGGGTAACGCTATCGAGGCGGTTCCTATTGTTATAAATATACTCATAACGATCGGTTCTTGTCGTATTGCCCAAATCAACAATGTCGGTGCGAGTTTCTATTTGCCCTGTTGTTTTATAGGTATACGTTGTATCGATGCCGACACCTAAGACCTCTTGGTGGCGCGTTTTAGCTTCACCGTAGCCGTTATACGTTAGGCCGACGCTGTAATTATTCTTACCTACTTGCATTGGCAAGCCATGAGCAGGGTCTCGGGCTATCGTGAATCCATTAATAGACGTCAACAAACTATCGCTATCGTACCCTAGCGATGTACTGCTACCGGCATAAGACATGCTGTTGATAAGGAAATCGTTGTTGTAGCCATAAATAATACTACCGGATAATTCACCGCTGTATGTCGTGGAAGTGAGCAAGCTACCATCGTAACCTAGACTCATTACCTCGCTACCTTCTGCTACTCTCTGCAATTGATTACCATTTATATAATCGTAATCAGTAGTGGACTCAGGCGTTGTTGTTTGTGCTAGTACGCCATTTGAGTAGGTATTCACGATTCGTTGCTGAGATGGGAGTATCGTGGTCGTCAGTCGACGATCTCGATCATATTCGTAAATAGTTTCGGCATGCAGTGGCGTTGACACCGAGGAGACTTTATTCACTTTATTGACAGGTGATGTATGCGTTTTAGCGACCGGAACAATTGTTGATGTCACATTGCCATTGGCATCATATCCATATTCAGTAATATGACCATCAGGAGTTTCAATCTTCCACAGCCGCCCAGCGATATCGTACATATACCAAGTTGTCTGATTGCCTGTCGTAACTGAGGCAACTTTTCCGGTAACCGAGTCGTAGGTGTAACTCGTGATTCGATTGCCCGTGGTAACCGTCTGTAGGCGTCCGCGAGTATCGTAATCGTAAGTAGTCTCGGTAAATCCATCAATTAAAGTACGAGTGGTCTTCAGCGTTGTGATATCGAAGAAGGTAGTACTGGTACGCCCTTCTGGAGTAACAAATACCCGAGTGCCTGCGTTAGAGTCATAAGAGAATACTGATGCTTTACCATTGGCAGTAGTCGTTAACTCATATTTAGAGAAATCTGTATTATTAGAGCCATAAATTTTACTGTAAGTAGTTTTACTTTCAAGGAGGCTGGGCTGTGTAATGCTAACAGATGACGGAATTTCATCATGTGTACGAATATCTATAACATTATTTATTTGGGTGGTCACGCCGCCACTCGTGATCGTCTCGCTTAAATTATCCTCAGATCGAATTTTGGTAACAATTGATCCATCCTTTTCGGCTGTTATCGTTTTTACCGAGCCATCTAAAAGAGTACTGCGAACGGTTTCGTAGCTTTGACTTTCGGCTGTGTTAAATCCATAACGGCGGCCTGTAGAACCCTCATCAATGTCGTAGAAATTCCATTCACCTCCTTCATTATCATACGTACGTTCTACTCGGCCGTAAGCATCAAAGTCGTGGTAGAAAGGATTCCCATTAGGTTCAGTTTTCTTTGTTAATAAATTATTTAAATACTCGAACTGATAACTTTCACCGCTATCGTACGTCACGCTTTGCAGTAAGCCACGATTATCGACATCAAGCTCAGTTCGACGTCCATCTGGGCTAATAATCGTACGAATCACACCAGAGTCATCACCCTGTATGATAATACGATTACCAAATTGATCTTGGATACCCTCTAAATTATTGTCATCGTCGTATTCAAATGTATAAAGATCTTTGCCAGTATCCACATCAATGGACGATGTATGTCGACCTAAGGAATCGAACTTATAGGGCGAGCTAATCACTTTGCTATCTTTTCTCACGCAGCGCACATACTGCTCGTTGACCATTTCAAATTGATCGCTGCTATATGAATTGCTTTCTACTCCCCAAGCTCGGCCTTGAAGCGAATTATTTGGTGTAGAACTCCAATAAGCCCGTTGAAAATCAACATTATATGACCATAAAGAATCGCTACTAGGCCACTGAATTTCAGTCTTCTTGTTAAAAGTATTATTCGGATTTATATATAACAATTCATTAACTGTTGGTAAACGCCAATCGTTGAAGCCTGCGTGCTCTGATGTCTCGCAATAATTAATGGCAGATTGCCAATCTAATTGTATAGATTCATTGTCGTCCGAATCCTGCCACATCAAACTATTTTTAGTATCAGTAACAACATTCAAGATATCATCCCTAATAAGATCATCAGTGATAGCGTCATCATAAATATCACCAGAAACGCAAACTAAAGGGGTTAAGCTATAAGAGTAATAATAGGTATTAACATGTGCATTTCCAAAATTAAGAAACTGCATAATGTTGCTACGGCTAGTTTTCGCCGCAGAATAATAAGACTCTTTTGCCGTTGTAACTCTCCAACCACCACCTTCAGTTGGAGTATTTAAATGACTACAGTGATCAAGCGCTTCATTTTTTGAACTCGCAAATATCTGCGTATCAGAGCCTTCCCACTCCAAGCCCGTATTATGATTGAACTCCGTACCATTAACCGTTATTTCGTAACTCGCTGAAATTCCTGGGTTGCCATAAAATGCGTCGTCCCCTTCAGCGATAGAAGTTACAACGCCGGTACTTATTACACTCGATAAACCATGAACATTATCAACACCTGCGTCATACACAGAAGGCGGTAATCGCTATTACATCCTAACCGATCAGCTTGGTAGCCCACGTATGGTTACCGACGAAGACGGTACTTTGCTGCGCGAAATAGAATACGATAGCTTTGGTAATATCGTTGCCGATAGCGCGCCTGAAATAAAACTAGCGTTTGGTTTTGCAGGCGGGCTTTATGATACCGACACCGGCTTGATTCGATTCGGATGGTAAAAAAGGCCGCGTTGGCGGCCTAAAATATTGGGCGGTAAATTTACTCGAGCAAACGTGCGCGCATAGCGATCAAGTCTGCTTTTGAGATGCCTAGGCCTTCAGTAATGTAGCCCTCTACAGAGCCGTATTTTTCTTTCATTGCGGCAAATGCAGCATGGAGATAAACCGGGCGAACATCCATGAATGCGTTAATCGCTTCTGGCGATAATTTCTTGAATAATTCCATACTTTGATCAGTGCTCTTTTCTGCTCCCTGTTCTTTTTTAGCGCTGTGCGATTGCTGCTGTATTGCTTTGATAAATTCGCGTGATTTTAGATAGTCTTTCATCACGGTCTCTTCTGGCACGCCGAGTGCCGTTAGGACGAGTGCTGACGCAATTCCCGTACGATCTTTACCGGCACTGCAATGAATCAGAAGCGCTCCGTCGTCGTGAGCCAATGCACGAAACATTTCGCTGTAATTGTGTTGTTGTTGATCTGGCATAGTGCGATATAGGTTAGCCATCATAGCTTCAGCCTGATCGCCAGTTAGATCCGGTTTAAAGTGTTTGGCGATGATATCTCCGAAGTCATATTCTGTTTTGATGATATTAACCGGAGCGTCGCTTACCCAGCGATCTGGTTCTTGGGTGCGCTCTTGAGTTGTGCGCAGATCCGCAATGGTTTGAATATTCAGCGCCGCGACGGTTTTTAGATCATTATCGCTAAGTTCGCTCAGCTTGGCTGAACGATAGATTATTCCTGGCTTAACGGTTTTGCCGTCGATGGTTTGGTAGTTACCAATGTCGCGGAAGTTAGTGGCACCATCAAGTTCCATAACGCGGTCTTCAGCTGCATTTACTGCTAATGGCTGAAGGCATACAGCAAATAATACAAGCGCATATCGAAGCGTTTTATTCATGTTTAATTCTCCAAAAGGAGGAGCACGTCGAGCGTGCTCCTTGCAGAGTTAGTAGTTGATGCGTACGCCGGCTAAATAACTGCGGCCGTAGCTTTCTGATTGGTTGATGGTGCCGGGTCTCATTGGTTAGGTTGTTGGCGTTGACGTATACGGATGCATAGCCACCATCCATTTCCCACGGTAGGTCGTAGCTAACCGACATATCGACACGTTGTTGTTCGCCCCAAACTTCATCTGGATCTTCAATTGGCGATACCCACTCATCGCGATACTGGTAATTAACTCGCGCTGATACACCGCCCGCTTCATAGAATACGGAAGCATTAAAAACAGTGTCTGAAGTACCCGGAAGTTGTTTTGTTTCCTTGCTCGCGGTTTTGAAATCACTATCTAATAAGGTGACGTTAGTGCTAACACCAAGGCCGCCAAGAGGGCCATCAATCCACTCGCGTAAGCTCACTAGGGCATTCAGTTCTAGGCCCTGTAATTTGCCGTCTGAACCGTTCACAAATCCGGTGTAGGTCCACTCTTCACCCGCTGCGCTGCTTAAATAACGTCCGCCATCGACGGTGGTGCTGTCGGCATAGATAACGTTATCTATGGTGCGATAGAAGGCCGCGGCAGAAATTAAACTGGCGGGAGCAAAGTACCATTCGACAGAGGTATCAAAACCGACTGATTCTTCGGCATTAAGTTGCGGGTTACCGCCGCGAGCTGTTTTGTCACTAGCACTTACTGCAACGGCTGCACGCCACTCGTCGTAGTTAGGACGACTAACACCGGTTGTGACCGAGTTACGCCATTTTACGTCTTCGGCTAGATCCACGTTGATGTGTACCGCAGGTAGCACATTGACGAAGTTATCTTCTTCTTTGATTTTGCGGCCTTCGATGGTGCCTTCGCTGCTGTAGTCGGTACGTTCAACACGAGCACCGGCGATAACAGAGCCCCAAGTGGTACGGATATCAGCCATGCCGTAAGCGGCTAGGACGCTTTCGTCGATTTGGATTTTGTCGGAATCGGCAATGGTTTGATTGTTTAGCGCGCCAGTTGCTTGCCACGCATCCAGTACGCCAGCGTTATCGTAATATGTGCCATCGATAGAGTTGGTGGTATTGCTCGACCAGGTTTTCCCTGTATTGAATGAATTAATATCAAGGCTGGCAATACCGGTGGTATCCAATGCAAAGGAAGCGACATGACCACGTGCTGTGCGTTGATCGTATTGAGTGCCCAAGCTCAAGGTTGCGTCGTTACCCATCACCATAATGGGCGTTTCGGCATCAAAGCGTAGTTTGGTTTCTTCGTTATCCAGCAATTGAGTATAAGGAATACCAATCGTTGCGGCGTAGTTAATACCCGCTAATGGCGACGATAAGGTTAGGATTGGATCTTCAATATCGGAAACGTCATAACTTGCGGTTACACCATCGCTTACGCCACCACCAACACTGCGTGGAATGGGTAAGAACATATCAAACTTGGTTTTGGTGAGGGTGACGCTTGGCATCAGTTTCCAGTTATTTGTTTGGAATTCAGCGCCTAAGGTGTGAGTTCTGGTAGAGTTTTTATAGGTACCGTCTTCCAGTAGGCGGCTGATTGATACCGCCTGATCGTCCGCTTTTACTCCAGCAACAGGGCTTAGGAAATCGAAGACGAATTGGTTACGTTCTTCGTTATCAATGAATTCACTGTAAAGGGTGTTGAAGTAAACACGCTTTAAAACATCGTCACCACGATATTCAACGCGGCCACCCCAAGCGTTATCTTCACGCTGAACCTTATAATTACGATACTCAAGGCTGTTAACAACTAGCTCGCCAGCATCGTTCTTTTCAAGGTCGTATTCGCGGTTATCTGTGATCTGATCGCGTTTGTTGTGCGAGCCGAAAGCGACAATGCCAATGCTATCGTTCGACCAGCCTGCGCGTAGGCTGTATTTCTCAATATCGCCGTCGCCGAGTTCTTGTTTGCCTGCACCTATATCTGCGGCTAACGATAGACCTTCTTTTGAAAATGGATCAAAGGTGATGACATTTACATAGCCGGAAATGGTATCTCCAGGCATGGATGGCAATACCGCTTTGTTGGCTTCAATACGGCTGGTGATCGTGGATGGAAAGCTATCAAAGCGCGGCACGCGGCCGTTCTCTGCGCCCGGGACATCAATGCCGTCAATAGCGATTTTGGTGTAACGGAAAGGCGCGCCACGGAAGTTAATGTAGCGTGCTTGACCTTGATCTCGTTCAATTGCAACACCGGGTAGGCGTCCTATTGAATCCGCTAGATTTTGGTCAGGGAAGCGACCAATGGTATCCGCAGAAATAATATCAAGCGTGTTGCCGGCACTGCGCTTGGCATCCACTGCTGCTGCTTGGCTATCGTAAATAGGTGAGCCGTAAGCGACAACTTCTTCTATTTCAGTTTGCTCATCCGCCATACTGTTGATGGCCATGCTGCTGCTAATAATGCCTATGATGGCGGCTAAAGGGGTTAGCTTGAACAGGGACTTATTCATCTTGCCTCCGTTGGTATTAGGGGTTGATTCGGGAGACATGATGGTCGATAAGTTTTGTGTCAGCGGCGTAAAAAAGACATCTATTTGTCGAATGGGGATATCTCTAACTCAGGAATAAAGCGGATATTGTCTACAGGCAAGGCCAGTTTGTAGCGGCTACGGCCGGTTTTTAGATCTCGTTGTTGTTCAAACAAAAATTCATTGGCAAGCGTCTCACCGATAATGGCCACGACATCTTCTTTTATCTTGCTGCGATTTTGATCCAGCGTTTTCGCTTTTAATCCTTGGATTCTTAGATCATTAATTGCTTTTGAGTGGCCGCCCCAGCGTTCCATAAAGTCGGCTAGGTCGTTGCCATCTGCTGGGCGATTGGTGGCAGGATTGGTATACCCAGGGTCTGTTTTACAGGTTTGCAGCGCATACCAAGCGTAATAAAAGAAGGGCGTTTGCGCTAAAGGGATCGCGATACCATGAAGGATGACGTTTTGTTTTTTCATGTCAAAAATCAAATAATTATCGGCAGCCGTCACATCCAAAGCATGGGCAAGGTTGCTATCCGCTTGGGTTAATGCGACGCGCAGCCACGCTAGATGATGGTCTGAAAGCTGTCTTTTTTGAGCTGGGAGTGCGGCTAGCTCAGTCCAATGATGAACCTTTGCATGGCCGCCTAGTTCCGTGAGTAGATCGGCAATTTGGGTGCGATAATCATTCATTTTGAAAGCCGTGCTCGGCGTTAGCGTTTGCTTGCTGGCCAAGATCCAGCGTCGTCTGCGCGCACTTAGTGGCATTGGAATTTGCAGTAGCAAGACGGTGGTTAATGCCGCACTGACTGTGGTGCTAATGGCAATGTTTGCATCATTGGTAACGCAGTTCACACTAAAATGGATGGTTTCCTTCGCTGTTTTAATCTCAATTTGCCGCACAGACGTAGCATCGTTGGCGTTGCTAACTTCGGCGCTACAGCTAGTAAATAAGGGCAGCACGCCGGTGACAGGCATATTGAGCAGGTCGCGATTGATCATCTCGATTTGGTGATTATCAAAGTCATACTGTCCTATACGATGACCGTCAACGCCATAGAGTTTTTGGGGTAACTCATCTTGCAGTTGCTGAGTTAATTGTTGAGTTAAATGATTCCAACCCTGCTGATAAGAATAATAACCATTGAGTGCTGCCAACAAGAGAAAACAAGAGATTATCAAGGCGTAACGCATGGAGCATCCTTTTGACGAAATCCCGGTTCGTTAGTTAGTAAACGACTTACGTTATTGGCTAGTAGACAGTGCAGTTGTTCTGGAACTTTTTTACTCACTAGCCAAACACCAGACTCTAGGTGTTCACCTATGAGGGTACGAAAATCTGGTTTTGTATCAAAATCAAGATTGATTTCCGCCGCCGAGGGTATGATATCGACGGCGCCCGTACGAAAAGCGAGGTAGAGAGAACGCAAATCGGGATAGAGCAGAATTTGCTTGTCGTTCAAATTAACACCAGCCGCTTTTAATCGATTCATCGGCTGTAAATAGTAACTTTGACTGAGCGGATCGGCGAGTAGTCCTAAGTGTTTGTCGGAAAAATAGTCAGAAGACAGTTCTACTGGGGATTTATTACTGAGCCAGTAAAGTGAATAGTCTGGTCCATTGGTTAACACGGAATAAAACAGCGCATATTCGGGTGCGACACCGGTGATGACATGTAAACGATTAAAAATCAGGTCGTATTGCTGATTGAAGATGTGCTTTGCTTGCAGGAAATCGCGGCGGCGCGAAGTTATTTCAATGCTATCGTATTTTTCTTGTATTTGAGTCTTTTGGCATAAGCTATCGGCCAGTTTTTGGGCATTGTGTGATGATAATGCAAGTATTCGCAGTGGGTTGCTTACGGGGGTGCGAATAACACAAATATAACGGTCGTAGTTGGATAGCGTTGGTGTGGTTAACTGTGGCTTAGTTAACGTTGTCGTGATCATCAGCCCAGAAAGAATGAGTATAGGCATCACTAGGATGAAAAATAACGGGTGGTGTGTCCTAAAGTGACGCATGAATAGAATCTTTAGAGAGCAGCGGCGCAAACAATATTCTATTCATGTGACATTTTTTTTACATTTTGTTGGTTGGTAAAAATAAGCTGCGCTTAAAAGAATCGATAAAACCCTTTGGTGACCTGCCACAGGTTAAACCCTATTTGCTCGGATAAACGCTTACAGATGAGTTGCGCACCGCGTTTGTCGGGAGTGGCATTGGCATTCGGACAGGCCCAAATAATCCAGTTGCCGTCGCTGGTGGTGCTGTGCAAGACCGTTTGAAATAGCGCTTTGAGCTGAGGTAAAAACAGTCCGTCTTGGCGATGTTCCTTCCATAGATTCAATACCAGCCAGCCATCATCTTGCACCACGCGGCGGCATTCGCTGACAAAGTCAGGCTGTAGTTGGCGCGTATCTAGCCCGTCGGCCAAATACAAATCACTTAGCAACAAGCCTTGGCTACTGGTTGGGCACGCATTGAGGTAATCCATTGCACTTTGGGCGTGTGTGATTAGCCGCTTATCGCGTGGCAAGCCAAAATATTGGTGGGCGATGTGAATAACGGCTGAGCGCAAATCAACAGTATGAATCTGAGTGGTTGGCAGTTGTTCGAATAAACAACGTGCCATGAGTCCGCCGCCGGTGCCGAGCACACTGGCGTGCTGTACGACTTGGTCGGGTTTCAGCATACAAAGCGAGGCGATCATTGCGCGGGCGTAACCGTGTTGCGGTTGGCTCGGTTTAGTTTTGAGCTGGCAGCTTTGCTCATCGGCGGTGCCGAAACTTAGGTAGCGTTTATTGCCGTCTTCGTAGACTTGAATAATCCCTAAGTCATCGTAGCGCCGATGTACTTCTTTGCCTAAATGCGGTAAGTCCAAAATATCCAATAATGAGCTTCCTGTTCTTTTACAGGGTTTTGAAAAACACCTTGGAATTACGCTGGAAATTATACAAGCGCTGACGTTCTTGCGGTAATTCGCTGACGGCACCGGCAACGAAACCGTTTTCAATAAACCAATGCGCGGTACGAGTGGTAAGCACAAATAGCTGCTTGTATTGGCGCCGCCGCGCTTCTTGCTCAATTTGCTCAAGCAGACGATTGCCGCGATTGCTGCCACGATAATCACTGTGTACCGCCACGCAGGCCAGTTCCGCTTGATCATCGGAATAAGGATATAGCGCCGCACAAGCAGTGATTAATCCATCGCGTTCGATGACATTAAACCGGTGGATTTCGGTTTCTAATAATTCACGCGAACGCCGCACTAAGATGCCTTGTTCTTCTAGCGGCTGTAACAGCTGTAAAATACCTGCGACATCATCAATATTGGCAGGCCGCAATTGATCGTAGGCTTCTTGGGTAATCAGTGTGCCACTGCCTTCGCGAGTGAATAACTCTTGCAGTAAAGCGCCATCCACTTGATAACTTAAAATATGCACGCGTGGCACACCTTGGCGCACACATTTCAGTGCTGCATCGGCATGGCAACGCTCGCTGCCGGTTAATTCGTGCAAAATTTGCTCTAACTGGCGACAGGTGATTTCGGTGTGGGTATCACCATCATCGGGTAGACCATCACTTTCGCCGAGAATAATCAGTTTATCGGCACGCAAACTAATCGCAGCTTGTTGAGCAACGTCTTCAACACTGAGGTTAAACATTTCGCCTGATGGCGAATAGCCCGCGCATGACAGCAGCACAATATTATGCTGATCTAATAAATTGCTAATCGCTTGGTGCTCAATACGCCGTACTTCGCCGGTATGTTGAAAATCCACGCCGCCGATAACGCCGAGCGGCTTTGCGGTGACGAAATTACCACTCACGACGCGAATACGTGCGCCGTGCATGGGGGAACCGGGTACACCCACAGAAAGACGCGATTCGATATCCGCTTTAACCATGCCAATAGCCGCTTTTACGGCGTTAAGTGCATTGGCATCAGTAACGCGTAAGTCATTGTGAAATTGACTTTCGATGTCTAAACGCTGCAGCACAGTATCGATTTGCATACGCGCACCGTGGACTAATACTAAACGCACACCCAAGCTAGTAAGTAGGGCGATATCTTGCACTATGCTGTTGAAATTTGGGTGCAGGATGGCATCGCCATCAAACATGATGACGAAGGTTTTTCTCCGATGCGCATTAATATACGGGGAGGAATTACGAAACCATTGCACGTAGTCGGTGCTGTCTGCTGTCGTCACGGTTGGGTTCTCTTATCGATGTTCTAGCTGGATTTAATCACGACAGCCGCGCTAAACCAATGTATTGGGCTTGTTTGCTCGTTTTTGTTATCCGCGAGGCGTTAAACAAAAATGCTCAATTAATTGGCTGATGAGGGTTACGCAAGGTTCAATTTGATCTTGGGCGATAAATTCATCCACTTGGTGCGCCTGATCAATACTGCCTGGGCCAAGAATAATGGTCTCCATGCCTAGGTTTTGCAGGAAAGGCGCTTCCGTTGCATAGTTGACCGCATCACTGGCGCTGGCCGTCAGGCGCTCGGCCAGTTGCACTAATTCACCGTGTTCACTTTCCGCAAACGGATTGATTCCGGGGAACAGCGACTCTAGCGTTAACTCCACACGATTTTCAGCGGCAATGGGGTTGAGTCGTTGCAGAATTTCAGCGCGTAAATCGTCGTTACTCATTCCTGGTAACGCCCGTAAATCGAACGCCAGTTCACAGCTGCCGCAAATACGGTTGGGGTTATCACCGCCGTGGATACAGCCCAAGTTCAAGGTTGGGGTGGCAACGGCGAAATGCGCATTTTGATAACGACTCGCGAGGTCGATACGCAATTGTTTTAATTCCCCCATGACGCTGTGCATCGCATCCATCGCGCTGATGCCTAGAGCGGGATCGGATGAGTGCCCAGCTTTACCGACTAGGCGAATTGTTTCCATGATGATGCCTTTGTGCATTCGAATCGGCTTCAGGCTAGTGGGTTCGCCAACAACAGCGTACCGACCTTGGGAGAACTGGCTACTTCTTAAAGCGCGTGCGCCACTCATAGAGCTTTCTTCATCGGCGGTTGCGAGTACGATTAATGGTTGATGAAAGGTTTGCGTGTGGTATTTCTCTACTGCGGCTAATACTAAGGCAAAAAACCCCTTCATATCGCACGTGCCCAACCCATAAAAACGCTTGTTGCGCTCGGTTAGAGTAAAGGGGTCGGAGGTCCAACGCTCTGGATTACACGGCACAGTATCCGTGTGGCCGCTCAATACTAGGCCGCCGCTTCCTGTCCCTAAGGTGGCCATTAAATTGTATTTGCCTGGGTTATCGGCGATGGCGATCACTTCGCATTTAAAACCGAGATCGCCAAACCAGCTAGCCAGCAATTCAATAACACTGAGGTTGCTGTTGTCGTAGTCAGGTAGCACAGAACTCATGCTATTTGCAGCAATAAGCGCCCGCAGTTTTTCAACCGTATTAGGCGTTTGAATACCAGACATGACATACCTCTGCTTGCGTTATAAGGGCCAGCTCACGACAATAGCGTTATGACTAAAGAAATCGAACTCAAAGTACGCCTCAGTGAGGCAAACCTTCCGGCATTAACCGACTTTTTAAATCAAGTGGCGACGCCGGCCGATCATTCTACGCTGAAAAATGACTACTACGATACGCCTGCCTGCGCACTTTCTAAGGCAAAAGCAGCACTGCGTATTCGTCATGCCGAAGGCGGCGCTGAGCAGACATTAAAAACGCGAGGGCAAGCACAAGCAGGCCTACAAATTCGTGGTGAATGGAACTGGCCGTTAAGTTCACCGGCGCTAGATGTCAGCTTATTTGATCAAGCTGATGTCCAGGGAGCATGGCCCGAAGGCGTTGATGTAACGGCACTTGCTATCGTCTTTGGTACCCACTTTAAGCGCCAAGCTTGGCTTTGGAAGGATGCGAATAGCGATACGTCTATCGAAGTGGTGATCGATCAAGGTCTTATCGTGGCGGGCGAATCAGAGCAGCCGTTATTGGAAGTTGAGCTGGAATTAAAACAAGGTAACGCTAATCTGCTCTGGACCCTTGTGGCACAAATGCAAAGCGTTGCTCCCCTGTGGATAAGCGACGTGAGTAAAGCGGAGCGTGGCTATCGCTTGGCCGATTTAGCCCCGCAGTGGCAGGTCAAATTGCCAGTGTATTGTGATCAGCGCATGGCCGAGGCTTTACCCTTGTGGTTGAACGCCGAAATGAATGCCTTGCAACGCACGTTAGAGAAAGCGATTTGGGACCAAGAACGAGAAGCTGCGGTCGCGGCGATTCAGCATGTTCAAGGTTTACGCCAAGTCTTATCGTGGAGTGGTCGTACGCTGAAGCGCAGTGCTACCAAAGAGCTGCGTGCGGCGCTCGAAACCTTACGAATCGCGATTTGGGAATTGGCAAAAAATGCTGCGCAACTGGAAGACTCAAGTTGGTCGGCGGAGTGTGCAGCGTGGCAGCAAAACTCAACGCTGGCAAACTCCCTATTAAATGCTTCGCGTGCATTATATGAATTGCCTTGGCCCGAAGTGGAAGAAGCCTCTAGCCATGTTGGCCGTGCCTTGTTGCGCCACTGGCTACCTGACGATTTAGCGCGCCGTTTTGAGCAAGCCAGTGCCATTAATAACTGGCCCGATCTGCATGAGGCGATTGTGCAGATGTTGGTCGTAACGCGTTATGCCCAGGCCGCCGACCGAAACAGCGGCTGGATCAAGACTGCCGTTGCCACTCGCTTGGTATTAACCGGTATGCTTGAATGCTATTTGTTCGATGAAGAGCCGAATGCTGACGACCTGAATTTAATGGCCAGTGAATTCCGTCATTTGATAACCGCGTAGAGAACCATACTTATGCAAGCCAAGGCAGATCACCCCATCGCATTGCTTACCCTGTTGGCAGACATGCGTCGAGATGGTTTGTTGAATGATGATGATCATCAACTGTCGTTGTCGATTCGTCGTCAACATGATGAAACCCACTTGCATCCGATTACCTTAGTGGCACGCCAAGGCTATGCCGATGCGCGCGTACAAGGATCGAGTAAAGCACGCGTTCTCAACGAATATGCCATCGTCGAGTGGCTGGCTGAACGCTTTAATATGGAGTCGTATCAGATTGACCCGCTCGAAATTAATGTCAGTTCAGTTACGGATGTTATGTCGTATGCCTTTTCTGATCGTCATCAAATTCTAGCCATTAAGGTCAGTAGTGATGAAGTGGTCGTGGCTACCGCCGAACCAGAAGTGCGCAGTTGGGTTGTCGATTTAGAGCATGTCACCCGCCGCCAGGTGAAATGTGTATTGGCATCGCCTGCGGATATTCGTCGTTATCGTGTGGAGTTCTACCAGTTATCGAATTCCGTAACGCGAGCGCGTAAACACCACGCTGGCGTGAGTGCAGTACAGAACCTCGAATCCATGTTGGAATTGGGTCAGGCTAAAGCACCGGATGCCAACGATGAGCACGTCGTTAATATCGTTGATTGGCTACTGCAATACGCGTTTGATCAGCGCGCCAGCGATATTCATTTAGAGCCGCGCCGTGAGGTTGGCCATGTGCGCTTCCGTATTGATGGCGTACTGCATAATGTTTATGAATTACCGGCGGAAGTCGCCTTAGCTGTGGTGGCGCGGATTAAGTCGCTAGGGCGTATGAATATTGCCGAAAAACGCAAACCGCAAGACAGCCGCCTAAAAACCAAAACCCCAGACGGCCAAGAAGTTGAATTACGGTTATCCACACTGCCGACTGCGTTTGGTGAAAAGCTGGTGATGCGGGTATTCGACCCGCAGGTACTCATGCGTAGCTTCTCGGAAATGGGGTTTGGCAAAGAAGATCGTCGTCGTTGGCATCAGATGACCACCAACAACCACGGCATTGTGTTTGTGACTGGTCCAACCGGTTCAGGTAAAACCACGACCTTGTATTCAACCTTGCGCCAGCTGGCGACGCCAGAAGTGAACGTCTCGACTATTGAAGATCCGATTGAAATGGTCGAGCCTTTGTTCAATCAAATGCAGGTACATCCAAGCATTGATCTCACGTTTGCCAGCGGCGTGCGTGCGTTGTTACGCCAAGATCCCGATATCATTATGGTGGGAGAGGTGCGTGACCTAGAGACCGCTGAAATTGCCGTACAGGCAGCGTTGACCGGTCACTTGGTACTCTCTACTTTGCACACCAACGATGCGCCTTCAGCGTTTACTCGTTTACAAGAATTGGGATTGCCTGCCTACTTGATTCGCACCAGCGTGTTGGGTGTTATGGCGCAGCGATTAGTGCGGACACTTTGCCCGCACTGCAAAGTAAAAGAACCCGTTGACGAAAAAATCTGGAAGCAACTTACTGCTCCTTGGTTGGTCAAAACTCCGCCCCATGTTTATGCAGCTAACGGCTGTTTAGAGTGTCGCGGTACCGGCTATTTAGGGCGTATGGGTATCTACGAAGTGATGCCGATGACGGAGTCGTTAGAGCCACTGATTCATGAACAAACGGATCACCAAAAGCTACGCCAAGCCGCGATGAAAGAGGGTATGCATAGCCTGCGTTTAAGTGGTGCGCATAAAGTAGCCGCCGGTTTAACGACCATGGCTGAAGTCATGCGTGTCGCGCCGGCGGCAAAATTAACGGGTCAGAATTGAACCGTAAAATTGAACATTGTCCCTTAACCGTTCAGAATGCGGCTAAATTGAATTAAAGGCAGGTTTAAAGGGTGTGCGCTGATTTATAGAGCCCTTCGTAAACCCCGTCTACACTGTGAAAATGCCTAGGCAAAGTAGGAATCGCGTGACCATCCAAATACCCCCCATTATTGATGTCGAAGCATCCGGCTTTGGCCGCGGCAGTTACCCGATTGAGGTGGGATTTGCGCTGGAAGATCGTGAGGTACATAGCTATCTCATCAAACCTGCGCCCAGTTGGGATCACTGGGATCCGAAAGCAGAGCTTATTCATGGCATATCCCGCGAGCATCTGTTGGTTGAAGGCTATACGCCCCGAGAAATCGCACTTCTTCTCAACGAAAAATTGCGTGGCCAAACGCTTTATTCCGATGCTTGGAGTTTTGATAGCTCTTGGATTGGACGCTTATTTGACGAGGCGGAATTGGTCCAGCGCTTCCGCATTGAGACGATCAACAAGCTGCTGCAACCTGCCGAAATGGAACGATGGCATGATAGCAAAAAATCGCTCTGGAACGATTTTGGCCTTGAGCGTCACCGCGCCGCGAACGATGTGCGTGTTCTGCAAGAAACCTTTCAGCGAGTAACTCAAGCTTAGTTCTCTTGCTGCTTCCATCTATATCTTCAGCATTAGATTTGTCTAGAAAGTGTGCAGCTGTATATTTGGCAGCGGGTTTCGGTCGCTTTGTGGCCGAAATCTCTCAACCTCTAGGTATTGGTGCCTTAGCCATTAATCGCCGTTATTTTTTTCGGCTTCTAATGCGGCTACCCGAGTTTCTAGTTCTGCGATTTGGGCTTGGGTACGACGCAGTACGTCCGTTTGGATATCAAATTCTTCACGACTGACTAAATTTGCACTGGTTAACAGAATTTGTAGCTGTGCTTGTAGTGTTTGCTTGATATCGCCGGATAAACCAGCCAGTGGCCCTTGTTGTAAGAGTTGTTCAATACGACTTTTGATAGATTCAGGGTTCATTCGTTATTCCTATTTTAAATCCACGTCAATGGTATCACGACTGCAATTTGTGAGCCTTCTTTGGTAGCGCCACAAAATGGTGCATCGTTTTAGGTTGTGCTGCTTTATGGTGGTGCTCTTCTGTTGTGCTTGCGTCATTTTGGTGTTCTGAATGGTGATTAAATTCCGTGATTTTTATCTAACTGTCTGATTTTATTATATTTTATAAAGTTGGCATAAGGTCTGCTATAGGACTATCACAGAAATAAAACGGTGCGCTATGCACACTATAAAATTGTTTGAACAACGAATGAAGGAAAGAACTATGAAGAAGTTAACTAAAGCTATCGCTCTTGCTGGTGTTATGGCGGCTGGTATGACAGCTGCTGCTACTACGTTTGCTGAAGAAGTTGAAGTTTCTGCTTCTGCTGCCGTTGCAAGCATGTACTTATGGCGCGGTCTTGATCTAGGTAACGGTGCTGCTGCTGTGTCTGGTGATCTTACAGCTTCTATCGCTGGCGCCTACGCGGGTGTTTGGACATCAAGTGGTGATTCGGCTGCTGGAAACGAGTATGACTTGTACATCGGTTATGGCGGCGAAGTAGAAGATTTTTCTTATGACTTGTCTGTATGGACTTACTCTTACCCTGGTGACGACGCTGGTAATGGAAGGGGTAATACTTTTAACTTGACTGACGCGATCTTGTCGTTAGGTTACATGGGCGCGTCATTTTCCTACTACATGCCTTTAGCCGGTGATGAAGACTATAACTACATTACTTTAGGATACTCCGCTGGTGCTTTCGGCGCCACTTTAGGCATGGCTAGTGGAGTTGCTAACGTTGGCGAAACAACTGAGACGGTTTATAGCGACTCAGACTATATGCACTTAGATTTGTCTTATGCTTATAACGATAATTTGACGTTTACTTTGAGTAAAGTGATTTCTCAGAGCTTGAAAGCTGATGACGCAGCTACAAGTGAAGAAGACGAAAACTATGTTGATGAAGACGTTCGTTTAGTTGTGTCTTACAGCCTGCCTATCAGCATGTAAAAAGCATACAATGGTTCGTGCCCCCGCACGGGCCATTTCTGAAACTAGTAAGTGTTAATTAAAAGGGGTTTTCTATGAAACTCATTACTGCTGTGGTTAAACCGTTTAAGTTAGACGATGTGCGTGAAGCACTCTCTGAAATCGGTGTTCAAGGCATCACAGTGACTGAAGTGAAAGGCTTTGGCCGTCAAAAAGGTCACACTGAACTTTATCGTGGTGCTGAATACGTGGTGGATTTTCTACCTAAAGTGAAAATTGATGTTGCGGTTGCTGAAGACTTAGTTGAGAAAGTCATCGAAGCAATCACCAAGGCGGCCAACACCGGCAAGATCGGCGATGGCAAAATTTTCGTTACATCCCTGGAACAAGTCATTCGTATCCGCACCGGTGAAACCGGCGCAGACGCTATCTGATTTAGTCCACTTCAAAAGAAATAGAGGCCTGATGCGGGGGGCTTATAATGGAAAATAACGTATACGAACTTCAATATGCCATGGACACCTTTTATTTTCTGGTGTGCGGTGCGTTAGTCATGTGGATGGCGGCTGGTTTCGCCATGCTCGAAGCGGGCCTAGTGCGCGCAAAAAATACAACTGAAATCCTGACCAAAAACATCGCCTTGTATGCGACTTCTTGTACCATGTATATGGTGTGTGGTTATGCAATCATGTACGGCGGTGGTTACTTCCTAAGCGGTATTGCTGACGTTGATTCAGCCGCTGTTTTGGCTGATTTTGCAGCTCGTGAAGATGGTTTCCAAGGTGGTTCTATCTACTCAGGCGCGTCTGACTTCTTCTTTCAAGTCGTATTCGTGGCAACGGCAATGTCCATTGTTTCGGGTGCTGTTGCTGAGCGTATGAAGCTTTGGGCTTTCTTAGCATTCGCTGTTGTGATGACTGCATTCATCTATCCAATGGAAGGCAACTGGACTTGGGGCGGCGGATCTGTCTTTGGTCTGTATTCGTTGGGCGATGACTTCGGTTTCTCTGACTTCGCCGGCTCTGGTATCGTTCATATGGCTGGTGCTGCTGCAGCCTTAGCGGGTGTTCTGTTACTGGGTGCTCGTAAAGGCAAATACGGTCCTAACGGTGAAGTTCGCGCTATCCCAGGTGCTAACCTTCCTCTAGCAACGCTAGGTACTTTCATCCTGTGGATGGGCTGGTTCGGCTTCAACGGTGGTTCTGTTCTTAAGCTTGGCGATATCGCTAACGCTAACGCAGTCGCGGTTGTATTTACAAATACCAACGCAGCGGCTGCTGGTGGTCTTATCGGTGCTCTACTTTTAGCTTACATTTTGTTCCGTAAAGCGGATCTAACCATGGCGCTTAACGGTGCTCTGGCGGGTCTAGTAGCCATCACTGCTGAGCCTTCAACACCAACGCCATTTGCAGCGACTTTGATCGGTATGGTGGGTGGCGTGATCGTAGTACTGTCTATCCTGACTTTGGATAAACTGAAAATCGACGATCCCGTCGGTGCCATCTCTGTACACGGTGTGGTTGGTCTATTTGGTCTGATGGTTGTTCCAGTAACAAACGGCGACACAACCTTTGTTGGTCAGTTGGTTGGCGCAATCACTATCTTCGTATGGGTGTTCGTAGCATCAGCAGTCGTATGGGGCTTGTTGAAAGTCATCATAGGTTTGCGTGTTACTGAAGAGGAAGAGTACGAAGGCATTGATTTGGCAGAGTGTGGTATGGAAGCATACCCAGAGTTCACGAACAAATAAGTGAATCCTCTGTCATAAAAAGCCGGTCATATTGACCGGCTCAGATTGTTAAAAAACCCCAGTTATTCAACTGGGGTTTTTTATATTCCAAAGATACTTACTTGCCACCACGCATGGAGTCGAAGAAGTCATCGTTGGTTTTGGTCTGACGCAGCTTATCAAGTAAGAACTCGATACCTTGTACATCTTCCATTTCTGAAAGAAGACGACGCAGAATCCATAAGCGTTGCAATGCCGCTTCATCAAACAGCATGTCTTCGCGCCGCGTGCCGGAACGACGAATGTTGATTGCGGGGTAGATGCGCTTTTCGGCGATCTTGCGATCAAGATGCAGTTCTTGGTTGCCGGTACCTTTAAACTCTTCGTAAATTACTTCGTCCATCTTAGAACCAGTATCAACCAATGCCGTCGCAATAATGGTTAATGAACCGCCTTCTTCGATATTACGAGCCGCACCAAAGAAACGTTTTGGTTTTTCTAGAGCGTTGGCATCAACACCACCGGTCAGTACTTTACCGGACGATGGGATCACTGTGTTGTAAGCACGCGCTAGACGCGTTACTGAGTCGAGAAGAATCACCACATCACGCTTGTGTTCAACTAAACGTTTCGCTTTTTCGATGACCATCTCAGCAACTTGAACGTGACGCGCTGGTGGCTCATCGAACGTAGAAGCAACTACTTCGCCGCGCACAGAACGCTTCATCTCGGTAACTTCTTCAGGACGTTCATCGATCAGAAGTACGATCAATTCAACATCTGGAGAATTGCGAGTGATGGCTTGAGCGATAGTTTGCAATAGCATGGTTTTACCGGCTTTCGGCGGTGCTACGATTAAACCACGTTGGCCTTTACCAATGGGCGCTACTAGATCCAGTACTCGAGAAGATAAATCTTCAGTGGAGCCATTGCCTGTCTCTAGGATGAAACGCTCGTTTGGAAATAGGGGAGTTAAGTTTTCGAACAGTACCTTGTTTTTAGCGTTTTCAGGCTTGTCGTCGTTGATTTCAGCGACTTTAAGCATGGCAAAATAGCGTTCGCCTTCTTTGGGTGGGCGTATCTTACCGGCAATTTTGTCACCTTTTCGCAAGTTAAAGCGACGAATCTGGCTAGGTGATACATAAATATCATCTGGCCCTGCTAAGTAAGAGCTGTTAGCGCTACGCAGAAATCCGAAACCGTCTTGCAGGATTTCTAGGACGCCGTCGCCATAAATGTCTTCACCACTTTTAGCGTGATGTTTTAGTACGGCGAAAATGATGTCTTGTTTACGGGTACGGCTTACGTTCTCTATGTTCATCTCTCGCGCGATGTCGAGAAGTTCGGGAACGGATTTCAGTTTCAGATCAGAAAGATTCATAAGGGATTTTTATTGCAGTGTTATTGGAATTTGATAAGAAATCAAAAGAAGGAGGCACTGGCAGAACCGCCATGCAGACATCTTCGAACAAGATAGTAATAAAGGACAATGTCATTCGTAGATGCGTTAGACAATATAGACAGATTAAAATGGCATGTCCACACAAAAAGGCGAAGTATTTTGCCTTTTTGTGCAGTTAATCGACAAACGTCCTACTTAAATCGCTTGTTCGATGAAAGCCACAAGCTCAGATTTGCTCATTGCACCGATTTTCGTTGCTTCAGCGGCTCCGTTCTTAAATAGAATTAAGGTTGGGATGCTGCGGATACCAAACTTAGGTGCAGTCGCCTCATTTTGGTCGATGTTCAGTTTGGCAATTTTAAGTTTGCCAGCATATTCTTCAGCGATTTCTTCCAAAACAGGTGCAATCATTTTGCATGGGCCGCACCACTCTGCCCAGAAGTCTACCAGCACGGGCAAATCGGAGCCTAGTACGTCGGCATCAAAAGAATCGTCTGTTACGGTCAGAATGTTGTCGCTCATGAGTGTGTTTCCCTTATGGATGTCAAAGATAGCTAACCCGCATTGTACGCCGCAGCGATCTGGAATCAATTGGATTCTGTACTGGACGTGGCGGCAATTGGCCTGCATATTCTTGCATAGGTATGGGTTATCACGAGAATTTCAAGTCACGCATGAATATGACATCTTCACCCGATGCGCCACGGGAATTAATGGCGGCAGTCGATCTCGGCTCAAATAGCTTCCATATGGTTGTTGCAGAGGAGTTTCAAGGCGAACTTCGCACCTTGGAAAAGCGCGGACAAAAAGTCCAGCTAGCGGCAGGCTTGGACAAAGAAAACATTCTATCGGATGAGGCCATGGAGCGTGGCCTTGTTTGTCTGCGTGAATTTGCGCAGCGATTACAAGGCATGGACCCATCGCGAGTGAGTGTATTAGCGACTAACGCATTGCGCGCAGCTCGTAATCGCCAAGTGTTTATTGAGCAAGCGGAAGCGGTACTGGGTTATCCGATCGAGGTGATTGCTGGGCGCGAAGAAGCCCGTCTCATCTACCTTGGCGTTGCGCACACCCTTGCTGATGATGGCGGTAAGCGTTTGGTTGTGGATATTGGTGGTGGTAGTACGGAGTTTATTATCGGTGAGCGTTTTGAGCCACGCGCCCTAGAAAGCCTGCACATGGGCTGTGTGTCGTTCACACAGCGCTACTTTCCGGATGGCAAAATCACTAAAAAAGGCTTTAAAGAAGCCGTCGCGGGTGCTCGTCGCGAATTATTGAACATTGAGGCCAACTATAAGTCGATTGGCTGGGAAAGTGCCGTTGGTTCTTCCGGCACGATTCGTGCGGCTGAACAAGCCATGATTGAAAATGGTTGGAGCGAAGAAGGCATGTCGGCTGACGGATTAGCCAAATTAGTGGAATTTACTGTGCAGTTTGAAACCATAAATGACGTTAACATTAGTGGTGTTAAACCTGAGCGTCGGCAAGTGTTTATTGGTGGCTTGGCCATTTTAACCGCCGTGTTTGAAACTTTTGGCTTAAAGCGTATGGTCTATTCCGATGGCGCTTTGCGCGAAGGCGCTTTGTGGGACTTGGTAGGACGCTCGGGTCATGAAAACGTCCGTGAGCGAACGATTGATTCGCTGCAGGAGCGCTTCTACGTCGATACCAATCAGGCGACACGGGTTAAGGTGATGGCTGCAGCGCTATTTAGCCAAGTAAAAGCCGATTGGTCGTTGAATAAAGAAGCGTCTAATTCACTGGCATGGGCAGCGGAGTTGCACGAAGTTGGATTGAGCATTGCTCACAGTAGCTTTCATAAGCACGGAGCTTACTTGCTGCAGCATTCCGATTTATTAGGATTTACTCGCCAAGGGCAAACTATGCTAGCGGTACTGGTGCGCAACCATCGTCGTAAAATTCAAAAAGACGAAGTTGCAGTACTTTCTAAGCGCCAGCAAGTAACGGCATTGCAGTTAATTCGATTACTCCGAATCGCGGTGGTGCTTAACCATAGTCGTGATGCGCATGAAGTGCCGACGCCGGTGTTAACGGTCAACGGTGATGATTTAACCTTAGCTATGCCTGAGGGTTGGTTGGAAGAGCATCCGTTAACGGCGACTGATCTAGCCGCTGAAGTTGACTATCAGCAAGCGGCTGGAATGACACTTGTTGTGGCTTAAGCGCACGAGTGTAGGCATAGGAAAACGGGCTAACCATGAAGTTGGTTGGCCCGTTTGTTTGATGAGTATATCGTTATTAAGAAGCGCTAGCGGCGAGCTTTTCTAACAAGACCGCTTGTGCTTTTATCATAGGTTCGTTTGCGCCCGGTTGCGCACGGACATAGGTGCCATCAGGTTGTAAATCCCAAGCTTGGCAGTTATCCAACATGTAGATTTCTAGTTCATCCTTCATGCGTTCTTTAAGTTTCGGAAACTCAATCGGGAAAGCTGTTTCAACTCGGCGCAGTAAATTACGCTCCATTAAGTCGGCGCTGGCCGCATAAATTTCGTCGTTACCGTCATTTAAGAAGTAATAAACGCGGGTATGTTCTAAGAAGCGACCAATAATTGAGCGCACTCGGATATTGTCCGATACGCCCATAATCCCTGGCCGTAAACAGCACTGGCCACGGATAATAAGATCGACTTTGACACCGGCCTGGGAGGCGCGATACAGAGCGCGAATAACCTTCGGTTCGGTTAATCCATTGGCTTTCAAGCGAATAAGCGCGGGCTTACCCGCTTGAGCATGAGCGGCCTCACGATCAATCATTTGAATAAGGCGTTTATGCAGCGTAAAGGGCGCATGGAATAACTTTTTAATGCGTAAGGCTTCACCCATCCCGGTAAGCTGCTGGAATACCTTATGAACGTCTTCGCCAATCGAATCGTCGCAGGTTAAGAAGCTATAGTCGGTATAAGCGCGGGCATTACCGGCATGGTAGTTACCGGTACCTAAGTGTACGTAGCGCTTATATTTCGTACCTTCTTTCCGCACGATCAGCATCATTTTGGCGTGAGTTTTATAACCGACAACGCCATATACCACGACAGCTCCCGCTTCTTGTAAGCGGTTAGCTAGGTAGAGGTTTTCTTCTTCATCAAAGCGCGCACGAAGCTCAATGACAACGGTCACTTCTTTACCGTTGCGGGCGGCATCAACCAAGGCATTAACGATTTCTGATTTAGCGCCAGTGCGGTAAAGCGTTTGTTTAATAGCGCGCACGTTGGGGTCTTTTGCCGCCTCGCGCAGCAAATCAACGACAGGTGTAAACGATTCAAAAGGATGCAGTAGCAGGGTATCGCGGAAGCGAATACTCTCGAAAATACTCTTCTTAAAGTTAATGTTCTTTGGCAAGCCCGGTGTGAATGGCGGGTACTGCAAGTCGGGACGAGAAATTTGCCCAATCACTTCAATTAATCGGCCTAAATTGACTGGGCCGTCAACGCGGTATAAGTCTGTCTGCTCTAGATTGAACTGATTCAGTAAGAAGTCGGTTAGGGCTTCAGGACAATTATCAGCCACTTCTAAACGCATCTCTTCACCGAAGTTGCGCGAATGCAATTCGTCTTCTAATGCAGATGCTAAGTCGGCGGTATCATCGTGATCAATATCTAAATCGGCGTTACGAGTTACGCGGAATTGGTAACAACCTTTAATGGTCATGCCTGGGAATAATTCATCGGCGTACTCGTGAATCATAGACGACAAGAAAATAAAGCAATCACCACCACTGGTCAGCTCATCCGGTAAGCGTACGGTCCGAGGGAGTGAACGCGGTGCAGGAATAATCGCCAAACCGGTTTCGCGGCCAAAGGCATCTTTACCTTCAAGGGCGACAATAAAATTGAGGCTTTTATTCACTAAGCGCGGGAAGGGATGTGACGGATCTAATCCAATCGGGCTGATGAGCGGCTGGATATTGTCGTCGAAATACGAGCGCACCCAGATGCGTTGTTCATCGTTCCATTCCGCACGGCGTAAAAAGTGAATATCTTGTTCTTTTAATGCCGGTAATAGCGTGTTATTGAGAATCTGATACTGGCGCTCAACGGTGACGCTACAGAGATTATGCACTTCGCTTAATACTTGCTGCGGGTGCATACCATCGGCCCCCGCTTGTTCACGAGCAAAGGCCAATTGCTGAGTTAGGTTGGCGACCCGCACCTCATAAAATTCATCGAGGTTTTTGCTAAAAATACATAAAAAAAACAAGCGATCGAGAATCGGATGACTCTCGTCGAGGGCTTGTTCTAATACCCGAATATTGAACTGTAAATGGCTCAATTCGCGGTTGATGTAATATTCGCTGCTCTGTAAATCGATAACAGGTAGGTTGTTATCTTGGTCGCTCATTGCCTTTCCTTAACGGTTAATCCACTCCGCATACTGTTTAGCGTAGTAGGTCAAAATGCCATCGGCACCGGCGCGCTTGATGCAAAGTAACGATTCTTGCATCACCGCATTGTCATCTAACCAACCATTCAAAGCCGCAGCCTTGTGCATGGCGTACTCGCCACTGACCTGATAAACAAAGGTCGGGGCCTGAAATTCATCTTTCACACGACGCACGATATCCAAATACGGCATGCCAGGTTTAATCATCACCATATCGGCGCCTTCGGCCAGATCTAGCCCCACTTCATGCAATGCTTCATTGCTGTTGGCTGGATCCATTTGGTACGTCTTTTTATCTGCTTTGCCTAAGTTCGCTGCCGAGCCAACTGCGTCACGGAATGGGCCGTAATAGGCGGATGCGTACTTGGCGGAATATGCCATGATGCGCGTATTCACAAAACTTTCTTCTTCTAACGCTTCGCGGATATCGCCAATGCGACCATCCATCATATCGGACGGCGCGACGATATCAGCACCGGCTTCGGCATGTGACAGCGCTTGTTGTACGAGCGCTTCTACAGTGCGGTCATTCAACACATAACCGTTTTCATCAATGATGCCGTCTTGACCATGAGTGGTGAACGGATCAAGCGCTACATCCGTAATCACGCCCATTTCTGGCACGGCATCTTTAATCGCACGCACAGCTCGTTGCGCTAAGCCGTTGGGGTTAAAGGCTTCTTCCGCCATTAACGACTTGGCGCTGGCAGGTGTTACCGGAAATAGCGCGATCGCAGGCACACCAAGCTTGTATAAATGTTTAGCTTCTGCGACCAATAAATCAATCGACACTCGTTCAATACCCGGCATCGAAGGTATCGGCTCACGCTCTTGGTGACCCTCAACCACAAACATCGGATAAATCAGGCTATCGACCGTGAGCTGAGTTTCGCGCATCAAACGACGTGAAAAATCATCGCGACGCATACGGCGCAAGCGCGTTTCTGGAAAGAAGCGTTGAGCATCGTTAAAAGCCATGGTGGATCTCCTAGCTGGGCGGGTCGAGTTAACATAAAAACCCGATTGTAGCCTGCTTTCGACTATAGATTCTGCATAGAAGTGTCGATGGGGGCAGTTTGAAGTTGGAATGTTACGGATTTATGACATATTGGAGGGTGCTGGGAGGTTTTGCGGCTTTGAAGAGGTTCTTTTCGCAAGAGGCTGTAGGAGCGGAAACTTTTTCGCGAAGACTTTGCAAATTGAAGAGCTGAATTAATTTAAAGGGCTTTCGCGGATGAGATCCGCTCATACAATTCAAACCGAATTGTCACGAAATGCCTTCGCGAAAAAGTTTCGCTCCTACGGATAAATATACCTTCGTTTTAATTCATCGTTGCGGATATCGTCAGCCGTATAAACCCCTACCGATACTTAGCTTCTACCTTCTCCACCACTTCATTGGTAATCCGCAAGCTCTCCAACAAATCCAATAAGTTATAATCCAAATTAATGTTCAAATGTGTTGCTTGGCCGCCGAAGAAGTCAGGATTTTTGCCTTGAAACTGCAGAGCGATATTGAGGCTGCCATCAGGTTGGTACTGAATGCCAGATTCGAGCTGGTTGTAGAGGAAGTTGTCGAGTAAGTTCATGGCCATGCCGACGGTTTGGTCGCTGCTTTTTAGGGCTTCGCCCGCGCTGCTGCGGTATTGAATAATGCCACCGGGATCACGAGCGAATAAGTTACCGCCGGGTACCATGGGACCTTCGGGTGTCAGTACGATCGGTAGCATGCCGTCTAAAACACCGGAGGCATTGATGCCTGAGTCTGCTTCGAGTTTGGCCAGTTCACTCAGTTGAATATGATCTAGGCGGATACCGAACGCATTGATTTCTTTACGGCTGTCGTAGCGAATTAATGGGGTGTAAACGCGGCCACCGAGTATGTCGGTGTGCATTTCGTAGATGTCGACCAAGGCGTAGGAGAAGTCGGCAGGAATGCGAGTTTGGCTACGTGCGAGTATGTTTTTAAGGGCGATACCGTTATCCAACTTGCCCCCAGATACTTGAGCGTCCAGCAGGTAGTCGCCATTCTGTGGTCTACGCAAGGCGATCATGGCATTCCATTCTTCGAGTACCATGCTGTTGTCGTACAGGGCATTAAAGTCGTCGGCGCGCAGCATGGTATCGGGTGTGATGTTCCATTCGGCGTCTGGATTTTCGGCATTGGGCCCTTGCCAGTCGATCCAGCCCTGTCCGGACAGTAAGCCACCGAGCAGTTGTACTTTGGTTAGATTGGCCATGTCGTCTAAGCCGAGCTTGCCCCAATCAAGCGGCGCATCGTTTAGGTGCCATTGCATACTGCCAGTACCTTGCAGTAAGTCATGTTCTACGTGAGTACGCAGGTTGAACTGCTTTTTCGCGGCGCTGAGTTTTAGGTCCGCTAGTATGCGTTGGCGAGTTGGATTGTAGGTGATAGCAATCGGTCCATTAATTTGCATATCGGGAATTGGCCATAGATCCCACTTGGATTTGCCTAAACGGAGTTTCATTTCGCAGTTACCTAACAGCTGATCGAGCAACATTAGGCTGCTCAGGCGATCAGGTTCACAGCTAATTTCATTGCGTTTAAAGTGTAGGACACGGTCTTCTTGGCTTACATCGAAGGCGGCAATTTCTACCGTGAGCGGGTCTGCGTCGATCACAGGTAGGCCGCGTTCATCGGTGAAACCATGGACGTTCAAATTCGGCAGTAGAGTTAGGCTCAATGGCTGTGTCTGCCAGCCGAGATAAGGCCCTAGAATAAGATGTGGCTGAATGCCGTCGGTGCTGGTGATTTGCCAGTGTCCGTCGTTGCTCATGTTAAAATCGAGCCTGCCATCGGCTTGCAGCGCGGCACTTGGAATGGGCGGTTCGGCGGTTAAATTCTCGGGTTGAGTGCCTTTGATTGATAACGGCAGTGTGCCGCTGATGCCTGTGGCTTGCTGCCATTTCAACTCGGGCAACAAGGATATCTGCATGCTGGCAGGGCCTTTAACGGCAGTGTTGATTTTGCTGTTGAGTTGGCATTCGTTGAGTGCTGCATTGCAGCGTGAGCTTATGTTGAGTGGGCCTGCTGTGAGTGTCCAATCATCATCGGCTACTTTCATTAAAAGATTCAGTTGCGCGGTATCCGCATCAATCACCCAGTCGTCTGCAGCACTTGTTTTATCAATACTGACCGTGAGTTGGGTCGCGGCCATTTGAGTGTTTTCGTTCAGTGCCAAGGCATCGCTTTGAATATCCGCTTTTAACTGAACAATGAGATCATCGGGAATGTGTGCAGTATTCGGGCTGCGAATGTCTGCGCTAATGTGCAGATTGTTCAACGCCAAGGGTAAATCAGCGAGTGCAGGGATACGTTTGCTAAGGGCTGCGGCGTCCGTGCGCTGATCGAGTGTTAGATGACTTTCGCTGTCATTCTGCTCTAAGTGACCATAAAGCTGAGCTAGGAGAGTTTCGCTCTCGGACACCATTAGCAGTAAGTCGCCGGATTGTTGGAGCTGCAATTCGATTTGCCAAGGCAAAGGCAAGTCGTTTAGCTGAGCATCACCATTAACGCGCCACAGTCCAGGTGTCAGGGTGGCAGATAATGTCGCGCTGACCTGCGGGTGCTGAATAATGATATTCGGTGCGTTGATGCGTTTCAGTGGCAATGCCATTAGGTCGGCGAGAAGGGGCAGTTCAATCGTCTGTGCTTTCGCTAAGGTATCCGTGTTTACACTGGCTGCGTTTGGTAAGTTTTCGCTGGCTTGAGCGGGTAAATTAACAAGGATGCGGTCAATAAAGAGGCTATCTAGCTGACCGAGTAACAGGTCTTTGGGATCATAATTTAGCTGAAGATTAGTGATATCAATTTGGGTGTTGGCGTCTGGCATTAAGCGTAGATGATCAATCTTGATATGGTGCCAGCCAACGTAATCGACGTGCAACTCGCTATGCGGACCCACACTGTCGCGCAACAACAGCGGCAGAATTTGATTGAGCATGGGCTGTAATAATGAGGGTAAAATGAACAGCCCAACCCCTGCGAGTGTTGCCAGCACCAGCAGGGCAAGAAGAAAACGCCAAAACCATCCGTAGCAAGCTTTCAACATAGGGAGGGGTTAGGCGCCACGAATGGTTTTAACGCCATCTTGGGTTCCGAGTAGCAATACATCCGCTGGGCGTAGAGCAAACAAACCATTAGTGACTACGCCGGTGATTTGATTGATGCGGGTTTCCAAGTCAGCGGGGGAGCTGATGTGCAGGTTGTACACATCTAAAATCACGTTGCCGTTGTCGGTAATGACGCCTTCACGCCAAGTTGGATCACCGCCCAGTTTGACCAATTCGCGTGCCACATAGGAACGCGCCATTGGAATAACTTCGACCGGTAGTGGAAAGGTCCCCATCAATCCAACCAGCTTTGTTTCATCGGCGACGCAGATAAATTGTTTTGCTACCGCGGCAACGATCTTTTCACGCGTTAGTGCTGCACCACCACCTTTGATCATTTCAAGGCGATCATTGATCTCGTCAGCGCCGTCGACGTAAACATCAAGACTGTCCACGGCATTTAAGTCGTACACATGAATACCATGGTCACGTAGACGTTGCGCCGAGGCTTCGGAGCTAGCAACCGCGCCATCAAACACGTGTTTGATGCTGGCCAGTGCATCGATAAAACAGTTGGCCGTCGAGCCGGTGCCAACGCCGACAATGCTGTTGTCGTCGAGTTGCGGTTTGATCAGGTCGACCGCGGCTTGGCCAACGGCGCGTTTCAGTTCGTCTTGGGTCATGGTGGGTCACTGAGTTAAGTAAGGATACGGCGAATTATATGCATTGATGCGTTACAATGCGCGCCTTGCGTATTACATTTTTGGCACTCTCCGCTTTGGATACCCGTATGTTGAACGATTACCTTAAAAAAATACTCGCCGCGCGTGTCTATGACGTCGCCATTGAGTCCCCTTTGCATGTTGCTAACTTCTTGAGTGAGCGATTGGGTAATTACATTTGGGTGAAGCGTGAAGATAAGCAGCCAGTGTACTCGTTTAAATTGCGCGGCGCTTATAACAAGGTGGTGCAATTAACCGATGCAGAAAAAGCAGCCGGAGTCATTGCCGCCAGCGCAGGTAACCATGCTCAAGGCCTAGCGCTTGCTGCTAAAGAGCTGGGCATTAAGGCCATTATTGTGATGCCGCGCACGACACCCGAAATCAAGGTGATGTCGGTAAAAGCCCGTGGCGCGAAGGTTGTTCTTTTCGGCGATTCGTTTGACGAAGCGCTAGCACATTCGCAAAAGCTGGTGGAAGAGAAAGGCTACACCTACATTCACCCGTACGATGATCCCGATATCATTGCCGGCCAAGGTACCGTAGGGATGGAGATTCTGCGGCAGTTAAGTACCGCTCCTGATGCCATTTTTATTCCGGTAGGTGGTGGTGGCCTGTGTGCGGGTATCGCCGCTTTTGTAAAAGCCTTGGCACCGCAAGTTCGTATTGTGGCGGTTGAGAGCACTGAATCTGCTTGCTTGGCTGCAGCCATGGCTGCCAATGATAGAGTGGTTTTGCCGCAAGTGGGTATTTTTGCCGATGGCGTGGCGGTGGCTCAAATTGGTAAGTACACATGGGAAGTCTGCAAAGATCACGTTGATGAGGTCATCACCTGTACGCCCGATGAAATCTGTGCGGCGATCAAAGACATCTTTGATGACACACGTGCTATCTGCGAGCCTGCAGGCGCTTTGGCCTTGGCTGGTTTGAAAAAATACGTTGAACGCGAACAGTGCCATGATAAAAACCTAGTCACCATTATGAGTGGCGCTAATATGAACTTTGATCGCCTGCGTTACATTTCCGAAGTTGCCGAAATCGGTGAGGGTCGTGAGGTCATTCTGGCGGTTACCATTCCTGAAGAGCCGGGTAGCTTTCAGCGTTTCTGCAGCTTACTAGGTAAGCGCCAAATCACAGAATTTAATTATCGCTTCGCTGACGAAGGCAAAGCGCAGATCTACGTGGGTGTAAAAGTTAGCGCCGAGATTGGTGCTCGTGATGCTCTGCTGGCTGAGCTGCTGGGGGAAGATTATCCAGTTCTGGATATTACTGATAACGAAATAGCCAAGTACCATATTCGTCATATGGTCGGTGGTCATGCCCCCGTCGTGGTCAGCAATGAGCGCGTGTATCGTTTTGAGTTTCCCGAGCGTCCGGGTGCTTTATTAAATTTCTTACGCAAGTTAGGTAAGAAATTTAATATTTCCTTATTCCACTATCGTAATCATGGCGCTGCGTTTGGCCGTGTGCTGGTGGGTTTACAGGTCAGCGACGACAAACGTGATCAACTGCATGGTTATCTTGAAGAGCTAGGCTACGGTTATTGGGATGAAACTGAGAACATGGCGTATCAGCTTTTCTTGCGTTAATTTGTATGAGCCATCGCGCTTAAATACCCGGTGGCGATTTGCGTTTAACGCACTGAGCAATGACAAGTCAGCAGCGTGCTGATCTGGTCTATTATTCCAACAATGCAAATACTATTTTTTAGGTTTAGAGAATCCTATGTTACCTGCGTTACGCGCTGCTTTATTAATTCCGTATTTTATTTTGGGCAGCATTGCGGGCTTATTGCTATGCATCGTGCGGCCTTTCCATCCAAACAATACCCGAGATTGCGCTAAGTTGTTCTCGTGGGGACGTTATATTTTGGGCATTCGTATGACTTGCTTGAACGAGTCGCCGGTGGGTAATGGTCAAGCCGTATATTTGGCCAATCATCAAGACAGTTTGGATGTGTTTATCTACCCCGGTTTATTGCCCGGCAATATCGCCATTTTGGGTAAGAAAGATTTAATGTATATCCCAGTGTTTGGTCTGCTATTTTGGCTATCACGGAATATTTTTATCGACCGTAGTAATAAAATTAAGGCATGGGAAACTATGGCTGCGGTCGCTGATCTAGTCAATAAACGTGCTTGTGCGCTGTATATTTTCCCAGAAGGAACTCGCAGTCGTGGCAAAGGTTTGTTGCCGTTTAAAAATGGTGCTTTCGTATTAGCGATTGAGGCTGGTATCCCGGTTGTGCCTATTTGCTACAGCAGCACCCACAAGAACATAGACTTGAATCGCTGGAAGTCTGGACGAGTGTTAGCTAAATATTTGGAGCCAATCAGCACCGAAGGTATGACGAAAGATGATGTGAAAGCCTTGGCCGAGCGTTGTCATGCCCTCATGCAAGAAGGCATTGCTGAACTTGATGCGCAGATAGCACGCGAGAACGGCAACTGATGTTATTGAGTAGAGGGCTAAACTCGCCCTTTGCTAAACTGTTCTCGCGCTAACTGCTTTTTACGATCACTTTTGCGCAGCAGTACATAAAAAGCGCCACTACCGCCATGATGAGGCTGGGCGGTGTGATAGCCTTGGACATCGTTTAGGTCTTCTAGCCAGTGCGCTAAATAGCTTTTTAGTATCGCGGAATCACCGCTACTGCGGTCGCCTTTGCCGGGTAAAATCAATACGCTACGAATATCGGCAGCCAAGCAATCGCGCACAAATCGAAACACTTCTTGGCGGGCTTGTTCGATGGTTTTCCGGTGTAAATCTAAGCGTGCTTCAATATCGTATTTACCTAAGCGCAATTTACGGAAAACACCGTCTTGGATGCCAGGGCGTTTGAAGCCGACGATATCATGAGGGCCAATACGAACCACATCCGTCGTGCTTAGATGGTTTGGGTCACGTTTTAATGTGTGAGATTCGTCGATGGCTGCTTGGCGGCGCAACTCGGCATTGCCAATCTGGGGGGTTTTGCGTAGCGTCACTTTCTCTTGGATTTGAATGCGTTCTACGCCTTGCATCTCTTGCAAAAATAACTCGTCGTCTTGATTCATAACCCTTTCTGCCTCTAGTCAGTTTTCGAGCGCAGGCACGAGTGACAATTCTTTTCAAAGCCGGACACAACTTTGGCTCAATATCAGTAGTATAGCCTTAGACAACACGAACTGGCTTGCCAGAGGAATTATCCATGAAAAATATAGTGACACATACAACGCGTACTTTGAGTTTGTTTGCGTGCAGCGTATTACTGACGACAACTCAAGCCTGGGGTTTTGAGGGTAAACATCGCGAAATGGATTGGCAAGAGTCGCTTAATTTGACGGATGAACAAGAGCAGCGTATTGATGACATCGAAGACCGCTATCGCGATAAATTTAGCGAGTTGCGTGCATCAGAAAAAAAGTGCAGTGAAACCCGCGATGAGCGTCGCCAGTTACAACAAACAATGCATGATGAGATGAATGCCATACTAACGTCTGAGCAAAAAAAGCAAGCACAGGCGCAAATACAAGAGCGTCATGCTCGTATGCAGGCTCGCAGGCTGGATCGCTTAAGCCGTGATCTCGAATTGAGTGATGAACAGCGTCAAAAGCTAGCGTCTCAAATGGCGAGTAATCCGCTTCCAGAGTGGCCGGGGGATAAAGTTCAGCACGATACCCGGCGTGCTAAGTTTAATGAGCAACTCGCGGCTATTTTAACCGATGAACAAAAAGCTCGGTGGCAGGCGCAGAAAAAGAAGCAAGAGAAAAGATGGCGGCTTCATGATGAAGGACGCTTCATGAATGAAGAGGATTGTGATGACGACGAGCAAGACGATTAATCCAACAGTAAAGAAAAGGGCTGACATGGAGCCAGCCTTATTTTGCGTTTTGCGTTTTGCGTTTTGCGTTTTGTGTTTTGTGTTAGCCAGTCAGCCTAATGATCTAGCTTTTTAGAAGCTGTAAACCAGTGTGACACCGAATTCACTGTCGGTGTTTTCTTTGTCGGCCGGTACTTCTTCAACATACTTCACTTTGTAGGTCAGTTTAGTGGCTAGGCTGCCGTTAATTTGACTCTGTAAACCAGTTTCTGATTTGTAGACCGTATTACTATCACCCGATTCAGCTGAGAATAGCTCTACAAACTTAACACCTTCACGAATTGTCCAGTGGAAGTTCAATGCTAAGCGACCGATGGCTTCTTCTTGGATTTCATCGCTAGCCTCTAATTTGTCACGACGATAACCAGGGCCGATTTCAGCATCCAGCTCCATATTATCTTCATTGATAATACGATAGCCGTAACCAGCTGAGATGGTCGATTGATAGGTGTAGCCACTAAAGCGCGCACGTTCTTGCTGAGCAACAATCGCTAAGTAAGAGTGTTCTGTGTAGTTGCGATCGAACTGCACTAAGCCACTGTACTTTTCTTTGGATGTTGTGCCGTCTTCCTTACTGGTTAGGGCTTGTAGCTTAAGCCCAGAATCCCATACTGCACCGTCGTGTTTTACGCCGAAGTTTCCATTGATACTTTGGGTTTCGGTGTTGCCTGAGGTGAAAATAGTTCCAAGTTCTGCGGCACCAGTCCAAGGTCCTTGTTCTTCAGCAGCCATGACGGCGAACGGAGTTGCCAATAGGGCAGCCAGTAGGGTTGTTTGCTTCAGCATAGCTTCCTCTCTGCGCGTAAAAATATGTGGGCGCAGAATAACCATCCATCATTACGAGTGCAACCGTAGGCATTTCGTGTTGTGCAGACTGCAGATCAGCATAAAAGGGACAAAGAATTATCGCTGGTGATCTAATTGCGTCATTCTAACCGTCGCAAGATCGTATACAGTAGGGCCATTCAATTGGTTGCGTAAATGCTTTAAAAATAACAAGGTAAGTCAAGCTTTGAGTAACGCTATTCTCGATGGGCCAGTTGCGTCCACGCTACACCAGCTCACACGCCCAATGATTATTGGTATCTTGGCGATGATGTTCTTCAGTCTCGTCGATGCGTGGTTTGTTAGCTTGCTCGGTACGACAAGTTTAGCGGCTGTTAGTTTTGCTCAGCCCGTCACTATGGTGATCAGCAATATGGCGATTGGTTTAGGTATCGCGCTATCGGCTTTAATCGCCAGAGCGGCGGGAGCCGGCGATACGCTAACTTTGCGTCGGACGCTGACCTCAGGACTAATGTTGAGCTTTGCCTTGGGGGCATTACTGTGGCTTGTCGGAGTCATCAAGCATGACGCTTTGTTTGAGGCGATGGGAGCCAATGTTGAGTTATTGCCAGAGATCTGGGCCTATATGATGTATTGGTGGCCAGGGTCAGTGCTACTACTGGCGTTAATGATGCAAAACGCATCGTTGCGAGCAATGGGAAATACCAAGTTTCCATCTTTGATGATGCTGGCAGCCAGCATTATGAATGCCATGCTCGATCCCTTGCTTATTTTTGGTTGGGGACCTATTCCGGCGATGGGGATTGGTGGTGCATCTCTGGCGAGTGGCGTTTGCTGGGCCATTGTTTTAGGCGTCATCATGCAGCAGCAAATTCGCCACGGATACGTATCGTTTGTAGAGTTCACACCAAAGCAAATGCTGGCGTTGTGGCGACGCTTGCTCGAGCTAGGAATACCAGCAATGATCACCAATCTATTAGTCCCCGTTGCTGGAGCTATCTTGCTATCTATGATTGCCAATTCAGGTGAAGCCTCAGTGGCTGGCTTTGGTGTTGGTATGCGCTTTGATTCCCTCCTGCTCTCTTTGGTCTTGGCCCTGACCGCGACTCTTCCGGCGTTTGTGGCACAGAATCATGCGGTTGGTAATGATGATC
>AZIK01001103.1_pt1 | contig 40742 bp, 40 predicted proteins | sample 359131 | NCBI WGS metagenome assembly AZIK01 (sample SAMN02429715, study PRJNA222663) | marine sediment metagenome | biome: Sediment sample; isolation source: enrichment culture of sample MGS-ANC(AMM) from oil contaminated site at the... | place: Italy: Ancona | collected 2012-02-14 | depth 6 m m | reverse complement strand
CGAAAAAAGATAGGTCGAATCGTTCGACTGAATACGCTGTTATATTTTTTAGCAATCTAGATGTTAAATTTAATTTATGTCGAAAAACACACAAAAAAATCACTTCAGTCCGGTATTTGCAAACAAGTATTGGACTAATGAAGAAGCCGGATGGAAATACAAGTATTATTACTTCTGTGAACATAGGCAGTGTGTTGTTGATTCGAATAAAGACAAAGGAAAAACAGCGTGGGGTTATGAGTTGAACCTGTACTCGCAAGAGCTGGAGAATCGGTTTGACCGTGAGTTAGAAAACGAAAGTTCAATACTTTATGAGAAAATAATTGGAGGTGTAGCCTTAACTGCTGATGAGAGAATGAAATGGGGGCAATTTATTGTCACGCAAGCAATTCGGACGCCCAGTTTTTTAAAATACCGAGATTATGTGGAAAATTTAAATGGTGGGGATTATTCCTATAAAGACACAATTTTAGGTTGTGCCGGGTGCGATGAGAACAAATATATTGCAGCAAGGAACTGGGTAATACTCAAAGCTCACAAAGATGATTTCTTTATCCGTACAGATAATCCTGTATACATGACGGGCTTTCTTAATAACCCTACAACTACTATATTTTATCCTTTGACCCCTGAACTATGCTTCGTTGCTTGTTCAGCAGTTGAAAGAATTTTTCTTCCAAAAGGTATGGAGTTACCGTTTCCAAAGCAAGTATTCCTGCAGCTGGAAAGGGGGGATGCATGGAGCATTAATTTTGAACTCTTGAAGTCCACGAGCTCATCAATAATTGTTGCTAAGAAGGATAATAGCCCAGCAGTTAGCCATATGACACTACAGACTCTAGGTGTGTTTCCTCAAATACCATTTATGTTGTCTTCTGCAAACAATTATTATTCCGAGGCTCTGGAAGTTGAGTCAATAACAAACATCATGTCAGCGGCGGATAAAGTAGATTATCCATCATATAGGGAGTATCCATTTAATCCGTTTTATGGAATTGAGTTCTCAGAAGGTATAAATCCATTTTCTGTTTTTGGAGTTACTGACGAAATTCTGCGACAACAGGGTTTAATAGAGTAAATATAACAAAAAGCTGCACGTTGACACATGCTGCTACGCTCGTTTTGTGTATGTCGCGTAGCTCCATTTTACACAAAATCGCTCTCCGCAGTATGTGCAGGTGAGCTTGGCGTTATACGAACATCAACTAGGAAGCTCCGAATGAAATTGATCGTCACAATCCTGATCGGAATGTCATTGGCGTTTTCGATACACGCTAAAACAGCTCAACCAACCATTTATGATGATGGAAGGTCGTGCCCAGCTAATTGCGATACACATGTCGTTTTCCACCAAAGCATGAATGGAACTAAGCACGCTCATTTACCTGGAACAAAAAAGGAAGAATGTAAGAAAGACGAAGATTGCGAGGTTTGCTTCGATCATAAGAGAAAGCAATGCGTAACTACTAAATATCGTGGTGGAGGCCCCCCTAAACACAAGTTCGATTTTACGAACTCTTTCTATATAGAAAAATGCGAAAGCGCAGACTTACCTGATGCGCTTAAGAGAAAGTGTTCGAGTCTAAAAAGCCGATCAAGAGAATTAGATGGGAAGATTAATTGCATTAACAATCGCGAACACGGTTTATGCTTGAAAATCATGGAGTCAGCTACTAGCGCTAAAGAAATGGACACTTTAAATTACTTGGAATGTAAGCGTGTAGGCCAAGATCAATACAACCAAGGAAGAATAGTGTCCGAGCAGCGCATAATTGGTTGCGCCTACGAGAAAGAGAAAAACGGGGGACCCAATAGCAACGGAACAACCTGGTACAAATTGCTTCCGGGAGCATGTCGTGAAGATGATTTCGTCGGGAAGTACGGATTAGATTGCTGCTCTGGAACCACCTTTACAGATGCTTCCCTAAGTGGCTGTAGAGGTTTCTATCCGCAGCCCTAAAGCTCGTATAACAACGCCTTGCAGCCGACCCACTTTCCGCTACTTCCCTGCGGTCATCCGCTCCAAGCGGTCGGCTGAAGGCAGGCGTTATGCAGATAGGAGCGATCCATGAGCGAGCTTGGAGCCTTTACTTCGTTTCTATCCGGGATTGGCATAGGCGGGGTGGTTACCTATTTAATAAAGCACTTTTTGGAGGAGAGGTCGAAGCTAAAGGAATTTTGGCTTCTCGATTACAAAGCATCATGTGATGGCCTTCTTGACGCCTATAGAGAAGTCGCTCTTACGGATTCTGGCGAGTCCAAAAATAAGTACGCTTACTGGGAGCTTAAGTTGAAGCTATATGCTTCCGATGATGTTCAGGCCAAATTAAAAGAAATGAAAGAGAGTGAGCCCGGCACAGAAGCCCGCAATGAAGCTCAGAATCGTCTACTAAGAGCCATGCGTAAAGATCTGGGCTTTGCATAACAATCCAAGGCAGCGGGACATATTTTGCTTCGCTGCGCTCAAAACGCAAAATATGCCCCTGCTTGAGGCGTTAATATAAGCGCAGGAAGAGATTGAAATCGAAGGGAACCAATTTGAACACGAGCATTTCGAATTCGGTCCCGGGATAACCCAGTGTTGGTTGTTTTGAGTCCCGATACTGCGTGGGGAGCACCGCTAACAGCTGAAAGCCACCTTTTCTGTCAGTGCGTTCCTGCGCCAAACCCTAAAACCGTTCCTTTCCCAGTGGCATCAACAGCACCGCTGCGCCTATCAACGCCACTGCTGCGCCGAGCAACCCGGGCGAAAAACTCCCGCTGCTTTCCAGTAACCATGCCGTGACTACTGGCCCCAGTATCTGCCCGACCCCATAGCAGGCGGTTAATGCGCCCAGGGCGGCGCTGGCGGCGTGGGGGGCCAGTTGGCGGGCGCAGTACATGCTTAGGGCGACCACGGCGGTAAAGGTGCCGCCTACCAGCAGGCCACTGGTGACCAGCCCGGCCAGACCGGGGAGCCAGGCGGGAGCACTCACGCCTACGGCCTGCACTACCAGCGCCATCATCAAGGCATTGCGCTCGCTTGTGTGGCTGGCCAGTTTGCCCCACAGCAGGTTGGCGGGAACGGCAGCCAGGCCCACGGCAAGCCAAGTATAGAAGGCGGCGCTGTCCAGCCCAGGCAGTTGTTGTTTGGCGATCACCGGCAGGTAGGTGGTGCTGGTGATGTAGCCGAACCCGGCGAGAGAATAACTGGCAATAAGGAAGCCCAGTGCTTTGCGGTTTACCGGTACCCGGGTATGGGCATGTTCACTGGCGTGGGGCAGGGCGGGAATCACACGTAGAAACGCCATGAAGACAAGTGCCAGCGCGCCGCAGGAAAACCACATGAAGGGATAACGGCCTTGCAGGAACTCAACCAATGCTACGGTGAGGGCGGCGATGCTGATGCCCAAGCCAATGCCGGCGTAATGGATATTGCCCAACCGGGCGCGCAGGTGATTGGGCAAGGCGCCAAGCACCAGGGCAGAGCCGTTGACCATGATGATGGCGCTGGCGATGCCGGCCAAGAAGCGGTTGATTACCCAAGGAAGAAACGTCTCGCTGAGACCCATCAATAGGCTGCTAACCACACTCACCCACAGTGCGACCCAGAAGGCGCTACGTGCCCGGTGAGAGGGGACGGCCATGGCAAGCATGGCACCCAGCAGGTAACCGCCGTAGTTCACCGCCGCTAGATAGCCGCCACTCACCGCCGTTAGCGCTGTGTCAGCAATCATGCCGGGCAGGGCAGGGGTAAAGAGAAAGCGGCCAATGCCCAGGGCAATGACCAAACTGAGGGCGCCGGCCAGGGCAATGCGCAGGGCGTCGTTGTCGTGTTGGGCCATAAGGGCTCGGTCTAAATTAATGATGGATGGCTGCGGTCATGTGCCGGGCAGCCTAGCAGGTCGGCGCTTGTTGCTCTGCACCTTTCAGATGATGTTCATTATTTCTCTCAGTGATAATGGGCCTTTGGTCGCAAGCGGTGCGCATTTTTTTCACCATACTGGCGCAAAAGCGGGTTTTGTGGGGGGGTGATCGGCTATGCAGCACAACAGTGATGCATTTTGGTGAGAACGAAATGATTCACAATAGTGCTGTTTGTGCAATTTATGGGCGTGGTGATCGTTTCTGTAGACAGCATTAATCGTTAAGTTATTGAAAGTATTATGTTTACAAAGTTGGCACAGCAATTGCCTTAGTGGGTACATCACAGCAACAGTGTTGTGACCCAAATACTTCTTCGTGATCAATGGCGATCACGATCAGATTCGAGCAAAGGCGCTCATGGCATCCGGTCAACGATGACAGGATTCTCTGAGCGCTTTTTTTATGCCAGCGCGATAGCAGGCAAATGAGGGAAGACGGATGAAAAAGTTTATTCGCATAGCAATTACTGCACTGACGGTGGGGCTCTCGGCCAACGCCATGGCGGAAGATTCTGTGGGCTGGCCGGAAAAGGCTGATCTGAAGTTTGGCTTCATCAAGCTGACCGACATGGCGCCGCTCGCTGTGGCCTACGAGAAAGGGTTTTTTGAAGAAGAAGGTTTGTTTGTGACCTTAGAGGCCCAGGCCAACTGGAAAGTCCTACTAGACCGGGTGATTGACGGTCAGCTGGATGGGGCGCACATGCTGGCAGGCCAGCCGCTGGGGGCGACTATTGGCTACGGCACCGAAGCGCACATTGTTACGGCGTTTAGCATGGACTTAAACGGTAATGGCATCACCGTTTCCAATGCGGTGTGGGAGGAAATGAAGAAGAGCATCCCGGTGGAGAATGGCAAACCGGTGCATCCGATCAAGGCGGATGCACTCAAGCCGGTGGTGGAAAAGTACAAAGCTGAGGGCAAATCTTTCAACATGGGCATGGTGTTCCCGGTATCCACTCACAACTACGAGCTGCGTTACTGGCTGGCCGCCGGTGGCCTCAACCCGGGTTTCTACGCCCCACACAAGGGCGACACCAGTGGCCAGCTGCAGGCTGACGTATTGCTGTCGGTTACCCCGCCACCACAAATGCCGGCCACCTTGGAAGCGGGCACCATTTACGGTTACTGCGTGGGTGAGCCTTGGAATCAGCAAGCTGTATTCAAAGGTATCGGTGTGCCGGTAATTACTGATTACGAAATCTGGAAGAACAACCCGGAAAAAGTGTTCGGTGTGAGTAAGGGTTGGGCTGACAAGTACCCCAACACCCATATCCGTGTAGTGAAAGCGATGATTCGTGCGGCCAAGTGGCTGGATGAGAACGACAATGCCAACCGCCCGGAAGCAGTGAAGATCCTGTCTCAGCCTAACTATGTGGGGGCGGATTATGACGTGATCGCCAACTCAATGACCGGGACCTTTGAATATGAGAAAGGTGATAAGCGTGAAGTGCCGGACTTCAATGTGTTCTTCCGCTACAACGCTACCTATCCATTCTACTCCGATGCCATCTGGTACCTGACGCAGATGCGTCGCTGGGGCCAAATCAGCGAATCCAAACCGGATAGCTGGTACATGGATATCGCCAAGCAAGTGTATCGCCCGGACATCTATGCCCAGGCGGCTAAGGCGCTGATTGCTGAAGGCAAGATCTCTGCGGATGAGTTTCCTGACTTCGCCACCGAAGACGGCTTTAAAGCACCGCAAAAAGGCTTTATCGACAACATCACTTACGACGGCCGCAAACCTAATGCGTACCTGAAGAAGTTTCCGATTGGTCTGAAAGAGGGCGACGCGCTTTAACAGCGTGTCTCCTTCAAGGAGAAGCAATCATGGTGACCCTGACTTTCCCAACTTGGATGGAACCCTACCGTGCGCTGGCTACCGGCAAGATGTCCGGTGAGCAGTGGCAGGCGTTGCTGCGCCAGTTGATCTGGCCGGTGATGGGCATTGCCGCCTTTCTGTTGCTCTGGCAGCTGGCGGCCCAACGTATCGACACGTCGTTGGGGCAATTCCCGGGGCCCGCGGATGTTTGGCAGCAGGCAGGGTCTCTGGTGGATGAACATCAGGCGTCCCGAGCGAAGGAAGAGGCGTTTCACGAACGCCAGGAAAAATACATTGCTTCGCGTCTGCAGCAGCAGCCGGACTGGGAGCCGGTCCAACGGAATTACACGGGGGCGCCGACCTTCTTTGATCAGATTGGCACCAGCTTGATCACGGTGATGAGTGGCTTCTTGATGGCATCATTGATTGCGATTCCTCTCGGTATCGTCATTGGTTTGAGCAGCACTGCGTATGCGGCTATGAATCCGCTGATTCAGTTGTTCAAACCGGTGTCACCGTTGGCATGGTTGCCCCTGGTCACCATGGTGGTGAGCGCGTTGTATGTGACCGACGACCCGATGGTGGCTAAGTCGTTCCTGACGTCCATGTTCACAGTGTCTCTATGTTGTCTGTGGCCAACGCTGATGAACACCTCCGTGGGGGTGACGTCTGTGAGCCAGGATCTGACCAACGTCTCTTTGGTGCTGCGGCTGAATGCGCTGAGCCATATACGCAAGATTGTACTGCCTTCTGCACTGCCAATGATGTTCACCGGTTTGCGCCTGAGCTTGGGGATCGCCTGGATGGTGCTGATCGCTGCCGAGATGCTGGCGCAGAATCCGGGGCTGGGGAAATTTGTTTGGGATGAATTTCAGAACGGTAGTTCTCAATCTCTCGGCCGAATTATGGTTGCCGTTATCGTAATTGGTCTGATCGGTTTTCTGCTGGATCGCTTAATGCTCATGCTGCAACGCGCTCTGGTGTGGGACAAATCTTCCGTACAGCGCTAAGCACAGGGAAAACGACATGAAAGCATTACTGGAACTCTCCAACGTTGGTATGAAATTCGATACGCCCAAGGGCCAGTTCGAAGCCCTGAAAGAGGTGAACCTTAAAATTGATTCCGGCGAATTTGTTTCTCTGATTGGTCACTCCGGATGTGGTAAATCCACCGTGCTCAACATCGTCGCGGGCCTGCTACAGGCCACCGATGGCGGTGTCATTCTCGACAACCATGAGGTGACCGAGCCTGGCCCGGAACGGGCCGTAGTATTCCAGAACCATTCGCTGCTGCCCTGGCTCACCTCGTTCGAAAATGTCGAGCTGGCGGTCAAGCAGGTCTTCAAAAAGACCAAGACCAAAGCGGAAATACGCGACTGGGTAGAGCACAACTTGGAACTGGTGCACATGGGGCACGCCCTGCACAAAAAGCCAGACGAAATTTCCGGGGGTATGAAACAGCGGGTGGGTATTGCCCGTGCGTTGGCCATGCAGCCCCAGGTGCTGCTCATGGATGAACCCTTTGGTGCGCTTGATGCACTGACCCGTGCTCACCTGCAGGATTCCCTGATGGAAATCCATGCTCAGCTGGGCACCACGGTGATCATGATTACCCACGATGTGGATGAGGCGGTACTGCTGTCCGATCGTATCGTCATGATGACCAATGGCCCGTCTGCCACCATTGGCGAAATTTTGGACGTGAACGTACCGCGTCCACGAGATCGCCTGGCACTGGCAGATGACCCGACCTTTGTGCGCTGTCGTCAACAGGTGCTTCAGTTCCTGTACGAAAAGCAGCGCAAGGTGGAGCCAATGCGAAAACGCAATAGCAATAACGCTGAGGCGGCTCGCAAACAGGCTTGAAGTAAACGCATAACGATGGAATGAACCCACCTGCTTTTTTGTGCACGGAAAGCGGGAACAGGGAAGGTGCGCTCTGAATTCACCAAAAAACGATTTTAACTTTGGGAAGGTGTTGAGGAAATGATGATGAAAAATGCTGCCATTGCTGCCGGTGTCCTGCTCTCCGCGCTGGGTGTTACAGGTACCGCTAACGCCGAAGATGATGCCTTTATTACGGCTCTCAAAGGCGGTACTCCGCTGCTGAACATGCGCCTGCGCTACGAAGAAGTCGACATTGACGGTATGGCTGACGAAGGTCAGGCACTCACCCTGCGTACCCGTTTGGGCTACCAGAGTGGCAAATTTTACGGCTTCGACGTGATGGGCGAATTTGAAGATACCCGCATCGTTGGCCAGGTGGATAATTATGCCCCGGAGCAAGGTGGCTATCCGATCATTGCGGATCCGGAAGTGACTGAACTGAACCGCGCTGCCATTCGCTACACTGGTAGCGATGCGTTGGAAGGCCTGGTTGCTACCTATGGCCGTCAACGCATCATTTATGACAATGCGCGCTTTGTGGGCAATGTGGGCTGGCGCCAGGATGAGCAAACCTTCGACGGTGCCAAGCTGGACTATGGTGTCGGTGATCTGACGTTCTCCACGGCGTACCTGACTCAAGTAAATGGCATTACCCCATCGTTTGATGCCAATACCTCCCATTATCTGTTCAACGCTAGCTGGGCCGGCGCGCCAGGTGGGTCTCTAAGCGCCTATGGCTATCTGCTTGAAACAGACAATGTGACGGATTCCGATAACGACACTTTCGGTCTGCGTTATGCCGGTGCTTTTGATCTGGACTCATTCAAATTGTTGCTGACTCTGGAAGGGGCCCAGCAGGAAGTGGACGCCGGTGATACCGAGTACTACTTTGCCGAATTGGGCGCACAAGTTGCTGGCGTGACAGTAAAAGTGGCACAGGAAGTGCTTGGTTCTGATGATGGCACCGTAGCGTTCCAGACGCCTCTGGCCACCAAGCATGCCTTTAATGGCTGGTCGGATCAGTTCTTGGCGACACCGGATGATGGCCTGGAAGATACCTTTGTGTCAGTGGGTGGCAAGCTGGCGGGTTTCAAGTTGCTGGCGGTATTCCATGACTTCAAGTCCAACGAAGGTAGCACTGACTACGGTACAGAAACCAATGTGCTGGTAGCGCGCCCAATCGGTAAAAACTACGTAGTAGGACTGAAGTATGCAGACTACAGCGCCGATGACTTCAAGTCTGATACCCGCAAGTACTGGGCCTGGGCAGAACTGAAATTCTGATCCCCGACCTTCCCCGTTAGATCCTCAGAAAAGGAGGTGTCAGGTGGAAGCAAAACGTTATCAGCCCCAACCCCGGGTACCTGATGCCCAGGCCGAACAGCCCGTCATCATTGTTGGCAATGGCCCGGCGGGAATACAGTGCCTGGTGGAGTTGCGCCGCCGTGGTGTGACCACACCAGTGAAGCTGTTCGGTGCAGAGCATTGGGCCCCGTATGATCGCGTTAAGCTTTCCACCTTTCTTTTCGGATCCACCGAGTTTGATGATCTCACCAACTTGCCCCCTGAACTGGATGACTCGGTAGAGCATCTGGTTGGGCTGCCCGTTACCGGGATTAATCCCGACCGTCGCTGGGTAGAGGACAGACTCGGTCAGCGTCACCACTACAGTAGCCTGGTTCTGGCGCTGGGCAGTGACGCCCATATTCCTTCCATACCGGGCACAACCTTGTCTGGTGTGTTGCGTTTTCGCGATATGGCCGACGCCCAAGCGTTAATCGCCCGTCGCTTGCGAAGTACCCATACCGTTGTCATTGGCGGCGGTCTTCTCGGTATTGAAGCTGCCCACGGATTGTGTCGTTTCGGGACCAACGTCACCTTGATTCAGCATGCCGATCGGTTGATGAATCGCCAGCTTGATAGCGAAGCGGCCAGCATGGTGGCTAATAACCTGCGCGAAGCCGGTGTGGATATACGGCTCAATACCAGTGTCCGGCGTATTAAGGGAACGGAACGTGTGGAGTCAGTGGTGCTTGCGGATGGCAGTGAGCTGCCTTGCGACACGGTGGTCTTCGCAACGGGAATTGCCCCGCGGACAGCACTGGCCCGCAAGGCGGGGCTCAAGGTTGCTAATGGTATTCGTGTCACTGCGAGCATGCAGACCTCAGATCCGCATATTTATGCGGTGGGCGAGTGCGCCCAGTTTGAAGATCGGGTATGCGGCCTAGTGATGCCGGCACTGCAACAGGCCCGGGTCGCTGCGGGATGCCTTGCCGGCAGTGATGACAGTTATACACCGGTGGCTGATAGCACTTGGCTAAAAGTTTTGTCGTTGGAGGTATTCAGTGCCGGGCGCTTTACTGACGAAGAGCGGGGCATGGTGCATCGCAGTCTTGTTTACCACGATAGCAATGCTGGCATTTATCGTGCCTTGATGTTGCGCGCCGGGCGGTTGGTGGGCGTGGTTTCCGTGGGCTCTTGGGCGGAACGTCAGAAAGTGCTCAATCGCATCGCCGATGGTCGTCGCATACAGCCTTGGGAAGTATTGCGTTTCCGCTTTACTGGTGAGCTGAATGAAGGGGGCGCCGGGCAAGTGAGCGAATGGCCGGCCGCCACCGTGATCTGTCAGTGCCGGGGGCTGTCCCGTCGCCAACTACAGGATTTCATGGCCGACGGCTGTGACGTGGCCACCCTGAAATCTGTGAGCGGCGCCGGCACGGTATGTGGTGGCTGTGAGCCGCTGCTGGATAGTTTGTGCAGTGGTGGTGCAGCTGCCGCCCGTAAGGTGCCTGGGGCCACCGCGCTAGCCATTATCTCAGCCGTTGCCGCGTTTGTTATGGCATTGGCCTTCTGGTTGCCGTCACCGGCTCCGGCCAGCTCGGTACAGAATATTTCTCTGTTTGAACAATTTTCCCGCAACGGCTTGTGGCGACAGTGGAGCGGCTATGCCGTGTTGGCCGTTTCTGTGCTGCTGTTGCTGATGTCCTTGAAAAAACGTTTTCCGAAAGTGCCCATGGGGAGTTTTACGGGGTGGCGCATTGCCCATGCAGTACTGGCTTTGCTTGCTTTGTTAGCACTGTATTGGCACACCGGTTTTTCATTGGGGGAAAACCTAAATCGCTGGCTGATGTTGAGTTTTATCGGTGCCGCCATGGTTGGCATTACTGCGGCGCTGCTAACCCGTCTGCAGGTTGCCATGAACGGAGTGGGGTGGCTGCGACAAGGCAGCACTTGGCTTCACATTCTGGTGTGCTGGCCGCTGCCGACGCTACTGATCTTTCACATCGTTTCGGCGTACTACTTCTAAAGGGCGGGTGCGGTGATGGGCAGTAAGAAACATCCTTCGGCGTTGTGGGCTATCTGGCTGTTTGGTTCGGTCGGCTTGGCCATTTGGTTGAGTCTTCAATTAGTGGATGAAGACGCAGCAAAGACCGCTTTTATCCCTGGCCCAATGACCCATGGCCATCATCAGATCGAAATGCAATGCAGTGTTTGCCATGGCCCTGGCTTCGACAGCGAAACCGTATTGCAAAATGCCTGTATTGATTGTCATGGGGAGCAATTGGAAGACGCCCAAGATTCTCATCCCAAATCCAAATTTACCGACCCTCGTAATGCCGACCGGCTGGCCAATGTGGATGCCCGGCTTTGCGTGTCCTGCCATGTGGAGCATCGTCCCGAACTTGACGTTGGCTTGGGGGTGACTCTGCCCATGGACATGTGCGGCCACTGTCATGAAGGCATTGCCGAAGATCGGCCGAGTCATGAGGGAATGGGTTTCGATACTTGTGCGAATGCGGGTTGTCATAATTTCCACGATAACCGCGCGTTGTATGAAGACTTTCTGCTTGCCCATTCCGATGAGCCTTGGCTGAAGCCGCCTGCCCGGCAACCGCCCCGTAACCTGCTTGCCAGACAGATGAAAGATGACGCTCTGCTGGCGTTGATGCGCGGCGAGGGCAAAGCGCCTGAAGGCACGCCAACCCCTGAGCACTGGGAGGGGACGGCCCATGCACAAGCGGGCGTCACCTGCACCGCTTGCCATGGTGCTGCCGGTGAGTGGGTCGATTCACCGGAGGTGCTGCAGTGCGCTACCTGCCATAAGCCGGAGTCAGAAGGGTTTCTGCAGGGCCGGCATGGCATGCGCTTGGCCCAAGGGCTGGCGCCGATGACGCCGTCGCAGTCTGTGCTCAACATGCATGTGGAGGCCAGTCATCGCGAGCTGACGTGTATCAGCTGTCACGGCGCCCATGACTTTGATACCCAGAGTGCTGCCGTGGATAGCTGTATTGGCTGCCACAATGACGAGCACAGCAACGAATACCTGCGTTCCCCTCATCATGACCTGTGGAAAAAGGAAAAGCGCGGCGAGTTGCCGCCCGGTAGCGGTGTCACCTGTGCCTCCTGCCACATGCCCCGTGAAGAGCATCGCGACGACATTTTTGTCCAGCACAACCAGAGCCTGACCATGCGCCCGGTGGAAAAGATGGTGCGTCCGGTATGCCTGCAATGCCATAGCTTGGCGTTTTCACTGGATGCCTTAGCCGATCCGCATCTGCTGGAAAACAACTTCAACGGCAAGCCCGAACACCATGTACCGTCCATCGATATGGCGGTGGACCGTGACGAGGCCCGCGACAAAAAAATAGGGCCTTACTGATTTACGCATAACGAAGTTTAAAAACCTGAGGAGGTATTACCCATGCGACACGTCATGAAACGCAAAGCCACCACCCTGATGGCCACGGCCATTTCCGCCCTGATACTCAGTGGCTGTGGAGGTGAACAAGCCGCAACGCCTGTCAGCGGGATTGAACCCAAGGTCTACACCGATTCCCTGTTCGCAGTGATGAACGCAGACCGAACCAACTACACCAAGCTGATCATCGGGCGTCTTGGTCCGGCAGGGGCGGATAGCATCAAACCCCATGAGTACTGGGAAGACCTTGAAAATGGCGCACCACTGCCAGCACAGATGTTTCGCTACGGGGCGGAGTCGGTGAGTGAGATGACCAGTGAATTCAGCTACTCGTTGCAGTCACTGTGGCCGATCAATGGGCAAAACGAACCGAAGACCGGCCTGGAGAAAGAGGGCTTGCAGTACATCGTGGATAACCCTGGTGAAAATTTTTACGGTGAAGAAAAACTGGGTGATGTGACCTACTACACCGCCGTTTATCCAGATGTGGCTGTGGCCGCGCCGTGTGTGGCTTGCCACAACAACCATAAGGATTCTCCGAAAACCGATTTCGAACTGGGCGATGTGATGGGCGGCGTGGTGATTAGGGTGCCGATGTAGGCGCTCTAAAGTTCGATCAACAACGACCCAAGTACGGGCTTAACCGATTATAGCGTCGGATGGGCGGCGCTAAAGGCCATTATCTATATTCAACGGGAGAAACATCATGACTCCGGTACAGATTGCTTTGGTACAGAACAGCTGGGACAAGGTGGATGCTATTTCCGATCAGGCTGCGAGCTTGTTTTACGATCGCCTGTTTACCAATGACCCCGCCCTGAAACCGCTCTTCAAGGGCAACATGGAAGAACAGGGCAAGAAGCTGATGACCATGATTGGTGTGGCAGTGAGAGGCTTGGACAAGCTCGATACCATCGTCCCCGCTGTTCAGAAGCTGGGCGCTCGTCACAAGGATTATGGTGTGAAACCGGCAGACTACGACACGGTGGCACAGGCCTTGCTTTGGACTTTGGGCCAGGGGCTGGGCGATGCGTTCGACAGCGACACAGAAGCCGCCTGGGTTGCCGCCTACACCATTTTGGCCACGACCATGATTGCCGCCGCGGACTATTAAGGCGCCTAGAGGGATAAGGGCCATTTTGGCACCTGGATTTGCACCACAATGGCTCGCTTTTGGGGTGCCTTATTCATGGAAAATAAAATAGACCATAAAACAATGGGTTAGAAAGAGTATGACTGGCACAACCGTTGCAGAACACTTCAATAATTCCATTTGTTCGGATGCGCCAGACATTATGGCTCTGACAATTATGCTGGTAGATGACCAGCCCCCCCGCGCGGCGATCCTCGAGCGGGCCCTCATTGATGAGGGCCACAAGATTCTGTGCCGGCTCACCAGCGCTGCCGGCCTTGCCGAGAAAGTGCGCTCCAGTAACCCGGATGTGGTGATTGTGGACATGGATGCGCCGGACCGCGATACCCTGGAAAGCATGGCGTTGGTGCAGCGTGACATGCCACGCCCCATGGTCATGTTTTGCCATCAGGACGATGAGGATCTGGTGGTTGCCGCATTGCGCGCGGGTGTTAGCGCCTACGTGGCCGGCGAAACAGACCTGACCCGGGTGCGTGGGGTAATGCGTGTGGCGACCGCGCGTTTTCGGGAATATCAGGCGTTACGTGAAGAGCTGGAAGAAACCCGTGAAGCGTTGGCCGAACGCAAAATTATCGAGCGGGCTAAAGGGCTGCTGATGCAGCGTCGTCGGCTTAACGAACAGGATGCCTACAGCACCCTGCGTCGCCAGGCCATGAACAGCGGGCAACCGTTGATTCAGGTGGCCCGATCGGTGCTCGATTATGCCGAAATGCTCAAGGCGCAAGGGTAGAAAGACTAGCGCTTAATGCCCAAAGGATAATGTTGAACAGGAGATAGCATGCGACGAGTGATGCCCTTGATGAAGGCGCGAAGCCTTATGGATATGTCGGATAAGACCGTGAGCCGCGCCCCTATTGTCGACGGCCTTCGGAGTGTGCGTCGCCAGGCGTCTGAGGTCCGGCGCCCTTCGTGCACGGAGCCGCCCCGATGAAAGTGCGTATTGGCTACATGCCGCTCACCGATAGCTTGCCCCTTGCGGTGGCTCAGGAGGGGGGATTCTTTGCCGCCGAAGGGCTGGATGTGGAATTGCAGCCGGAGTGGAGCTGGGCCAGTCTGCGGGACCGTCTGTTGGTGGGGCAACTGGATGCGGCACCCCTGTTGGCGCCCATGCTGTTGTCCACGTCACTGGGGCTGGGGTGCATCAAGAAGCCCCTGGCCACCGCCTTTTCCATGGGCCTTAACGGCAATGGAGTGACTGTATCGCCGATGTTGTTTCAGGGCTTGTGCGCCTTGTCGGAAGGTCCGACACCTAACGATATTGCTGCCGCCATGAACAAGCTGGTGGCGGCTCGGGCTTCCAGCGGTGAATCCCCTCTGGTGTTGGCCGTGGTGTTTCCTTTTTCCTGCCATGCCTATCAGTTGCGTCATTGGTTAAGTGTTGCGGGGTTGGATCCGGATCACGACGTTAAGCTGGTGGTGCTGCCCCCTTCGCAGATGGTGGACCACCTGCGAATGGGCCACATTGATGGCTTTTGTGTTGGCGAACCGTGGAATAGCTTGGCCGCCCTGACGGGTGCCGGGCATTGTATTTTGTCGGGTTATCAAATTTGGGAGAACGCGCCGGAGAAGGTATTGGCGGTCTCCAGGGACTGGGTGTCACGACATCCGGACACTCACCGGGCGGTGCTGCGGGCGCTGTATAAAGCGGCCTGCCATGCGGATGAAAACTTGGTTGAAAGTCTGTCCTTGCTGGCGCATCCGGCGTGGCTGGATGTGCCGGCAGAAATCATCGCTGCGCCGTTCAGCCAACGGTTGCCCGGTGGGCTGACAGGGCAACCGTTCCTGCCACATCATTTCCATGTATTTGCCGGTTTTCACGCTAACTTTCCTTGGCGCTCGGATGCGGCTTTTCTGCTCCAGGAAATGCAGCGTTGGCGGCAATGCTCTCTGGAGGAGGCGAAAACTTTTGCGGCCCAGTGCTATCGCACTGACTTGTTCCGCGATGCCATGAGCGACCTTACCAGCCTGCCGATCATGGACAGCAAACCGGATGAACGCCATGGTGGCCATTGGCAGTTGCCCGGTGAGCCTAAGCCGGTAGAGCTAGGGCCCGATCGGCTGCTGGGCGCCCTTGATCTAAAGGCTTAGCAGGATTGGTGGTGACGGTGCGGGGAGGGGCTTGCCTGCACGTGGTTCAAAAGAACCCGTTGCAGGCAAGTTTCGACATTTCAGGAGCAGGTCAGCGTTAGCCTGAAAGGCGTAATCGGACAGGCCAGCGCTGAACGACAGGAAAGGCTAGCTCGCCTGCCGCAACTGTTTCGCCGCATTGACCATGTTTGCCAAGGCTGCTCGGGTTTCGTCCCACTTGCGGGTTTTCAAGCCGCAGTCCGGGTTTACCCATAACCGTTCTTTAGGCAAGCGTTCGGCCGCTTTTTCCATTAGCTGTACCATCCAGGCCACGTCTGGCTCGTTGGGCGAGTGAATATCGTAAACGCCGGGGCCAATGTCATTGGGGTAGTGGAAATCTCGGAAGGCATCCAGCAGCTCCATGTTGGAGCGGGAGGTTTCGATGGTAATCACATCCGCATCCAGCGCCGCGATGGCTTCGATGATGTCGTTGAATTCCGAGTAACACATGTGGGTGTGAATCTGGGTGTCGTCATCCACGCTGACAGTGGCCAGGCGGAAACAATCCACCGCCCAGTCCAGATATTGCGTCCACTCTTCTTGGCGTAGCGGTAAGCCCTCGCGCAGAGCGGGTTCGTCAATCTGGATAACCTTGATGCCGGCCTTTTCCAGATCCTGTACTTCATCACGTAATGCTAAGGCAATCTGGCGGCAGGTGTCCGCACGGGGCTGGTCATCGCGCACGAACGACCACTGCAAAATGGTGACCGGCCCGGTGAGCATGCCTTTTACCGGCTTGTGGGTAAGCGACTGGGCGTAACGGGCCCACTCCACGGTCATGGCCTGGGGGCGCTGCACATCGCCGAAAATGATGGGGGGTTTTACGCAGCGTGAGCCATAGCTCTGCACCCAACCGAAGCGAGTAAAGGCGAAACCGTCCAGCAGTTCACCGAAGTATTCCACCATGTCATTACGTTCGGCTTCACCATGCACCAGCACATCCAGCTCCACCTCTTCCTGGTAGCGAATGCAGCGAGCAATCTCTTCCTGCATTTGTTGCTGGTATTGCGCATCGTTTAGCTTGCCGGCTTTCCAGTCCCGGCGAGCGGTACGGATTTCTCGAGTCTGCGGGAAAGAGCCGATAGTGGTGGTGGGGAAAGCGGGCAACTGCAGGGCGTCTTGCTGCTGCGCAATGCGTTCGGCAAACGGGCTCACCCGGTCGCGGGAGAGCTGGCTGGCATCGGCTAGGCGCTGGGCCACGGCAGGATTATGAATCCGCGAAGATAGACCGCGAGCCTGGAGGGCAGCGCGCTGTGTTTGCAGCCCGCTATTAACGTTGCTGTCGCCACGCAGGGCACCGCCAAGCAGTGCCAGTTCTTCCAGTTTCTGTTTGGCAAAGCTCAGCCAGCTTTTCAGTTCGTTATCGAGGGTGTCTTCCTGCTCCAGATCCACCGGGCAGTGCAACAAAGAACAGGACGGCGCCAGCCAGAGCTGATCCCCCAGTTCATTGTGCAGGGCGGTGATGTTATCCAGAGCCGCGTCTAGATCGGTGCGCCAGATGTTGCGGCCGTTGATTACACCCAACGACAGCACCTTATCACCCAGACGGGGGATCACTTGGCCCAGGTCGTCATTACCACGAACCCGGTCCAGATGCAGGCCGTGCACGGGCAGTTCCAGTGCGGTGAACAGGTTGTTACCGAGCCCGCCAAAGTAGGTGGCCAGTAACAGTTTAGTCTGGCTGGCCGAGGCCAATTGGTCGTATACGCGCAGGTAGGCTCGTTGCCAGCTATCGGGTAAATCCAGAACCAGAATAGGCTCGTCGATTTGCACCCATTGAACGCCTTGGTTTGCGAAGCGTTGCAATATTTCGCGGTAAACCGGAATCAGGTTATCCAGCAACGCGAGCTTGGCATTGTCTTCGGCGCCTTCAAAGCGGTCCCCCTTACTCAGGTACAGATAAGTAAGCGGGCCGGGGATCACCGGCTTGGGGTTGTGGCCCTGCGCTTTGGCCTCTTCGACCTGCTCGAACAGGCTTTCCCGGGCAATACGGAAGGTTTGGTCGGCGGCTAGCTCCGGCACCAGGTAGTGGTAGTTGGTATCAAACCACTTGGTCATTTCGCAGGCCGCTGCCGGGGTGCCGGTGGGCGCACGTCCACGGGCCATACGGAATAAGGTGTCCAGGTTCACTGGGGCATTTGCATCTTGCTCGAAGCGTGATGGCACGACACCCAGCAGAGAGGAGAACTCCAAAATATGATCATACCAAGCGAAATCGCCCACCGGCATCAAGTCTACTCCGGCGTCGGCCTGTAAGGCCCAGTGGCGTTCACGGAGGCTTTTGCCCACGTGTTCCAATTCGCTCTGTTGCAGGTCGCCGGCCCAGTAAGCTTCCTGTGCCTGTTTCAGTTCGCGGCGGGCGCCGATGCGCGGAAAGCCCAAGTTGTGCAGGGTGGTCATGACATTATTCCTTCGCCATTGCTTGCAAGCACACTTCACGCAATACGTTGCTGTGGTGCCTTGCTTGTTTAAGGTCGAGGGTATTGTGGTGGCTATGCTTTATGAGGCAAAATCAAATATCTCACTATGAGTATGAATTTTTCTCAACAATGGAATTTGCTTGCTCCAGGCGTCTCATCGCCTGCAAGCCAGTTTTCACCTCTACAATTAGCTCAAGGAAAGGCATTCATGCTTGAACTCAGACATCTCGCTACGTTGCGTGCCATTGAGGAGGCTGGATCACTGGTGGAGGCGGCAGAGCGGCTGCACGTTACCCAGTCGGCCTTGTCTCATCAGTTGAAAGATCTTGAACATCGATTGGGTGTGGCGCTGTTGGTGAGGCGAACCCGGCCGGTGCGTTTTACCACGGCCGGGTTGCGAGTGCTGGCGCTAGCACGCGATGTGCTCCCCCGGGTGCAGCAAACAGAAAGGGAACTGAAACGCTTGGCCGCCGGCCAGACTGGGCGGCTACATATCGCCATTGAGTGCCACTCCTGTTTTCAGTGGCTAATGCCGGCCCTGGATGCGTTTCGGGAACACTGGCCTGAAGTGGAGTTGGATTTATCGGCGGCGTTCAGTTTTGCACCGTTGCCTGCGCTGGCGCGGGGAGACTTGGATATGGTGGTGAGTTCCGATCCGGTGGAAAACGATGCCGTGCTGTATGTGCCATTGTTCCGCTACGAGCTGGTGCTGGCGGTGTCACGACAATCGCCGCTGGCGGGGAAAAAGTGGATCCTCCCCGACGACATCACCGACCAAACGCTGATTACCTACCCGGTGGATCGTGAGCGACTGGATGTGTTCAGCGCCTTTTTGGGCCCGGCGGGTAAAGAACCCGCAGCCATACGCACGGCTGAGCTGACCCCCATGACAGCGCAATTAGTGGCCGCAGGTCGCGGTGTAGCCGCGTTACCAAACTGGGCACTAACGGAATATACCGAACACGATTTATTGAAAACCGTACGGCTTGGTGAAAAGGGTGTGTGGCGAACGCTTTATGCGGCAGTGCGTGTGGAGGATGAACAGACCCCCTATGTGCAGGAGTTTCTCGGCACCGCCCGGGACCTGTGTTTCAAGACGCTAAGTGGTATTAGAGCGGTGCGCTAAGTTTGCTGATCTATGCGTCAGGCGCTTAGCCCCCGTCGCGATACTGAATTTGTAAGCCTTTGAGGAAATTGCGCAGGATCTGGTCTTTGCACTCCCGGTAGTGCTTGTGGCCGGGTTTGCGAAAGAAGGCACTGAGCTCATGTTTGCTCATGCGGAAGTCGGCCAGTTCTAGTACGGCCAGCACGTCTTCGGCTTGCAATCTTAGGGCGATTTTCAGTTTCATGAAAATCATGTTGTTGGTCAGGCGGCTTTCTGGTTCTGGCTGCTGCCCTGGCTTTTTGCCGCGCAATGCGTTGATCAGGCCGTTGAGAAAAATTGCCAGAGTGCGATCGGTGCACTTTTGGAAGGCCGGGTCCTCATCTTTTTTCAGCCAGTTACTGATTTGTTCCCGGGTGACGGTTTCTCCGGCTTCAGCGAAGACGCCAATCATGCGGCTGTCGTCAAAATCGAAAATGTACCGGGTGCGGCGGAGGACATCGTTGTTGAGCATGCTGGACCTGTGGTGAGGGAAACGGAGGGCGCGACTGCCCTAGTTCAAGCCGTAATGGTACAGGGAACCGCAGGAGGGGACACGGGGGCATTATCGCTTAATCGCTAGGGGGGCGATTTTTCTGCCCGATAATGCCCGCCTTGAGGGTTTTGTTAGGCAGGCAAAGCAGCGCGTGTTGATGGAATCTTGGGGGGGGGCTGCAGGATGCTTAAGAACACAGTGCCTATGCCGCCGTTACCTGCGTCGGCGGTGCCCAGGGGGGCGTTTACCCATGGCCAGATACGGGTTTTCAGGACGGTGATCGTCAGGGGCGATGGGAGACCCCAGTGTCCCACCCGTTTCAACGATGCCTGTGCGCATGATCCTGCCCATGCTATGGGGGGCCTTCTAGCATGGGGTCGCCCCGATACTCACGGGCGACTCATGGGTGGGGCTTGTGCCAAATGTATGGGTTAAGGCTGTTTAATGATTTCCGCGTTCTTGTGCAGAAAAAATCTGCTCAATACGCTCGCTATCATGGCAGAACGTGAGCATGGAATCTTGAAAGGGGTACCGTGCCTCTTCGTCCAAATGATTTAGCCATTGGGCCAATTGTTGCTGGTAGTGAAAGTAGGGGCAGTCTTGCACCTTGCTGGCGTTTATCTCTGCAAACAGCGGTACGGTAATGTTCCGTGGTTGTTCACCGGTGGGGGGGGCGATGGTGCGCGTTTCTGCTACTGCATCGGGGTAGTCCGGGTGGCTGATTTTCCAATGAGTCGAGGCCATGTAGCTGGCGGGCATAGCCATATGAAAACCAATATGGGATTCGCCGGGTAAAGTGAACTCGCCTTTAGCATTACTGATGGCGGTGCGTGGCGTCTGCTCTGGGTCCTCGGGTAAGGTAATCGAGCGGATGGTGGCGCCGCTGATCGGTTCGCCAGTGTTGCCATCAACCACCGTGCCAGTTACCGGTTGTGCGTCCCACATACGTTGAATGGTGGGAATACAGCCGGCCAGCAACAGCATCAAGCTGACGATAATAAGCGGGCACGCGAAGGATTTTTTTAGTGATGACATAGTTACGAGGCCGTCATGATTAAGGAAGAGAGAAAGGCTTCTGTTTGTTCAGGGAAATAGCCACTGGCGAGGCCCAATAGAATGAGCCCCCACAGAACCATGCCTAGCATTATCCAGATGCCGTTGGCTAATGTTAGGCGGTTATTGCGCCGACCTTGCGTATCGTCTTGTGAAAAGTTGATAGCTTTTTGTGCTTTGAACATCACCGCCCAAGTCACGGGTATAAGCGCCAGTGAAACCAAGTCCAGTATCCCAAAGCTATCCATTTTGGCGGCGGCCCGGTCGCATACGGTGCTGATCAGGTTGGCAAGAATATACAGGGTGGCTAAGGCGAAGACCGGTAACGGTTTTGCTTTGCCTTCGTTTTCCTGATTGATGGTTTTCAACAGCGGGCCAAAGAAAAAAACGCTGAACAGGGCTCGCCATACCGGCTGTACATTCTTTCCTCGATGATTTTTTTGGTATTGCCAGTTTTTGAAATTCCAGTAAAGGCCGTAAATACCCATAGTGGCCCAGAAAAGTAGATTGAACTTCCAGGGGGCGACCACATAGAGCGCGACCCCGGCGGCTTCAGGTTTTGCAGTTAGGATCTCGCTGGCCGGGGCTTGGTATACGTTGGATTCCATTCGCTGTTTCCGGTTTTTTGGCTAACGGTGGCGGTGGTTACGGCCAGCTTTTATAAGGTTTGGTGCTTAATGCGCTGTTGTAATAGCGCGTTTCTCCCGTGACTTCTTCCCCCAGCCAAGCCGGTTTTTCAAAGGACGTTTCTTCACTGGGGAGCTCGATTTCTGCAACGATTAAACCCTCATTATCACCGTGAAACACATCGATTTCCCAGCACAGCTCCCCTTGAGGCAATCGATAGCGGGTCTTGTCGATGACGCCGGCGCCACACAATTCGGCCAGCATCTGCTGGGCGTCAGCCAGTGGAATAGCGTATTCAAACTCACTGCGGGTCGCGCCCACGGTTTTTCCCTTGATGGTCAACCAGGCCGTGTCGCCAGTGGTGCGCACTCGCACGGTGGCGTTCTTGTCGTGGCTTAAATAACCCTGTGTTAATCGCTCTCCTGCGAGGGAGTCGGTGATGCTGAGGTCGCGAACAAGAAACTTGCGTTCAATTTCCAGTGCCATGGTCTAGTCCCAGTTGGTCAAAACTGATGTTGAATCCGAGGGCCTGAAAACCGTTGAGGATCTCGGTGGGGAGGTAAAAAGAAGGATCGTCCATGAAGAAGTATTGCGATACTCCGATGCCAAAGCGGTAGTCCGCAGGCAGGTTATTCAGAGGTACGCTGAGGCGTTGCAGCTTGAGCAGCAGCTTTTCGAAATGATCCCGGTGACTAGCGTTCTGGTCTAGTTGGCTGGACACAATCCAGCGGTTCTGACGGTGCTTGGCTTCGGGGTTAGCGTCGCTGAAACTTTCTCCTTTACGCCAGTAATCGTCAGCACTTTGCCCCATTAGTACATCCAACTGGGCCGGATCGTGATCAAAATTGAAAATGGCGAAGTAGACGTGGTGCTCGCTCATTGCTTACTGGGCCGCAGGTCACGGTTACGTTCCAGTTGATCTACGGGGAAGCCTTTAGTCTTGGCCAGCTGTAACAGTGCCTGATACTGCTCATCGCCCAGCTCCGGCTGGCGCGCGAGTATCCACAGATATTTGCGGCTGGGTTCTCCTATCACCACGGTCTGGTAGTCCTTATCCAGAGCAATAATCCAGTAGTTGCCTTCGGTAATGGTGGGGATCAATTTCGATACCCAGTTATCAAAGCGCACTTTCAATTTGGCATTGCCGGTATTGGGGACAACCCGTGCCGTGCCCACGGCTTCACGGCTCTCGTCGCCTTCGCGTTGGCAGCGGTTCACTATTTTAAGGGTGCCGTCGTCATTGGCGCTGTAGGTGGCGGTGGAATCGTAACAGCCGCGCTGAAACCATTGTGGCAAACGGGCAATTTCATACCAGGTGCCGGTATAACGTTGTAAGTCGACTTGACCCACCGTGGCCAGGGGTTTGTCGCCCCCACAGGCGCAAAGCAGCCCGCTGACGAGCAAGATGGCCAGCAGGCGAGTGGTGCGGACAGTGTGAGGCATGAACATCTTTTTCTCCCATGTTAAGGCTTACAGCCTAGATCGGCTTATTAGCGTCGAGCAAGCCCGTTTTGAACTGTCGTGCTATACTGCTGCGCTGTTTTAGGGAGCCCGATTTGAGCCAGCCAGCCACCCATTCTGACGCCGAACCCGCCACCCGCTTGGTGCTTGAGCAGCTCAGCTGCGAGCGCGATGATCGGCTGTTGTTCAGTGGTTTGAGTTTCACCGCATCGGCTGGTGAAATCTGGCAGATTACCGGGGCCAACGGGGCAGGTAAGACCACGCTGTTGCGGATTCTGGTGGGGCTCCATGGCTTCTATGAGGGTGAGCGCCAGTGGTGGCAGCCTCAGTGGCAGCAGCAATTACTGTACTTGGGGCATGAGCCTGGGGTACGTGAAGAGCTAAATCCACTGGAAAATCTGCGTTACGCTTGTGCGTTAAGCCAGCAGGGGGGAGACCCCATGGCGGCGCTGGCTGCCGTGGGGCTGCAAGGTTTTGAGGAGGTGCCGGCGGCACACCTGTCTGCTGGGCAAAAGCGTCGCATTGCCTTGGCGCGTCTGTGGCTAGACCGTAAAGCCGTGTGGGTGCTCGATGAGCCCTATACTGCCATCGATCAAGATGGGGTGGCGGCGCTGGACCAGCAAATCCAGCAGGCGGCTGAAGCGGGCACCTTGGTGATTTATACCTCTCACCACCAGGTCGGCGATGGCGTGCGGCGATTACATCTGGCCCACGGGCAGGCAGAAGTGACGGAAGGGGGGCGGGTATGAGCGTGTTTCGCGCGGCGCTGTCCCGTGAGTTGCTGGTGCTGTGGCGTAGCCCGGCAGAAATCATCAATCCGTTGTTTTTCTTTGTCATGGTGATCAGCCTGTTTCCGTTGGCGATTTCCCCGAAACCGGAATTATTGGCGCTGGTGGCCCCCGGGGTGCTTTGGGTGGCCGCGTTGTTGGCGGTGATGTTATCGCTAGATGGGTTGTTCCGCCGCGACCAGGAAAGTGGTGTGTTGGAGTTGTTGCTCACAGCCCCGGTGATGGCCGTGGTGCCGGTGAGCGCCAAGCTGCTGGCTCATTGGTTACTCACTGGCTTGCCGTTGGTACTGATTTCACCGGTGCTGGCGCATATGCTGCAGCTGCCCAATGGGGTGCTGGCTACGGTGGTGCTGAGTTTATTGTTGGGCACGCCAGCACTGACCATTATTGGTGCTATTGGTGCAGCGCTTACGGTGGGGTTGAATCGGGGCGGTATTCTGTTGGCGGTGCTGGTGCTGCCCTTGTATATCCCGGTACTGATTTTTGGCGCCGGGGCGGTGAGTGCCGCTGTGGATGGCGGTGCAGTGAATGGCATTCTGGCTATTCTCGGGGCCTTGCTGGCGCTGACCATTAGCTTAGGCCCGTTGGCGGTGGCTGCCGGCCTAAAAATCAGCTCAGGGAATTAAGCGCGCCGCTATCCGACGGGAAAGCGGGCGGTATTGAAAGTAGGTGTCTGCATGGTTTGGCAAACAATAAAACGCTGGTATCACATGCTCGGTTCGCCGCGCTATTTCTACAGGTTCAGTTCTGCGCTGCTGCCATGGCTCACGCCCATTGCGTTGCTGGTGTTTACTGTGGGCATTGTCTGGGGGTTAGCGTTTGCCCCCAGTGATTATCAGCAGGGCAACAGCTACCGAATTATTTTTATTCATGTGCCGGCTTCCAGTGGTGCTCTGATGGGGTATGTGGCCATGGGCGTTGCGGGGTTGGTTGCTGTGGTGTGGCGGATGAAAATGGCCGAAGTAATGATGAAAGCCATTGCCCCTTTCGGGGCTGTGTTGGCGGCAATCTCCTTGGCCACCGGTGCACTGTGGGGGAAGCCTACCTGGGGCACCTACTGGCAGTGGGATGCTCGGATGACCTCCATGCTGATTTTACTGTTCATGTATGTGGGCGTGATTGCCCTGCAAAACGTGATCCGCGATCCTCGCCAGGCAGCCCGCGCCGCTGGCTTACTGGCCATGGTGGGGGTGATCAATGTGGTGATCGTGAAATATTCGGTGGAATGGGTGCAGACCCTGCATCAGGGCTCGACCCTGAAGCTGTTAGGGGAATCCACGATTAACCCGGCCATGAAATATCCGCTGTTAATCAGCATGCTGGGAACTTGGCTGCTATATGCGGTCAATGTAATGGTGCGTGCGCGTACCGAAGTAGTATGGCGAGAGCGGCGCAGCAAGTGGGTGCGCAAGCTGATGAAGGATGGAGGGCAATAGCATGTATTTCGATAGCATTGCCGATTTCATCGCCATGGGAAAACACGGTTTTTATGTTTGGAGCGCCTATGGAATCAGTGCGTTTCTGATGATTGCCAGCATGCTGCTGGCGCTGCGCGGTAAGCGACAAGTGCGTCAAACGCTGGCGCGGCAATGGCGTCTTGAGGACATTGCTAAGCAACAAGCTCAAGACACGGCGAGTCGACAGCAATCCAGTAAGCAAACGCCTGAGGTAAACGATGAATCCGGTACGTAAGCAGCGTCTTTTGGTGGTACTCGCCGTTTTGGTTGGCTTGGGGGTTGCCTGTGCCCTGATGTTTTATGCGCTGCGCCAAAACATCAACCTGTTCTATACCCCTCAGCAAATTGCTGCAGGGGAGGCTCCGCTGGATGCCCAGATGCGCGTGGGCGGTTTAGTGGAACCGGGTACCGTTATCCGTAACCCGGAAACATTGGACGTGACCTTTGTGCTCACTGATGGCAAGGGACGCTTCACCGTGCACTATCAAGGGATACTGCCGGACCTGTTCCGCGAAGGGCAGGGTATTGTTGCCAACGGCACGCTGATCAGCCAGACCCGCTTTGAAGCCGAGGAAGTTCTGGCCAAGCATGATGAAACTTATATGCCACCGGAGGTACAGGATGCGCTGGAAAAAGCGGGTCATCCGGGTGCCCAAAAACCAGAAGGCAAGGCTCAGCCGCAAAGCGGGCCAGCTTACTAGCGGGTAGTCGAGAAGCCGGCTGGCGGCAGCCGGTAAATTTCTCTTGCTCAACGCCTGGTTTCGGCCCTACATTCGCCTTTATCGGACCCCGTTCGGGGGGCCACCGTTCTAGGGCTTTTCATGAGTCAGGCCATCATCCTGGTAGACGACCCCGCTGACTGGGCCGCCTACTATCCTGCCCGTCATCTACTTTCTGCCAAGGACTACCTGCAAGCGCAGCAGCCGGTGTGTACCGACAAAAAGGTGCAGGTGATCAACCTGTGCCGCAGCTATAAGTATTTGAGCCCGGGGTACTACTGTTCGTTGCTGGCGGAAGCCCGTGGTCAGCGAGTATTGCCGTCTGTGCGCACGGTGAATGACTTGAGTCGCAAAGCGCTCTATGGGCTGCACTTTGGTCAGTTCGAGGCCGCGCTGGATAAGGCGATGAAACACAAGGGCGGTAGCAATGATCATTTTAGCCTGCTGTTGTTTTTCGGTCATACCGAACAGGAAGGCCTAATCGACCTGGGCCGGCAGATTTTCGACCAGTTACCGTGCCCGTTGCTAAAGGTGGATTTCCGCCGCCGGGAACACTGGGGTATTGAGGCGCTGAAGCCGCTGACCTTGAAGCAGCTGCAAGGGGCGCAGGAGGATGCGTTTGCCCGTGCTCTTGAGCAGTTTAATGCCCGGGTGTGGCGTAATCCCCGTCGTCGTCGCAGTGATCGCTACGAGCTGGCGATGTTGGTTAACGAGGAAGAGGTTCTGCCGCCCAGCAACAAGATGGCCCTAAAGCGGTTTGTTCGTGCTGGTAGGCAACTGGGTATCAAGGTGGATCTGATCGGCCGTGACGCCTATACGCGTTTGGGTGAATACGATGGCCTGTTTATTCGTGAGACCACCGCACTGGATCATCACACATACCAGTTCGCCCGCAAGGCGGAGCAGGAAGGGATGGTGGTAATGGATGATCCCGGTTCCATCCTGCGTTGTACCAACAAGATTTATCTGGCGGAGTTGATGCAGGCCAACAATGTGCCGGTGCCTCCGACGGCGTTTGTGTTCAGTGACGATGATGCCCAGATTGACTCGCTGATTGCAGAATTGAATCTACCCATGGTGCTGAAAATTCCGGACGGCAGTTTTTCTCGGGGCATTAGCAAAGTCGCGACCCGCGAAGCGTTGACGGAGGCCTTGCGAGGTTACCTTAAGCAATCCTCTGTGGTGTTGGCCCAGGCCTTCATGTACACCGATTACGATTGGCGCATTGGGGTGCTCAATCATCGGCCGTTGTTTGCCTGCCAGTATTTTATGAGCAAGGGCCACTGGCAGATTTATCATCACCAGAGCAGCGGCAAAACCGCGTCGGGTAACAGTCGTACCCTGCCCGTGCAGGAGGTGCCCCCCAAGGTGCTAAAAGCCGCTTTGAAGGCCGCTAAGCTCATGGGTAATGGCCTCTATGGGGTGGATTTGAAACAGTCCGGTGAGGAGGTGGTCGTGATTGAAGTCAACGATAACCCCAATATTGATGCCGGGGTGGAAGATGCCTGGCTAGGCGAAGACTTGTATCGGCAAGTGATGCTGGAATTTTTGCGGCGTTTGGAGGCCAAGCGAATCGGTTTGCCAATGTGAAGGGGCTGGTTGCCTGTTGATAAAGCGTAATAATGAGAGCGGGCTAGGCAGGAAGGCCCGAATGACGTGGCCTCAAGTGCGCAGCAGCAGAAAGACTCTAAGGCGCTCTGTCCAAGAGCTCACTGGTGCGCTGCAGTATTCAAAACGTCAGAGGCCGCGTCCACTCTATGGTCGCGGCCTCTGAGCAAGGAGCCGCACGCTTTCGCGCAAGGCTATCCAGTCGCTTTACCCAAGAACTTTTTGGATGAAGCCAGACTCTTTCTCAATGGTTTGGACGAAGGGCGGCAGCGCGTGCATGCGTTTGATATGTGCGGCCAGATTGGGATAAGTGGTGGCATCCAGCTGTTCGCCAGCATGATGAAAGTTCACCATTTGGCTTGCTAGCGCAATGTCAGCCACGGTCATGTTGTCGCCCACTAGAAACTCCCGACCTTCCAGTGTCTTTTCCAGATAGACAAACAGGGGAGGGATAGTCGTGCTTAGCGCATGCTGGACTTTTTCTTCGTCACATTCTTTGCCCAGTAGGGGCATAAGTACGCGATTACGGAATACTGCAAAGGTACAGCGCATGGCAAGATCGTAATCAATAAAGCGTTCTAGCCAGATGACTTGCCCCATTTCCATGGCATCGCTTGGGTAAAGCGCCGGTTCCGGGTGGATTTTTTCCATCCAAGCGCAAATGGCGGCAGAGTCAGCCAGGAATTGACCATCTACTTCCAGTGCAGGGATACGCTTCATGGGGCTAATTTTTTCGTAGCCCTCCGGGGGGGCGTTGGGGTCGATATGAACGGATTCGAATTCGATCCCTTTCAGCGCGAGGGCGACCCGGGTTTTGCGGACGAACGGTGACAGGGCGGCCCCGTACAGCTTGATGGACATGCGTTTCTCCCGATAAATGAATATATTTTGCCAATTTGGTGGAATTGGCATGGTTGTTATAGCGCGCTTAAACAGGCTGCTCAGAGTTCTTTGCACGCTTCAGCCGATAATCTGAAGCGTTTGCTCTTATGACGCCAGCCTGCGGGTACTTTTGTTGATGTAGATGATCACACGTCATAATCCGCAAACACGACCTGAAAGCACTCTTTTCACGTTAAAGTAGCAAACTCCGGTGTGGTTTATATAGGTCCAGCGCTAGGCTTCCTACTAGAGCAGCATGATTTTTTTGGGTCAATGGCGGTTAGTGAAAATTTTTTTCTTGACGATTGCCCGGCAGATACCTATTCTACGCGCCGCTTTGACGTACCACGTCAAGCCCGGGTCCCCTTCGTCTAGTGGCCCAGGACACCGCCCTTTCACGGCGGTAACAGGGGTTCGACTCCCCTAGGGGACGCCACTAATTCGCTAGTAGTTAGCTGGCAAGCAGTTAAGCGGGAATAGCTCAGTTGGTAGAGCACGACCTTGCCAAGGTCGGGGTCGCGAGTTCGAATCTCGTTTCCCGCTCCAAATAAAAAAGGGACCCAAACGGGTCCCTTTTTTTATTGGTGCTTGTGGTTGTGTCTTTATCGATTCCTTCTATGTAACCTGCGAGCTTCTTCGCTGACTTGCCCGTGTATTGCGAAATTCATTCTCATGATTTGCTTTCGCTACGGCGCTCCGTACACTAAGGCTTCACCGAAAGTGAAGAGACTATGGCGCGCCTACACCCGCGATTGCTGGAAGCCCTCAACCTGTTGCCGCAGGACAAACCCGTTCATTTGCTGACGCGCCACTCCGTGCGTGAATTGGCCAAAAACGGTTTTGCGGACTATCGGTTGCCTCTGACGCCGGAAGGCATTGATATGGCGCGCGAATGGGGTGGCCGGTTGGCGCGCCCGGTGGATGCGTTCTTTTCGAGTCCGGTGGGGCGTTGTGTGAACACCGCTAAAGCCATGGCTGAAGGTGCTCGCAAAGCTGGGCTGCTTGAGGCGATTCCCGAGATCACCACAGATACCACTTTGGTGGAGCCGGGCTGCTATGTAGAAGACCTAAATCAGGTTGGCCCTACGTTCTTGAAAATGGGCGCGTTTAAATTCATTAATCGGCACCTGCAGCAACCCTTCGATGGCATGCTGTCGCCGGCAGAGGGACGCGCAAAGCTGGCGCGTTATCTAGGCGAGCGTGAACCGGCGCCCGGCCACCTTAATGTGCACGTGACCCATGACACCATTCTTGCTGTGCTGGTGGCGGAGCTGCACGGGCATCGGCGTATTACCGAAGACGACTGGCCCTGGATGATGGAAGGTCTGTGGCTGTGGTTCAGTGGAGGCCAACTTCACTGGGTGTGGCGTGGTGATCACGGACACCGTGCGTTGGGTAACTGACCACGCTGACAGCCTTTTTCTCCGTTTACCGATTTCTCATGAGGTGTGCCTTGTCCGCACTGACAATTCGCAATTTGACCAAAACCTATGCCAATGGCGTGCAAGCGCTTAAAGGGATTGATCTTGAGGTGAAGAAGGGCGATTTCTTTGCCTTGCTAGGCCCCAATGGCGCTGGTAAATCCACCACTATTGGCGTGATCAGCTCTCTGGTGAATAAGTCCGACGGCGATGTGAGTATTTTTGGCTACTCCCTGGATACTCAGCGCTCTCTGGCCAAGAAGCAGATCGGCGTAGTGCCTCAGGAATTCAATTTCAACCAGTTCGAGAAAGTGTTCGATATTGTGGTGACCCAGGCCGGGTTCTACGGTATTCCTGGCCCGTTGGCCCGGGAGCGGGCAGAAAAGTATTTGCGCCAACTGGGCTTGTGGGACAAGCGCGATAAGCAATCTCGTACTCTTTCGGGGGGCATGAAGCGCCGTTTAATGATTGCCCGTGCCCTGGTTCACGAGCCGGAGTTGTTGATTCTGGACGAACCCACCGCAGGTGTAGACATCGAACTGCGCCGATCTATGTGGGATTTTCTCACTAAGCTGAATGAGCAAGGTAAAACGATCATTCTGACCACGCATTACCTGGAAGAAGCGGAATCCTTGTGTCGGCATATCGCCATTATTGATCATGGTGTCATCGCCGAAAACACCGACATGAAATCTCTATTGGAACAATTGCAGGTAGAAACTTTTATTCTTGATCTGGCTCGGCCCGTTACGCAGGCCCCACAGCTGGACGGTTTTGAAGTGTCGTTGCGTGATGCCAAAACCCTGGAGGTGGCGGTGCCGAAAAGCGAAAGCTTGAATACGCTGTTTGCGGAATTGGCTAGGCAAAACTTTGAAGTAATGAGCATGCGTAATAAGGCGAACCGGTTGGAAGAATTGTTTGTTCGATTGGTTGAGCAGAACCTGCCAGGGGGGAGGGCGTCATGAATGCACGCGAGCAGTGGATTGCATTCCTCACACTGGTAACGAAAGAAATTCGTCGTTTTACCCGTATCTGGCCGCAGACTTTGTTGCCCCCTGCGATCACCATGACCCTATATTTTGTGATTTTTGGCAATCTCATCGGTAGCCGTATTGGTGACATGGGAGGCTTCGATTACATGCAATATATCGTGCCGGGCTTGATCATGATGAGTGTGATCCAGAATAGTTATGGCAATGTAGTGAGCTCGTTCTTTTCCACCAAGTTCCAGCATTCCATTGAGGAAATGTTGGTGTCGCCGATGCCGTCCCATGTGATCCTCAATGGCTATATTGTCGGCGGCATGGTGCGTGGCATGCTGGTAGGGCTAATTGTCAGCGTGTTGAGCCTCTTTTTTACCCATCTTTCCATGCAGCACATGGCTATTACGGTGACGGTGGTGGTGCTCACTGCAGCGTTGTTTGCGCTGGGAGGTTTCATCAATGCGGTTTTTGCCACTAAGTTTGATGATATATCCATTGTCCCCACCTTTATCCTAACGCCTCTGACTTACCTGGGCGGGGTGTTTTATTCCATCGATCTATTGCCCGAGTTTTGGCGTACCGTGAGCCTGGCGAACCCGATCGTGTATATGGTTAATGCTTTTCGTTATGGCGTGTTGGGCGTGAGTGATGTGAATGTGTACGCTTCATTGGCAGCAATTCTGGTGTTCGTGATCGCTTTCTATCTATTCGCACTATGGTTATTGCATCGTGGTACCGGTATCCGGCACTAACCAATGGGCTTGAATCCGGTTATCTTTAACCATTGCCGACGACCCATGGTGGGGGCTACCAAGAGGTTATCATGAGTTATCTTAAAGAAACGCCGCTGGGTCGCTCCAGTGAGTATGTTGATCAATACATGCCTTCGCTGTTGTGTCCGGTGCCGCGCTGGGACGCGCGCGAGGGCCTGGAGCTGGAAAGTGCCACACTGCCTTTTCACGGCTCGGATATTTGGAATGCCTACGAATTGTCCTGGCTCAATGAAAAGGGCAAGCCCATTGTGGCCATGTGCGAACTGCGTGTTCCGTGCACAACCCCGAACATTGTTGAGTCCAAGTCCTTAAAGCTGTATCTGAATTCGTTTGCCAATACTCGCTTTCAAAGCCGCGATGCGGTGCGTGCTGCTATTGAGAAAGATGTGGCACAAACAGCAGGGGGCAACATTGAGGTATTACTGTTTTCGCTGCAGGAGTCGGCGGGTTTCCCTGTGTGGGAAGATCGCGGCGATTGCGTGGACAATATAGATCTGAATTTCGAGCATTACGAGTACCGGCCTGATTTGCTGTTATGCGATCAGGGCCCCGAACAAACTGGCCAGTTGTATTCTCATTTGTTGCGCAGCCATTGTCCGGTTACCGATCAGCCAGACTGGGCGACAGTGGTCGTTCGTTACACCGGTCGTGCTATCAGCCCGGCCAGCTTTTTGCGCTATGTGGTATCGCTGCGAAATCATCAGGGCTTTCACGAGCAGATTATTGAACAAATGTTTGTCGATCTGATGACGCAATGTTCGCCTCGCCACCTGACCGTTTACGGTCGTTTTACCCGGCGTGGTGGAATTGATATCAATCCGTTCCGCTCAAACAGTGAGCAGCCATTACCGAACCGTCGCACTATTCGCCAGTAAGGGAAAGTAGCGGCGGGTTTGTGGTTTTGCTGTTTACCTTCGTGTCATTGGCGTTATCTTGTTGCCGCCTTCTGTCTAGTATGGCTGGAGGTACGGCTTCTTAACGTTCTAATTCGAGTAAGTTGCCACGCGTTTCAACCTTCACTTTTAACTCAAGGCCCCAAAGGCCAGCCAAACCCAATCCACACCCCCAATAATACCGACCATCCCAGTAGTAATGTCAGGCTGTAGGGCAGCATCAGTGCAATGAGGGTGCCGATGCCCGTCTCTGGCTGATAGCGGCGAGCGAAACCCAGCACCAGCACAAAATAGGGCATTAGTGGAGTGATGATATTGGTACTGGAGTCGCCCACTCGATAGGCCGCCTGGCTGGCCTCGGGAGAAATGCCCAGTAACATCAGCATGGGAATAAAGACCGGCGCAAGGATCGACCACTTGGCCGAGGCGCTGCCGATCATCAGATTGATCAGTGCGGTGAGCACCACAAACAGTAATAACAGAACCACCTTGGGCACGGTCAGTGCACCGAGCCAGGCGGCGCCTTTCACCGCTAATAGCAGGCCCAGCTGGCTGTAGTTAAACCAGGCAACAAATTGCGCGGCGAAGAACATCAATACCAGGTAGCCGGCCATGGACGCCATGGTCACTTCCATGGCAGTGATAACCGCTCCACTGTTGCGAAACTGTCCGCTGACCCTGCCATAAACCGCACCGCAGATGCCGGCAATCAACGCCACGATGACCACCAGACCATGAATAAACGGCGAGCCCAGCACGCTGCCGGTATCCGGGTGGCGCAGGGGTGCATCGTTTGGCAATACCAGTAGCGCTAGCCCTGCCAGTAGGATTGCCAGTGTCAGGCCGGTCCACTTCATGGCGCGGGGATGGATTTGCGGCGCGTCCACTGATGCGTCAGCCACGGTATTGGCGTGAGCCAGCCGGGGTTCGGTGAGCGTGCGAGTGATTAGAGTGACCAGCCCGGTCACCAGAAAGGTGGAGGCGATGATAAACCAGTAGTTGCCGGTGGCCGCCACCGTGCGGTCCGGGTCGATGATGTGTGCCGCTTCTGTCGAGAGCCCGGCGAGCGTGGCGTCCACCGGGCCGACCAGTAAGTTCGCGCTGAAGCCGCCAGAAACTGCGGCAAAGGCGGTGGCGATACCGGCGATGGGGGGGCGGCCGGCCAGCTGAAACACCAGTCCTGCCAGCGGTATCAGCACTACGTAACCGGCGTCCACGGTCAAACTGGAGAGTACCCCGGCAAAGGCAACGGTGAATACCAGAGCGCCGCCGGAAGAGCGTCGTACTAAGCTGGCCAGACTAACGGACAGTAGGCCGGACTGCTCTGCCACGCCTAGGCCTAGCATGGCGACCAGCACCACGCCAAGAGGGGCAAAGCCGGTAAAATTACCCACGAGGGTTGTGAACAGATAACGCAGGCCGTCTGCATCCAGCAAGGAATTGGCGGTAATGGTTTCATCGGTGAGCGGGTGGGTGGCGGTCACATCCAGTGCGCCCAGCACGGCAGTAAGAGGCAGCAGTAGCAAGCAAAACCAGACAAACAACAGCGTGGGGTGGGGCAATCGATTGCCCAGTTGCTCCAGTCGAGCCAGCCAGCCATGGGTGCGGGTCATGGATGTATTTCCTTGAAGTGTATCCTCTACTGTAGCGAGTGGGTCGAATGGCGGGCAAGTAATAGCAGGCCGCAAGTTCGATACCCACGTGCCTCACGTTATATTCGAAACATGCCTTTGGCGTTGATTGGCAGCATTTAAGCTGATTTTGTAGCGGGTTACGGGGAGCAGAGAGGAATAAAAAAAGCCCCACGTTTGCGGGGCTTTTTTATATTTGGCGGTGAGGGAGGGATTCGAACCCTCGATACCTTGCGGTATACACACTTTCCAGGCGTGCTCCTTCGGCCACTCGGACACCTCACCAGATTGTCGTCAAAAGTGCACTGGGCAGCAGTTGAGGGCGCGTAGAGTACCGGAGGGCGCGGCGGGAGGCAAGCATCCCGCCGCCGGTTGTTCACTGTTTGGCTAGCGAGAGTAACAAACAGGCTTGGTCTACGGCCAGCCAGCTCACTAAGGCCACCTGTACCAGGAAGAAACCGAAACGAATTTGCACCAGCCAGTGGTTCACGCCTACTAGATGGATAATGCTTTGGGCTACCCGGGCAGCGACCAGCCAAGGCAGTAATGTGGCACTCAAGTCCGTGTTGCCGATCCATAGGGCGGTGGCTACCACCACAATGATGATGCCAAGCAACTCTAGTGTATTGAGGTAGGCCCGGTGTAATCGATTCAGCGGGCAGGCTGGGTTGTAATGATAAGGGGGGAAACCGTCGGCTTTGCTTTTGCCGCTTAGCACGGCAAGGGAGCGGGCGGAAATGAGCAAGATGAGCAAGAACAGTGCCCAGCCCGCATAGGCCAGCAGAAACAGGTGAGTGGTTGTTATTGTACTTTCAGTCATCATTGAGTCCAATCCTCGCAAGATAAAGACCCTGATATTCGCAGACTCGGGCACCATTAGCACTGGTGCCGTGGGCCAAAATGCGCAAAGTTGCCTTTCCCCGGCGTTCAAGGCGCTGTTCGAATTGGCTCCGCGCTTCGTTACTGACCGTGGCGGTGATATGGATGTCGCTGTGCAAGGGAAGCAGATACTCAAGGTCGGTTTTCACCGCCACCACGTCTGCGTTAGCGCCCGCCTGGCGGGCAAGCAATGTAGTAAGTGCCCAGCCGGAGAGTGTAAGCAGAGCTGACTGGCTACCGGCAAAAAAAGTGCCTTTGTCATTATGATTAAGCGCCAGGGGGGCGGTAACGGTGAGTGTCTGCCCGTCGAATGATGTCAGTTGGAAATCCAGATGCCGGGTGAGGGGAATGGCATCGCGAACCTGTTCTGCTAGTGCTGCCAAGTCCATCATGGCAACTCACGAATAAAATCGGCAGGGCGCTCATCGGGCAAGGATTTGAGGCTGCTCGCCGCGGTACCCAGGTACAGGTAGGCCACCACTTGGTCCTTGGGGGCAAAGCCGAGCTTTTCCTTGGCAAGGTCTGAGTTGGCCAGTGCGCCAGTGCGCCACATAGCGCCGATACCTTGTTCATAGGCTGCCAGCATCATATTTTGAACGGATGCTCCCACCGCTAACACCTGCTCCCAGACGGGAATCTTGTGTCCTTCCGTGACTTCGGCCACGGCCACGATAATAGTGGGCGCGCGTAGGGCCTTGCTGTAGGCGTTATTCTGGGTGCGGCGGTCGGCGTTCGGTTGTTGTTCTAGCAAGTGCGCCACCATGATATCGCCCAGCCGTTCACGTTGGCGGCCCTGCAGCACAATAAAGCGCCAGGGGCGTAGCAGGCCATGGTCCGGAGCGCGAATGGCGGCACGCAGCAGCATGTCGATTTGCTCATCGTTGGGGCCTGGTTCTTGAAGGCGGGGGCTTGAGACACGGGTGGTCAGGGCGGTGAGGGTGTCCATTCAGGGCTCCTGTTATAACAGCGCCATGGTAGCCCGAATCGCAGATGAGTCCCAGTTGTAGAGTTCGGATGCTTCCAGGCAGCAAGGAATCCTCGACCTTTAGTCATCCCAGTCTTTTTTCTTATACGGTAAACCGCTAAGCTCCGCAGAAATCGCGTGAAACCGATCACATGACCTTCATCACAAAAAAGAAATCTCGCCGTCCTCAGCTGGGGCCTATGGAGCGCGCGCGCCGCCAGGCAAATTATATTCGCCTTTTGGCTTTTCTGGTGGCCGCCATGATCCTTATTGCGGGGCTAAACCTGAACCTGTTTCCTGCGCTATATATGCTGGGGGTGGCGGGGCTGCTGATTTACCCCATGTCCGCCCAGGGCCTACTTTTTTTGTTCGACAAGCAGGATCGACCCACCAAAATGGTTCATCAGCTGCTGATGCAAGCGGATGCTATGGTGATTGGCCTTGTGTGTGCTTTGCTACATTTCTCTCTGGTGCCCGCCATGGTGCTGTTGATCATTGTTCATGCCAACGCGGTAAGTAGCGGAGGCCTCAAACCCTGGCTGATGAATATCCTGATGACCGGCGTTGGCGCTCTGCTGATGGGCTGGGTTTTGGATTTCAAGGTGCTACCACCGCAACAGACACCGGTTTTGCTGTCGGTTATCTCCATGCTCGGTTTGGGCATTTATGTCGGGGCGTCATCTGCATTTGCTCGCCTGCAGGCTCGCTATTTGCAACAGGCACAGGAGCTGGTGCGCCATCAGCAGAAACAAGCGGTGGATATGTCTCGCAAGCTGGCAAAGTATTTACCGCCCCAGGTGTGGGGTTCCATTTTTTCCGGCAAGCGCGATGCCAAGCTGGGAACCGAGCGTAAGCGGCTCACGGTATTTTTTTCTGATATTAAAGGCTTTAGTGCCATTTCCGAAGAGCTGCCATTAGCGACTCTGACTAAGATGCTCAACACTTACCTGAGCGAAATGACCCGCATTGCACTGCGCCACGGTGGCACTATCGACAAGTTCATCGGTGATGCAGTGATGGTGTTTTTCGGTGACCCGAAAAGCGCCGGTGCCCAGGAAGATGCCTACCGATGTGTATTAATGGCCATCGAGATGCAGGAGCAAATGAAATTATTACGCCAGCGCTGGGCTCACGAAGGTATTGAACACAAGCTGGAAATCCGTATTGGTATTAACACCGGGTATGCGACGGTGGGCAACTTTGGCACCGATTCTCGTATGGACTACACCATTTTGGGCACTGATGTGAACCTGGCCAGTCGCCTAGAATCGGCTTGCCGTCCAGGTGGCGTGCTGATTTCAGAGGCGACCCAAGAACTGGTGAAGGACCGAATTCAGTGCCGCAACATGGGTGACATCCAAGTAAAAGGATTTAACCGGCCGATTTCGGTGTTTGAAGCTCTAGGAGCCAAAAGGGATAGCGGAGCAAAGAACCGTTATGTGTCGGCGCAAACGGCGGGTTTTGGTATGCATATCGACCTGGAGCGCATTCGTAACTTCGACAAGAACACTATCCTGCGCACCCTGGCCCATTGCGCCACAGATCTGAAACAGGACAAGCTAGTGGAAGTGGACTATGAGTCGGAAGGCTTCAGCTTGCATGTGGAAAGCGGCAGCCTGAGAAAGAGTGATCGTGAGAAAGTGATCGACATAATGGGGCGTGCCGCCAAGAAAGTGCAGATAGAGGTGCGAGTGTAAGCCGCTACCGCTATCTGTCACGGCTCTAGTTCAGCGGAAAGGCGGTCCAGTTATCTGCCCAGGTCTGTGCGCTACCCGGCCGCATAGCGCCGAGATAATCTGCCGCTTCATCCCAAAACTCGCCTTGTGGGATGGCAGTTGCACCATTGCGTGCTGGAGAGCGTGAGGTTGGGGCAAAATCCGGGTGAGAAATGCTGGAGGCATCGCGGGTTAGCAGTGGGTCGGTGCCGAATTGGGCATCCACAGCTCGGCTCTGGAAATAACGACGTTCGTCGAACCCGCCATCGTCATCACTGTTCATGCTTTCTGCATCAAAGAAAGTCAGCCCCCGGCTGCCGATCTTGTGGGCCATCATGCTTCGAAAAGTCAGCTCACCGTTTTCAATACGGCTGACGGTTTCGGTTCCTTTGATATCTATGGTTTCCCCGGAAAATCCGTCAATAATCATGTTGTTGAAATGCCCGCCGGTCCCCATTTTCAAGGTCATTGCTCGATGGTATTTTTCGTGGCTGCGGGGGCTGATCAAGGTTACGTTATACATGGTGGGTGCAGAAATGGGCGTGGCGTCAGGATTGCCCTTGAGGTTGTCACCTTCGAAGGCATTGTCGCCCACATTGGCGTGTTGCTGTGCCACCAGGAACTGCACTCGGCCATGCCAGCCCATATCCCAATCTAGAGAATCATCTGCCGCACCGGTAATGATGATGTGTTTGAGATCCACGGTCCCCCCGAACACTTCAATACCATCATCCAGCGCGCGGTGTACCTGAACATGACGAACGATGGTGCTGTTCCCGCAACCGCCCAAGGTAAGGCCGTTCAGTTCGTTGTTGGCGTAGACTTCAAAACCGGCGAATTCGATGCGAGTGTATTCCATGACGCCGCAAGAACTGCTGGCGTCATTGCCACCGAATACGCCTCGGGTGTCACCATCGGGAATGCCTTCAATATGGGCATTGGCTGCGTTGATCGGGGCGCTACCGAGCATGACGACGCCGCCCCAGTCTCCTGCGTCCCGGTCGCCCTCAGGCTGAGCGCTGGTAAATACGATGGGGGCGTTTTCTTGGCCACGTGAAAACAGCGTGGCGTCACGGGTCACCACTAGGGCGGAACCGGGTTTGCCTTCAATACGGGTACCGGGTTCAATGGTTAAGCTGCCGCCCGCTTCCACATAGACAATCCCTTCCAATACCCAGGTGGTACCGGCATGCCAAGTGTTTTGTCCGAACAGAGACCCCTTGATTGTTTGCTGACCGGCGACCATTTGCCGCACAGAATCATAGGTGAAATATCCCGTGACACACAGTACAACAGCGGCGAGCGCTAGCCATGCATACATGCCCCCATGCCTTCCCCTCGGGCTCCTTCGACTGCTCAGTGTTTCTGCGATATCGGGATTGGTGAGCGAGTTTGGTATGCTGGCGGAGGGGCGTTTGTGGAGTAAAGTGCCGTCCCGGTTCGCCTCTTGAAGTTTTGCCCCGAGTGCACGGATTTTTCGGTTTTCGCTTTGAATGGCCCGGCTAATGATTTCAGCCCGGTAAGCCGGATCGTTCAGCAGTGTGTTGAAATGCACGAAACGCAGACTGCTGTCATTTTCCTGATCAAAATTTTGTTTAAGTTGCCACAACAACTCGACTAATTGTGCACGCGGTGATGAAACTGCATCGACCATATACCCCCCCCAAAAAGGTTATCAGGCAATCACCAGAAAGGGGTAGTGTGTAAAAGAAATATGACCGTAAGGTGAAATTCGCTGCAAGGTACACAAAGTGGAAGCCGTAAAATTTTCCGGGTTTCTGTTCTATTTTGAATTGATGTGTCGCGGGCAGGCGGTTGCCGTATGGCACCGGGACCCGCCCGCGTTGCAGTTTACCGCTATGGTTACTCGCCGAGAATGGCGTCAGCGGCTTTTTCGGCAATCATTACAGTGGGGGCATTGGTGTTACCCCCAATCAGGGTCGGCATGATAGAGGCATCCACTACGCGCAAGCCTTCCAGGCCATGGACACGCAGCTCGCTATCTACTACCGCCATTTCGTCGCTACCCATCTTGCAGGTACCCACCGGGTGGTAAATGTTGTCACACTTTTGGCGCAGGAAACCGCGAATTTCTTCATCGCTCTGTACCTCTTTGCCCGGGAAGATCTCTTCGCCGCGCCAGTCGGTGAGCGCCTGTTGTGCCATGATCTTGCGAATGGCCTTCACGCCGCGGACCATGCCTTCCATGTCGTCCGGATGCTCCAGAAAACGCGGGTCGATCAGGGCTGGGGAGCGAGGGTTGCCGTCACGCAGGGTGATGTTGCCGCGGCTTTTAGGTCGCAAAATGCAGACATGGCCGGAGTAGCCATAGCCCATGCTGAAGAGCATGTTGAGGCCGTGGTTATCCAGCTTGGCAGCAGTCAGGTGCAGCTGCAGGTCAGGAATGTTTTCTTCAGGACGCGATTTGATGAAGCCACCGGCTTCTGCCACGTTAGAGGTCAGCTGACCAGTGCGGCGATAAAAGAAATTGAAGATCCCTTTTAGCCCGGTGGTCATGAGTGCGCCGGGGGCTAGGCTCAGTGTGTCCTTACGCAGGCTTTTATGGACCACTAGCGCATCGGGGTGGTCCTGCAAGTTTTCGCCAACCCCAGGCAGATCATGAACCAGCGGAATGTTGTGTTCGGCCAGTTCCGCCGCCGGGCCTACCCCGGATAGCTTTAGCACCTGTGGCGAGTTGATGGCGCCCCCGGAGAGAACCACTTCGTTGTCTGCTTTTAGGGTGCGGATCTGACCGTCGTGCTCCACTTCTACGCCGATGGCCCGTTTGCCGTCGAACAAGATGCGATTGACCAGTGCATTGGTCATGATGGTCAGGTTAGGACGATCCATTACCGGGTGCAGGTAGGCTTTGGCAACACCGCAGCGCTCGCCATCCTTCTGGTTCACCTTGTACATGCCCATGCCTTCTTGTACTTCATTGTTGAAGTCGTCGGTGGCAGGGTGCCCGGCTTGCACGCCGGCTTTAACAAAGGCGCGGCTCACCGGGTGGGTGAATCGCAGGTCGGCAATGTTTAACTTGCCACCAGTGCCATGGTAGGTGCTTTCACCCGCTTCATAATGCTCAGAGCGTTTGAAAACAGGCAGGACATCATCGTATCCCCAGCCTTTATTGCCCAGTTCCGCCCAGTGGTCATAGTCCCACTTATGGCCACGGGTATAACACATGGCATTGACGGCGGAAGAGCCGCCCAAGGTTTTCCCTCGCGGAATATAAATC
>AZIK01011240.1_pt1 | contig 41841 bp, 36 predicted proteins | sample 359131 | NCBI WGS metagenome assembly AZIK01 (sample SAMN02429715, study PRJNA222663) | marine sediment metagenome | biome: Sediment sample; isolation source: enrichment culture of sample MGS-ANC(AMM) from oil contaminated site at the... | place: Italy: Ancona | collected 2012-02-14 | depth 6 m m | reverse complement strand
GCGGCGGTGGTGATTCTGGCGGCGGTGGTGATTCTGGCGGCGGCGATACTGGCGGTGAGACTGGCGGCGAGACTGTACCCGGTTCCTGCCCTATCGGCTCAAGCCCTGACCCGTTTACCGGCCTCTGTGGGCCCGACGACTGCCAGACGGGCTATTACATGACCTCGTTGGGTTGCGAGCCTATACCCTTACAACCACCACCACCGGAACCGGGCGAAGTGCTTGAGGTGGATGTGTCCGGCGTTATCCAAGCGATTCAGGAGCAAACCCAACAACTGAGAACCGATAACCAAGCGCAAACCACGAATATAGCCAACGCTGAAAAAGCAGCAGCAGACCAGATAACCAATGCCATCAATAAGGGCGTGGGCGATATTACCGGGGCCATCGGTGACATCCCGGGCGGTGGCGGTGGTTCTGGTACTCTGCCGGGTGAGGGTGAAGAAGAAGAACCGGGCGGGGCTTGCGATCCAGAAGAACCGGATTATTTACAATGCCTGCAAAAAACTTCACTGCCGGGCGTTATCGTGGATGCTGGCTCGTTCGGTGGTTCCGGGCAAACCTTCTATGATCGGGTAGCCAATGCGCCATTGGTCAAAATGGGCGATGATTTCGCGCAGATATTCGATGTACAGCGGGCAGACTGCCCTACGTTTTCCATCGACCTGCCGTTCCCGATAAATCAAACAGTTTCGACCACTTTACACTGTGAACTGATGAACCAGATCAGCGGAATAATAACGTCCATAATGCTGATTATTTACGCCTTCTACGGTATTAGAATCATTATGAGTTCATAACATGGCAGACTTTCAAAACGACACATTAAATCGGGGCCAGCCTGAATCCGAAGCCTGTACAGTCGGGGATTTCGGCTGCTATTTCGATTGGCTGATCGATCAACTGGCCAGCCTCGTCCTGTGGGTATGGGACAAAATTCTATCCGGTCTGGCTTCGATTATCGAAGCCATACCCGTTCCCGACTGGGCCGCCAATATTGGCTCCCTCCAGCTACCAGAGGTCGTGGCATGGGCGCTGGCACCCTTCGAGCTACAGACCGGGGTTGCAATCATTATGAGCGCATACGCTCTCCGGTTCGTTATTCGGCGTCTGCCTGTTGTGGGGTGATGTATGTCCATTACGGCTTACACTGGCCTTCCCGGCCACGGTAAATCCTACGGCGTTATAGAGAACGTGATCGCTCCAGCCTGTAAGGCTATGCGAACCGTTTATACTAATATCCCATGCAATACTGACGAATTTCTGAAACGCTTCGGCATCGCTCCGGTGTTTTTCGATGTCCGGGAAATAATCGAAAATAAAAACTGGTTCTCGGAAGTATTCGAACCGGGTTCGCTGTTCGTAGTCGATGAGTGCTGGCGGCTCTGGCCTGCCGGTTTAACGGCCAATAAAATCGAAGAAAAGCACAAGGAATTTTTTGCGGAACACCGGCATTTAGTCGGGGATTCCGGCCACTCCACCGAAATCGTACTGGTAACGCAAGACCTAGCGCAGATTGCGTCATTCATGCGGAACCTTGTGGAAACTACGTTCAGGGTTTCCAAGCTCTCCAAAGTGGGCGGCTCTAAGCTGTACCGTGTTGACGTATACAGCGGGCCAGTGACGGGGCCAGCTCCGCCGATTGCAAAGCGGGAGAGGGAAATACCGGGCAAGTTTAAGAAGGAAGTCTATGCGCTATATAAGAGCCATACAAAAAGCACTGTTGGCGCTGGCGATGAAAGCCGGGCGGATTCTCGCTATAACGTGCTTAAAGGTGGTGCCTTTAAGGCTATCGGCCTGGGGATTCTCGTCCTTGGTTTCGTGGTATATCAGGGGGCAAGCTCGCTTTTTGCGTTTGGGCCGGTTCCTGATCCTGTTCCTGTACCAGTGCATCAGCCTGAAACGCTGATAATTGAGGCTCCGGCTGCCCAACCTCCCAGCCTTATAGATGACTTCCTTCGGACTGCTGATCGCGTCTATATCTCATTCAATAACGGTCGCTTTCCGGCTGTTGACTATGTGTTCCGGGTGGTATTCGGCGATGGTTACGCCGATATAAAAGCGCCTGATCTGTTGTCGCTCGGTTATGACGTTCTGCCCGTTTCTCAATGTCTCGTAAAAATAACGCTACAGCGGCGCGTTTACACCGCTGTTTGTGAGCCAATGGCGTCTGATCGCCGGGATTTTATTACCGACCTTACAAATACAGGAACGTCATCAGGTTACACCGGAAAAGCTGAAATTTGATACCTGATTAACAGGGGGTGCAGGGGGGCCGCCTCCGCGCTGGGGGTATGGGGGAAAGGGCGCGCCCGTCCCCCATGATTAACTGCTGTGTGCTGTTTCTGCGGGAGCGTAGCGGTTCGCAGAACAGCGCACAGCAAAAAAGACGTCTCTGTAACACGTCTTTAAACCCGACCGGAAAACGGTCATTAAAGAACAATGAGGGCCAGTTATGTCTAAGATAGTATCGTGTGAACGTATAAATACCCTCGGAGAGTTTGACCAGCGGGGGCGCTTGTTCGTAAACCCAAAAACGGCAACCGTTACTGATCTTTCTGATCTGGTTCTTTTGACCTGTGGCGTTGATACAGTCCGGCAAATGTACAAGGGCCGTTTACGTCCTGAAGTTCTTGAACTCTTTGAAGAACCCCGGATCGTCAGTTTTGCGGGCTATGCCTGGCATGCTGGAAAGGTAGGTAAGGATTCTGGCTATCAGTATAAATTGCAAAATTCTGACCTTGGTCTGATTCTTCTGATTAAAAATTACAATGTTCAGAAAGAAGAACAGGGGCCGCACCTTAAGATTGAAGTTTCCCCCCATCTTATCAAACAGAACGAACCGGCCAGACTGCAAAAAATGCTTGATTTCTTAGCGGATCAGGTCTTAACAGAGGCTCGCCCTAATTACTGCGCTGTCCATATTGCAATGGACGTTCAGGGCTGGGAACCACCATCAAACACTGTTGAGCGTATGCACTGCCGCTCTCAAAAAGTCCGGGATATTAACGGTATTTCTGACTTTGTTTACGCTGCAAACGCCAGTGTTTACGGAAGGGGAGAAACTTATATGTTCGGCTCTCCGGGGGCCGTTCAGCTCTCTATTTACAACAAAACAAAGCAAGCAAAGGCAACCGATAAGCTGGACTACTGGGAGAGCGTCTGGGGCTTGTCATGGGCTGATCTGGAAACTCCACTCTATGACAAAACCAAGGACGTTTGGCGTATAGAGTTGCGCTTCCATCATTCAGTAGTTAAACAATTTGCTGAAGGCTCGTTTAATTTGACGACCGGGGAAACAATCAACCCTCTTAATTATGCCGATCTTTCCCCCCATCTTTGCGGTCTGTGGAAGTATGGCTTTAATTCCTTCAAGCTTCTGTCTGCTCAGTCCTCTAAGGTCATTGCTCCAGAATGGTCTATCTTTGCGAATGATTTAATGCCCGAAACTGGCCGTTCTTCGCTTCTGGACGAAACAGAATATAAGCGTTATTACAAAACCGCTTCCGGCTTCTCTGGTAAGAATGTCGAGCTGTTCCTCGGTAACTTCGTCAGCCTGTTGGCGCGTGAGCGTCAGGGTGCTACTAAGGGCTTCCGTGAGCTAAAAAAGTCCGTTCTCTGGCCTACGATTAAGGAATTCTTTGAGAATAAGGAACAGGATGAACGGGATATATACAACTGGATCAGGGACAAGCTAACAGAGCGGACTATACGCTGGGGTGTTGCCGTCTAATGCCTATCAGAAAGTTACAAAATGGCCGTTGGCAGGTTGACTTGAACACTCCTGAAAAACGGATCAGGAAACAGTTTAAAACCAAGCTTGAAGCCTCGCGGTTTGAGCAATTTATACTGTCAAAAACTGAAGCTTCAAAAGAATGGATGGTTTCCGGTGATTCACGGCGGCTTTCTGAACTCGTAAAGCTCTGGTATGACCATCATGGCCAAACCCTCAGGGATCAAAAAAAACGCCTTTCGATTCTTCAGGCTCTTGCTTTATCTCTTGGCGATCCGGTTGCCATGAAGTTAAAACCTGCTGATTTTGTTCAGTACCGTGCTGAACGTATCCGGAATGGCATCACACCCAAAACTCTAAACAATGAACTTGGCTACTGTCGGGCTGTATTCAATGAACTAAAGGCGCTTTCCGTCATTAACTACGAAAACCCATTACAGCAGGTTAAACCTTTCAGGATTCAGGAGCGGGAACTAACCTGGCTTACTTCGGACCAGTGCCGGGAGTTATTGCAAGTAGTTCAAACAGGTTCAGACAATCCCCACTTTTACCTTATAACTTGCGTCTGCTTGGCAACTGGGGCGCGTTGGTCTGAGGCTGAATCACTAAAACCGGCTTCTGTTCGTTCTGGTGCTGTTACTTTTACCGGCACTAAAAGTGGAAAGAATCGCACGGTTCCTATCAGTCCTGATTTAGAATCAGCCCTTTTAAATCACTGGAAGGAATACGGGCAGTTTACGTTTTCACTGTCTGCGTTTCGTAGAGCGCTTGGCCGGGTTTCCTTCACGCTGCCTCGCGGTCAGGCTTCCCACGTTCTCCGGCATACCTTCGCCAGTCATTTCATGCAAAACGGTGGGAACATTCTAACCCTGCAAAAGATTCTCGGGCATTCAAGTCTGGCAATGACCATGCGTTATGCCCATCTGTCCCCGGATCATCTAAAGGACGCAATCCGGCTCAATCCGTTGCACTCATGGCAAAAAATTGGCAACGATGGCAAAAACGCTACCCCGGAAAAGAAAAAACCCTAACAAAATCAATCTGTTAGGGTTTCTAAATTGGTGGAGATGGCGGGATTTGAACCCGCGTCCGCCAATCCGCCACTAGAGGATCTACATGCTTAGCCGTCTCTATTAATTTAGTTCGTCACGGGCCGAGGGGCAGGCCGTTCAGAACGAGCTCGATTAAGTTTAACTCTTTGGCTACGAGCGAAGCCTCCAAGCGATCCTATAAGACGTCGCCCTCGTCCCCCGGCTATAGGAACCCGAGTTCGGAGGTAAGCGGGCTTAAGCCGCTAGTGCGTAAGTTTCGTCGTTTGCGACTATAACTATGTATAACGTTTATTTACGAGATCGCTATACACTCTCGGCATGCACCCATAGCTTTGTAATCAACGTCGAATCCTAATCATCCCCAGATTCTTCGCCTAATCAATTGCCTTAGGTTGTCGTGTTTAATGTGGGGGCGGAGTTTGATTTTTCAACCTTGCCCTGTCTTCACATTAGTCGTGCAGCGTATCACAAGCCTTGCTCGCTGTCAGCGAACAGAGTGCTTCATGATGCGTTCTTTTTGTTTGGCCCAGTCGCGATCTTTTGAGGCATCACGTTTGTCGTGGCTTTGTTTACCTTTGGCTAGGGCAATCTCGGCTTTGACGTTTGGACCTTTCCAGTAAATCGCGGTGCAGACGCAGGTGTAACCCTTGGCCTGAATTTTTTGTACCAATCGATCAATTTCACGGCGGTGCATCAGCAACTTACGCTCGCGTCGCGGCTCGGTCACTATGTGCGTTGAGGCCTGTTGCAGCGGCGAAATTAATGCGCCGTGTAGCCAAGCTTCACCGTTGTGAATTTGAACGAAAGAGTCGACGAGTTGGCATTTGCCTTCACGCAGGGATTTGACTTCCCAGCCGGTAAGTACCAGACCTACTTCGAGTTTGTCTTCGAGAAAGTAGTCGTGCCGGGCTTTTTTGTTCTGTGCGATGGTGCCGCCACCGGATTTAGGTTTTTTGTTTGTGCTCATGGCGCTGATTATAACTGACACTGTGGTGAAAGGGCAGTGGGTAGCCCGCGTCCTTGAGCGTAGGTGGTAAATCCCTGACAATGGTGTATTGCAAGAAAGGATAAGAATATGACGGCAGATAAGCGCGGTATGCACGGCATCTGGAGCAGTCGCTGGACGTTTATTTTGGCTGCGACAGGATCGGCAGTTGGCTTGGGGAATATTTGGAAGTTTCCATACATTGCTGGTGAGAACGGTGGTGGGGCGTTTGTATTGGTGTATTTGCTATGCATTTTAACCGCGGGTCTTCCGATCATGATGGCGGAAGTGCTGCTGGGGCGTAAGGCACGCATGAGTCCGATTCATACCATGGAGCGTCTCACGGCAACCGCAAAAGCGCCACGCTTTTTTGCGGGAATCGGTTGGATGGGGGCGGTGGCAGGCTTCTGTATTCTCTCTTTTTACAGTGTTATTGCGGGTTGGACTGTGTATTACGCGGGAAAGATGGCCACGGGAGCCTTTAGCGACATTGGTGGTGAGCAGGCCGGTGCGATATTTGGTGACCTGCTCGCTGATCCTCAGTCGTTAATGCTTTATCACACCATCTTTATGCTGTTAGTCGGGGTTGTGATTGCGCGCGGTGTGCATCGCGGCTTGGAAAATGCAGTGCGTATTATGATGCCGCTGTTGTTCATTATGTTGATTCTGCTTTTAGGCTACAGCTTGACGACACCGGGTTTTAGCCAAGGGTTTAACTTCTTATTTAGTTTTGATTTCAGCAAGTTGTCGCAAGAAAGCGTCGTCGTAGCTTTAGGACACGCGTTTTTCACTTTGAGCTTAGGTATGGGCGCGATCATGGCCTACGGTGCTTATATGCCAGCAGATGCATCACTGGGTAAGACTGTTTTGGCTGTGGGTATTCTCGATACATTAGTGGCATTAGCCGCAGGTTTAGTGATATTCCCGATTGTGTTCACTAACGGTTTAGAGCCGGGTGCTGGCCCAGGGCTTATGTTTCAGACCTTGCCTATCGCCTTTGGTGGATTGCCTGGCGGCGTACTGATTGGCACAACGTTCTTTGTTCTTGTCGTGATCGCGGCGTGGAGTTCTGCTATTTCTATTGCTGAGCCTGCGGTCGCTTGGTGTGTGGAGAAGGGTATTGGTCGCGGTCGTTCGACCTTTGTTGTGTGCGCTCTGGCTTGGTTTTTAGGTATTGGCACAGTGTTTTCGTTTAATGATTGGTCGAATAACCAATTTTTCGTACATGTGACGCCGACGGCTGTTGAGCAGGCCGATACAAGGAGTGTTCAGTTGCCCAGCGCTGAGTGGTTTGTATATGCCGATGTCGCCGAGTTAAAACTGCAATACCCGTCGACTGAAAGCGTGAGCTTTCAAATTACTGGCAAGACATTTTTCGATGTACTCGATTTTTTAACCGCCAACATTCTTTTACCTCTGGGTGGCGTGTTGATTTCGCTATTTGCGGGGTGGTTTTTGAGCCGTCGCAGCGTTGCTGATGACGCTCGGGTGAATAATGCCGCGATTTTTGAGATTTGGCGTTTTATGATTCGGTTTGTATCACCTGTAGCGGTGCTATTTGTTTTTATTCATGGCATTTTATGATGCTTCTGGCTACAAAAAGGTAAACAAATGACGACGATTACGCGCAGTGCTTTAGTTATGCACACTGCGGAACAGATGTTTGATTTAGTCAATGATGTACGCCGTTACCCTGAATTTCTGCAGGGCTGTCGAGCGACGGAGGTGTTGGGTGAAGGTGATGACTTTATTGAGGCTCGTCTTACCATCAGCAAAGCGGGTTTGCAGCAGAGCTTTAGTACTCGCAACGAGTTAGTGCGACCCGAACGTATGGATATGACGCTATTGGATGGGCCATTTAGTCGGTTTTCAGGTACTTGGCGTTTTCAGAAGTTATCGGATGAGGCCTGTAAGGTGTCGTTGGATATGGATTTTGAAATGGGCAATTTTATTACCGGAGCAGCCATGAGTGCTTTGTTTAAGCAAGTTGCTGGAATGATGGTCGATTCTTTTGTTAAGCGAGCGAATGAAATTTATGGCTGAAACTATTCAGGTGGAGGTAGCCTATGCCTTGCCTCATAAGCAAAAAATTATCTCACTAGAAGTGCCTGAAGGTACGAGTGTGTTAGATGTGGTACATGAGTCGGGTATTGAAGCCGAATTTCCAGAGTTGGTGTTGGCCGATGCTAAATTCGGTATCTTCGGCAAGGCCGTACGTGATGCCGGAGCTGAGGTGTTACGTGCTGGGGACCGTGTCGAGATTTATCGCCCACTGATTATCGATCCTAAGCAAGCACGGGTTAATCGTGCGGCCAAGGCGGCCAAAGGTTAAGCTAAATAAAAGCCCACGCTTGGTGGGCTTGATCTGAAGCGAGTACTTAGAGATCGGTGGGGACGGTATTTAGGTTGCGTTCTTCTTGTGGAATGGAATTCAACTGGTTTGTTTCATTGAAATCTTCAGCCGGTAGGTCACCAGAATAATGGGTGTAAAGCCCCTGATCATTGAAATGAATGATGACGTGGTAGTTTTTCACTACCTTATCGCGTTGCTCTAAGGTATAGATGTAATCCCACTGTTTTTGCTCAAAAGGGTTACGTATAACGGGGTTGCCCATTACGTAACTTACTTGGCGTTGGTTCATGCCAGGCTTGAGTTGGCTTAGCATCTCAGGGGTAACAATATTGCCCTGTTGGACGTTGAGCTTGTATACGCCGGGAAAAGTGCAGCCGGAAAGGGTTGCAAAACCAAGTAAACTGGTCAGAATTAGGGCTCGCATGATCAGGGTGCTGTCTCTTTGGTTGCTTTCAGCTAGGACTATGGATGATACCTGATAATTCTACTTGCTGTGAAATATTCGAGGAAGGCAATGTCCGATCAAAACGTGGAATTGCGCAAGGCAGGCCTGAAAGTCACGCTGCCACGTGTCAAAATTCTTAGTATTCTGGAGAGTGATCCAGATGCTCACATGAGTGCAGAAGATGTTTATCGCGCGTTAATTGAAGCGGACGAAGATGTCGGTTTGGCGACGGTTTACCGTGTATTAACCCAGTTTGAAAGTGCTGGCTTGGTTACTCGTCATAACTTTGATGGTGGTCATTCTGTGTTTGAGTTGGCGCGCGGTGAGCATCATGATCATATGGTTAATATAGATGATGGTACCGTTATTGAGTTTACTAATTCACAAATTGAACGCTTGCAGCACGAAATTGCTGAACAGCATGGGTTTGATCTGATTGATCATAGTTTAGTGCTTTACGTTCGTAAAAAATAAACTGGCTGTAATTATTAAAAACCGCGTTGCAGTTATGCAATGCGGTTTTTTTATCGGCATGACTTTTACGATGACAGCCGTAGCAATGGATTAAGAGCGCACCAGAGCTAGCATCTCAGACGCATGGGCTAACGTTTGGCTGGTGATTTCGATACCGCCTAACATGCGTGCGAGTTCTTCGGCACGTTGTTTGTTGCCTAGCTCACGGATGCGCGTGTGGGTTGCCTCATCGCCGCTGACTTTGCTGACTTGGAAGTGTTGATGCGCTTGTGCGGCCACTTGTGGCTGATGAGTAACACACATGACTTGGCTATGACTACCAAGCTTACGCATTAAGCGACCAACACGTTCTGCGGTGCCTCCGCCAATACCGACATCAACCTCGTCGAAAATCAGACTTGGCACTTTACTGGTTGCTGCGGTGACGACTTGGATGGCCAAACTGATACGCGATAACTCCCCTCCAGACGCTACTTTCGCAAGCGGGCCAGCCGGCATGCCTGGGTTGGTTTGTACGATGAAGTGAATTTCGTCTATGCCGTGGCTTTGTGCCTGTTTGATGTCTTGGGGAATTACTTGGGTGATAAACCGTGCACGCCCGAGCGATAACGCTTCAAAGTGAGCTTCAATGTCTTTATCCATTTGTGTTGCTGCATGGATACGGGCATTACTTAAGGCTTGGGCTTCACTTAAGAAGGCTTGGTATAGGCCGTCTACTTCGGTACGCAAGTCGGCTAAGTCTTCATCAGACAACGACAGGGCCGCCAGTGCTTGTTCTTGTTCCTGCCAGTGAGTGTAAACTCGTTGCGCATTGATGTGATGCTTGCGCGCCATCGTGTAGATGTCGCTTAACCTGCTTTCTATTTGTTGTAAGCGATGCGGATTGATATCGACACCATCTAGGTAGCGCTGTAATGAATTACCGGCTTCTTCTAATTGGATATGGGCTTGCTGGAGTAAATCGCGCGCTTCTTCTAAGTGTGGGTGGCGATCATCAATTTGTTGTAGTTGATGGATGGCTTGATACACCATTTGGGTAGCAGCTTGCTCACTATTGTCGTCGCCAAGGCAAGCAATAACTGCAGACTGACCGCTCAAAAGGGTGTTTTCTGCATTGGCTAAGCGTTTGTGTTCGGCTTCGAGTTCATCTAACTCAAGCTCGCCGATAGCCAATTCACGTAACTCTTCAACTTGATAGGTGAGTAGCTGACGCTGAGCTTGAAGTTCGGCACTTTCTTCTTGCAGGCTGCGTAATTGACGGTACTGAGTTTGCCATTGGCGATATAGCCCAGTGACTTTAATCGTTTGCTCCGTTAGTCCGGCATAGCTATCAAGCAGTTGTCGCGGTGTATCTTTTTCTAATAAACGTTGATGAGCATGCTGTGAGTGCACATCGATTAAATGGCCAGCAATTTCTTTTAAATCATTGGCAGGTACTGGACGACCGTTAATATAGCCGCGCGAACGTCCTTCGGCGGAAATGATGCGGCGTAGTATGACTTCATCATCACTTGGGAAGTCGTAACTTTTTAACCATGTCTGAGCATTTGCGTTGGTTTTGAACGTAGCGCATACCTCTGCTTTGTTTGCGCCTTTGCGTACACATCCCGCCTCCGCTCGTTGGCCTAATGCCAAGCCTAGGGCATCAAGTAATATGGACTTACCGGCACCCGTCTCGCCGGTGATGACTGACATCCCTGTGCCGAACTCTAATTCCATATGTTCTATGAGGGCAAATTGATGAATGGACAGATTCGCTAGCATGGTATGCGCTCCAGTATCTGAATGGATATACAGTGTTTTTATATACAGTAGTTATTATTGTCAAGTGAAGTTTTTGGCGGTGGCCTTGAAACCTAAATAGTGAACCCCATATAGAAGTCAGATTTCTTGTATGTGAGTGAGGATAGATACATGTCAGACGAGCAAAAGGTTCAAGACGAGACCCTGGAACAAGTAGCCTCTGAGGTTGCTGCTGAAATCGAGGATGCAGCGGACGCTTCGCCTGAATCAACGGCTCTAGCGGATGCACAAAACGAAATTGCAGAGCTTAAAGAGCAAGTGCTGCGTGCCCAAGCTGAAATGCAAAACGTACGTCGCCGCGCTGAGCTTGATGTCGAAAAAGCACATAAGTTCGGCTTGGAAAAATTCGCTGCTGAGATGGTGGGGATTGTCGACAATTTAGAGCGTGGCCTTGCCGCTGCGCCAGAAGAAGAAGCGACTAAGGCTATTCGTGATGGGATTGAAATGACGCTGAGCGGTTTTATTTCATCATTGGCGCGCTTCAACGTGGATGTTGTTAACCCAGAAGGTGAAACCTTTAATCCGGAGTTTCATCAAGCAATGTCGATGATTGAAAACCCAGATTTGGCCCCAAATACTGTGATTGCAGTGATGCAAAAAGGTTACACCCTGAACGGTCGTTTGTTGCGTCCAGCGATGGTGGTGGTAAGTAAAGGCGCGGCACAAATCGACGAAAAAGCTTAATTTTTGTACTGGTATAGCCTTGAAATAGAAATTCCAGCACCAATATATAAGTCATCGAAACAAGACACATTAATCAATGTAATGTTTAGGCTAAATGCCTAAAGATTTGGAGAGAAATATTATGGGTAGAATTATCGGTATTGACCTCGGAACCACTAACTCGTGTGTGGCAATCCTTGATGGCGATAAACCAAAAGTTATTGAAAACGCAGAAGGCGATCGTACCACTCCTTCCATCGTTGCTTATGCCGACGAAGAAGTTTTAGTGGGTCAATCGGCAAAGCGCCAGGCGGTGACTAACCCGCACAACACTTTATTTGCGGTTAAGCGTTTAATTGGCCGCAAATTTAAAGATGACGTAGTACAAAAAGACATCTCTATGGTGCCGTACAAAATCATTGAAGCAGATAACGGCGATGCCTGGGTTGCTGTGCGCGATCAAAAATTCGCACCGCCACAAATTTCTGCAGAAATTCTGAAGAAAATGAAGAAAACTGCTGAAGATTATCTTGGCGAAAAAGTAACAGAAGCCGTTATTACGGTTCCTGCTTACTTTAACGATTCACAACGTCAAGCGACTAAAGACGCAGGTAAAATCGCGGGGTTGGATGTTAAGCGTATCATTAACGAGCCAACCGCAGCGGCATTGGCTTATGGTATGGATAAAACTGGTGGTGACCGTACTATCGCGGTTTATGATTTAGGTGGTGGTACCTTTGATATTTCCATCATTGAAGTCGCCGACGTTGATGGCGAAAAGCAATTCGAAGTATTGGCCACTAACGGTGATACTTTCTTAGGTGGTGAAGATTTCGATTTACGTTTAATCGAATATTTAGCCGCTGAGTTTAAGAAAGACACTGGCATTGATTTGCACAACGATCCTTTGGCGTTACAACGTCTTAAAGAAGGTGCGGAAAAAGCCAAAGTCGAGTTGTCTTCTTCACAGCAAACGGATGTGAATTTGCCATACATCACGGCGGATGCGTCAGGTCCTAAGCATTTAAATGTGAAAGTGACTCGCGCTAAATTAGAAAGCTTGGTTGAAGGGTTGGTTAAGCGCTCTATGGATCCTTGCGCTATGGCGCTGAAAGATGCTGGCCTGAGCGCTTCTGAGATTGATGAAGTCATCTTGGTGGGTGGTCAGACTCGTATGCCGATGGTGCAGAAAGCGGTTGCTGATTTCTTTGGTAAAGAGCCACGCAAAGACGTCAATCCAGATGAAGCGGTTGCCGTAGGTGCAGCAATTCAAGGTGCAGTTCTGTCTGGCGACGTGAAAGACGTACTCTTGTTAGACGTAACGCCGCTGACCCTTGGTATCGAAACTATGGGGGGGGTTGCAACGCCAGTGATTGATAAGAACACCACGATTCCTACTAAGAAATCACAAGTGTTCTCAACGGCTGAAGATAACCAAACAGCGGTAACGATTCATGTTGTACAGGGTGAACGTAAGCAAGCGGCACAAAACAAGTCGCTAGGTCGTTTCGACTTGGCTGATATTCCGCCAGCACAACGTGGTATGCCACAAATTGAAGTGACGTTTGACATTGATGCCAACGGTATCTTGAACGTGAGTGCAAAAGATAAGGCGACGGGTAAGGTTCAGTCTATCGTGATCAAGGCTTCTTCGGGTTTGAGTGATGAAGAAATCGAGAAAATGGTAGCGGATGCTGAAGCGAACGCTGAAGCGGATAAAAAGTTCGAAAGCTTAGTGCAGGCGCGTAATACCGCCGATGGCTTGATTCACGCAACACGCAAGACTTTAGAAGAAGCGGGTGATAAAGCGACCGCTGACGAGAAGTCTGCGATTGAAGCGGCCATCACGGATCTTGAAGCGGTATTCAAAGGTGACGATATCGCTGAAATCGAAGCGAAAACCAATGCGCTAACAGAAGCTTCTGCTTCTTTGGCTCAGAAGTTGTACGCAGAGCAAGCTCAAGCTGCTGAAGGTGCTAAGCAAGGTAACGATAAATCAGCACAAGATGATGATGTGGTTGATGCCGAGTTTGAAGAAGTGAAAGACAAGTAATCAGGGCCGCAGGTCACTGATTGACAGGGGCGCGGCAGTCTTCCTTGAGGCTGTCGCGTTTTTTTGCTTCATTAGTTTGGGTAAAAGTTTCCTAGTTATTAGGTGCCAGTACAGGTGTATTGGGCAAAAACCGAACATAAATACTGCACTGAATAATTCCCCCTTAAGGCGTAAATCGCGGTCGTCTGGGTGGCAGTACAACAGGTGATGACATGTCGAAGCGAGATTATTACGAAATATTAGGCGTCAGTCGCGACGTTGACAGTAAAGAGTTGAAAAAGGCCTACCGTAAGTTGGCTATGAAATATCATCCGGATCGTAATCCTGATGACAAGGATGCCGACGCAAAATTTAAAGAAGCTACCGAGGCCTATGAAGTCTTAGGTGACGAGAAAAAACGCGCTGCTTATGATCAATATGGTCATGCCGGTGTAGATCCAAATGCCGCTGGTAGCGGTGGTTTTGGCGGTGGTAGTGGTAACTTCAGCGATATATTCGGTGATGTGTTTGGCGATATTTTTGGTGCCAGTGGGCGTGGCGGCCGTGGTGGCCCGCAGCGTGGCTCGGATCTGCGTTACACCATGGATTTATCGCTCGAAGAAGCCGTTCGTGGCGTTGAGAAAAAAATTCGTGTACCAACCTTAACGGCTTGTAGCACCTGTGACGGCAGTGGCGCTAAGCCAGGTACTCAACCCAAAGTCTGTGGCACCTGTCATGGTCAGGGTCAAGTGCGCATGCAGCAAGGTTTTTTCTCTGTGCAACAAACCTGTCCGAGCTGCCGTGGTCAGGGCACTATGATCGAAGATCCGTGTACGAGTTGTCATGGCCGCGGTGTTAAAGAAGAAACTAAGACGCTATCGGTGAAGATTCCACCAGGTGTTGATACTGGTGATCGCATTCGCTTGTCGGGTGAAGGCGAAGCCGGCGCTATGGGTGGCCCAGCGGGTGATCTATACGTGCAGGTTAGTGTGCGTGAGCATGAGCTGTTCCATCGTGATGGGCGTAACCTTTACTGTGATGTTCCTATCAGCATTGTTGATGCGGCGTTGGGTGGCGAGCTAGAAGTACCGACCCTTGATGGTCGAGTGAAGCTTAAGATTCCAGCAGAAACTCAAAGCGGCAAGTTGTTCCGGTTGCGTGGTAAGGGTGTAGCTCCTGTGCGCGGTGGTACGGCTGGCGATTTACTTTGCCGAGTCCAGGTAGAAACGCCTGTGAATCTAACATCAGAGCAAAAGGATCTGTTGTTGAAATTCCAAGCGTCTCTTAATGGTGAAAAGGGTGGCGATAAGCACTCTCCACAAAAGAAAACGTGGTTTGAAGGTGTGAAGCGTTTCTTCGAAGAAATCTAACGCCTGATTGACGGCGGTGTTAGCTGACGGCGCTGTTAGCTAACGCCTCCGTCTCGCATCACGGTTCAAATCCCGATATCCTTAGTCCTTTCTTAATTCCTTTTTAATTCTGGAAGTCTGTCATGACACGTATTGCTATTACCGGTGCCGCTGGACGTATGGGGCGAGTGCTAATCGAAGCCGTCAACGCCGATGAACACGCACAATTAGGCGCTGCTATTGTATTGGCTGGTGATCCAATGGCGGATGTTGATGTTGGTGCAATTGCCGGTTTGGGGACTGTGCTAAACATTGTGGCAACAACAAACCTAAGTTCTGTGATCGACCAATTTGATGTCTTAATTGATTTCACTTCGCCAGCAGCCACCATGGTTAATGTTGAATTGTGTCGCCAAGCGGGTAAGTGCATTGTTATTGGTACGACTGGTTTAACCGATGCTCAGAAGTCTGCTTTGAAAACAGCGGCTGGCGATATAGGTATTGTCTTTGCGCCAAATTATTCTGTGGGTGTAAATCTCTGCTTAAATCTCTTGCATATGGCCGCTTCGGTTATGGGCGATGATAGTGATATCGAAGTGATTGAAATGCATCACCGCCATAAAGTCGATGCGCCATCAGGTACCGCCTTGCGTATGGGCGAAGTGGTTGCCGAAGCTATGGGGTGGGATTTACACGAAGTCGCCTGTTATGGTCGTGAAGGTCAAACGGGGGCGCGCCCACACAAGCAAATTGGTTTTGAAACGATTCGCGGTGGCGATGTTGTCGGTGATCATACGGTGATGTTTGCGACTGAAGGCGAGCGTGTCGAGATTACTCACAAAGCGCAAAGTCGTATGACTTTCGCTAAAGGTGCAGTCCGCGCTGCTAAGTGGATTAGTTTACAACCCGCTGGTTTATACGACATGCAGGATGTACTTGGCTTTTAATATTAACTGCAAGAATAAGAAATGCCGGCTTCGTCGGCGTTTCTTATGGCCGCAATTACTCGGTGATAGTTGCACTGGGGTCTTTACGGCTCGCGAATGCCTATAATGTGGTTAAAGCCGCGCTCTATCATTTCCTCCATGTCGTTGGGTTTGCCCATCGGGCTAAAGACCATAGATACCAACATGTGGGCGTTACCAATCGCCCATCTGGCTCTTTCTATTGGTGCTAGGCCGTCAATAAGCAAACCTGCTTCAATCGCCATCTCTACTTGGGTGGCGATGATATCAAGTAGGCGAGTTTGAAATTGAATATAGCGCGGCCAAGTGTCCTCGCGTACGGAGGCGCTCCACTCAAGCCATATTTTGATGTGGTTTGAGTTTTCTTCGCATGCTCTAAGAAAGGCTTGAGTGTGTTTTTTGATCCCGTCCACTGGATTTTCTGCTTCCTCATACACGCGTTCAGCTAGGTTTAGTAAAAAGTACTCAACTTCATCAAGCACAGCACTAACGAGTGTTTCACGTGTCTTGAAGTAATTAAAAACCGTGGCAACGGACACCCCAGCTTGTTGCGCAATTTCGGTATGCCCTCCACGTCCAATGCCGCGGCGAGCAAACACATCAATGGCATCGTTTAATAATAATTTTTTGCGTTCGTCTGGTTGTAAGCGTCGACGACCTTTGACAGTAGCAGGCATGTGGAATCTTCCTTCCTTGTTAATTACTAACTATGCAAAAAGCCCATGTAGGAATATTGGGTCTTTGGTAATTCGACCATCTAGCAATCAGCCTAGATCTTAGTGTCATCCTATTTTGTCGGTACGTAACGTCGTAGTTTGTATTTAGAGTCGTGGTGGTTTGCCCGAGTCTGGTTGAATGAAAGGGGAGGTACCATATTGGTCACTAAGTATGGATTTTTTATGGTAATGGCTTGTTAAGCATTGACCTAATGCGACAAATTACATATTTCAGTAAAAATTGTGACCATTGGTTGTTATGTCGGTGGCGCTAGGACTAATGCCCAGAGTGGCATTTTAAATGGACATAAGCCCCTATTTTCAGTACCATTTAGGGTTAGTTCTAGTGTGTATCACGGCAGTCGAAAAGACGCCGAAAAAATCAGTGAAAAGCGGGATGGAGTCAGTTGATGTCGCCATTCCGCTTTTTTACGACTGATGGTTTTTCCACGTCCAGCTTGGGCCTGCCTGATGCAGACGCACGCCAGTTTATTTACAGTTCGGGGAATGAGTCTTGTCTACGCCAGCGATTCTAGCTCTTGAAGATGGCAGTATCTTCAAAGGCATCAGCATTGGTGCTGAAGGTCAATCTGTGGGGGAGGTGGTCTTTAACACTTCCATGACCGGCTATCAGGAGATCCTTACCGATCCTTCCTATGCCAACCAGATGGTTACATTAACCTATCCTCATATTGGTAGCTACGGCACCAATGATGAAGATGAAGAGTCATCCGCAGTCCATGCCAAAGGTTTGATTATTCGTGATTTGCCTTTGATCGCATCCAGCTTTCGCAGCCAGCAGCCGCTGGATCAATATTTGAAATCGCACAATGTGTGTGGCATTTCTGACATCGATACTCGTCGTTTAACACGCATCCTACGAGAAAAAGGGTCACTAAGTGGTTGTATCTTAGTGGCAGACGATTCGCACAGCGACGCTGGCATCGCTCGCGCCATTGAAGCCGCTAAAGCCTTCCCTGGCTTAAAAGGCATGGATCTAGCGAAAGAAGTGACGGTGAAAGAAGCTTACCGTTGGACGCAAGGCGACTGGACACTGGGCCAAGGTTTTAGTGAACAAACAGCCCCTAAGTACAAGGTTGTTGCTTTCGATTACGGTGTTAAACGCAATATTTTGCGTCTTTTGGCTGAGCGTGGCTGTGATCTAACGGTTGTCCCAGCACAAACCTCTGCGGCAGACGTGCTAGCGATGCATCCGGATGGTGTGTTTTTATCCAATGGCCCTGGTGACCCTGAGCCATGTGATTACGCAATCAAAGCGATTCAAGAGATTTTAGAAACCAATATTCCTGTTTTCGGTATCTGTTTAGGTCACCAGTTACTGGCCCTAGCGTCCGGTGCGAAAACCGTAAAAATGGGGCATGGTCACCACGGTGGTAACCACCCCGTGCAAGATATCGAGACAGGTCGAGTAATGATTACCAGTCAAAACCATGGTTTCGCCGTGGATGAAGCGACCTTGCCGGCGAACTTAGTAGCAACTCACAAGTCATTGTTTGACGGTACCTTGCAAGGTATTCGTCGCACCGATAAGCCAGCGTTTAGCTTCCAAGGTCACCCAGAAGCGAGCCCAGGTCCGCGTGACGTGGCGCCGCTGTTTGACCACTTCATCGAATTGATTAAAACCGCCAAAGCCGCGCACTAACAGGATTGACTGAGTAATGCCAAAACGTACTGACATACAAAGTATTTTGATCATCGGCGCGGGCCCGATTGTAATCGGCCAGGCGTGTGAGTTTGACTATTCTGGGGCGCAGGCTTGTAAAGCACTGCGTGAAGAGGGTTACCGTGTAATTTTGGTGAACTCTAACCCTGCAACGATTATGACCGATCCGTCGATGGCGGATGCAACCTATATCGAACCGATTACGGTTGAAGCGGTTACTAAAATCATCGAAAAAGAACGTCCAGATGCTTTGCTACCAACCATGGGTGGCCAAACGGCGCTGAACTGCGCGCTCGGTTTAGAAGCGGCAGGTGTTCTGGAAAAATTCGGCGTTGAGATGATCGGTGCCAACGCCGATACCATTGATAAAGCAGAAGATCGTAGCCGTTTTGATAAAGCAATGAAGAAAATTGGTTTGGAATGTCCGCGTGCGGGCATTGCTCACAGCATGGAAGAAGCACGCGAAGTGCAAAAAGATTTGGGCTTTCCGTGCATCATTCGTCCGTCGTTTACGATGGGTGGAACAGGTGGTGGTATCGCCTACAATAAAGAAGAGTTCGAAGAAATCTGTACTCGCGGTTTGGATTTATCGCCAACCAACGAGTTGCTGATCGACGAATCTCTGATCGGTTGGAAAGAATATGAGATGGAAGTTGTGCGTGATAAAAACGACAACTGCATCATTATTTGTTCGATCGAAAACTTCGATGCAATGGGTGTTCACACCGGTGACTCGATCACAGTGGCTCCTGCGCAAACTCTGACGGATAAAGAATACCAAATCATGCGCGATGCCTCTTTGGCGGTTCTGCGCGAAATTGGTGTTGAGACCGGCGGTTCTAACGTGCAGTTTGGTTTGAATCCAAAAGATGGCCGTATGGTCGTGATTGAGATGAATCCACGTGTATCTCGCTCTTCTGCCTTGGCATCGAAAGCAACGGGTTTCCCGATTGCAAAAGTAGCCGCCAAGTTAGCGATTGGTTACACCTTAGATGAATTGCAAAACGATATTACCGGTGGTCGTACGCCAGCATCGTTTGAGCCGTCAATCGACTATGTGGTCACTAAGATTCCACGTTTTACTTTCGAAAAATTTCCACAAGCCGATGGTCGTCTAACTACTCAGATGAAATCTGTAGGCGAAGTGATGGCGATTGGTCGTACGCAGCAAGAATCTTTGCAAAAAGCGCTGCGCGGTTTAGAAGTGGGTGCGACGGGCTTTGATCCGAAAGTGGATTTAAACGATCCCGTATCGCGCGACAAAATTGTTTCTGAATTACGCACGCCTGGTGCTGATCGTATTTGGTACGTTGGAGATGCTTTCCGTGCTGGCATGAGTGTTGATGAAGTTTACGAACACTCATTTATCGACCCTTGGTTCTTAGTTCAGATTGAAGATCTGATCAAAGAAGAAGCGGCGGTTGCTCAGAGCAGCTTACAGTCGTTAGATGCGGCTCGTATGTTTAAGCTGAAACGTAAAGGTTTCTCTGATGCACGCTTAGCTGCTTTGATGGGGATTTCTGAGAAATCACTGCGCAAGCATCGCCAAAAAATGGGTATTCGCCCAGTTTATAAGCGCGTAGATACTTGTGCGGCAGAATTCGCCACTGACACTGCTTACATGTACTCAACGTACGAAGAAGAGTGTGAATCGAATCCAACAGATCGTGAAAAAATCATCGTATTAGGCGGTGGTCCTAACCGTATCGGTCAAGGTATTGAATTCGACTATTGCTGTGTACACGCAGCATTGGCAGCGAAGGAAGAAGGGTACGAAGCCATCATGGTGAACTGTAACCCTGAAACCGTATCAACCGATTACGATACCTCTGATCGTCTGTATTTTGAGCCTGTTACCTTAGAAGACGTGCTTGAAATTGTTGATAAAGAAAAACCTAAAGGCGTTATTGTTCAGTACGGTGGTCAAACGCCGCTGAAATTAGCCGAAGAGCTCGAAGCGGCGGGCGTACCGATTATTGGTACATCACCAGAGTCGATTGACCGTGCCGAAGATCGTGAGCGTTTCCAGCAAATGATTCAACGCTTAGGCTTGAAGCAGCCAGTTAACGCGACCGTAACCTCTGCCGATCAAGCCGTAATTAAGGCCGCTGAGATCGGCTATCCATTGGTTGTTCGCCCGTCTTATGTACTGGGTGGTCGTGCCATGGAAATTGTGAATAACGAAGCCTCTTTGCGTCGATACATGACCGAAGCGGTGAAAGTATCCAACGAATCCCCAGTGTTGCTGGATTACTTCTTGAATCGCGCAGTGGAAGTCGATATTGACGCTATTTGTGACGGTGAACAAGTTGTTATCGGTGGCATTATGCAACACATCGAGCAAGCGGGTATTCACTCTGGTGACTCCGCATGTTCCCTGCCTCCGTACAGTTTGCCTGCCGACGTTCAAGATGAAATGCGCAAGCAGGTCGCTGCAATGGCGTTAGAATTGGGTGTGGTTGGTTTGATGAACACTCAGTTGGCTTGGCAAGACGGTGAGATCTATGTGATTGAGGTTAACCCTCGTGCATCACGTACGGTGCCATTCGTTTCTAAGTGCATTGGTCGTTCGTTGGCTGCTATCGCTGCGAAAGTCATGATGGGCAAGAGCTTGAAGGAACTGGGCTTTACTAAAGAAATCGTACCGCCTTATTTCTCAGTAAAAGAAGCGGTATTCCCGTTCAATAAATTTCAAGGTGTGGATCCAATCCTCGGCCCTGAAATGAAATCGACTGGCGAAGTGATGGGGGTTGGTAAAACCTTTGGTGAAGCTTTCTTCAAGGCGCAGTTGGGTGCTAGCGCAAGCCTACCTCATACCGGCCGCGCTTTCATTTCCGTGCGTGATGCGGATAAATCAGGTGTCGTTGAAGTTGCCAAAGGCTTTATCGAACGCGGTTTTTCACTGATCAGTACTGATGGTACCTGTCGTGTGCTCAAGGCTGCTGGGGTAGAGGTTAGCCGTGTGAATAAGGTGACCGAAGGTCGCCCGCACATTGTTGATATGATTAAGAACGATGAAATCGCCTTAATTGTAAATACAACCGATGGCTCACAAGCGATTGCTGACTCTGCGGATATTCGTCGTAGCGCGCTACAACATAAGGTTTACTACACCACTACATTAGCTGGTGCGGAAGCGGTTGTAGAAGGTCTGCGTTCAGATGGCTTGAAAGAAGTTCATCGTCTACAAGAACTGCACGCAACCATCGTTTGATGGTTGCTGCGCTATTTTAAAGGGAGAGCATAATGCAGAAATATCCCATGACGGTTGAAGGCGAAGCAGCATTGCGTGCTGAGCTGCAACGTCTTAAAACGATTGATCGTCCTCGTGTTATCGCTTCAATTGCTGAAGCTCGTGAACATGGTGATTTAAAAGAAAACGCTGAATACCATGCTGCGCGTGAACAGCAGGGTTTTATTGAAGGTCGTATTCAAGATATTGAAGGCAAGCTGTCAAACGCTCAAGTAATTGATATTAAATCAATTCCTCACAGCGGTAAGGTGCTGTTTGGTACGACAGTAACCATCATCAACTGTGCGACGGATGCCTCTGTGGTGTATCGCATTGTGGGTGAAGATGAAGCAGATATTAAAGCGAATCGTATTTCTATTTCTTCACCAATTGCGCGTGCCTTGATTGGTAAAGAGGAAGGTGATGTCGTCATCGTGACCATTCCTAGTGGAACCGTTGAATACGAAATCGAAGAAGTGCAGCACATTTAATCTTGATGCGTTGAATAAAACAGCCTGCGTAGTAGGCTGTTTTATTGTTACTCACCCGTCCTAAATAAGATTGACACTAGGATTCAATTTAACAACTTTGCCGGTAGATCTATTGAGTCGGTGCTCATCGCCAATGTAGCAATATCAACGACTGGCATCTTAGGCTGATTTAAGGGCAGCGCACCATAGGAAGGTCATCTAAGTCTGAGTCATCGTCGCGCTCAATGGTTTTCATCATTTCTTGTAAGCGCTGACGCGCTTGACGACGTTTCACCGCCTTGTTGTAGCGGCGAATTTGAGTTTCATCTTTAAGTTCTAATTCGGGCACTGGGGTTGGCTTGTTGTTTTCATCCATGGCTACCATAGTGAAATAGCAGGTATGTGTATGCCTTACTGTTTTTTGGCGAATATCTTCTGCGATCACTTTGATGCCAATTTCCATTGACGTACGACCAGTGTAGTTGATGGTCGCGAGACAAGTGATCATTTCACCGATATGGATTGGTTGTTTGAAGAGAACATTATCGACCGACAGGGTCACCGCATATTGACCGCTAAAACGCATGGCACAGGTATAGGCAACTTTATCGAGGAGCTTAAGTAATTCGCCACCGTGCATATTGCCAGAAAAGTTGGCCATACCTGGTGTGACCAGTTCGGTCATTTCAGTTTGGATAATTTGACCCACCGCGACATCTCCTGAGGTGATTAAGAGCGCGGATTCTGACAAATTTTTTGTAGGTTGAAAGAATTATTTTGGTTATGTCTAGAATGTCTGCGAAAAATGCCCTGACATCGGGGGCATTCATCCACCGATTAATCAAACTTTCTCTACTAATAAACTGCCTATGGAATAACCTGCACCGAATGAGCAAATCAAGCCTTTTTCGCCTTTTTGGATATCTGCCTTGTAGCGATGAAAGGCGATTAAAGAACCGGACGAGGCCGTGTTGGCAAATTCATCCAGCACGATAGGGGTTTCTTCCGGATCAGGCATACGCCCAAGTAGCTTCTTGGCTGCAAACATATTCATCGTCAGGTTGGCTTGGTGTAACCACATGCGTTTGAGTTGGTTAGCTTCTAAGTGGTTTTCAACTAATTGCTCAGAAATAAAGTTAGTTACCAAAGGCAATAACTCTTTGAATACACGCTTACCTTGCTGACTAAAAAACGCGCGATCTTCTGGCAGATTATCGAAGCAATGATCGGTGTAGTTAGCATCGCAACGAATATTGTCAGAGAACTGTGTGAATTGCTTGGTATGCAAAATGCGGAAAGCGTTATCTGCAGTGCAGGTTTCTTCAGGTTCAATAACCACAGCGGTCGCGACATCACCAAAAATAAAGTGGCTATCGCGCGACTTTAGATTGACTTGTGGTGTGGTGAACTCTGGATTAACCACGATGGCACATTTTGCCAGTCCCGCTTTTACCGATGCGTAAGCTGAGATCAAACCAAAGGTTGCTGAGGAACAGGCAATTCCCATGTCGTAAGCAAACCCTTTAATCCCTAGTTTTTCCTGAATTTCAACGGCAATTGAAGGATAAGCGCGTTGGTGATTGGTGGTCGCCACAATCAGCATGTCGATGTCGGCGGCAGTTTTACCTGCTTGTGCCATCGCTTCTTTTGCGGCAGCAATCCCCATGGTCACGCATTCTGGTTCATCACCTTCGAAGCTTGGTTTGAAGTGCGGGTGCATCGCCGTTGGATCTAACATGCCTTCTTTATGCATAACATAGCGTGCTTTAATACCAGATGCTTTTTCAATAAATTCGCTACTAGATGTCGGCAAGGCTTCGACTTTGCCCATCTCGATTTGTCCCGCGTGTTCATCATTAAAGCGATGGACATAACTATTGTAGGCATCAACTAATTCATCGTTGCTGACAGTATAAGGCGGAATGAATAGGCCGGAGCCGGAAATAACAATCTGAGACATGACGATAGGAAACCTTTATTGGTAGTACATTATCCCCCGAACTAAACGGGGTTCCAACACTCATTGCCGTCAGTGCTGGAAGTTATTCTAAAAGGAGGGATGAGCGCATCACCTCATTAATACTGACAAGTGTAACAGCAAAATTTATACGCGTTTTAGATTCGAAAGATTTGGTTTTGCCTTTGGATTGCGACGCATCAATAACGCGGTATTACCAATTTGCTGTACCAATTCTGCTTTCGATATTTTTAGTAATTCAACAATCACATCGTTCTTTAATTCACGGTCGCCGACAGAAACTTTGATTTTTATCAGTTCGTGGTCGTCTAGAGCACGATTAAGTTCTTCGATGACACCTGTCGTCAGACCATTACTGGCGATGGTCACAATCGGGTTTAACTGGTGGCCAATGGCCCGGTATGCTTTACGTTGTTCGTTGCTTATAGCCATATCGATTCGGTCGCTATGTGGTTCGGTGTTAGAATCCTATTGCGACGTCGGGGCCGCAGGCCCAATAGTATACCTGACCTTGGAGCAAACACCGCTATGGCGCGATCAAAAACGAGTGCAGATTGGCTAAAAGAGCATGTAGACGACATTTATGTGCAACAAGCTCAGCAGGATGGTTACCGCACGCGTGCCAGTTATAAGTTAATTGAATTAGATGAGCGCGATCAGTTATTGCGCCCTGGGATGACCGTAATTGATCTAGGCTCGTCCCCCGGCGGCTGGTCGCAGGTAGTCGCACAGCGCCTTGGTGACAAGGGATTGGTGATTGCATCGGATATCTTACCAATGGATGCGATTGCTGATGTGACCTTCGTTCAGGGGGATTTCACCACAGATGAGGTATTTGATGAGTTATTAACGGCGATTAATGACCGTCCAGTAGACCTTGTAATTTCTGATATGGCACCCAATATGAGTGGTATGGCCTCGATAGACCAACCAAGTGCCATGTATCTAGTGGAGCTTGCGCTTGATATGGCGCGTCAGGTTTTGAAACCCAATGGCACTTTTGTTGCCAAAGTGTTTCAAGGTGAAGGCTTTGATGAATATCTTACGGATGTTCGCTCTTCTTTTACAAAAGTGTTGATCCGTAAACCAAAAGCATCGCGCGCGCGCTCGCGTGAGGTGTACATTGTGGGTAAAGGTTTCCGTCCTTAGCGAATGCTTGCTAAGCTAAGGGCAATAAATCGGCTGTTCTGGCCAGACTAAAGAGGTAATGCCGCGCATGGCAAAGAATTTCATATTGTGGGTAGTAATAGCGGCTGTCTTAATGATGGTATTTCAAAGCTTTAACCCAACGACTCGCGGAACTGAGCTGTCGTACTCTGATTTCATGAAAGCTGTCCAAAATGGTCAGGTTCAATCTGTGGTCATTTCTGGTCAGTCCATCACAGGTAAACAAAAATCAACGGATCAGCGTTTTGAAACCGTTCTACCAGCTTTTGATGACAAGTTAATGGACACCTTGTTGGCTAATAACGTTGATGTGATTGGCGAAAAACCAGAGAAACAAGGCTTCTTTTCGCAGCTCTTGCTAGCATCTTTGCCGATTCTCATCATTATTGCTGTATTCATGATTTTTATGCGTCAAATGCAAGGCGGTGCTTCTGGACGCGGCGGCCCAATGGCGTTTGGCAAGAGTAAGGCAAAGCTACTCAGCGAAGATCAAATCAAAACGACCTTTGAAGACGTGGCTGGCTGTGATGAAGCCAAAGAAGATGTCAAAGAATTGGTAGAGTTTTTGCGTGATCCAGGAAAATACCAACGTCTTGGTGGCCGGATTCCGCGTGGAGTCTTGATGGCGGGACAGCCGGGTACCGGTAAAACCTTGCTGGCCAAAGCGATTGCTGGTGAAGCTCGCGTTCCTTTCTTTTCTATCTCGGGTTCAGATTTCGTGGAAATGTTCGTTGGTGTTGGTGCATCCCGCGTGCGTGACATGTTTGAACAAGCTAAGAAGCAAGCGCCTTGCATTATCTTTATCGATGAAATCGATGCCGTAGGACGCTCTCGTGGTGTGGGAATGGGGGGAGGTAATGATGAGCGTGAACAAACACTGAACCAATTATTGGTTGAGATGGATGGCTTCGAAGTTAACGACGGCGTCATTGTTATTGCCGCCACTAACCGTCCAGACGTCTTAGATCCTGCGCTATTGCGCCCTGGTCGTTTTGACCGTCAGGTCGTTGTGGGTTTGCCGGATATTCGTGGTCGTGAGCAAATCCTTAAAGTACACATGCGTAAAGTGCCGATTGGTGATGACGTCAATGCCTCTGTATTGGCTCGCGGTACACCTGGTTTTTCGGGTGCAGATTTAGCCAACTTGGTTAACGAAGCATCATTGTTTGCCGCTCGGGCGAATCGTAATACGGTTGGTATGGAAGAATTTGAACAAGCAAAAGACAAGATCCTTATGGGTGCCGAGCGCAAGACCATGGTCATGTCAGAGAAAGAAAAAACCAATACGGCGTACCACGAGGCCGGCCATGCGATTGTTGGCCGCATTGTGCCGGAGCATGACCCTGTGTATAAGGTGTCGATTATTCCTCGTGGTCGGGCGCTGGGTGTGACTATGTTTTTACCGGAAGAAGATCGTCACTCAATCAGCAAGCGCGGCATTGAAAGTAATATTTGTTCTCTGTATGGCGGTCGTATTGCGGAGGAAATGACATTGGGCAAAGACGGTGTCACTACGGGGGCATCTAACGACATTGAGCGCGCGACAAAATACGCTCGTAATTATGTTACTAAGTGGGGCTTATCCGATAAATTGGGTGCTCAGTTATATAGCGAAGATGAGCAGAATAGCTACTTAGGTAGTGCTGGTGGCGGGCAAATGTCGCACCTATCAGATGACACGGCGCGCGTTATTGATGCTGAAGTTCGAAGTTTACTGGATACATGTTATCAGCGAGCTACGAAAATTCTTGAAGAGAATCGCGACAAGTTAGAAATAATGAAAGATGCTTTGATGGAATATGAAACTATTGATGCTGATCAGATTGACGACATCATGGAAGGGCGTAAACCGCGTCCACCAAAGTCATGGACGGATAGCGGCTCTGGACCGTCAGCACCGGCAGAAGAAAGCCGTGATATGGCAAAGGAAGATGATGCTTCTGTCGGTGATCCGGCCAGCGAACAAAGTTAGTTATTTGTTGGCTGAAGAGGGCGGCTTTTAAGCCGCCTTTTTTGTTGATTAGGGTGGCATCCGTCGCCTGTGTTATCGAATTAGCTAAGTTAATAAGGGCAGCCGTTTGCGTTTACAGTGTGGCCAGCGCCAGTTGGATTTATCAGAACCACGAATTATGGGGATCTTAAATGTGACTCCGGATTCATTTTCTGATGGTGGGTTGTTTGTTCGTCCTGAGCAAGCATTACGGCATGTTGAGCAAATGATTGCCGAAGGAGCCGCAATTATTGATGTGGGGGGTGAATCCACCCGACCGGGAGCTGAGCCTGTCTCGGCAGCAGAGGAGTTGCAGCGGGTGATTCCTGTAATAGAAGCGATTGCTCGTGAATTTGATATTGCCATATCGGTTGATACCAGTAGTGCTGTTGTCATGCGTGAAAGTACAGTGGCAGGAGCGCACATTATTAACGATGTACGTTCTTTGCGCCGTGACGGTGCGCTAGCGGCGGCTGCCGCAAGTGGTTTGCCCGTGTGTTTAATGCATATGATCGGTGAGCCTACGAATATGCAAAATAATCCCTACTATGATGACGTGGTGGTTGAGGTAGCTGATTTTTTGCGACAGCGTGCTGACGAATGCGAGCAAGCCGGAATCCGTAAGGATCACATCATAATTGATCCGGGTTTTGGCTTTGGCAAAACCTATGAGCATAATTATCGACTGCTGAATCAATTAGAGAAAATTACAGCGTTGGGTTATCCCGTGCTGACTGGGTTGTCGCGTAAGCGCATGATTGCCGCAGCCATCGGCGGGCAGCCCAGTGCTGAAGGTCGAGATATCGGTAGTGCAACCGCAGCGTTGTTGTGTGTATTAAAAGGTGCACGGATTATTCGTGTGCATAACGTAAAAGCGACGGCTGATGCTGTCAATGTATTGCAAGCCACTCTAGGAGAGGGCAATGAGTAGGAAGTATTTTGGTACCGATGGTGTTCGCGGTCGAGTTGGCGTTGCGCCTATTACGCCGCAATTTGTCATGCACCTGGGATGGGCTGCGGGTAAGGTTTTTGCGCAGCAAGGGAAAAGTCGTATTTTAATTGGTAAAGACACACGCATTTCCGGTTATATGTTTGAATCTGCATTAGAAGCAGGATTATCGGCAGCGGGCGTCGATGTTGGCTTGTTAGGGCCGATTCCAACACCGGGTATTGCTTATCTAACCCGCACTTTTCGTGCACAAGCGGGTATCGTAATCAGTGCCTCACATAATCCGTATTATGATAATGGCATTAAGTTTTTTTCTGGTGATGGGACTAAGCTGCCGGACGAAACTGAAATACAAATCGAGTCCTATCTTGATTTGCCGATGGACTGTGTCGAGTCGGATAAATTAGGTAAAGCCGTGCGTATTAATGATGCGGCAGGCCGTTATATCGAATTCTGTAAAGGCACTGTGAACTCGCTAAATCTACGCGGTTTACGTGTGGTGTTGGATTGTAGTCATGGTGCAACCTACCAAATTGCACCGGCGGTATTTTCGGAATTAGGCGCTAGTGTTATCACTATTGGTAATCAGCCTAACGGTGTGAATATTAATGATGGCGTTGGCTCAACCTCGCCAGAAGGATTGCGCGCCAAGGTCTTGGAAGAAAAAGCCGACGTAGGCATTGCCTTCGACGGCGACGGCGATCGTGTCATGATGGTCGACCACTTGGGTGAGTTGGTCGACGGTGATCAATTACTTTTTATTGTAGCAACGCATGCACAAGAACAAGGCCGCTTAAAAGGTGGCGTGGTCGGCACGCAAATGAGTAATTTAGGCTTGGAGTTGGCTTTAAAAGCTCAGGGTGTTGAGTTTTTACGCGCTAAAGTGGGTGATCGTTATGTTATGCAAATGCTGACCGAAAACGGTTGGCGTTATGGCGGTGAATCATCGGGCCATTTATTGTGCTTGGATTCGAATAGTACGGGTGATGGCATAGTGTCGGCATTACAGGTGCTACTGGCATTGCGTGATACCGGTATTGGTTTGCACGAATGGCAAAAACGCATGAGTAAAATGCCACAAACCATGATCAACGTGCATCGCAGTCGTAATATTGATGTGATGAGCGATGCACGGATTCAGGCCGCGATTGCGGCTACTGAGAGTAAGTTGGCCAGTCGTGGGCGTGTATTATTGCGTCCCTCAGGTACCGAGCCATTAGTTCGCGTTATGGTTGAAGGTGAAGATCCGGCGGTTACTCAATTGTTAGCGCAAGAGTTAGCGGAAGTTGTTGAGCGAGCATTGGCTTAACTTCTTTCGTTCTAGGATGTTCCATTTAGCGGCTCCGGCTTGTCTATGACGGGTATCTTAGATAGTATCTGCGCTCTTTAAATTTTGAGGGGATCCCATGCGTCGTTTACTGGTAGCCGGTAACTGGAAAATGAATGCCACTGTCGCTATGACCGAGCATTTACTGACCACGATCCGTAATGCTGCAATCGACACATGTGATGTGGCTGTTTTTCCGCCATTCCCCTACCTAGCATTGGCGCAAAGTGTCATTGGCGACGCCAAAATTGCTTTGGGTGCGCAAACCTGTAGTTTTGAACAAAATGGCGCGTTCACGGGTGAAGTTGCCGTGTCAATGTTAGCTGAATTTCAGGTTGCTATGGTCTTGGTTGGTCATTCCGAACGGCGCAGTCTATATGGCGAAACCGATAACATTGTTTTGTTAAAAACATTGCGCGTGCTTGAACAAGGCATGACTGCGGTCGTGTGTATTGGCGAAACGCTGGAAGAGCGACAAGCGGCTAAAGAACGTGAAGTTGTTGAAGCTCAGTTGCAATTATTGCTTGATGAATTATCCGACGAGCAATGGCAGTCGATTGTGTTGGCGTATGAGCCAGTATGGGCGATCGGCACGGGTGAAACGGCAACGCCAGAACAAGCGCAAGCGATGCATCATTACATTCGTGGTTTATTGTTCCGGCGCAATGCGGATATTGCAAATACAACACAGATTTTGTATGGCGGCAGTGTAAAGGCTGCTAATGCGGCGGAGTTATTCTCTCAGCCGGATATTGATGGTGGATTGGTCGGCGGTGCCTCGTTGGATGCCAATGAATTTCTTGGAATTTGTCGAGTTCAATAAAACTCGATAACGATAAATAGGTAGATTATGGAACAAATTATTTTAATCGTTCACATTGTATTGGCGCTTGGTATCGTCTTTTTTGTGATGATTCAGCAAGGTAAAGGTGCGGATGCGGGCGCTTCTTTTGGTAGTGGCGCATCGCAAACTGTTTTTGGCAGTCAAGGTTCTGGTAACTTTTTAAGTCGTTCAACGGCTATCTTGGCAACCGCATTTTTTGCAACTAGCTTGGGTTTGGCTGTCTTTGCTAAGCAACATGCAACAAAAGCATCAGATTTAGGTATTCCAAGCCAAGAAGTGATAGAAACGCTTGAGCAAGATACCCCTGTTGTGGAAGAATACGCGCCGTCTGTTGATGCACCGGAATTAGATGCATCGGTATCTGGCGAAGCGCCAGAAGTAGAGACGCCGGAACAGACGAAATAATCGTCTAGCGGGATTGCGCGGATGTGGTGGAATTGGTAGACACGCCATCTTGAGGGGGTGGTGAGCATAGCTTGTGCGAGTTCGAGTCTCGCCATCCGCACCAATTATTCTAAAAAGGCGAACCTAGTTCGCTTTTTTCGTTTAATGCGCCTATAATGCGCCAGCTTTGAAGAGCATATCAAAAAGCCCCTCCAGTCAGGGGCTTTTTAGTAATTGCACTTCCCGGTGACTCAAAAAACCGGATAGCGGTGAAACGTCACAGAGGTCTGCATAAGCGGGCTTCAGTCTGCGTAAAAGCAGTAGCGGACTGGGCACATGTTGCCCAGTTTTTGTTTGTGTTGGGAGTGAGTTTCTCCCGCAGGAGTTAGGCTTGTCAAAAGATACACAGTTAACAGAAATGATTGGCCCAGTGGTCGAGTCGATGGGTTTTGTCTATTGGGGGCTTGAGTTTTCAGCTCAGGGCCGTCATTCACTGTTGCGTGTTTTTATTGATCACGAAGATGGCATTAACGTTGATCATTGCGCGAGTGTCAGTCGGCAAATTAGTAGCGTCTTGGATGTCGAAGATCCTATCTCGCAGGAATATACCTTAGAGGTATCTTCTCCTGGTATGGATCGTCCGCTGTTCACATTAGAACAGTACGTTGCTTATACGGGCCACATTATTGATGTGCGCCTGCGTATGCCGTTTGATGGCCGTCGTAAGTTTAAAGGTCAGTTGGTTGGTATTGAAGAGCAAGATATTGTGATGCGTGTAGACGATCATGAATATTTGCTACCTATCGAGCTAATCGATAAAGCTAATGTTGTTCCACAATTCAAGGACTAAGGTTGCAGAGCGAGGCTAGAAGATGAGCAAAGAAATTCTCCTGGTCGCGGAAGCGGTATCCAATGAGAAGGGCGTTTCAAAAGAAATTATTTTTGAAGCAATTGAATCGGCCCTGGCAGCGGCTGCCAAGAAGCGTTATGACGATGAGAACGCTACTATCCGCGTTGATATTGACCGTAAAACAGGTGATTACGAAACATTCCGTAGCTGGTTAGTGGTTAGTAATGATGTAGTTCCTGGATTGGGTGATGAATTGACCCTGCAGGAAGCACACGAAATTGATACAAATCTGCAACCTGGTGATACCTACGAAACGTTGGTGGATAATCCAGATTTCGGCCGTATCGCTGCCCAAGCCGCAAAGCAAATTATCGTACAAAAAGTACGTGAAGCTGAACGTGCGCAAGTTGTAGAACAATACCAGCATCGCGAAGGTGAGCTGATTCACGGCACGGTGAAAAAAGTAACCCGCGATAGCGTGATTGTCGATTTAGGTAATAATGCTGAAGGTCTATTACCAAAAGAACATTTAATTGGTCGTGAAATTATGCGCATGGGCGATCGTGTTCGCGCCATTTTGCATTCTGTTCGCCCAGAAAATCGTGGTCCTCAATTAATGTTAAGCCGCACAGTGCCGGCCATGTTAGTTGAACTGTTCCGCATTGAAGTACCTGAAATTGCAGAAGAATTAATTGAAATTAAAGGTGCTGCTCGTGATCCAGGTTCGCGCGCAAAAATCGCCGTTAAATCTAACGATAAGCGTATCGATCCGGTCGGTGCTTGTGTTGGTATGCGCGGTGGTCGTGTGCAAGCCGTTACCAATGAACTTGGTGGCAACGAGCGTATTGACATTGTCTTGTGGGACGACAACCCTGCGCAGTTGGTTATCAACGCGATGGCACCTGCTGACGTTGCTTCTATCATTATGGATGAAGAAACGAACAGCATGGACGTTGCCGTGGCGACCGATAACTTGGCACAAGCCATCGGCCGTGGTGGTCAAAATGTACGCTTGGCATCTGAGCTGACTGGCTGGGAAATCAACGTCATGACTGAAGAGCAAGCCTCTGAGAAGCAAGATGAAGAAGCCTCAGGTTTCATTGATAACTTCATCAGTGCGTTGGATTTGGATGAAGACTTCGCCACCTTGTTGGTTGAAGAAGGCTTCACCACGTTAGAAGAAATTGCTTACGTACCAATGGAAGAGATGCTTGCCATTGATGGCTTAGATGAAGATGTTGTTACCGAATTGCGTAATCGCGCAAAAGACGTGCTGCTGACTCAAGCAATTGCTTCTGAAGAAAAATTAGAATCTGCAAAGCCTGCAGAAGACCTTTTGGTAATGGAAGGTATGGATAAGCATTTAGCGTTGGTACTTGCCAGTAAAGGCATTTGTACGATGGAAGATCTTGCCGAGCAATCCATCGATGACCTGCTGGATATTGAGGCGCTGACTGAAGAACAGGCTGCGAAGCTGATTATGACAGCACGCGCGCCTTGGTTCGAAGGCAACGACTAATCACTCGCTCGGCATAGGAGATACGTATGGCTGAAGTAACGGTAAAAGAACTCGCCGACGTGGTAGGGACCAGCGCAGAGCGTTTGTTGTCCCAGATGAAAGAAGCGGGCTTGCCACAGACGGCTGAAAACCAACAGGTTTCAGACGAGCAGAAGCAGTCACTCTTGCTGTTTCTGAAAAAAAGCCACGGCGAAGCATCAGGTGAACCCAAAAAAATCACCCTGAAGCGTAAAGTAACCACCACGTTGAAAACGGGTCAGGGCGGCAAAAAAGCAGTCTCTATTGAGGTTCGCAAGAAGCGCACGTACGTCAAGCGTGATGACGTTGATCCTGCCGTCGAAAAAGCGCGCTTAGAAGAGGAAGCGCGCCAGATCGCAGCAAAAGCAGCCGCCGAAGAAGCAGCAAAAGCCGCAGAAGCAAAAGCCGCAGAAGCAAAAGCCGCGGAAGCAGCAGAAGCAGCAAAAGCAACGGCGACTCCCACTATCGTTGATAAGCCAGTAAGTGCTGAGCCGGTAGCGAAAAGATCAGAGCCAGTAGCAAAAGCGAAAGTTAAAACGAAAGAAAAAGTGAAAGAAAAAGCGCCTGAAACTGAAGATGCAGCGCAAAAGCGTGCCGAAGCCGAACTTGCTCAACAGCGTTTGGAAGAATCACGCAAGAAAGCGAAAGGCGGCGAAAAGAAACGTATTGATGATAAGCCAGAAAGTCGTTTCAACGACGGTGGTAGTCAAGATAAGAATCGCCCACGTCGCGCGAAAACGAAGCTGAAGAGCAATCGTAGTTCGTCATCACGTCATAACCAAAATGCAAATAATGAGCACGCGTTTACGCGTCCTACCGCACCAGTTGTGAAAGAAGTTGAATTACCAGAAGCAATTACGGTTGGCGATCTGGCATCTAAAATGTCGGTTAAAGCGGGTGAAGTGATTAAGGTTCTGATGAAAATGGGCGTTATGGCGACCATCAACCAGACGCTTGATCAAGACACTGCCACCTTAGTGGTTGAAGACATGGGTCACACCGTTTCTAAGTTAATTGCTGATAACGCGTTAGAAGTAGCCGTCACAGAATCGGTTAATTACAGCGGTGAAGAGTTACCTCGCGCGCCTGTTGTAACCGTCATGGGGCACGTTGACCATGGTAAGACATCATTGCTGGATTACATTCGTCGCACCCGTGTTGTTCATGGCGAAGCCGGTGGTATTACCCAGCATATTGGTGCTTACCACGTTGAAACGGATCACGGTATGGTGTCCTTTTTGGATACCCCAGGACACGCAGCGTTTACCTCCATGCGTGCTCGTGGTGCTCAATCCACAGACGTTGTTATTCTTGTTGTTGCCGCCGATGACGGCGTGATGCCACAAACAGAAGAAGCCGTTCAGCACGCGAAAGCGGCTGGTGTGCCGATTGTGGTTGCGATCAACAAAATGGATAAAGAAAGCGCCGACCCAGAACGCGTTAAGAGCGAATTGGCGGGCCGTGATGTTTTGCCAGAAGATTGGGGCGGTACAGTGCCATTCATTCCCGTATCTGCGCATACCGGTATGGGCATCGATGAATTATTAGAAGCTGTTCTACTGCAAGCTGAAATTCTAGAATTGAAAGCGCACTTCACTGGCCCTGGCCAAGGTGTTGTTGTTGAATCGCGTCTTGATAAAGGTCGTGGTCCAGTAGCGACTCTATTGGTACAGAACGGTATGTTGAAGAAAGGCGACATCGTTTTAGCCGGTACTTGTTATGGTCGTGCTCGTGCCTTGCTGGACGAGAATGGCGAACAAACTGCTGAAGCAGGCCCATCAATCCCAGTAGAGATTTTGGGCTTGAACGGCACGCCGGAAGCGGGCGACAACTTTATGGTTGTTGAAAGTGAGAAGAAGGCTCGTGAAGTAGCTGAATTCCGCGAATCTCGCATGAAAGAGATTGTTCAACAGCGCCAGCAGGCTGCTAAGTTGGATGCCTTGTTCAGTGGTATGGGTGCTGACAAAGTTGAAAGCCTGAATGTCGTGCTAAAAGCAGACGTTCGTGGCTCGCTAGAAGCCTTGATTGGTTCCTTGCAGAAGCTAGGTACTAGTGAAGTTAAAGTGAATGTTGTTTCGTCTGGTGTCGGTGGTATCACTGAAACTGACGTAACCCTTGCGCTTGCTTCAAGCGCTGTGGTGTTTGGTTTTAACGTCCGTGCTGATAATGCCGCTAAACGTATTGTTGAAAATAGCGGCATTGATATGCGTTATTACAGCGTAATTTACGACCTGCTTGATGATGTTAAACAAGCCATGGCTGGTTTGTTGGCGCCTGAATTGCGCGAAGAAATTACCGGTATTGCGGAAGTACGGGATGTCTTTAACTCACCTAAGTTCGGTCAAATTGCCGGCTGTATGGTGACGGATGGTACTGTCTACCGTAATAAGAAAATCCGTGTGCTACGTGACAACGTCGTTGTGTATGAAGGCGAATTGGAATCGCTGCGTCGTTATAAAGATGACGTACAAGAAGTACGCAATGGCATGGAATGTGGTATCGGCGTTAAGAACTACCAAGACGTTCGCCCTGGCGATCAGATCGAAGTGTTCGATGTGCGTGAAATCGCCCGTACGCTGTAACACTCGGTTGTTGTAAACCAAAGCCCGGCATAGCCGGGCTTTGGTGTCTCTGAATGACAGAGTTAAAGCTCTGCAAGGAAACCCAAAAATGCCAAAAGACTTCAGTCGTACCTCGCGTCTGGGTGAACAGATTCAACGCGAAATCGCGCGTATGATTCAATTTGATATGAAAGACCCTCGCCTTGGCTTGGTCACTTTGAACTATGTCAAAGTTGCAAAAGATCTAGGATATGCCGATTTATATTTTACGGTGATGGGCGCGCGCGGTGAGTCGGATGTCGAAATTCGCACCCAAACCGCACGTATTTTAAATGACGCAGCCGGTTATTTGCGCAGCGAACTCGCGCGTATTTTAACCACGCGTGTAACGCCGCAATTGCGTTTCCATTATGATGAAAGTATGGATCGCGGCCACCATTTAACCGGTTTGATTAAGCGTGCGATGGCAGAAGATGCAACGCACCAGAAAGATAGCGATAACGATTAACCGTATACGTTTAGGATAGGCATGGGCAGAAATAGCTCCCGACGTAAAAAAGGCCGTGATATTAGCGGCATTATTGTGGTGAATAAGCCTCGAGGGGTGAGTTCAAATCACGTACTACAACACGTGAAAACTCTGTTCAACGCCAATAAAGCAGGGCATACGGGGGCACTTGATCCGTTAGCAACCGGGTTATTGCCCATCTGTTTAGGTGAAGCAACCAAGTTTTCGCAACTGTTATTGGAATCGGATAAAGCGTACGAGACCACTGCGACCTTAGGCGAAATCCGCAGTACTGGTGACGCTGAGGGAGAGGTGCTCAAACAAGCCCTCATTCCCGCGTTAGCGGAAGACGATATTGAAGCAATATTGACCCAATTTCGCGGTGATGTTGAACAAGTCCCTCCGATGTTTTCGGCACTCAAGCTGGACGGTAAGCCGCTATATAAATTGGCTCGCAAAGGTGTGATGAGTGATGAGGAAATGCGTGCCGTGGCCGAAAAGAAACGTCGTACGATTCAGGTTAATTCTTTAGTTTTAAATGAGTTTGATAAGGACACTATTCAATTATCGGTACAGTGCTCAAAAGGCACTTATATACGTACCTTGGTTGAAGACATCGGTGAAGCCATTGGTTCCGGCGCTTATGTTAGTCGCCTGCATCGTACTCAATCTGGCCCCTATCATGCCGAGCAAATGGTGGCATTAGACGAGCTTGAGCGTATCGCTGCAGTTGGTGGCGAAGAAGCGTTAGATGCCCTATTGCTTCCTGCTTATACCGCATTACCGGAAAGCTGGCCAAAAATTGAACTAAATGAAGCGGATGCCACGAAAATCCTGCATGGTCAGGCCGTCAGTACTGGCTTAAAGGATACGCCTTCAGTACAATTATGGGCCGTTGGATCTGGTGTTTCTGAATTGCTTGGTATAGGCCGCATCAAAAACAAAGGAATACGTCCACAACGCTTGTTGCAGGAGCGGATCCCCAAACTAGACTGACCGCTGCCGTAGGCAGACTGCATGCCACTGTTAATGTGCACGGTGGTGATGTAATAAAACGCACATTCTTAGGAGTTATGACAGATGGCATTATCTGCTGAAAAGAAAGCTGAAATCGTAAAAGAGTATCAAACTGCTGAAGGTGATACTGGTTCTCCAGAAGTTCAAGTTGCTTTGTTGACGTTCAACATCAACGGCCTACAAGGTCACTTCAAAGACCACAAGAAAGATCACCACTCAAAGCGCGGTTTGATCCGCATGGTAAACCAGCGTCGTAAGTTGCTGGATTACTTGAAAGGCAAAGATGCGAACCGTTACTTAGAGCTGATTAAGCGCCTAGGTCTGCGTCGCTAAGATGCCTTCAGCAAAAGCCCCTCGGGGCTTTTGTTGTTTCTGGCTTATCACGACTCAACTATTTATTTAATCGCGTAGACTGTGGTGCCAACCCCACAAATGATTGTGGTGGTGCTTCTACCCATAATTTTTTCTTAGAAATTATGGGTAGAAGTACCGGCAGTAGCGCAAAGACTTTAATTCAAAGGAAGCCTTTATTAATGAGCAACAAACCTGTCGCAAACATTAAAACATTCGAATTCGGCGGCGAAACCGTCACCCTAGAAACTGGCCGTATCGCCCGTCAAGCAGACGGCGCAGTATTGGCAAGCATCGGTAAGACCCAAGTATTAGCTGCAGTTGTTGCAGCAAAATCGACCAAGCCTGGTCAAGATTTCTTCCCTCTTTCCGTTCACTACCAAGAAAAAATGTACGCCGCTGGCCGTATTCCTGGTGGTTACCTTAAGCGAGAAGCGCGTCCATCAGAAAAAGAAACTCTGACTTCTCGTTTGATCGACCGTCCAATTCGTCCACTGTTCCCAGACGGTTTCATGAACGAAGTTCAGGTTATCCTGACTGTTATGGCCTCTGAAAAAGACGTTGATCCAGATATCTGTGCCATGATTGCTGCGTCTGCCGCACTGTCTATTTCTGGTGTACCTTTCAATGGTCCTATCGCTGGTGCGCGTGTTGGCTTCGTTGAAGATCAAGGCTACATGTTGAACCCAACATACAGCCAGCTAGAAGATTCATTGTTAGACATGGTTGTAGCCGGTACTAAAGACGCCGTATTGATGGTGGAATCTGAAGCCGACGAACTGACTGAAGACGAAATGCTAGGCGCAGTATTGTTCGCTCATAATGCATTCCAGCCTGCCATTACAGCAATTGCTGAGTGGACTGCTGAATTGAATGTACAGCGTTGGGATTGGACTGCGGAAGCGAAAAATGTCGCTTTGTATGACGCTGTTAAAGCGCAAGCGGCCGCTGCAATCAGTGACGCTTACACAATCTCTGACAAGATGGCGCGTTACGGCAAGCTTGATGAAATCAAGAAAGAAGCGGTTGCTAAATTAGCCGCGGCTGAAGGCGAAGAAGGTTTTTCTGCTGATGAAATCGCTGACATGATCGGCGAATTGAAGTACGAAATCGTACGTCAACGCAGCGTTGATGGTCATCCACGTATCGACGGTCGTGATAATGATACCGTTCGTGGTCTGACCATTGAAATCGGTGTTCTTAACACCACTCACGGTTCTGCTTTGTTTACCCGTGGTGAAACGCAGGCCATCGTTACCACGACGCTTGGCTCATCACGCGATGCGCAGATGATTGACTTCCTGCACGGCACTAAGACAGATCCATTCTTGTTCCACTACAACTTCCCTTCTTATTCCGTGGGTGAGTGTGGTCGTATGAGCCCTCCGGGTCGTCGTGAAATCGGTCACGGTCGTTTGGCTCGTCGCGGTATTCAAGCCATGATGCCAACCCATGACGAATTCCCCTATACCATTCGTGTGGTATCCGAGATCACTGAATCGAACGGTTCGTCTTCAATGGCGTCTGTTTGTGGTGCATCTTTGGCTCTGATGGATGCGGGTGTGCCAATCAAAGCTCCTGTTGCTGGTATTGCGATGGGCTTGATCAAAGAAGGCGAGAAGTTTGCTGTTCTGACAGACATCTTGGGTGACGAAGATCACTTAGGTGATATGGACTTTAAAGTTGCCGGTACTGATGAAGGCATCACTGCATTGCAGATGGATATCAAGATCGAAGGTATCACTGAGCAGATTATGGAAATTGCTCTAGAAAAAGCCAAAGCTGCGCGCTTGACCATCCTTGAGCAAATGAACGCTGTTATTGCTGAGCCTCGTACTGAGTTGTCTGCCAGCGCACCAACTATGTTGTCTATGAGTGTACCGTCTGACAAAATCCGTGAGGTGATCGGTAAGGGTGGCGCGACGATTCGTGATATCACCGAAAAAACCGGCGCTTCTGTTGATATTAACGATGACGGCTCTATTAAAATCTTCGCAGCCGATAAAGCCAGTGCCGACGCAGCCATTGCGATGATTCAAGCGATTACGGCTGAAATTGAAGTGGGTATTACTTACGAAGGTAAAGTAAGCAAGATCGTTGATTTCGGTGCTTTCATCACTGTGCTTCCTGGTAAAGATGGCTTGCTGCATATCTCTCAGATCAGTGAAGATCGCGTAGAGAATGTCGCTGACTTCTTAACTGAAGGCCAAATGGTGAAGGTTCATGTTATGGACGTTGATCCAAAAGGTCGTGTTAAGTTGACCATGAAGGGTGTTGAACAATAAGTTTAACGCTCGTATGAAAAAACCGCCCTAGTGGCGGTTTTTTTATGTCTCCTCAATACGGCTGCGCGCTTTACGCTACGGCTTAACTATGCTGATTCGCTGCTTTGGACTGCTGTTTGCGTAAAGGTATATCCATAGAGGGGCGACGTTGGTCTTTGCTGCTGCCTTGTTGATGCAGAGTTTCAGCGTTTCGTTATCAGGGCGCAAAGTGTCTCTACTTAAATGTTTTACTCAAAATGCTAGCTTGGCAGGCGAATAACACCCTGTAAATAGTGGTAAGTCTGGCCACTAATCAGTACCCGCTCGTCGATAATCTCTAGGTTAACTTCGCCTCCACGCTTGGATAGCTGACGAGCTTTCAGTACGTCGCTGTTTAACCGTTCGGCCCAGTATGGGGCTAAGCTGCAATAGGAGGAGCCAGTGACCGGATCCTCATTAACGCCTTGGCGCGGCGCAAAGAAACGGCTGACAAAATCCAGATCATCATCATCCGCTGGTGCGGTAATCACCACGGCAAAGCTATCTATTTTTGCCAATAAGGCGAAGTCAGGAATGCAAGCGGCTACATCAGCTTCATTCTCAAGCTGTACTAAGATATCGCGAGAAGCACTGACGCTGACAAGGGTTTGGCCTAACGCTTGTTCTAGTTGTGCAATGAGTGCTTGATCAGTCACTAAAGCAGCGTCGCGTCGTGGAAAATCGAGTTCAAATAAGGGGTCGACGTCATCAATCACATTAACCACTAGTTCCCCAGCTAAACAGCGGAAGGGTATTTGATCGCGTTCATCGCCTAAGGCCAGTGCAATCACATGGGCTGCTGCTAATGTCGCATGTCCACACAAGTCCACTTCCGTCGTCGGCGTAAACCAACGTATGTGGTAGACATCGTCTTGATCGAGTACGAAAAAGGCGGTTTCAGCCAAATTATTCTCGGCGGCGATGTCCTGCATAGCGGCGTCGCTTATCCATTCGCGCAGGGGCACAACGGCCGCAGGGTTACCACTGAAGCGTGTAACGTCAGGAAGGATAAAGGCATCGACCTGATAGAGAGGTAAATCCATGTGCTGCCATCCGATCGGCTAAAAAAGTAGGCCGTATGCTATCAGATTTGCCTTGATAGATATGTGTGAAAGTCCTTTTTTGTCGCCTTCTAACTCAACAGTGCGATATCCAAATATTCTGGAACCTCAACCTGCCAGCCAAACCTATCTTTCAAGTGACGGCGGAAGCAATCGGATGCACTGGTCTCTCCGTGCGTAATGAATACCTGTTTTGGCTTGCCGGGCATTTTTTCTAGCCAACGCGTCATCTCGGCATAATCGGCATGACTCGATAGTGCATCTAAGTTATACACCTCAGCTTTCACACCGACGTATTGGCCGTGAATTTTTACACTTGTCGCACCATGGGTAAGACTATCACCACGGGTTCCCGCCGCTTGATACCCTAAAAACAAAATACTGTTTTTGTGGTCGCCTAACAGGGTTTTTAGATGGTGCAATACGCGTCCGCCGCTTGCCATACCGCTGGCAGAGATAATCACCGCAGGGTATTTACGTTGATTTAAGGCAATCGATTCTTCTACAGTTTTTACGTAGTGAGTCATTTCGTCGATGCGATGACAGTCTTCCTCGGTTAATTTATGTAGGTCGTGGAAGTTGTAAAACAGCTCGGTAGCACGAATAGCCATCGGGCTATTTAAATAAATCGGTACATCAGGAATTCGATGCTGATGTTTTAATCGCTCAATAATATGCAATGCTAATTGGGCACGTCCTACGGCAAATGCTGGCATTAATACAATACCGCCGCGCGACATGGTGTTATTTATCACATCGGCAATGGCTTGTTCGGCATCAACTTGTTCATGCAAGCGATCACCATAAGTGGATTCTAAAACCAAATAATTGGTTGCTGGTAAGGGTTGTGGCGGGTATTGGATAAGATCATTTGCGCGCCCGACATCACCACTAAAGGTGATGCTCTCGCCTTGATATTCAAGGCGAATAGCGGATGCGCCTAAAATATGTCCTACTGGAATGAATTGTGCGGTCATGCCACCGGGGAGATTAAGAATTTCATCAGCAGCAACATCCTTAAACTGCTTTAAAACTTTGCGCGCATCTGCTTCGGTATA
>AZIK01011594.1_pt1 | contig 47359 bp, 55 predicted proteins | sample 359131 | NCBI WGS metagenome assembly AZIK01 (sample SAMN02429715, study PRJNA222663) | marine sediment metagenome | biome: Sediment sample; isolation source: enrichment culture of sample MGS-ANC(AMM) from oil contaminated site at the... | place: Italy: Ancona | collected 2012-02-14 | depth 6 m m | reverse complement strand
AGTTTCGCTCCTACCGATAGCTCTCCATGAGATTACAAGGTGCCGTAGGAGCGGATCTTATCCGCGAAAAGGTCTTCACCCCATCTGGGTGCGAATAAACTGAAACAACTTCTTAAAGTTTGTCCCCGGTTTAGGAGGTTCGCTAGTCACTTCTTTTTGCGCATTACGCACGAGATTACGCAGTTGCTGGCGATCAACATTCGGATATTCATCGATAAAGTCGTTCAGGCCATTTGAGTCTTCGATCAAACGTGAACGCCATTGCTCTTGCTGTTTGATTAAGCGTCCATGCAGTTCACTCGACGGGTCAAGTTTATCAACAGCCGTTTGAATGGCGTCGAGGTCTTCATCGCGCATGATTTTACCGATGTATTGAAAATGACGACGACGGGCTTCATGCTTGGTGATGCGTCGACTTTCTACTAAAGCGTTTTTCAAACGTTCGCTGATCGGGAGGGTATCCCATTTTGCTGGTGCTAAGTTGCTCAGGGTTTCGCCCAAAGCTTGGAAGCGGTGCATGTCGCGTTTTAATTGAGATTTACTGATTTCGCCATCGTCGAAATCATCGTCGTCGTAATACTTGCTCATAAAATCGGAATACCGGGTTACAGGTAGAACAGAGTTGCCAGTCCTAAGAATGTCATAAAACCAATGACGTCAGTGACTGTGGTGAGTATCACACCGCCAGCTAAGGCAGGGTCAATTCCGCGTGCTTTTAATATTAATGGCAATACCGCGCCAGTGATGGCAGCGACCATTAGGTTAATGATAATCGAACTGCCAATAATCAGGGAAATTTTCATGTCGTGAAACCATGCAAATGTGACAACGGCAATGACTACAGCCCATAATGCTCCGTTGATTCCAGCGACAATGAGTTCGCGATTGAACAGCCAACGGAAGTTAGCACGACTAAGGTGCCCTAGAGCTTGGCCGCGGATTACTAGGGTCAGTACTTGACTGCCGGCGATCCCCCCCATGCTGGCAACAATGGGCATCAGCACGGCTAAGGCAACGACCCGTTCTATGGTTTCATCGAATAAGCCAATTACAGCGGAGGCGGCGAGGGCGGTGATTAAGTTAATCCCTAGCCACACAGCACGTCGACGACTGGTTTTTAATACCGGTGCGAAGGTATCTTCGTCTTCATCAAGACCGGCCATACTCATCAACGAGTGGTCAGCGGTTTCGCGAATCACGTCAACCACGTCATCGATGGTGATTCGGCCGATAAGCACGCCCGCAGCATCAACAACCGGTGCAGAAACTAAGTCGTGACGTTCGAACAGCTTGGCCACGTCGGTGTCATGCATGGTCGCCGGAATGATTTTAGCGTCCGTGGTCATGACTTCACGCACGGTTTGTTGTGGATCACTGACCAGCAGTTTGCTGACGGGCAACAAACCGATGAATTCGTTTTGTCGGTTTACGACCAAAAGGTTGTCGGTCATGGCCGGTAATGATTTATGTCGACGTAAGTAGCGCAACACAACGTCCAGAGTGATTTCTGGGCGAATCGTCACGGTATCTGTGTTCATCAAGCCGCCGGCGCTATCTTCTGGATAGCCTAAAATGGCCTCCACTCGCGCTCGATCGACTTGATCCATCGAATTGAGGACTTCTTGAGTCACACGCTCAGGAAGTTGCTGCAACATGTCGGCCACGTCATCGGTGTCGAGGTCGGCGGTCATGTCGACCACTTCGGCCGCGCTCATATCCGATAAGAAGTGGCTTTGCAGTTCTTCGCTTAGGTATTGAAGAACTTCACCTTCGAGTTCTTTATCGACTAATTCCCATAAGATCTTACGGGCTTTAGGGGGTGAAGATTCGATTAAATGGGCGACATCTACGGGTGCTAAACCCGAATTAAGAATGCGCTGAACCTTGGCCAAAGCACCACTTTCTAGGGCGGCGTTAAGGCTATGCAGTTTGGCTTTTGCCTTTTCCGTCTGTTGTCCCATGGGATGGCTCTGGTTGCGCAGGAGTTAATCAGAATTCTAGCCTGAATGGTGCCTATATACCATGAAAGTACTCGCAGTATTGGCGCTAATTTGCTGTTTTATAGTGGATTATTCGCCTTCATCGAAGAAACGATTAATGAGATTCTGGAGTGCGGTAATGGCTTCTACTTCATCGCTACCTTCGGCTTGAAGTTGGATCTCAGTACCTTTGCTAGCGGCCAGCATCATAACCGCCATAATGCTTTTGCCATCGACCATGCGATCGGGATAACCGATTTTTACTTGGCTGGAGAACGCTGATGCGGTGGAAACTAATTTGGCCGCTGCGCGGGCGTGCAGACCCAGTTTATTGATAATGGTTATTTGGGTGCTGATCATGAATTAGTGGCCTGTCGATTCGGAAATCCGCGCGAGTTCTCGATGACGGACTTGCACGTTCGGGTAAAGTTGTTGGAATTCTGCTGTGAGTTGCTCGGCCATATACACGGATCTGTGTTGGCCGCCGGTACAGCCGATGGCAATGGTCATGTAGCTACGATTGGTATCAATAAACCGTGGCATCCAACGTTGCATAAATTCACTAATGCTTTTTTGCATATCTCTGACATCATCATACTGATTCAAAAATTGCTGTACCGGCTGTTCTAAGCCAGTATGGTGGCGCAAATTTTCATCCCAGTAGGGATTGGGCAAATGGCGGACGTCGAATACATAGTCGGCATCAATCGGGATGCCGTGTTTGAAGCCAAAGGATTCAAGTAGGATAGACATATCGCCGGCGCGTTTATCGGCGACGCGCACACGAATCAGACTGCGCAGTTCGTGTACCGACATATGGGTGGTATCTAGGGTTAAGTCGGCCATATTCGCCAGTGGGTCGAGTAGAGATCGCTCTTGTTCTATGGCTTCTGCAAGAGAAACTTTTTTACTTGTCAGTGGATGTTTGCGGCGAGTAGCACTGAACCTTTGCAATAATATTTTCTCACTGGCGTCGAGATAAACCACATCCAGTGTGTACAGATCAGACGGCAGGTCGCGCAAGACTAATTCAATGCGATCAACGGCATGGGCAAGGTTGCGAGCATCAATGCTCACGGCAATTTGGGTAAGCTTTTCATTGCCGTTGGCTTGTTCTGCAAGGGCGGGAAGTAGACCAATGGGAAGGTTGTCGATGCAATAAAAGCCGAGATCTTCCAGAACATGCAATGCACTGGATTTACCTGAACCGGATCGGCCACTAATCACTACCAAGCGCATGGTCTATTCCTTGTGATATCAAGTTCCAGCGGCGGCGCGCAGGAATAACTGTCGGCTGTCCGGAGCACAACGTAAGGCGCTACGGTACGATTCTTCATTAAAGTTACGGGCTAACATTGCCAATACCTGCAAATGTTCTTCCGTAGCTTCTTCTGGCACTAGCAGTGCGAATACTAAATCAACTGGTTTACCGTCAACGGCGTCGAAATCGATTGGCTCGGCAAGGCGTAATAGCATGCCCAATGCCTGTTTACACTGAGGCAACCGACAATGGGGAATGGCAATGCCTTCCCCTATGCCGGTACTCCCCAAACGTTCGCGTCCGAGTAGTCGCTCATAGATTTCATCCGCTGAGCTATCGCTGATGGATTCAGCGACCAATCCTGCTAGGAATTCCAGCAATTTTTTTTTGCTGGATACCTCTGCGTTCACCAAGGTGTGTTCTGGTGAGAGGATATCGTCAATGCGAAGTGTCATGGAGTTAGCCTTGTCCGTGTAGCCGCGCGACTGTTTTTTCTTTGTGTTTTAACACTTGTCGATCGAGCTTGTCAGTCATTAAATCAATCGCGGCATACATATCATCATGCTCTGATTTAGCATGAAGATCGGTGCCGGTCACGTGAACAGTTGCTTCCGCTACTTGGCGGCCCTTCTCAACGGTCAGAGTAACCTGTCCGGTAGTGATGTTGTCAAAGTGACGTGTCAACTTTGACATCTTTTCCTCAACGTATCCCTGCATTGCTTCGGTTACATCGACGTGGTGACCACTGATATTGATTTGCATGCCCAGTCTCCTTTTTGTCTACTGGCTCGTTGTTGATTGTCAGATAAGCTGTTTGCGCTCGTTAGAGGGCGGAATCATCATGGCCTCGCGGTACTTAGCAACGGTACGGCGCGCGACCTGGATGCCTTTGTCACCGAGTAATGCCGCGATTTTATTGTCGCTTAATGGCTTGCGGGCATTTTCTTCAGAAATTAGTTTTTTGATCATGGCACGAATAGCCGTCGATGAACATTCACCGCCGCTATCGGTACTGACGTGGCTTGAGAAGAAATATTTCAGCTCAAAAATACCACGAGGGGTGTGCATAAACTTCTGTGTGGTAACACGAGAAATCGTGGATTCATGCATACCAACCGCTTCGGCAATGTCGTGCAGAACCAGTGGTTTCATTTTTTCTTCGCCTTCTTCGAAGAATTCAATCTGATATTCAACGATTTTAGTGGCCACCTTGAGCAGGGTTTCATTGCGGCTTTGTAAGCTTTTGATGAACCAGCGGGCTTCTTGTAAGTGGTCTTTAAGGAAGGCGTTGTCCGTGCTGTTGTCGGAACGGCGTACTAGAGAGGCATAATCAGCATTAACGCGCAAGCGCGGCGCTATCTCAGGGTTGAGTTCTACACGCCATTCGTCACGAATATTACGCACTAAAACATCGGGAATTACGTATTCGGATTGGTCAGGAGAAATGCCTGATCCCGGCTTTGGATTGAGTTCTTTGATTAAGCGCAGCACATCTTTGAGTGCTTCTTCTTTCAATTTTGCTTTACGCATCAGCGTTGGATAATCACGACTGCCGAGTAGTTCGATGTGTTCACGAATCACGAGCTTGGCTTCGGTTAACCAAGGCGTTGCTGCGGGTAACTGCTGCAATTGCAGCAGTAAGCATTCGCGTAAGTCGACGCAGAATACGCCGGCGGGATCGAACTGCTGCAGGCGATGCAGCACGGCCATGATTTCGTCTTCTTCAACTTCTAATGCAGGATCAAGGCTGGTGAGAATGTCATCGACGGTGGTGTGTAAATAGCCGTCGTTGTCTATGCCATCAATTAGCATCAAGGCGATTTCGCGATCAGTATCACTCATCGGAGTGAGATTAAGCTGCCACAGAAGATGGTCTTGTAGGCTGTCGGTCGTAGCATGACGAGAGTCGTAATCGAAATCGTCGTCTATGGCGCCACTACTGCCACTGCTGGAGGACACACTAGCCGTGGTTTGATAGGTATCTTCCCATTCGCTGTCGGTCGGTAGATCGTTGGGGATTTTATCGTCTGACCATTGTTCGTCGAGGGTGTGATTGTCTTCCGAGCGCTCACGGGTTTCGTGATCTATTTCGTTTTGCTCTTGCTCGGTTTTTTCACCGCGTGGCGCTTCAATTTCTGCGCTTGGTTCGTCGTACTCGTCTGTTTCTAGCATCGGATTGGAGTCGAGCGCCTCTTGGATCTCTTGTTGTAAGTCCAAGGTCGACAGTTGGAGTAGGCGGATGGCTTGTTGCAATTGAGGGGTCATGGTCAATTGCTGACCCATCTTTAATTGGAGAGACGCTTTCATGAAAACTTAACGATTACCTATCTACGGCAGAAAAATAGTGTTTATGCATTATAGGCTAAGCCTGTGCTTATGGAATCTATCTTGCAAGCACGAATCTGAATGATTCGATCATAGCCTGAGGAGAGGGTTAGAATCAAAGGCGGAAATCGTTACCCAGATAAACTTTTCGTACCTGTTCGTTCGCTAAAACCTCATCTGCCGTGCCTTCTGCAATGATATGTCCTCCGCCGACAATATAGGCTTTTTCGCAAATCGCGAGCGTTTCGCGTACGTTGTGATCTGTAATCAGGACGCCAATACCACGATTTTTAAGCTGACGGATGATGTCCATGATGTCGGAGACGGAAATTGGGTCAACCCCCGCGAATGGCTCGTCCAGCAGAATAAAGGATGGCTCTGCGGCCAGCGCGCGGGCGATTTCTACCCGACGGCGTTCACCTCCAGATAACGACATCCCTAAGCTTTCGCGGATGTGCTGAATGTGGAACTCATCAAGTAGGTCTTCTAAACGCTCCAAGCGCTGTTTGCGATTAAGATCCTTACGCGTTTCTAAAATGGCGAGGATGTTATCGGCAACGCTGAGTTTGCGAAAAATTGAGGCTTCTTGAGGTAAATAACCGATCCCTCGTTGCGCGCGGCCATGCATTGGCAGGTGACTTAAGTCTTCATTGTCGATCTTGATGCGGCCTTTATCGGCTTGCACAAGATTAACGATCATGTAAAAACAGGTGGTCTTGCCCGCGCCATTAGGGCCAAGTAAACCGACGATTTGGCCGCTGTGTACCGATAGTGATACATCTTTTACGACATCTCGGCCGTTGTAACTTTTCGCTAGGTGCTCAGCTTTCAGCGTTTTCATCAGTGGCCTGTTGCGGTTGAATAATAACTTTAATACGACGATCACCAGAGGTGCCACCGTCGGCTTTGATGGTTTCTTTGTCCATGTCGTAGACGATGTGTTCGCCACTAAACACATTGCCATCTTGTTCGAGTTGCGAGTTGCCGGTAAGGGTGAGTTGGCGGCGTGCAGCAAAGTAGTCAATACGGTCGCCATGAGCACGAGTGATAGGCTTACCGGCAGTCACTTGTTGTTGATAGCGCGCTGGTTGTCCGTTATGGCCCTCCGCTATGGCTTTTTCGAGCGTGTTACCGCTGCGTAAAATCATCAGTCGCTCGGATTCAATACGTAGTGTGCCTTGAGTCAGAATGACATTGCCTTCGTAGATGACTGTATTCGCTTTGCGATCAACTTCTGCGCGGTCGGATAATATGATCATTTCCTGTTGCCAGTCATCGGGTAATGCAAGTACCAATTGATTGATACTGCTCACGGCCAGAATAAATAACGCACGGGCGCTGTTTGTCATCGTCTTGGGGTGCTTATTGTTCGGGTTCATAAGTCGTCTTTACCTCGGTTTTCAGTTCCACGCGCTGGCGCATTAGATCCAGAGTCATGCCCGTTGCGGTCGCGTGGCTACTTGGCCCAGTCAAAGTGACGGGTAAATCGGTCGCGGCAATTTGCTGGCGAATATCGTAGGTTAAGGCGTCGGTTTCAATTAGCATGGCTTCGGGTGTTTGTTCGCCAGTGCTGATGGGTTCTATACGGACTGTCTGATTAAAGTGAATGATTTGCTCGTTGTCTTTTAACGCCCCGTTTTGGGCGCTGACTTGCCAAATTTGCCCACGCTCATCACGACTGGTAACCATAGGTGCGGAAAAACGCGTGATCCCTACATTGGGGTAATGATCGGAGCGTTGGGCTTGGAAGGTCTGCTCGAGTTTACCATTGACGCCATAGCGCCAGTTGATCAGCCTCTCACCGTAATAATCCGCTTCGCTAATTTGCTCCTCACTCAAGGGCTGGTTCAGCTTTTGGGTGTAGCGATCAACCGCGATTAAGGCGAAGCCAAAGATCAGGGTTAACAGTAACAGCAAGTAACGCTTACGCATTAGATAACGCCCGCGCGCAGCATGTCGTGCATGGTAACGATACCGGCGGTACCTTGTTGGTCTTTAACCACTAAGGCGTTGATTTTATTGTCTTCCATGATTTTTAACGCTTCTGCGGCCAGTATGCCACCGGTTGTCGTTTTGCAATTAACCGTCATGATATCGCCCATGCAACATGAATGAATATCGACGCCTTGATCGATAGCTCGACGTAAATCGCCATCGGTAAAAATACCGGCTAATTCGCCATGGTCATCTTGTACTGTGGTCATACCTAACCCTTTTGAGGTGACCACTAAAAGTGCTTCAGATAAGTGCGTACTGGTTTTTACTACTGGGATTTGATCACCACTGTGCATGATATCTTCTACTTTCAGCAGCAAGCGACGACCTAGACTACCGCCAGGATGTGAAAAGGCGAAGTCTTCAGCGGTGAATCCTTTCGCTTCTAATAAGGCAATGGCTAATGCATCACCCATCACTAATGCCGCCGTGGTCGATGAGGTTGGCGCTAGATCCAGTGGGCAGGCTTCTTGTTCAACACCCGTATACAAGTGGCTATTTGCCGCTTTGGCCAGTGTCGAAGAGGGGTTTCCGGTCATGCTGATTAACGGTGTTCCCATGCGCTTAAGCAAGGGCAGCATACTGGTGACTTCGTTGGTTTCGCCTGAGTTTGATAGTGCGATTACCACGTCGGCAGCGGTGATCATCCCCATATCACCGTGACTGGCTTCCCCAGGGTGAACGAAGAAGGCAGGAGTGCCAGTGCTGGCTAAGGTTGCGGCAATTTTATTGCCGATATGACCAGATTTCCCCATGCCAGTAACGACCACGCGACCGCGACATTGAATGATCATCTGGCAGGCGCGGGTAAAATGCTCATCCAGATAATCCGCTAAGCGTGCAACGGCTTGTTGTTCGAGTTGGATTGTACGCTCTGCGGAAGAAATAAAATTAAATAATTGTGCCGTCGTCATAGGGAATTAAGCCGTATAAAAAAGTGAAACTAGGTAGACAATAAAAGTGGAGATCATGAGTAAACCGGATACGCGTCCCATAGTGCCTTTACGGTAGTTAATTGCGAATAAGGCAATCAGCATAATAGTGGCACCCATCATTACCATATAGTCGCGTTCGAATGCCATTGGCTCTACCGCCGTGACCGCTAACAAACCAGGGATGGGCATAACGGCTAACAGGTTGAAAATATTGGAGCCAATGACGTTACCAATGGCGATATCGTGATGACCTTTGAGTGCACTGGCTACCGAGGCCGCAAGTTCTGGCAGGCTAGTTCCTATGGCGACTATGGTTAAGCCAATAACCAGATCACTTACCCCCAAGGCATGAGCAATGCCGGTTGCGCCCCAAACTAACAGTTTAGAACTCATCATGAGTGCTACTAAACCAATGACTAGCCAAAATATGGCCGATGTCATATTAGTGTTTTCGATTTCAGCGGCTTCATCGCCATCAATAATCGCCACGCTACTTTCGCTGGAATCAAGAAACATTAAGTACAAGGCGATAATAAGAGCCACGATTAGGATGGCCGCATCAATGAGATTCAGCTCCAGATCCATCAGCGTGAGACCGCCAATGATGCCTACCAAGAGTAGCAGGGGTAGTTCTTTCTTTAATAGTGAGCGCTGTAGAGTAATAGGGGCGATCAGTGCGGTGACTCCGAGAACGAGTAGAATATTAGTAATATTTGAGCCGAGTGCATTACCAATGGCTAGGTTGCCGGCGCCATCAATAGCGGCCACGGCAGACACGAACATCTCTGGAGCGGAGGTTCCAATCGAAACGATAGTAAGACCCACCAGTAAAGGTGACATACCAAAATGGCGAGCAGTGGCGGCTGCACCAATGACAAATTTGTCGGCACTCCACACTAAAACAATCAAACCAAGCAGTATGGCCCCATATTCAGTATACATAACCAGTAGTCTCTCTATTGAGTTAATACGCCGAAGCGTCAGTGGAATTGCGACATTGCTGCGAACTGATTGTAAAATTAGCTGGCCATTGTACCCGAGGGAATTCTGCACGCAATTGCAACTCAGCGTTCAACGGTGCTTGGGACGGAGGCTGCAGGATAAGCATTGGTCTACTGGACGCAATCGGCTATGCTGGCGACAGATTTTTACAGGTTCCTAGCGCATGTCAGACCAACAGTCATATGTGTCCATTCGTGGGTTGTCATTCAGTCGAGGAGATCGGTTGATATACGACAATATCGATGTGGATTTTCCGAAAGGCAAAATTACCGCCATCATGGGGCCAAGCGGCACAGGTAAAACGACTCTACTGCGTCTGATTGGTGGTCAGTTAAAGCCAGAAACCGGCAGCGTGCGGGTGGATGGTCAGGATGTTACCCAGTTAACACGCACAGAGTTACTCGATTTGCGTAAACGTAAACTGGGTATGTTGTTTCAAACCAGTGGTTTGTTTACAGATTTAACTGTGTTTGAAAACGTGGCTTTTCCTTTGCGCGTTCATACCGATTTACCTGAGTCCATGATTCGCGACTTAGTGTTAATGAAGCTAGAAGCGGTTGGCTTGCGAGGGGCACGTGATTTATCCCCCGCAGAACTATCCGGCGGCATGGTTCGCAGGGTAGCGTTAGCGCGTTCGATTGCGATGGACCCAGAAATTATTATGTACGATGAGCCGTTTACGGGTCTTGATCCTATATCAATGGGCATGATAGTGCGTTTGATACGCGGTTTAAATGAAGCACTAGGTTTAACCAGTTTGTTGGTGTCGCATGATGTTGATGAATCGTGCTTGATTGCCGATTACTTATGCTTGTTGTCGGGTGGCAAGGTGATTGGCTTTGGTACGCCAGATGAATTACACAAAAATGGCAATGCCGAAGTTCGACAATTTCTCAATGGTGATCCTGATGGTCCTGTACCCTTCCATTATCCCGCACCAGACTACCGTCACGATTTACTATCGGGAGGTCAGTGATGCTGAATAAAGTGCAGTCGCTGGGCCACTCAGGTATGGCGACCATTGAGTCTCTGGGGCGCGCCACGCTGTTATTTTTGAATTCGCTAGGTTGGGGGGGGCCGGGTAGTGCAGGTTTCTCCGATCTTATTCGACAAATTTATTCGGTAGGGGTGCGCTCGCTAAGCATCATCGCCGTTGCCGGTTTTTTTGTTGGTATGGTGTTGAGTTTGCAGGGTTACACTATCTTGGTGGATTTTGGCTCTGATTCCGCCTTAGGTACGTTAGTGTCTCTCACCTTGTTGCGAGAGCTTGGCCCTGTGATTGCCGCATTATTATTTGCAGGGCGCGCCGGATCGGCATTAACGGCTGAAATTGGGTTGATGAAAGCTACCGAGCAGTTGTCGGCCATGGAAATGATGGGTGTTGATCCACTCAAGCGGGTCATTACTCCGCGCTTATGGGCGGGCATGATTACGATGCCGATATTGGCTCTGATCTTTAGCACGGTGGGTATTTGGGGTGGTGCTTTTGTCGCGGTTGACCTACTGGGTCTCGATGGCGGTAGCTACTGGGGCAATATGCAAGCCTCGGTTGTTTTCTATGACGACGTAATAAAAGGTTTAATTAAATCCTGTGTGTTTGGCATGGTGATTACTTGGATTGCGGTGTACCAAGGGTATGACTCGGTGCCGACATCGGAAGGTATTGGTAAGGCAACCACTCAAACCGTGGTTATTTCTTCATTGGCCGTTCTTGGGCTGGATTTTGTTTTGACTGCGGTCATGTTGGGAGGCGTTTAAATATGCGTATGCGTTATATCGAATTGGCCGTTGGTGCTTTCATGGTTATGGGCATCATTGCTTTGGTGTTGATGGCACTACGTGTTAGCGGATTATCTTTGCAGTCGGCAGGCGATACCTACACGCTAAAGGCGCATTTTGAAAACCTAGGTGGTCTGAAGGAACGTGCAAAAGTATCCATGGCTGGAGTGAATATTGGCCAAGTGACGAAAATCTATCTCGATGCCGAGCGCTATTCAGCGGTTGTTGAGATGGAAATCAATAACAGTATGAGCACCTTGTCGACAGATACTTCCGCTGCGATTTTAACTTCAGGTCTTTTGGGTGAAAAGTATATTGGTCTGACTGTTGGCGCAGAAATGGATTATCTAACAGAAGGCGATTGGATTGATGACACTCAATCCGCGCTCGTGCTCGAAGAGTTGATTGGTCGCTTCTTGTTTAATAAAGCAGAAGGTTGAGACAATGACGGCGGCAAAACTGCAGTCTGAATCCAATCAGCGCGCCTATCTTAATGGCGACTTAAATAGCGCTACCGTGACGGCCTTGGCTCGCCAAGGCACTGAGCTTATTCGCAACAGTGGCGGTAAGTGGAGCCTTGATATGAGCGCTGTCGAGCACGCTAGCAGTGCTGGCGTTGCGCTCTTACTGGAGTGGATGCGAGTGGCTGATGCGAGTGGTGTTGCCTTGACTATTGAACACTTACCCGATCATATGCGCCCGATTTTGGCGGTGAGTGATCTTGATGACGTGTTCAAGCCTCTATTGGCTTAGCCTGCTCGTATTCGAGGTCGTATTAAAAGTTGCTGGTTAATCTATGGGTATTACTTCGCCCTGATCAATAAATCCGCTATGATTGCCCGCTTTGCAAGTATTAAGTGGTAGAGCAGTTATGTCTCCAGCAGAAATTTTAGAAGTTTTACAGTCTGAAGCACCAGAAGTTACTTGGTCAACGGATGGCGATGGCTATCACAACCAAGTGGAAGGCGTAGGTGCTGTTTTTGAAGGCTTAAATGTCGTTAAACGCCAGCAATATGTCTATCGCATCCTGAATCCTTATATCGCCGATGGCCGCCTACACGCTGTGTCTATCCGCACCTTTACGCCCGCCGAAAAGGCCGATGCATAAGAGCCCAGCATGGAAAAATTAAGAATCGAAGGCGGTCGCCGTCTAGACGGTGAGATCCGTATTTCGGGCGCCAAAAACTCAGCCCTGCCCATTTTGGCTGCCACCTTGCTCGCAGACGGCGTGATGCAAGTCGGTAACTTACCGCACTTACACGACATCACTACCATGCTAGAGCTACTGGGTTGTATGGGGGTACAAGTTGCTATTAATGAAGATATGTCGGTAGAAACCGACTGTGCCGATATGAAAAGTTGCGTCGCCCCGTATGACTTAGTACGCACCATGCGTGCTTCTATCTTGGTATTGGGTCCACTGTTGGCTCGCTATGGCAAAGCCGAAGTCTCTTTACCGGGTGGTTGCGCGATTGGTAGTCGGCCGGTTGACTTGCACTTGCGCGGAATGGAAGCCTTAGGCGCCGAAGTTGACGTGCTGGATGGTTATATCAAAGCCCATGTACCGGGTGGCCGTTTAAAAGGTGCGGAATTCTATTGCGATACCGTCACGGTAACCGGGACAGAAAATATTCTCATGGCCGCCGTATTAGCCGAAGGTCGTTCCATTATTAAGAATGCGGCGCGCGAGCCAGAAGTTGTCGATCTTGCCAACTGTTTGATTGCTATGGGCGCGAAAATTGAAGGTGCAGGCACAGATACTCTCGTTATTGACGGTGTGGAAAAACTCCACGGCTGTCATTTCGATGTTCTGCCTGACCGTATTGAAACCGGCACCTATTTAGTGGCTGCTGCTGTGACTGGTGGTCGCGTAAAGTGCAAAGATACCGATCCTTTATTGCTTGAAGCGGTATTGGATAAGTTGCGTGAATGCGGAGCCGAAGTGACTACTGGCAAAGATTGGATTGAGCTAAATATGCACGGTCGTCGTCCCAAGGCGGTCGATATTTGTACGGCACCGCACCCCGCATTCCCAACCGATATGCAGGCACAATTCGTGGTGTTAAATGCGATTGCCGAGGGTGTCGGTAGGGTTATTGAAACCGTTTTTGAAAACCGCTTTATGCACGCTCAAGAATTGGTGCGTATGGGAGCGGACATTCATGTTGAAGGCAACACAGCTATTGTTACCGGCAAAGAAGGTTTAAGTGCAGCGCCAGTGATGGCAACTGACTTACGCGCTTCAGCCTCTCTTGTGATTGCCGCTTTAGTTGCTGTGGGGGAAACCGACGTGGACCGCATTTATCATATTGATCGCGGTTATGAATGTATTGAAGAAAAATTACAAATGCTGGGCGCGAATATTCGCCGCGTACAGTAATTATCGGATGCTGACAGAACAAGAGAGGATCAGCCATACCATGATTCAGCCACTGACAATCGCCTTATCGAAGGGACGTATTCTCGATGATACCTTACCCTTATTAGCAGAAGCGGGTATTCATCCGGCCGAAGATATTCAAAAGAGCCGTAAGCTGATTTTTGATACCAATCATGAGCATATTAAGCTAGTGGTGATTCGTGCTACCGACGTACCAACTTATGTTGAATACGGTGCGGCGGATTTAGGGGTTGCTGGTAAAGACGTACTCATGGAGTACAACAGCGACAATTTATGCGAGCCATTGGATTTAAATATTGCGACCTGTCGTTTAATGACGGCGGCGTTAAAAAATGTCGAAATGCCTACGGGTCGTTTAAAAGTTGCCACTAAGTTCGTGAATATTGCTAAGCGGTATTTTGCAGAACAAGGTCGTCAGGTGGATATCATTAAGCTTTACGGCGGTATGGAATTAGCACCCATCATGGGCTTGGCTGATTTAATCGTCGACATCGTTGATACCGGTAATACGCTGAAAGCCAACGGCTTAGAAGCACGCGATTTAATTGCACCGATTAGTTCACGTTTGGTGGCTAGCCGCGCGTCTATGAAAGTAAAGCATGCACAAATTCAACCGATTATTGATCAAATGGCAGCGGCGGTTGAGCGTCAGCGAAATATTACCGCTTAATTAGAGAGAAAGTATTTATGACTATTTCTATTCGTCGTTTTCGTTCTGATCAAGCCGATTTTGCCGCACAAATGGATGCCCTGTTGTCTTGGGAATCTGTGTCCGATACTGGTGTACAGCAAATCGTGACTGACATAGTGAATGATGTTCGTAAACGTGGCGACGACGCATTAATTGCATATACCAATCGCTTTGATCGTATGAGTGTTGATTCAATGGCGCAGTTAGAACTGAGCCAAGAACAATTGCAAACGGCACTCGACGGTTTACCTGACGCACAGCGCGTTGCACTAACAATGGCAGCTGAGCGTGTGCGCAGTTATCACGAAAAACAAAAAACCGATTCTTGGCAGTACACCGAAGCCGATGGCACTCTCTTGGGGCAAAAAGTAACGCCAATGGATCGTGTGGGAATTTATGTTCCCGGTGGTAAAGCAGCGTATCCATCATCAGTGTTGATGAATGCGATTCCTGCCCACGTTGCCGGTGTTTCTGAAATTATTATGGTGGTGCCAACCCCGGATGGTGAGTTAAATCAATTGGTGCTGGCCGCTGCTGCGGCTGCTGGTGTATCGCGCGTATTTACCGTCGGTGGTGCGCAGGCTGTTGCGGCTTTGGCGTATGGCACTGCGACCGTCCCGCAAGTCGATAAAATCGTTGGCCCAGGTAACATCTTTGTGGCTACTGCTAAGCGCATGGTTTTCGGTGTTGTTGGTATTGATATGATCGCCGGCCCATCGGAAATCTTAGTGGTGTGCGATGGCGATACTAATCCTGATTGGATTGCGATGGATTTATTCTCGCAAGCTGAGCACGATGAAGATGCGCAGTCGATTTTAGTATCGACCGATGCCGACTTCTTAGACGCGGTTGCCGCAAGTATTGAAAAATTATTACCGACAATGGAACGTGCGGATATTATTCGTACCTCGCTCACTGAGCGTGGTGCATTAATTCATGCCGCGGATAAAGCCGATGCATTAAATTTAATTAATCGCATTGCGCCAGAGCACTTAGAGTTATCGGTTGCTGACCCAGAAGCTTGGTTGCCCGAAATTCGCCATGCCGGTGCTATTTTTATGGGCCGTTATACCGCGGAGGCCTTGGGCGATTATTGTGCTGGGCCAAACCACGTATTACCAACCTCAGGTACGGCGCGTTTTTCTTCTCCATTAGGTGTGTACGATTTCCAGAAGCGTTCATCGTTAATTCAATGTTCGGCAGATGGTGCATCGGAACTGGGTAAAGTCGCTTCGATCTTAGCCCGTGGTGAGCACTTAACTGCGCACGCGCGTTCGGCGGAATACCGTATTAAAGATTAAGAAAATAGCTTTTTACCGTACTGGCTAACCACTCGCAGACTCGCCGTGAATCCATCCATGGTGCAGACGGTCTGCTCAGTGGTTATTCCATCAAGGCTCCGTGTTTTAAAATCAATATTGTGTTTCAGTAAAATTCCTATCGGTTTTTCTAAGAGTTAATTTCATGTCCATCGAACAAAAAATTACGCAATTAATTCGTCCTGAAATTCGCGCCTTGCATGCGTATCCCGTCGGCGATGCTAGCGGCATGATTAAATTAGATGCGATGGAAAACCCGTATCAATGGCCAGCGGATATGGTGCAAGAGTGGCAGGGGATTTTGGCCAATTGCGCTCTAAACCGTTATCCGCATCCAACTGCTCCCGAAGTGACTGCTGGGCTGCGCGAGGTTATGAACGTGCCTGCCCAGTACGATATTTTATTGGGCAATGGTTCGGATGAAATAATTCAGCTTTTGGCCATGGCGGTGGCTAATCCTGGAGCGACGATTTTGGCACCCGAGCCGGGCTTTGTGATGTACAAAATGATCGCAACGTACGTCGGTCTAAACTACGTTGGTGTACCATTAAATGAAGACTTCTCGCTGGATGCTGACGGTATGCTGGCGGTTATTGCGCAACAACAGCCACAGCTTATTTTTCTAGCTCAGCCTAATAATCCAACCGGCAACTTGTGGGCAGAAGCCGATTTAACGGCAATTGTTGAAGCCTCAGATGGTTTGGTGGTGCTAGACGAAGCGTATTTGCCGTTTTCTAGCCGTAATCATTTAGACTGGCTCGACCGCTACGACAATGTCTTGGTTATGCGCACGTTATCTAAAGTCGGCTTGGCGGGATTGCGCTTAGGTATGTTGTTTGGTCGCCCAGAATGGTTAAACGAAATTAACAAAATTCGTATGCCCTACAATATTAACGTGTTAACTCAAGCCTCCGCAGCCTTTGCATTGAAACACTTTGATGTCCTTGAGCAACAATGTGCTGAGTTAAAACAGCAGCGTGAATGGTTATTTGAAGAATTATTAGCGCTTGGTTTTGCTGCCTACGAGTCTGAAGCAAACTTTATTCTTGCACGGGTAAAGACGGGTAATGCTCGCGATATCTTGGCAGCGTTAAAAGCGCATAAAATCTTAATAAAATGTATGGATGGTGCTCATCCTTTGTTGGCTCAGTGCCTGCGTTTTACTGTGGGGAAAGCCGATGAAAATAAGGCGTTAATCACCGCATTGAAGGCGATTCTTTAATGGTTTAATGCAATATTTTTGCTCGGTATGTCATGAAAAAAGGCGTCTATTTAGACGCCTTTTTTATGTTAATCCTTACTGCTCTTTTGCTGTCGTTGACCCGCAATAGCACGCGTTGATTGGGTTTCGCCATTGCGAATGTATTCAATATCAATACGATCACCGGGCCGCAGCGCGGCTATGATATTCATAGCATTGCGGGCATCGCTGGTATTTTTTCCATTAATACCCACTAAAATATCCCCTGCAGAGAGTCCTGCTAGTTCTGCTGGGCCATCAGGAAAGATACCGGTAACAATTAATCCGGTTAATTCTTTCGGTAATCCTAACGCGTCAATTAAGGTTGGGGTGGCTTCTTGAACTTCGATGCCTAGCCAACCGCGAATGGTGGTGCCATGCGTCGCAATGTCCATTAGGCTGCGGGTTGCGACTTCCGACGGGATGGCAAAACCGATGCCTTCGTTACCGCCCGATTGAGAAAATATTGCAGTATTTAATCCGACTAATTCACCGTAAGCATTCACTAAAGCGCCACCTGAGTTTCCTGGGTTAATGGCGGCATCCGTTTGGATATAGTCTTCGTAAGTGTTTAAGCCGAGTTGGTTGCGCCCCGTCGCTGAAACAATCCCCATAGTAACGGTTTGGCCAACACCAAATGGATTGCCAATGGCCAATACGACATCGCCAACGGCTAGGCTGTGTTCTGACGCTACGCGAATATGCGGAATATTGTCTAGCTCGATTCTTAATACTGCAAGATCCGCTTCCGGGTCGGTACCGACAACAGTGGCCGAGGCATCGCGGCCATCTCGCAACGAGATAAGAATTTCATCGGCACCATCAATGACATGGTTGTTGGTTAAAATGTAGCCGTTGCCTGCCATGATGACACCAGAACCAAGGCTGGACTGTATTCGCTCACTTGATTCTGGGCGGTTACGAAAAAAGCGCTTAAAGTAAGGGTCGTTGAGTATAGGGTGGGTTTTACGTTGCACTATCTTACGCGTATAAATATTCACCACCGCTGGTGCGGCAATATCCACGGCGTCGGCATAGCTCACTGGGCCTTGTGTGCGCAGGGTGTCTGCTTGTGGTTCGGCATTGATCACGGTCGGGGTGTCAAAAATGGGTTGCATGACTTGCGGAATCACCCATCCAGGTGCCCATAGCAAAATACTGAGTGCCGCGATAGCCCCAATTGCCGATGGTAAAAGAATGCGATGCACAATGGTACTGGATGTCGACATTTGCTGAGGTTCCCTAATAACCCATAAACTGGGTGTGTACTGTAACAAACTTAACTGCGAGCGGCCTATGATCACTGATCGCCAAGAAATATTGAAGCATCTAGATGCACTCTTACAGAGTGCGAAAATTCGCGATTACTGCCCCAATGGTTTGCAGGTTGCGGGGAGAAAAAATGTACAGCATATCATTACGGGTGTCACCGCGAGCCAAGCGCTCATTGATATCGCGATAGAGTGTGGCGCCGATACTATCTTGGTACATCACGGATATTTTTGGAAAGGTGAGGATGAGCGCATCGTCGGGATTAAAAAAGAGCGCTTAAAAGCTCTGCTAACCCACGACATTAATTTAATCGCTTACCACCTGCCATTGGATATGCACCCAATATACGGCAATAACGCGCAGTTGGCCGATGTGTTGGGATTACAAGTGGATGGTTTACTGGATGAATCCGATCCATCTGTGCCAGGAAATATTGGCCGCTTGCCGCGTGCTATGAGTGGCAAAGAGTTTCGTGCTTGGTTAGGCGAATGTTTAAAGCGTGAACCATTACACATTGGCGAAGATAACGACACTATTGAAACCATCGCTTGGTGTACCGGTGGCGCTCAAGGGTATTTACAGCGAGCGATTGATGCTGGTGTCGATGCGTATTTAACCGGCGAAATTAATGAGCCTGCGGTGCATCTGGCACGCGAAACCGGTACCCATTTCTTCAGTGCAGGTCATCATGCCACAGAGCGCTATGGCGTGAAGGCTTTGGGTGAATACTTGGCGGATGAGTTTGATCTTAATGTTGAGTTTGTGGATATAGATAACCCAGTGTAGCAGGTTGTATTGATGATGGTGACAAATTAATCGTCATCATCATCGTCGTCATCCAGATTACGAATAATGGGATTATAAATTTCAACTCTATCCCCAGGCTTTAGGGGGCTGTCCGGTTTAACTAATTTACCAAAAATTCCGACGCGCATTTTTTGTAAGTCGATTTCAGGATACCGAGCCAATAATCCTGATTGCGCTACGGCATCGACTAATAAGCAATCTTCGGCAACGTCCAATTTAATCCAAGGCTGGGCTGTATGTTTGGCATAGATCACGCTGATTTGCATACATCACTCCATTAGTGTTGCAATACGACTAAGCCATTATTAGCAGAGACGCCTTTGCGACGATCAATGAGGCGTTTAATGACAATTAAAAATCCCAGTGCCATAAATGCACCGGGAGGTAATATCGCCAATAAAATCCCTGAGTAATTTGGAATAATCACGGTTTCTAACCAAGCAAAATGACTGCCTAATAACAGTGATGCATTCGCAAATAGAGTACCGCTGCCGAGTATTTCGCGCATACCGCCAACGGCAACTAATACCCAAGTAAAACCAAAACCCATGGCCAGTGCATCTGCTGCTGCCGGAATCACAGGTTGTTTACTGGCAAAGCTTTCAGCGCGGCCAAAAATAGCGCAGTTAGTAACGATTAACGCAATAAATAATCCAAGTACTTTATAGAGATCATGCATGAATGCGTTGATGGCCATATCAACCAAGGTTACAACGGTAGCGATTAAGACAATTAAAACCGGAATGCGAACTTGCGGGCTAATCACGCCGCGCACTGAAGAAATAATAATATTGGTGAGCAGTAATACGGCAAGAGATGCGATGCCCATTCCTAACCCATTGGTGGCACTGGTGGTAACGGCTAAGAGTGGGCAGAGTGCTAACATTTGCCCCATCGCGACATTGTTATCCCACAGACCATCACGGAAAATTTGGCGATACTGATTCATGAGTGAACCTCCACAATAGGATTTTTCTGAGTATGATGGGTAGCCTCTGGCGGCTGATTTTTTTGCCACTGTTGAAATAATAGCAAGCCTTGGTGGATGCCCCGAACTACCGATCTAGGGGTAATGGTTGCTCCGGTAAACTGATCAAATTCGCCGCCATCTTTTTTAACTGCCCAGCCTTTTGTACTGACATTTATTAACGATTTGCCATCAAAGCTTGTAATCCAATCACTTTTTTCACGCTCAATTTTATCGGCTAATCCTGGTGTTTCCTTGTGGCTGATGATGCGAACACCGAGTAATTCACCATTGGGTTTAATAGCCATGATAATTTGCATTACTCCACCCCATCCTGCGGTGCTGAGTTGCATTGCGCAGGCACTGAGTTCGCCATTTTTACGCGCTAGCATTAACACCGCAGGCCCAACCAACGAATCGCTATGCAATTCAAGCGTCTCGGATAAGGGGTCGTTATCATAATAATTTTGCGGTAATACTTGCGCGAGCATAGCCAATTTATCGGCTGTTAAATGGTCTTGAATCGGCTGGCTCGTGGTGGCATTACCAGTGATCAATAATAGGCTAACAAGTGCGCATGCACTGCCTAAAAGTAGAGCATGATACCAAGGTTGTTCGCGGTACGTCGCTATAGCAAAAGAGACCATGTTATATCACCTTGCGCGCAGGTGTGTGTTTGACGGCTTTACCACTATGATTACGACCGTACACGCGAGGTTTAAATGTGCGGTCAATTAATGGCGTTAGTGCATTCATAAAAAGAATGGCAAAGGCAACCGCCTCGGGAAATCCGCCCCAACTGCGGATGATGAATAATAGCGCGCCACAACCGACGCCGAATATAATTTTCCCAGTAGTGGATGTTGGGGAGGTGACATAATCGGTGGCGAAAAAAAATGCTCCTAACATGACGCCCCCCGACGTTAAATGGAATAGTGGGCCGGCATATTGATTGGGATTAAAATGGGCCGTAGCGGCGGCTAATAATGCCAAGGTGCCTAATAGGCTTACAGGAATATGCCAAGTAATAAGGCGCATGGCGATAAGCGCTACGCCGCCAACTAAGACGAGTAATGCTGATGTTTCGCCCATACTTCCTCGAATATTGCCCAAAAAGGCATCAATGAGTGAAAAGTCTTTATTGATTAATTCTCCGATATGAGTTCCTGCACTGGCGGCGACTTTACTCTCACCTAGCCAAGTTGCCCCTGTCATGCCGTCTGCTAATGGCTGGCCCGCAAATATAATCGCAAACGACTGGGCAATATTGGGTGCTTCTGAACTATTAATCGGTATTACATTGACCCAAGTCGTGAGTTGAACGGGGAATGAAATCAGTAATGCAATACGCGCCAGTAGGGCAGGATTAAATACATTTTGACCTATACCACCGTATATTTGTTTACCAATACTAATTGCAAAAAATGCCCCTCCGGCTCCGATCCACCAAGGGGCCCAAGGGGGTAGGGTGAGGGCCAATAGCCAACCGGTTAATAAAGCCGAACCGTCGTTTAAACGGCTCATGGGTTGTTGCTGGATGTACAAACAGGCGGCTTCAGTAACAATGGCCGTTAAACACGTTAGGCCCCATAAAATAATGGCAGGCCAGCCAAAGCAGTAAAATCCCCATGCTGTTATCGGTAGCAAGGCGAGACACACGCGCAGCATAATTCGTTCAACGCTAGAGCGATCATGGGCGTGAGGTGATGCCCCGATGGGCGTCATTATTTGCGCTGTCATAATGCTGACCTTTTAGCTAAACCTAATATTATCGACGATTAATCCGATGCCTCTGCGTTAGCCGGTTTGGCCGTTCTTTGCTTTTTTGCTTTTTTAGCGGCCATTTTAGCTTCGGCTTCGGCTTTCACACGAGCTGTGCGTGCTGCCATTAATTCTTGGGTGTACGTCATTTTCTGTTGGCTGGTTCGCCGCTCGGCCAGCTCGCCTTTGGCGTATTCGAAATATTGCACTAAGGGGATGTGTGATGGACAGACATAGGCGCAGGAACCACATAAAATACAATCTCTAAGTCCGTATTCTTGCGCATGATCAAAATCATCGACCTTAACGCTACGAGCCATTTCTAGCGGCAGTAGGCCCATAGGACAAGCGCTTACACAACGACTGCAACGAATGCAGGGATTAGGGACGTGGGTGTTAACTTCCGCTTTGGTGAGTGCCAAAATTCCTGAACTTCCTTTAATGAGAGGTACCTCTAGAGAGGGTAATACCTGTCCCATCATGGGGCCGCCCATTAATAATCGAGCTGGTTGCTGCACAAGTCCGCCGCAAGCATCAATTAAATGCTGAATGGGAGTGCCAAGTAGAGCCTCAATATTTTGCGGTTTTTGTATGCAATTCCCTGCAATAGTGGTGACCCGAGATATTAGAGGGCGACCGTGAATAAGCATTTGTTGGATGGCATAAATAGTGGCGACGTTATGTACCAATGCGCCAATATCATTGCTTCGTGCTCCTGCAGGTACTTCTAATCCGGTCACGGCTTGAATCAGTTGTTTTGCTGACCCCATTGGATAACGAGCGGGTACAACCATCACCTCAATTGCACCAACTCCTTCCGCCGCTTTTTTCAGTGCGGCAATCGCTTTTGGTTTGTTGTCTTCAATGGCAATAACTGCACGGTAGGCTTCAATGATGTAGCGAACGAGCTTTGTGCCTTCGATGATTTCTGCCGCTCTTTCTTGCATTAAGCGATCGTCGGTCGTCAGATATGGTTCGCACTCACTACCATTAATAATTAACGTTTTAATTTCAAAGCGGCGACCTTGGCGTAATTTTATTGCCGCAGGAAAAATTGCTCCCCCCATGCCAACAATACCTGCTTGCTCAACTAGGCTGGCTAGCGCTTCTGGTGGCGTGTTGTAGGGATCCTTGGGGGGATTAAGTTCGATCCATTTATCTAAGCCATCGGGTTCTAAAACAATGGCATTAGCCGGCAAGCCGGATGGGTGCGGCATGGTAATAGTATCTATCGCGACAATAACACCGGAGGTCGGCGCATGAACGTTAGCGGATTGTCGTCCTGCGGATAACGCAATGAGTTGGCCTTTTAAAACGTGTTGTCCAAGGCTAATGATCGGAACCGCATCATCCCCAGAATGTTGGCAGAGAGGTAAATACAGGCGATGTGGTAACGCTACTTTAGTCATGATCGCTAAGCGGCTACTGTTTTCCTTATGGCCATCTGGATGAATGCCGCCGCGAATTGTTCCAAGCCCAAACATATCAAGCAGCCTCAGGTTTAGACCAATGCCAGCGATCTACAGTTAATGGCACTGTGGTTAAATTGATGCAGTTTTCTGGGCATGCGTCGACGCATTTGCTGCAGCCAATACACGCGCCGCTAACAACAACGTGTAATTGTTTGCTGGCTCCGACGATGGCATCGGTTGGGCAGGCTTTATAACAACGTGTGCAACCAGTACATAATTCGGCATTAATATTCGCCAATTTAGGCTCGGGTAATTCACCAAATGTAGACAGGTCAATATCCAACTTTTTTGCTAAAGATTCCGCCAGTGCTTTACCGCCGGGAGGACAGCAATTTACTTCTGCTTCACCATTAACCATGGCCTCGGCTGCTGGCCCGCAACCGGGAAAGCCGCACTGCCCGCACTGGCTTCCCGGTAGCATTGCCTCGACTTCTTTTACTAGGGGGTTACTATCGTTAACGGCTAAATATTTTGCCGCCAAGCCAAGCAAGCCGCCTAGGGTTAATCCCATCAAGGTTAACACTAAGGTTGCGATCAACATATGGTCTCCTTTTTATACTGATAAGCGGCTTAAATCATGCCGCTAAAGCCCATAAATACGAGAGATAATGACCCAGCAGTTATTAAACTGACGGGAGTTCCTGCAAATAAGCTTGGCACGTTTGCCAGCGCTAACCGTTCGCGTAAACCCGCAAACATCACCATTACTATGACAAAGCCCAAAGCTGAGCCAAGGCCAAACATGAGGCTTTCTAGCAAGTTGTGGTTTTCATTGATGTTCAATAACGCCACACCTAAGACGGCACAATTGGTAGTAATTAGAGGTAAATAAATACCCAAGGCTTTATGTAATGATGGGCTAGCACGGCGTACCATTATCTCGGTAAATTGCACTACAGCAGCAATAATGAGGATAAACGAGAGGATGCGTAAAAATTCGATACCTAAAGGCTGTAGTAATAAATGCTCTATTAACCAGCTGCATAGCGCCGATAGGGTCAGTACAAATGTTGTCGCCAAACTCATTCCCCAAGCTGCAGATACATTGCTAGAAACTCCCATAAGCGGGCACAGCCCTAAGAATTTAACTAAAACAATATTGTTAACGAGAGAGGTACTGACCAAAATTAATACATAATCCATCTTTGACCTCGAATACGTTAGCTGTTTTTTATAGGGCTGCATGGTTCGTTAGACTTGCTGTATCAGGCTATTTTGCATTTCCTATGCCATTGAGTTTTTTCCGACACGACTGCGACATAAGGCGTGCTTCAACTGCCTGCAAGGCTTTAAAATCGACGGCTTGTGCTAAATCACACACTTTTTAAAATTGTAGTCATTACGACAATCGCAAACTAACCGCGATAGCATTTGTAGTTATTGCGACAATTATCGTCGTTCTTGTCGTGCTAACGACAGGCTATTGCTGCTGTAGACGCCAATTTACTGTACGGCATACATTTTGCTGAGATAGTAATCCTAGTCAGCGATAAGAGACGAGACCATGAGCAAAGTAAAGCTCACGCCAGATCAGGCTGAAGTTAGTACTTTATTAGATAAAGGCATTAGCGACATACATCCGGGCGGTATTCTCCTGTCGGAGGAGGTGTTTTTTCAAGCGGTTGAACATTCTCCGGTGGCGATTTCAATCACCGATTTAAAAGCGAATATTCTTTATGTGAATCGCGCATTTACCCAAGTAACAGGGTATAGCGAAGGAGAAGTGCTGGGTCATAACGAATCTTTATTATCCAATCATACGACCCCTCGAATTGTTTATCAGGCATTGTGGGGACGTTTAGCGCAGCAAAAATCCTGGTCTGGCATGTTGCTTAATCGGCGTAAAAATGGTGCTTTATATTTAGCTGAATTAACCGTAGCGCCAGTTATTAACGAACACAATGAGACTATCTATTATTTGGGCATGCACCGCGATGGCTCGGAAATGCACCAGTTAGAACAGCGTGTCATGAATCAAAAGCTAATGATGGAGGCGGTACTTAATGCCGTACCAGCTGCAGTGGTGGTGTTGGATGAGCAAGGTCAGATAGTTTCTACCAATCCTAGTTTTCGTAAAATGGCGGCTGAACTATCACCCAATGAACCCTTGGAAGCCTCAATTGAAGTTTTAAGTAAAGCGTTGGATGGTCCATATAAACAACTAATTACCGAACGTCGAAGCTTTGATAGCAAAGAATTTTCACTCGATTTTGGTTTAAGTAATCCGCGCTGGTTTTCGTGTTTCGGTAGTACTATCGAAGTTAATTGTGAAGAAGCAGATGGTTTTTTTGAGCAGAGTGTACGTCATTACGTCATGCTAATGATCAACGACATTAGCGATATTCGTCGTCGCCAAGAAGAGGTACATCTTAATGCACTGAAAGCGCTAATGGCGGAAGAGGATTTGGTTCAAGGTATGCGTGAAACCGTTAATGGTGCCATTCATCAGATGCAAGGGCCGGTTAACTTAATGGCAACGGCAGTCAGTATGTTGCAACGCCGCGCTGCAGAAGCCAGAGATGATGTATTACTTATGGCATTAGAAGATGCGCTAAAGTCTGGGCGAGATGCGTTAGAGAGTTTAAGTCATTCCATGCCGCCGCCGCTAGAGGAGAACAAAAAGCTGGTAAACATTAACGAGCTCATGCGCGAAGCCTTGGCTCTAAGTACCAATAGCCTATTAAAACAAGGCATTACCGTTGTTTGGAAACCATCGTTGCATTTACCCACAGTCTTAGGTCGGGAACGACGGTTGCGCAGTATGTTGAAGCAGTTATTAGAAAATGCCATCGAAGCTATGAGTGATCGCACCATAAAACAACGCGATTTAACCATTGTTACGAGTGTTGATAAAGACACGATTACTTGCGAAATAATTGATTCAGGTTCAGGTATTCCGCAAAACTTATTGGTAAAAGTCTTTGAACCCTTCTTCAGTACCAAGACAACCAGTAATGGCTGCCGGGGTATGGGGCTGCCTATGGTGCATGACGTGGTGAGCGATCATTCAGGTACGGTGCACATAGATTCTCAGTATCGTCTTGGATGTCGGGTGATTGTGCAATTGCCAGTTTCATCGACTCGATAGGCGGAGAAAATATGACTAACTCGAAGTTTGCGACCGTTGGAATGCGCGTTAATAGCCGCTCTGAACTCATGGAACGACAATTTCGGTGCTTGAGTGAAGTGGCTGGAATTATTTCTAAAGCGCGTAATATAGAAGAAACGTTAAGCGGTATATTAGGTGTTTTACATAATCAGGCGGGGTTGCGTTTTGGCATAGTAACCCTGTTCGATCCTGAGCATAGCATTCTGCAAGTGGGCGCTGTGTATTGCGATTCAGAAGCTGTGACCAAAACCTCCTCTTCGGTGCGTTATCAGCGCGGCGAGGGAATACTTGGTCGAATTCTTGAACTTAATCAAGCCATCGTCTTAGGGCGAATTTCCGTTGAACCGCGTTTTCTCGATAGATTAGAGCTATATGATTTAGAGCTTCCGTTTATTGGTGTGCCTATTCGCGACGGCAATGGCAATGCGATTGGCGTGCTTGCGGCGCAACCGGATGTGCCAGCGGATGATTATTTACCCGAACGCACAGATTTAATGAAAGCCATTGCTGATCTCTTATCGCAAACGGCACGCATGCTAGTGAACGTAGAAGAAGGCCAAACCATTGCCCGTGAACGCGATGAATTACGGCGCGAAGTCCGAGTAAAATATGGCTTCGATAATATGGTAGTCGGTCATTCCGACGGTATGCGCCAAGTATTTGATCAAGTTCGCCGAGTTGCTAAGTGGGACAGCACGGTACTCATTTTAGGAGAATCGGGTACTGGTAAAGAACTCATCGCCAATGCGATTCACTACAACTCACCGCGCGCTCATAATCAATTTGTTTGTCTTAACTGTGCCTCCCTGCCAGAGAATTTACTTGAATCTGAATTATTTGGGCATGAAAAAGGCGCCTTTACCAACGCAGTTAAGCAACGCAAAGGGCGCTTTGAACAGGCCGATGGCGGCACGCTATTTTTAGATGAAATTGGTGAGATTTCAGCCTTATTCCAAGCGAAACTACTCAGGGTTTTACAAGAGGGTGAATTTGAACGGGTTGGTGGTAGTCAAACAATGAAAGTGAATGTTCGAATCGTTGCTGCTACCAATCGAAATTTAGAAGTCGAAGTTGAAAAAGGGCGTTTTCGCGAGGATTTATATTATCGTCTGAATGTGATGGCAATACCGTTACCCCCATTGCGCGATCGCCTAGTGGATGTGCCTGAATTGGCGAAATTTTTATTGGAGAAATTATCTCAGCAACAAGGTCGCCCCCTACGTTTAACCGATAGCGCCATACGCTTACTGATGAATTATGATTGGCCAGGTAATGTACGCCAACTTGAGAACTGTTTAGAAAGAGCTGCAGTAATGAGTGAAGAAGGCACCATCGACTGCGACGTAATTAATATACCGAATCATCAACGCAGCAGTTTTAGTGGTTCCAGCCAGCATTCAAGTTCGTCGCTTGCTCCGGTATCAGACATTGATTTGAATGACCCTGATATTGACGAGCGTGAGCGATTGATTGCTGCTTTGGAGCAAGCGGGCTGGGTACAAGCAAAGGCGGCGCGACTCTTAGGGATGACGCCACGGCAAATTGCTTATCGTATTCAAATCATGCGAATTAACGTTAGAAAACTTTAAAAATAAAAATATTGATACCGATTTAGATTTATTTATTCAACGGTGCCTTAAGTATAGTTGCACGTCTTATTCGTCGAGTATATTGACCATTGCCAGCGTCGCAACAGGGTATTTACACTGTCTTTTATTCATTATTTTTGTGTTGCTGTTTGTATTGTTTACAACAAATGGGTTGCTAAAAAGCTTGTTATAAACCTCACAAAAATCAATCAATAAAATACAAAATTCATATAAAACAAAGAGTTAAGTTTAGGCACTTGCATTGCAGAAGATACTCAGCAACCCCCCGTAAGGGACATTCTAAATTAGACCTGAGAAGGTAAATATTGAGGAGCTGAGATTATGCAACTGACGGTTCTTGATCAAGAAACAGCCCATTCTGATACAGCGGCCAGCAGTTGTGCTTCTGGTTCATGTGGCAGTGATAATGACCAAATGGCACACTTGCCAGATACGATACGCGACAAGGTAAAAAATCATCCTTGTTACTCGGAGGAAGCACACCATTACTTTGCTCGTATGCACGTTGCGGTGGCGCCTGCTTGCAATATCCAATGTCATTACTGTAATCGAAAATACGATTGTTCGAATGAATCTCGCCCTGGTGTTGTATCGGAAGTCTTAACTCCAGATGAAGCGGTCATGAAAACTAAAGCCGTTGCTGCCAATATTCCGCAAATGACGGTGTTAGGTATTGCCGGCCCAGGGGATCCGTTAGCGAACCCAGAGCGCACATTCGAAACCTTCCGTCGCCTGAGTGCTGAAGCACCCGACATTAAATTGTGCGTATCGACTAATGGCTTGGCACTGCCCGATGCCGTCGAAGAATTGGCCAAACACAATATTGATCACGTCACTATTACGATTAACTGTGTTGATCCGAAAGTGGGCGCCAAAATATATCCTTGGATTTATTGGAACAATAAACGAATTTTTGGCGAGAAAGCCGCAAAAATATTAATTGATCGGCAGCAAAAAGGTCTAGAAATGCTGATTGAGCGCGGAATTTTGGTGAAAGTGAATTCTGTGATGATTCCCGGCGTTAATGACGAACATCTAAAAGAAGTTAGTCGTATTGTTAAAGAAAAAGGTGCATTTCTACACAACGTAATGCCCCTTATTTCAGAGCCGGAGCATGGTACTTTCTACGGCATCATGGGACAGCGTGGGCCTGAGCCAGAAGAACTGCAAGATCTACAAGACTCATGTGCAGGCGACATGAATATGATGCGTCATTGCCGTCAGTGTCGAGCGGATGCGGTTGGTTTGCTAGGTGAAGATCGTGGTGAGGAATTTACACTCGATAAAATCGCCGCAATGGATATTGATTATAACGAAGCAATGAAAAAGCGGGCGGTTATTCATGCCGGTATTCTGGAAGAGCTTGATGAAAAAGAAGCTAAACGAGCGCGTTTATCATCGGTTAATTTAGCCGCTAAAAATGAGCAAAGCAAAATCACTTATCGCCCCGTATTAATGGCCGTAGCAACCAGTGGTGGTGGGCTTATTAATCAACACTTTGGCCATGCAACTGAGTTTTTGATCTACGAAGCCTCAAGTCATGGAGTGCGCTTTGTCAGTCATCGTAAAGTTGACCAATATTGCATTGGTGATGACTCATGTGGTGAAAAAGAAAGCGCACTAGCGGGATCAATACGCTCCTTAAAAGGCTGTGAAGCCGTGCTGTGTTCAAAGATTGGTTTTGAGCCTTGGTCACTACTGGAAGATGCCGGTGTTATTCCTAATGGCGAACATGCCATGGAACCCATTGAGGAAGCCGTGCAGGCGGTATACCAAGAAATGATTGCCGCCGGAAAGCTCGATGACGCGAGCACTAAACTCGAAGCGGCTGCTCATTAAATACAGCTTTCGAGTTAGGGTAAAGCAGCGGGGCTAGTGATAGCCCCGATTAAATCGAAATATTGGGAGAGAATATTATGGCACTATCAATTGGCGATTCGTGTGTTAACTGCTGGGCCTGTTATGACGTCTGTCCTAGCAATGCGATTTCTCAAAGTAGTCCTCACTTTAAAATCAGTGCTCGCAAGTGTACTGAGTGCGAAGACGATTATGCACAGCCACAATGTGCAAGTATTTGCCCGATTGAAGACACTATTTTTGATGCTCAAGGAATATCAATTAATCCCCCTGGAACATTAACGGGAATCCCACCGGAGAAAATGGCAGAAGCCATGCGTGAGATTCAATCTAGGTAGATGGCATTAACGATGAGCAATATCGCGCTGCATTTTTATGAAAAACCAGGTTGCATTAATAATACTCGGCAGAAGCAAATGCTGAGAAAAACCGGCATTGAGTTAATAGAGCATAATTTATTAACGACCGTATGGCAGCGTGAAGAACTAAGACGCTTTTTTGGTCAACGACCGGTCGCTGAATGGTTTAACCCATCAGCACCGGAAGTAAAGAGTAAGCGCATACGGCCTCATGAGATAACGGCGACAGAAGCTCTAGACTTCATGATTGCGGCGCCAATATTAATAAGGCGACCGTTACTGCGTTTTGGCAATTGGTATGAGGTAGGTTTTGACTGGGCGCAGTTGATACAAGAGTTAAATCTATCTGAAAAAGAGATTGGTGCTATCGCAGCTCCTTCGGGGCTTGATGGATGTGCCCACGAGAATTCAACAATGATCGGTTTATTAGATCGTCGTAAGGGGAAACAATTATGAATATTGCCGTTACATTGCGACCAGCGAATTGGAGCCACAATATTTTTCAGTGGTTAACCCCAAAAATGGATGTATCCATCGCCGCCGAAAGTCACCGCAGAAATAATGATTGGTTCGTGCAAATATTACGTAGTCAACGTAATGGATTAACCTGCCTACCGCACTTTCTTGGACTGAATCCAGTGGATTTTAATTGGTTGTTGCACAAGCACTTGTATCCACAACGCCACAATCGTCTTCTTAGCCCGTGGCAACAAGAGAAAGACAATGCTATTCATCAAGAAGACTTACGCCAGCAGCTATTAGAAATGCGTCAAGACGAGTGGCAAGAAATACGACAATTACTACGTCAATATCGTGCGGGTCATGCAGATAGCGAGTTACTTATTGCCGATATTGTGGCTGCCGCATGTCTTGGAGGAGAGCACTTATGGCGTGACCTTGGGTTAACCTCACGCGCCGAACTCAGTGCCCTTATGGCGGTGAATTTTCCTTATCTTGCTGAAGTAAATAGTGGCGACATGAAGTGGAAGAAGTTCTTTTATAAACAGCTTTGTGAAGCCGGTGGTGGCTACGTTTGTCGTGCACCAAGTTGCGATCTATGCACTGCCTATGATGACTGTTTTGGTAGTGAAGAGTAATTTCGGGGGATAAGATGATGAAATGGCAAACGCTCAGTATCGCAGAAGCGGAGCAAATGTTAACGAATAGTGAAATTCTTCTACTCGATATGCGCGATTTTCGCGCCTATTTGTCGGGGCATCACCCTCGCGCTATACACTTGGAAGAACATAATCTGCGCGCGATTTTAAAACACACCAATCGTGCAGTGCCTATTTTAATTTATTGTTACCACGGCCACAAAAGCCAAGAAATGTCGCAGCTATTTAGCGATTTTGGCTTTACCAGTTGCTACAGTCTCGACGGTGGTTATGACGCTTGGTTTCCACACATTCGCCTGCCTATTGCCGCACTTAGTGACACCTTAAAGCGCTGGATGTTGGCGCATGGCTTTAACCCTCGGAACCTAGATGAGCGTGTCAGCAATAATGAAACAGCTTTAATGTATGCCGCTAGAGAAGGTAACGAGTTTTTAGCCCGTGAATTAGTCATGGCGGGTTGCAGTCTAAATTTGCTTAATCAAGATGGAAATAATGCTCTTTGGATGGCCTGTCAGAGTGGCTCGCCCACAGTCGTCAAATTAATGTTGGATAACGACATTGATATAGACCAACAAAATGATCACGGTGCGACGGCACTCATGTATGTCGCCTCAATGACCAATTTTTGTTTAGTTGAAATGCTACTAAAAGCCGGTGCTAATTCAGTATTGATGACCAAGGATGACATGTCAGCCCTTGATGCTGCTTCAAATAGCAAAGTACTGAGATTGATTCAACAGTATTCTCACTCACCAATTAACCGTTATGTTGCTTAAGGAAATTACTTATGAGCACCGCTTCTGTCGTGGATATTATTAACCAGCAAATTGCTAGCAACCCAGTCATTATTTATATGAAGGGCACGCCGGCTGCGCCTGAATGTGGATTTTCAGCCGCAGCGATTAAGGCCTTACAGTCTCTGAATGCTGATCTAGCCTATGTGAATATATTGCAGGCTCCATCCATTCGTGAGCGCCTACCTTCTATTTCTAATTGGCCAACCTTTCCACAGCTTTTCGTTGGCGGAGAGTTGATCGGTGGCAGTGATATTATTTTAGCAATGGCCGCTGATGGCTCACTGCAATCATTACTAGCATCGGTGAAAACTGATACTCGTATTGCTGAATAGGATACGGTTGTGGAAATACGAGAAATAACAGCATTAATAGAGCAGGTGATAAATCCTGTCAGACTAATCGTTGATGGTGCAGATTGCAGCTTCACTGTAAGAGTTGTTAGTGCAGATTTTGCCGCGCTGAGACCAGTACAGCGACAACAGAAGGTTTTGAGTTGTTTTAGTGAGTATCTTGCCGATGGACGCTTACATGCTTTAACCGTAGAGGCCTTTACCCCAGAGGAGTGGGCTGCTCATGCTCAAACAGAAGCTCCTTTGATACAAGTAACAATTTGATTAGGTCTGGAGAATAGCGATGACTAATACACCGATACCCACCATAAGTCGCGATGCCGCGCTACGAATTGCGATGGCCGCAAGAGCCTTGCCTGAAACAAGTGTTGCGCAGCTATTAGACATATTGGCGCGCCGCATAGAGGGTGACATTAACGAAGAAAGTCTGACGAAGATTACAGTCACGGATTTGAAAACGGGCTTTGGCAGTGCCGACGGTGAAGAAGACGGTGAAGATATTAGTCTCGGCCTGCCTGAAATTAAGGAAGCAGTGCGGATTTTGTGGGGAGATGTTAGCAACGAAGAGCTTCCGACTCCTGTGGCGATTAAGAAAATACCTAATTCCATTTTGGTCGCAGTCGCATCAAATAATGGCGAGCAACTTAATGGTCACTTCGGTTCTTGCATCCGTTTTCTAGTTTATCAAATTACTAGCGATTCTTGCGAATTAGTGGATATACGTTCGGCCATTGAGGCTGACTTATCCGATGACCGTAATGCATTTAGAACACAATTGATCAAGGATTGTCAGGTACTGTATGTTCAATCAATTGGTGGGCCTGCCGCAGCCAAAGTCGTTCGTGCTGGTATCTATCCAATTAAAAATATTGATGGTGGCGAAGCGCGGGAGGTATTGGCTCGGCTGCAGCAAGTAATGGAAAATTCACCGCCACCTTGGTTGTCTAAAATTCTTGGTGTTCGTGCCGAAGATCGCGTTCGATTTAATCTCGAAGCATAATCAAATTAGAACATTTCAATCTACCTTGTGCTTATCCCCTTTATTGAGCAGCGGCAGCCATCACATTTTGATGGCTGTATTTTTTTGTTGCATTATCGACAAATAATCGAAACTTAATCATTAATCTATGACATGTCATTATGCTTGTCGTAATTGCGACAATTGCATGTTTCACGTCAAGCTAGATATTCTTAACATTTTGTTTTTATTGAATTTTATCGAATCCACTTTAGGCAAGGATTTTGCCACGGATGAATTTCAGACACTTTAAACTAACTAGGAATTAATTATGTTACTCAATAAATACAATCAATCTGGGTTGTTGTTTTACTCGAATTTTTTAGCAGAGACATCGACTCCTAACGTATTCTCTTATCGCGGCGAGTTGGTATTGATAGCAGGAGATGTGGGTGACGATAAAGGTCATACAAAACCACCTAAAGAAGTATTACGCGAATGTTTGCTTGTCGCCGATGCTAAAATAAAAATGCTAGTGGGGTTATTAGATAAAGTTAGCGCTATCGACCTGCTTGTTGAAAAGTACAAAGATGATTTCGCTACTGATATGAAAGCTATTCTTTATATTGTTAACTTGAAAAAAGCATTTCAAGTGACCATTGAAGGTATTAACTTTGTTTTAATACCTATGATTCAAGGTGTTCCATGGAACGAAACGTTAGAAGAATTAGCATTGGAGAAAAGCCATTTTAAAGGGAAAAATCCAGCAGATAAGCTACTAACCTTGATGAATGAATTAAAAGACTACAAACCTAAGTATCCAATGACCACGTTAGATGATTTAAAGAACCATCTAACCTTAGCAGTGCGCGAAACACACGGTGCAATTTAATTAGTTAATGGCCGCTCATCTAATAAGTCCGGTTTAGGCGTAGAGCTAAGCACCGGACTTATTATCGTATGCTAGAGTTAGCTTACGGCTTCTAGCTCTTTTATTGCACAGGCCATTAAATCCGACCAATCGGCTTCAATCAGCGTTAGGTTCATTTTCTTACAAAAACGTCGCTCTTTGTCGTTTGGCTCAGGCAATAACACCCAACCTGCAGGTTGATCGGCAGCATAGATAATATCACTTAGCACCATACGCTCAGTATCACGTTGCATGGGTAAACCTAGAAATAAATATTGCTTACCTTGGCGATAGTCTTTCAAAAATGCAGGAATGGCAAAGCCACCCATTAATTCAGTGATGTAATCGACATAGTCTGCATCAGATGCAATATAACTTGCTTCTGGTATTGGCGTTCCCATTGGTTTAAATAATATTGGCAGTTTAGGATCGACTTGATCTTGGTCTATGGCTCGATATTCGCCACTATAATATTGAAAAATATTGAAGCGATAGCTAGTACCGGCAATACGTGAAATGCCAACAATTAAAGTGTGTGGCCGATCACTGTAGAAATTTTGGAGTTGGGTATCGCGATTAATATCAATAATGTAAGGTAAGTCGAGGGATGCTAACCACTGATGGAATGGTGAAGCATTCCATTGGCGTTCGCCATAGGTTTCTGTAAGAAAACGCTCAATGAATTTCCGCCCCTTCTTATTCTCTAAATTCATTGCGGCACGCGGGAATTCGAACATTAAACGCGGTGCCATTGGCATACCGCCATTCATTGCAAGTATCAGGCTGTCACTGTCGGCTGGGATTTGAACCTCCGTTCCTTTTTCAGTGACGCCTTGCAGAGTGCCTGGGCCTATGTATGGAACGATAGTACCTTCATTCATGCCTTTTATGAGTAGTTGGAGGTGTGGCTCATAAGTCATAGATATTCTCCTTAGTGTGTTAATGCTAAAAAGGTATTTCAAGAACCGAGCCAGTGTTGTTTGTTGTTCGGTATTTTGTTTGGCGCTGTCGCTTTTGTTGTAACTCTATTTTTAAAGCATGATTCAATCGGCTGAAAATATTGTATCTTGATGGTAGAGCTTTGTTTTTAAACACCTTTTGTTTTTTATCTAACAGTTTTTTATAGCTGTCTTATTTGCCATCTATTAAATATTGTTATAAATCCGACGTTTGAGCATGAATAGTCTTACCGCTTATTTATATTGATCGTCGTAATTCATTCAATATGAAGCCTTTCCGACAAATAGCCAAATTTTCATGGCACAAAGTATTAGTTCATAGCACTACAAATAACCAAAAATTTTTGTTGTATGTATGACATGACTTCTACTTTGTCGTTTGACTCACCATTTTAAAATACCGGCTATTTTAAAAAATATTAATAAAAACAATAAGTTAAAAATCATCTTGGCGCTGGCATAGAGACTGCAATACCTAATACGTGATCAGGCAGCACAAACCTGCGTACTACTTGGTTTGTCTGAAATATTCAGTTGTGCTAATCAGCATGGTTGCCTGCGCCCTAAACCCCTTTGGGGTAATGGTAATCGGCTAGAAAATTATAGGAGATACAGACTATGGCTATGCGTCAATGTGCCATTTATGGTAAAGGCGGTATCGGTAAATCTACGACGACTCAGAACCTTGTTGCTGCACTTGCAGAATCAGGTAAAAAAGTCATGATCGTAGGTTGCGATCCAAAAGCGGATTCTACTCGCTTAATTCTTCACTCAAAAGCTCAGAATACCATTATGGAAATGGCAGCTGAAGCGGGAACGGTTGAAGATCTTGAATTAGAAGACGTATTAAAAGCCGGTTACGGCGATATCAAATGCGTTGAATCTGGTGGTCCAGAACCCGGTGTTGGTTGTGCTGGTCGCGGTGTTATTACTGCGATTAACTTCTTAGAAGAAGAAGGTGCATACGAAGATGATCTTGATTTTGTTTTCTACGACGTATTAGGCGACGTTGTGTGCGGTGGATTCGCGATGCCAATTCGTGAAAACAAAGCGCAAGAAATCTACATCGTATGCTCTGGCGAAATGATGGCAATGTATGCTGCTAACAACATCGCAAAAGGCATTGTGAAATATGCTAACTCAGGCAGCGTGCGTCTTGCCGGTTTGATCTGTAACTCACGTAACACAGATCGTGAAGATGAATTAATCATGGCGTTGGCTGCAAAGCTAGGTACGCAAATGATTCACTTCGTGCCTCGTGACAACGTTGTTCAGCGTGCCGAAATTCGTCGTATGACGGTTATTGAGTACGATCCTTCTGCTAATCAAGCGAATGAATATCGCGCGTTGGCTAGCAAGATTGTTGACAACACTAAGTTCGTAATCCCTACGCCAATCACTATGGATGAGCTAGAAGAGCTACTCATGGAATTCGGCATTTTGGATGAAGAAGATATGAGCATTGTAGGTAAAACTGCAGCCGATGAGTAAGGTCAGCGCTTAATATTGTATTTTCTAACTTAGTTAGAAATGCCTTAAGTGGTGAAAATCGGGATAGAGCAGATTAGCCCTATCGGAACCCGAGCTGTGGCAATTTTGCTCAGCTCGGTCTGTTACCCGTTAAAACTATTGTAAGGAGGCCATCATGGCCATGTCACGCGATGAAGTTGAATCCTTGATTCAGGAAGTGTTGGAGATATATCCAGAAAAAGCACAGCAAAATCGGGCGAAACATTTAACCCCGAATGATCCTGAACTTGAACAATCTAAAAAATGTATTACCTCGAATAAAAAATCGTTACCAGGCGTAATGACTATTCGCGGTTGCGCTTATGCTGGTTCTAAAGGTGTGGTCTGGGGTCCTATTAAGGACATGATACACATTTCTCATGGCCCTGTAGGGTGTGGTCAGTATTCACGCGCTGGCCGTCGTAATTACTATATCGGTACCACAGGTGTTAACACCTTCGTAACGATGAACTTTACGTCGGACTTCCAAGAAAAAGATATTGTATTCGGCGGCGATAAAAAGCTAGCCAAGCTTATTGATGAGATTGAAGGTTTATTCCCGTTGCATAAAGGGATTTCCATTCAATCAGAATGTCCAATCGGTTTGATCGGTGACGATATTGAGGCAGTAGCCAAGAAAAAGACGGCCGATACCGGTAAAACAGTCGTCCCCGTGCGCTGTGAAGGCTTCCGTGGTGTATCGCAATCACTAGGTCACCATATTGCCAACGATGCTGTTCGCGACTGGGTGCTAGGTGCCCGTGATGAAGATAATAGCTTTGCAACGACACCCTATGATGTCGCCATTATTGGTGACTACAACATAGGTGGCGATGCTTGGTCTTCACGTATCCTGTTAGAAGAAATGGGCTTGCGCGTTGTTGCTCAGTGGTCTGGTGATGGCACCATCGCTGAAATGGAATTAACGCCAAAAGTTAAATTGAACTTAGTGCATTGCTACCGTTCAATGAACTACATTTCTCGTCATATGGAAGAGAAGTACAAAATTCCGTGGATGGAATACAACTTCTTCGGACCGACTAAAACGATTGAATCGTTGCGTAAAATTGCTGCGCAATTTGATGAAACCATTCAGCAAAAATGTGAAGAAGTTATCGCTAAGTATAAGCCAGAATGGGAAGCCGTTATTGCGAAATTCCGTCCTCGCTTGGAAGGCAAACGCGTCATGCTTTATATCGGTGGTTTGCGCCCACGTCACGTGATTGGTGCTTACGAAGATCTCGGCATGGAGGTTGTTGGTACTGGCTATGAATTTGGTCACAACGACGACTATGACCGTACTCTGAAAGAAATGGGTGATGCCACATTGTTGTATGACGATGTTACTGGTTACGAATTCGAAGAATTCGTGAAGAAAGTTAAGCCTGATCTCATTGGTTCCGGCATCAAAGAAAAATACATATTCCAAAAAATGGGTGTGCCTTTCCGTCAGATGCACTCATGGGATTATTCAGGTCCTTATCACGGCTTTGATGGTTTTGCTATTTTTGCCCGAGATATGGATATGACTTTGAATAATCCGTGTTGGGGTAAGTTAGCAGCGCCTTGGAAGAAGACGGAAACAGCTGATTCTGCTGTTGCCGCTTCGGCTTAATCGCCTGCGTTAATTTTTCGATTGTTTGTAAACGGGCGGGTGGCTTATCACCACTCGTCTGAACAAAATTCCATTTACCCGCCGGACCACAGATTAGTGGCGCGGGAGGAGGACGACCATGAGTCAGCAAGTCGATAATATCAAACCTAGTTATCCGCTATTTCGCGAAGATGATTACAAAGAGTCTTTAATAAATAAAAAGGCTTCTTTTGAAGAAGCCCATTCGCAAGAACTGATTGATGAAACGTTTATGTGGACCACCACAGAAGAGTATAAAGACCTTAACTTTCAGCGCGAAGCTCTGACGGTTAACCCTGCTAAAGCCTGCCAACCATTAGGTGCTGTTTTATGTGCCTTAGGCTTCGAAAAAACCATGCCTTATGTGCACGGTTCACAGGGTTGTGTCGCTTATTTTCGTACGTATTTTAACCGCCACTTTAAAGAACCTATCGCTTGTGTATCGGATTCTATGACCGAAGATGCAGCGGTATTTGGTGGTCAGCAAAATATGAAAGACGGCTTAGAAAACTGTAAAGCGATTTACAAGCCTGACGTTATTGCCGTGTCAACTACCTGCATGGCAGAGGTTATTGGTGACGACTTAAATGCGTTTATTAATAACTCGAAGAAGGCTGGACATATCCCTGATGATTATCCAGTGCCTTATGCCCATACTCCAAGTTTTGTTGGTAGCCATGTCACTGGCTGGGACAATATGTTTGAAGGGATGGCTCGTTACTTCACCTTAAACCATATGGAAGATAAGGTGGTTGCTAGCAATGGCAAAATCAATATTGTTCCTGGCTTTGAAACATATCTAGGTAACTTCCGTGTTATCAAGCGTATGTTAAAAGAAATGGATGTTGATTACACAATGCTTTCGGATCCAGAAGAAGTGCTTGATACCCCTGCAGACGGTCAATTCCGTATGTACTCAGGTGGCACAACTCAGGATGAAATCAAAGATGCGCCAAACGCTATTACAACTTTTATGCTGCAGCCTTGGCATTTAGTTAAGTCGACTAAGTTCGCCGAAACTACTTGGAAACATGCCGTTCCTAAGTTGAAAATTCCTATGGGCTTGGATTGGACTGATGAATTTTTAATGAAGGTGAGCGAAGTAACGGGTCAAGAAATCTCCGAAAGCTTAACCAAAGAGCGCGGTCGTTTAGTCGATATGATGACGGACTCCCACACTTGGTTACACGGCAAGAAGTTTGCTTTGTGGGGTGATCCAGATTACGTAATGGGTATGAGCAAATTCTTGCTTGAACTCGGTGCTGAGCCAACTCATATTTTATGTAACAACGGCAACAAGCGTTGGAAGAAAGCAATGGATGCTATCTTAGCTGAGTCGCCATATGGTGCTAATTGTGAAGTTCATATCGGTAAAGATTTGTGGCACATGCGGTCACTCGTATTTACCAATAAGCCGGACTTTATGATAGGTAATTCTTACGGCAAGTTTATCCAGCGAGACACGCTATACAAAGGTGTAGAGTTTGAGGTGCCATTAATTCGTATTGGCTTCCCAATCTTCGATCGTCATCATTTGCATCGTCAAACAACATTAGGTTATGAGGGTGCTATGCAAATCCTTACGACGCTAGTGAATGCGGTGCTAGAGCGTTTGGATGATGAAACTCGCGGCATGCAAACTACCGATTACAACTACGATTTGGTGCGTTAATTTTTATTTAAATTAGCGGTTAGTGATGCTTGGCGATCCTAAGAGTCCTAACGACCAGATGAAAATGTAGCCTTGCCCCATTTACTATTACCCTAGTGAATGGGGCTTTGGTAATTTAATTTTCCCCAATACTGTGGAGTATTTCTCATGCCTAATGTCATGATCCGGCAGAATGAAAAAGGCGATTTAACTCTCTATATCGCGAAAAAAGACGAGGAAGACACCATTGTTTCTATTGAGCACACGGCAACTGATTACTGGGGTGGTGAGATCACGCTTGCCAGTGGATCCAGTTATATTGTTGAACCTTTGAGTGCCATCCCCAATTTACCGATTACGGTTCGCGCGAAGCGCGGTGTCGGGGATGAGGGTTAATGCGATGGCGACGCCAGATCTTACCGATCTCGTTGCCTTACGTATTGGCTTGGCAGCGAAGTATTTAACCGGTATCGAATTAACAGACTGGTTATCCATTTTAATTCGTGCCGTCGGTCTACCGCTAAGCGGTCAGCGTCTCGGGCGTTTGCGTTTAAATCGGTTACGTCAGGTGGGTAGTGAGGCATTGGATAGTTATAGCGACCAAGAGTTGCGCAGAGCTATTTCTTTGTTACGCGGTCAAGGCTTTGATTTGAATAAATTGTTACCACAACCTCAAGCGTATATGGATGGTGATATGCCCGGATCAATTCGTGTTGCTTGTGCATCGAATCGAAGTGATCGTATTGATAGTCCTTTTGGCACCTGCGAGCGATTTTTGGTGTATCAAGTTTCGGCTCAAGAGCAGCGTTTAATTGATTTACGTGCAGTGCCAGATCGCGCACACACCGATGATAAACATCAAGCACGGGTTGCTCTAATTCAAGATTGTCACGTAATTTGTGCGTTGACGATCGGTGGGCTTGCCGCTGCTAAAATCGTCAATGCTGGCTTGCATCCCATTAAGGTGGGTGCTCCGCTGGCAGCCACTAAAATGTTAGGCGACTTACAACAGGTTTTGGATACCGCACCTCCTCCGTGGTTGCTGAAAATCATGGAAGCATCAGCACGGCAAACTTGGGCGCGTCAGATGGAGTATTCTTCATGATAAATCGTCATCAATTACAACTTATGCTAGATGTTGTCGAGCATAAGGGATTAAGCGAACACACTTTAAGTAAATTACGCCTGCAATTTCCAGGAATTCATCTTACTTATTGTTTAGATGATGATATTAGTTTTCCCCAAGCTTATTTAGAGCGTCCAGACTTTAATGTTTATCTGGTTGACTCTAGAGATCATTGCTCAACACTTTGTATGGATGCAGAAGTTGCGTCAGGTTTAGTGTTTGCTGAAATAGTAAAAGACTAAGCGAAAATATTACGCTCAGTATTGGATTATAGTGAGAGACAGCATGAGTGAAGAACGAGAAAGTCACACCCCTATCGGTGATTGCCGTCGCTGTCGCTATCGAATTAATTTACTACTGAGTGGTCGCTGTATTCCGGGTGATACCTGCATCGCAGTGGATAGCGGTCGGCAAATGGATCGATTTTTACGGGTTAATCCCGAGCTTGCCCGTCAGTATTTAACCGACGGTTTTTGGGAGCGACGCGCGGTTGCGGTACGTTATGCACCGATTGAAGATTTATCGGCTCTTGTTGCTGATCAAGATGAAGCCGTGCGTCGAGCGGTGGCTTACCGTTTACCTCGTGAGCAATTAATCGCATTGATAAACGATGAAGATCGTGAGGTGCGTATTACGGTGGCGGATAGATTACCGATTGAGCAGATCGAAAAAATGGCCAACGACGTTGATTATCTTGTTCGTGCATATGTTGTTCAGCGAGTATCGCCAGGACGTTTATTTCGTTTTATTCGCGACCCCGATCGTCAAGTGCGTAAATTGGTCGCGGGGCGTTTACCTCAAGAAAGCTTAGTATTAATGGCGCACGATCATGAGCCAGAAATTCGCCGTATTGTGGCTTCGCGCTTACACGGTGATGACGTTGTTGCCATGCTAGATGATTCGGATTGGACAGTGCGTTTAGAAGCGGTTTTTAATGCGCCTTTAGGTGCTTTAGCAATGATGCTTGAAGATGAAGATAGCGAAGTTCGTGATGCAGCCGCCGAGCGATTGAGTCGTGAAAGCTAATATTAAAAGCACACATCTATTGCCAAAAAAGCTCAACAAAAATCGGCATAACTAGCCAAGTAGGAAGTAGAGGTTAATCATGTTAGTGCGTGATTTATTGAGTGATGCACCATTAGCCGGGCATTTGCAGGTATCCATGTACATAGAGCGGTTACTGCGCGAACCGATCAATATTACCCACGATTGGGAGCGTGCCGAGCGTTTGTTGCAAGAAGTTCGGGCGCAGTTACCTGATGCGATCGAAGTTAAAATAGCCCTATATAAAATGTACGCCTATGCTTATCGTTGCGAAGAATCATTGGCACTTATTTACGAGGCCTTGGCAGAAACTGCGGCTAGTGCAGGCTTTTCTGCTGATTGGCGCCAGTTAACATTAGCTGCGACGCATTATTCCTATCCTGTCGATGGTGCTGCTCGCCTGTTTTTATACAGCCTAAAGGCACTCGGCTTTGTCAGTATGCGCAATAGCGACTTAACGACCGCAACAGAGGCATTAACTAAGCTCATGGAACTTGACCCGGATGACCAAGTTGGCGGTCGTGTTGTGCTCGGTATCTTGCATGGTTTAAATGACGAACCGGAACCCGAATATGCCTGAGAAGAGCCAAGATTGCTCCATTTATATTCAGCCGTTGGAAGGCGACCTGCGTGCCGTCGTAGAGTTGCGAGCGACGGCCTACGCCGATATATGGTTACTGTTAATTCAACTCAGTTATCAGAGCGATTTAGCAGGAACAACCAGTTTTAATTTACATGGTTATAACCGTGAAGAAGCAGAAGAAGTTGCCAAAAATATTCAGTCGAATCCTTATGTTATGAAGGAAATCGATGAATATTTATGGGGCGAAAGCGACTAGCTTGTTGTTTTTTTGCTAGCGCGTAAGAGGCGTAAACATGCGACATTGGCAGCCAACTCTAATGCATTAAATCCATCTAAGGTTTCTGCTTTAACGTCTGCTGATTTATCCAGTAAATAGCGTACCCACTCGGTTTTACCACTAGAAGCCGCGTACATGAGGGCTGTTGCGCCATTTTCATTTTGATTATCTAGATCAATCCCTGCGGCCAAGAGTCGATCTGCGATGTCGAAGTTATTTGCCACTATCGCCGCCCAAAGTGCATTGGTGCCGTCCATATTGGTGTGATTAACCGCGACGGGCTGGCGCAGTAAATCGTTAACGATATCAAGACGACCTTGGCGGCTGGCCAGTATTAATGCGGTATCGTCATACTTCCCTGGCATATCCAGATTGTCGGGATTGAGATTGTGTTCCACCAACCAAGTGATGGTGAACGGACTGAGCAGAGCGCTATTGAATGTTTCTTTCTGATCGATGAGCATTTTATTGTCCCTATCTGAGTAAGCTGGCAAAACTCTTGCTGTGCAACTGTTATTCCATATCAATTTTTTTAATTGCTCTGTGGTTATTGCTCCAATTGATTGTTTTTCAATAAATTATTTTCAATAAATTATTTTGTTGAGAGATTCATCGAACGTTGGTAAACGACATTGTTATAAACTTAACAATTTAAACATGCGATAAGGCAGGAGGATGTTATGACACGATTAGAAAAAGGTGATGCCGTGTACGCAACCATCACTATTCGTAATGATGGTTCAGTACCCGGAGTTGAATGTGATGCTGTATTAGCAAAGCCAGGTTCAATGGGGATGCTCGTTAACATCGGTCATTTAGACGATGATCCAGCCCAAGAAATGCTGCTAGTGTGTTTCAACAGCGAAGATGGCAGCGTTGGCCCATTGGTAACGTGTTTTCCTGATGAAATTAGTTCTGAGCGTATGCCAGTGCAGTAGCCGTTGGAGTACGAAAGAATGAATAGCCTAGTTATTGATGGCGCGACTGTCAGCGTTAGTCATTACCACCAGCGTAGTAAACACAGCATAACTTATGGGTATGCTAGTGGGCCTGAGAGTATTGATTGGGACTCACAGCCAAATCCTTTTCGTATTTATGACGCTGCACCTTTGCTTCAATTGCCATTGAGTGCGCATAAAATCGACACCCCATGGTCGCATCTTTGGCATGCTGAAGAGTTGTCCGATATACAAGCAAGCTTACTGAGCCCGTTAAGAACCTTAGATTTTACTGGCCTTGCTCAATTACTGGAATTGGCATTAGGGCTTTCTGCATGGAAGCAGTACGGCACAGCACGGTGGTCACTGCGGTGTAATCCATCGAGTGGTAATTTACACCCTACAGAATGCTATGTTGTGGTGTGCAATATAGAAGGCTTGGAAGACGGTGTATATCATTACCGAGCTGACCTACACGCTTTAGAACAGCGTTGTCTTATAACAACATTTACCCAGACTGAACCCTTGTTATGGTTGGGATTTAGTTCGGTGCATTGGCGTGAAGCATGGAAATATGGCGAGCGCGCTTACCGTTATTGCCAGCATGATGTTGGTCACGCGCTAGCAGCAGTTAGCTTCGCGGCAAAGACTCTTAATTTAAGTGCTAGGCAATTATCACCCATTGCCCTGTCTGATGATGATATCGCGCATCTATTCGGCTTAAATCGCCGCCAAGATTTTATGAGCGAGAATGGTCGGGAAGCGGAGAGGGAATATCCTGATTGTTTATTAACGCTGAGTGGTGAGAGTGTATCTAGCCACTTATTAAACGAACTGAAACAAGCGCTAAAAGTTGCGCCGTGGTACGGAAATGCCAATATATTAGATTTGCGCCATATGTATCAATGGCCAGTTATTGATGAGGTCGAACATAGCGCAGCTATAAATCAGCAAGCTATCGACACAATTAAAGATAAAGTAGCTTCAAGCCGAGATGGTAAATCGACTTGGCCGCAACCGTTATCGAGTTTATGCAAAGAAACCGCAGCCTATCTGATTAAACAGCGTCGCTCGGCGCAAGCGTTTGATCCAAATGGTGCTATTACTCTGAGTGATTTCTACCGCATACTTGATCACTGCTTACCGCGGCATGATTTTCCCCCAAGCAATGTTTTACCCAGTGCTAATAAAGTTCATTTAATTCTCTTTGTACATAACGTCGACGGTCTTGATGCAGGTGTTTATGCTTTGCCGCGTACCTTGTCAGCTATTTCAGCATTGAAATCGCAATTACGAGAAGAATTTAATTGGCAACGGGTTGTCAGTGCACCAGATCACCTACCTCTGCATTCATTACTTAAATGCAGTTCGCGTCGAACCATTGCCAAGCTTAGCTGCCAGCAGGCGATAGCCGGAGACAGTGCATTAAGCTTGGTGATGTTGGCCGAGTTTGATGATGTTGTTCAGCAGCCTTGGCAATATCGTCATTTATTTTGGCAAGCCGGTGCCATCGGTCAATTACTGTATTTAGAAGCAGAGGCCATTGGATTGCGTGGTACTGGTATTGGTTGTTATTTCGATGATGCGGTACACGATATGTTAGGACTTGCTGCTGATAGCTCGTTACAATCCTTATATCACTTCACTATTGGTCGCCCAGTGATGGACAACCGCATTACAACCTGGGCGCCCTATCGCCAGCGCTGATCGCCAGCGCTTTTTGGCGGTTTTGTTACATCCACTCCAAGCCCCTTAGTGTGTCGTATTTGCTACATCATTTATCTGCTAATAAATCTATAAAAATCATAGAGTTAGAAAATGGCCCTGCAATTGCAGTGCTGTACTCATAAAAGGTATATCGATTTAAGTACAGCGCGAGAGAACAAAACATGAAAGCAAAAGATATTGCCGAATTGATGGATGAGCCTGCTTGTACTCACAATAAAAAAGAAAAATCTGGTTGTGCTAAGCCTAAGCCTGGCGCGACGGATGGCGGCTGTGCATTCGACGGTGCGCAAATTGCTTTACTGCCCATTGCCGATGTTGCTCATGTTGTTCATGGTCCAATTGCTTGCGCCGGCAGCTCTTGGGATAACCGTGGTACGCGTTCCAGCGGCCCAACCTTATATCGTATTGGTATGACCACCGATTTAACCGAGCAAGACATTATTATGGGGCGTAGTGAAAAGCGCCTTTTTCATGCCATTAAGCAAGCTGTGGAAGATTACAACCCGCCTGCGGTTTTTGTTTATAACACCTGTATTCCAGCACTGGTTGGCGACGACGTCGATGCTATTTGTAAAAGTGCCGAAGAACGTTGGGGCGTGCCTATTGTGCCGGTAGATGCCGCCGGTTTTTATGGTACTAAAAACCTAGGTAACCGCATCGCCGGTGAAGCCATGGTGAAATACGTTGTCGGCCATCGTGAACCCGACCCCATTTCTGAATTGAGTCAGCGGGATGGTATTACCATTCATGATGTTAATTTAGTCGGTGAATACAATATTGCCGGTGAGTTTTGGTTTGTGTTACCGCTACTTGATGAGCTTGGTATTCGTGTTTTGTGCACGCTTTCCGGTGATGCTCGTTTCCATGAAGTACAAACCATGCATCGCGCCGAAGTGAATATGATGGTGTGCTCCAAAGCCATGCTCAATGTTGCGCGTAAGCTACAAGAGCGTTTTGGTACGCCATGGTTTGAAGGTAGTTTTTACGGCATAACCGATACCTCAGAAGCCTTGCGCGAATTTGCGCGTTTAATTAACGACCCAGACCTAAGCGCACGAACCGAAGCCCTTATTACGCGTGAAGAAGCCCGTATTCGTGAAGAATTAGAACCTTGGCGTCAGCGTTTAGCGGGTAAGCGCGTCTTACTATATACCGGCGGAGTTAAATCTTGGTCAGTAATTTCTGCCTTGCAAGACTTAGGGATGAAAGTTGTTGCTACGGGTACAAAGAAATCAACAGAAGAAGATAAAGAACGTATTCGCGAATTAATGGGTGACGACGTAAAAATGCTCGATGAAGGTAACCCGAAGGCTTTATTAAAAACCGTTGAGGATTACAAAGCCGATATTTTAATTGCCGGTGGTCGTAATATGTATACCGCATTAAAAGCGCGTATTCCTTTTCTTGATATTAACCAAGAGCGCGAATTCGGTTACGCCGGTTATGACGGAATGCTTGAACTGGTGAGGCAATTAACCTTAACCCTAGAAAGTCCAGTTTGGGAGGCTGTAAGAAAACCTGCACCTTGGGATATCTTGCCCGCCAATGCTGAATTACTGATGGCGCAAGAGGATTAATAATGAAATCTATTCAAAAATCCAAAAAAGCCCTATCGGTAAGTCCGTTAAAGACCAGTC
>AZIK01000770.1_pt1 | contig 51422 bp, 72 predicted proteins | sample 359131 | NCBI WGS metagenome assembly AZIK01 (sample SAMN02429715, study PRJNA222663) | marine sediment metagenome | biome: Sediment sample; isolation source: enrichment culture of sample MGS-ANC(AMM) from oil contaminated site at the... | place: Italy: Ancona | collected 2012-02-14 | depth 6 m m | reverse complement strand
TTTTTCGCGCTGATATAGCCTGTAGGAGCGAAACTTTTTCGCGAAGGCGGCGCAGCATTGGCTTTTGAAGCCTTCGCGGATGAGATCCGCTCCTACAGCCGCCAATCCAATCCATGCTAACTCGTGCCAATCTCGACAAAACAGTCCATCAAACCAAAGGCATCGTTGATAAATCCGTCCAAACAACCTTCTTTGTTCTAAACGATCATTGATCTGCTTGTTACAGTCATTTATTTTGCCGCGAAGCGGGCTAAACTGGCTGCATCTATAAAAAACAACCTGTTACGACCGAGGCAGCAACCATGAGTCAGTACCCACATATTTTTGCACCATTGGATCTGGGCTTCACCAAGTTGAAAAACCGCGTGATGATGGGATCTATGCACACAGGTTTAGAAGATCGTCCTTGGCATTTTGATGAGCTGGCTGAGTATTTCGCCGAGCGTGCTCGTGGTGGTGTTGGCTTGTTGGTAACGGGCGGTTTCTCCCCAAACCGTGCCGGTGATTTATTACCCTTTGGTTCTAAGTTAACGAACAGCTGGCAGGTGCCGTTTCACCGTAAAGTGACGTCTGCGGTTCATGCAGCCGATGGTAAAATCTTGTTGCAGTTATTACACGCAGGCCGCTATGGCTACACGCCGTTAAATGTTGCTCCGTCTGCGATTCAAGCGCCGATTAATCCGTTTAAACCGAAAGAATTGAGCAGTAAGCAAATAGCCAAAACCGTCGGCCATTATGCGCGCGCAGCGGGTCTGGCTAAAAAAGCAGGCTACGACGGTGTTGAGGTTATGGGTTCTGAAGGGTATTTCATTACCCAAATGCTGAACAAACGCACTAATCAGCGCGACGATGAATGGGGTGGTTCATACGAAAACCGTATGCGTTTCCCGCTTGACGTTGTGAAAGCGATCCGTGCGGAAGTGGGCGATAAATTCATCGTTATGTTCCGTTTGTCGATGTTGGATTTAGTCGAAGAAGCGTCAGATATTGACGAAGTTATCCTGCTAGCTCAAGCATTAGAAAAAGCCGGCGTAACCTTAATTAATACCGGTATTGGCTGGCACGAAGCGCGCGTACCGACCATTGTCACCTCGGTGCCGCGTGGTGCATTTGCCGATATTACTGGGCGTGTTAAAGCCGTCGTAAATATTCCAGTGATCGCTTCAAACCGTATTAATATGCCGGATACTGCGGAAGATATCTTGGCCTCAGGTAAGGCGGACATGGTGTCGATGGCGCGTCCATTCTTAGCAGATCCAGAATGGGTGAATAAAGCCGCTTCAGGTCGTACCAACGAAATTAATACCTGTATCGCCTGTAACCAAGCGTGTTTGGATCATACCTTCGCCAATAAACGCGCTAGTTGTTTAGTGAATCCACGCGCTTGTCATGAAACCAAGTTGATTTATCGTCAGGTATCGAAAGCGAAGAATATTGCAGTGGTTGGTGCTGGCCCTGCAGGTTTAGCAACGGCGGTTGTTGCGGCTGAGCGTGGCCACAAAGTTACATTATTCGAAGGCCGTGCGGAAATTGGTGGGCAGTTTAATTACGCCTCGAAAATTCCCGGCAAAGAAGAATTCCGCGAGACCATTCGTTACTACGAAACTATGTTGGCTAAATACAATGTGGAATTGAAATTGAATCACACGGTAACGGAAGACGAACTTCGTAATGGTGGTTTTGACGATATCGTGGTTGCATCGGGTGTTGCGCCGCGTATGCCAAATATGCCGGGTATTGATCATCCGAAAGTGGTTTCGTACCAAGATTTACTGGCGAATAATCTGAAATTAGGTGATTCGGTTGCCATTATGGGAGCCGGTGGTATTGGTTTCGATGTCGGCGAATATTTAACGCACGAAGGCCAATCCACGACACTAAATATCAATGCTTGGATGAAAGAATGGGGCGTCGATTTAACCAACACGATTCGTGGCGGTTTAGTTAAAGCAGAAGTCGAAGCATCACCACGCAAGGTCTATTTGTTACAGCGTAAAACCAGTTCACACGGTAAAGGTTTGAATAAAACCACCGGCTGGGTTCACCGCGCCGTGCTAAAAATGAAACGCGTCGAAATGATCGGCGGTGTGAGCTACGATAGTGTCGATGATCAGGGCTTACACATTACCATCAGCAAAGGTGAAAGCCGTGAGAAGCGTATCTTAGATGTCGATAATATTGTTGTCTGTGCGGGGCAAGTATCGGTTGCTGGCTTGTACGAAGCGCTGAAAGGCGATGAAGCTGCATCGTTTAAAGTGCATCTGGTCGGTGGTGCTGAATTCGCAGGTGAATTAGACGCCAAGCGCGCTATTCGCATGGCGAGTGAATTGGCAGCAAGACTATAACTTATTGCACCAACGCATACGTCATCAAGGTAAGCCAAGCAATGATACCGCTAACGATCAGAGCCCAATTCAAGCCAGATAGCTCAGTATTTTTGGCAAAAAAGTGCATGCGCTGATCGTGTAACCTATTAATGGTTTGGTTAACCAATAAGTTAGGTAGCAAGGTCATGAGGTTGGCTAATAGCCCCCAATAATGCTCGGTAATCAGCATCCATATTGGCATTAGTGTAAACAGCACGTAGAGCAAATATAGACGTGCAGGTTTCCAGTGGGTGGGTTCGCCGAACTCTGCACTAGTAGCACTGATGCGACGATATAGGTCGAATTGATAGACAAGGCTAATCAAGGTTCGCCAAATGGGACTTACTCGACCACCACGGTGAGCAATTTGTACCCAATTACAATAAGTCCAATAGAAGCTATAAAGGCCGAATGAGGCCAGAGACAGTTCAATCAGCTTTTCAGTACCTACTTCAAAAAAGAGCGATTTGGCACGAGTTTCAGGATGTTGCTGCATAGAAGATTTCCTTTTCAGGGCGCACTGAGTATAGCCCGAATTGACATAAGGGCGAAGTATTCACCTATGGTCGCACACGCATTGGTTTCTGCACTGGTCAAGGCGCTCTGCTTTCAGTAATCTAGCGCGTTTGAATCGCGACAAATCGAATTGAATTGTATGTTTTTTGAACAGGAACGAGGGCAGTTTTTCCGCCCCATGACAGGCAAATATCGGGCGCAAATTATGGAGTGCTTGCGCGAGTTGTATCAGCGGCTGTATAGCTCTAGCAGTGCCGATTATGGCCAAGCAATTCAACGTGATACCGTGGTTGAAATATTCCAAGAGGCCCTTGTACGCGCCCCTGTGTTGGTCGATGGTAGCGAAGAAACTGACGATACCCCCGACGGTCGCTTTCGCAACAGCCGCGAACAAGCTGGATGGGTGCTCAATCAACTACTAGAACATGGTTGGTTAGAAAAGCAGGTAGATGAAGCCACCTTGCAAAGTACCTTCTCCTTTACTCGTTATGGTCGGTTATTTACCGAGCCGTTTATTACCGAAAGCCGTTCAATGGCGCGTACTCGCCACCGTAATACGCGCAATACGCGCAACTCGCTGGAATCTTTCCTAGAGCGTGGTGATATCTACGACCTGTTGGACGCCTATGAATACTCTGAGCGCATCATCAGTGATTTCACCGATGTGATTGCCGAGCTGGAAGAGCGTAAACGTGATCTGGTGCGGGAAATGGAAGATCAGCTTCTTATTCAGCATGCTAGTGAAGCTTTCTTCGATTTTATGGAGAATCGCTTCCAGCCGGATTTATCCGTGCGCTTGTCGGCGGATAACGTCGAGAAGCATCGCGACACCATCCAGAAGATCATTAACGCTATCCGCAAGAAGGACGTTGCCTTTAAGGCTAAAACAGAGCGTCGCTTGCGTGAACTCTTGCCAGAATTAGGGCAAGAAGGGCAGTCGGTACTTTGGACTTTACTCGATGGCATCGAAATGCGCCTGCGTAACGCAAGCGATATCATGCTGCCAGCCTTACGGCGTGCCTTGCAAAATTTTACTAAGCGCGCCGATATCATCATTCGGCAAATGAGTTATCTCGCCTCACAGTCTAAAAACGACGTTCTGACGGTGTGCAAACATTTGGCCAGTAAAACCGAGAAAGAACAAAACGGCATATTAGAGCGGGCCGGAGAGTTAATGGCCGTGCCGCAAGTACGCTTGTTGGATCCTGCACAGGTACGCATGTTGGCGCCGCGTCATCGTCGTCACATCGAAGCGCACTTAGATGATGGCCAAGGTGATTTTGATATCGAAGCGCGTCGCGATATTTATGTGCAGCACATGCTGGACCAAGCATTCTTAGTGAACCAGCAAGCATTAAAACACTATATGCAGCGTCAACTGACCAAGGGTAAGCCAGTATCCACGCGTGATATGCCGATTGAATCGGCGCAAGATTTCCTTGCCGTGGCGCACGCCATTGGCTTAGGGGCTGCCGATAGCTTGGCGTCCGAATTTACCTTTCGTATTGATTATGATGAAAGTCCAGCCCGAGAACAGGGCGATGCGTATTTCACCAAAAAAGATCATTTTACCTTTGAACTGGTTCAGAAAGAGTCTTGAGTATGTTGCAGTCGATTGCAAAAGAATTAGAAAAAGAAGGACTGGGCCAGCGCGATTATTCCGAGTTATTAATTCGCCTGCTGGATTACGGCGTTATCTGCCGTGATGAATCTCAGATCGAACAAACACTTTATGATCGTTATGTGCGTTTAGAAGAATTAGTCGGCGAATATTTATCGCTGATTGGCGTGCGTATTCAGCACGACCGCCGTTTTCAATTTGTACGCTTATTTCCACCAGGGTCGCAAGTTCCGGGAATGGACGAAGACCAAGAATTTGGTGGTCAGCAATCCTTCCGCACGCGCTTAAATCAAGCCGAAGTCGCACTAACCTTGGTGCTGCGTGCTCAATACGACAAAGCATTACGCGAAGGTGCAGTCGACGATCAAGGCTGCGTGATGATCTCGCTGGAAGCGTTAAGCATCGCCATGAAAAACCTATTAAAACGCAACCTGCCCGATAACCTAACCGATCGTAAACAGCTATTTCGTCGCTTAAAACAACTCCGTTTGGTGCACATTGCTAATGAAGAAACCTTAGATGATGGCGACATGTGGTTACGTATTCGTCCTATGATTATGAGTTACGTCAGTGATCAAGTCTTAACCGAGCTAATGGAGGGTGAAAACAACTCCGACGAAGACGCTTCGCAAGACAATATACCGGAAAGTGTTGATGGCACGACAGAAGACGTGATTACCACAGAATCTAATGACGACAATACACATAACGAGTCGCAGCGTTCACATCAAACTGCCAGCTTGTTTGGGGAATAATTGCCATGTTTTTAAAGAAATTTATATACGTTAACTGGGGCAATATTCCGGCCACTGAATTTGAATTTGGCCCCATTAATTTGCTCTCTGGTGGTAACGGTTCGGGTAAAACAACGGCCGCCGATGCCATTCAAACCATCATGACGGCAGCGCACGATACCTTATTCCATTACAACCCTGGTCAGGACGAAGCGACCCAGCGTGGTCGCGGTAAAAACGTGCGTACCTTGGCTTCCTATGTTTTAGGTTGTGACGACGGCAGTTATGCTCGCCCCGGTGGCGCTGTTGGCTATTTAGCCGCGGTATTTCATCCAACCGCGAACAGTGCGGATGGCACTGGCGGCGAAAGTGGCGAGCCGTTTACCGCAATTATTGGTGTGAGTGCATCAATTGATCGCGCCGGTAGCCAGCCGGTAGCTCGTCAAAATGATTTGCAGTTTTTTATCATTGCCGGCGAACAATTAACGTTGAATGACTTCTTGCTAGATCAGGCTGATGGTCAGCGTAACGTTGTTGAGCTGAATAAACTCGGTAAAAATCTAGCGCGTCGTATCGAACCGCACAATATTGAAAAATACGATACGAAAAAACAGTATCTACGTCGATTGTACGGTGCTTTACGCGGCCGTAATGATGCCGTGCCAGAACGCGAAGCCATGAATGCAGCACGTACTTTTTCCCGCTTTATGGCCTACAAGCCAGTTAAAAGCATTAACGGTTTTGTGGCTAACGAAATTCTTGAAGCCAAAGATATGGGCGATGCCATTCGCAGCGTATCGGATTTAATGAAAACCATCTATGCGATGGAATCGGATGCCAATACCTTGGCGGAAACCATCGCAATTCTTAACCGCAGCAAAGGCGCGACGGGTAGATATATCGACCAGTGGATTGATTACAACGTACTGGAATATACCGCTGCTCGTAGCCGTTTTTTACATGATCAGCGCAGTTATTTAACTGCGAAAGAAGAGCAACAAAATTTCCGCGAGCAATTAAATAAAACGCAAAAAGAACGTGATGTTGCCCAAGACCGTCGTAAGCAATTACGCGAACAACTGATTACCATGGAAGCGCGTCGTCGTGGCATTAATGCGCTGCAAGATAAAGATGCAGCAGAAAGTGCCCTAGCCGATGGTAAAAAGAAACTGCAACAGCAAGCCATTCCTTTATTGGAACAAGAGCAACTATTGCAAACCAGTTTGCGCGCAACCGAGTTAGTACACGGTGCCTTGCAAAAGACCTCGGTTGGCGCAGAAATTCCATCGTTAGGTTCTAAGCAAATTTTGGATCAAGCGAAGCAAGTATTGGCGATTAAAGATCAAGACGCGATTGATTTTCGCAAATTGCTCGGCAAAGACTGGGTTGATTTATCGCCGCTTGAAGCACATTTAGACGCAGCGCGCGAACAGCAATTATTGGTGAATCAATGGCGTGATCGTTTTCATAATGTGGAGTTAGAAAGCAGCGGTATTTCCTTGCGCGATCAAATTGCGCGTAACGTCGACCGTCGTGAGCAAAAGTTCCAGCAAGTACAAGCGCGGATGAATCAAAAACAAAGCGATATTGATAGCCTTGAAGCGCGTCAGTTAAATTACCCAGGTTTCGTACGTCAGGCGTTAGAAGCCATTCTGCGCGAGTGCCCACAAGCGGATCCACGTGTACTGGCCGACTACGTTGAAGTCACTGATCCCGCGTGGCAGAGCGCTATTGAAGGTTATATCGGTGGTGCGCGTTTCAGTATCATTGTTGAACCGGCCTTTGAAGCCGAAGCAGCGCATATTCTGCGCTCAATTCCGGGGGGTAGTCGTGCTCGGGTTATTCAGGGGCAAAAAGCGAAAAAAGACTGCGAGCGGTTAAAGCTGCCGTCGAATTCGATTTTAAATGTCATGTCGTTCGAACACGCGACCGCGCGTTATTACCTCGAAGCCAGCTACGGCACAGTAGAACAAGTCGAAGACCTACACACGCTGCGTTTAACTCGTCGTGGCGTTACTAAAGAAGGTTTGGGTTCGGGTGCGTATTCGATTTATCGCTGCGACCTCGATGACACTGAGCTGGTCTTTGGTTTAGGTGCGCGTGAGCGTGCGTTATCAGCCAAGCGCGGTGAATTAGAAACGCTGGCAGAACAAGCCAACGACGCCAATCATCAGTTCCGCCAAGCACAGCAATTACTCGATGCCGTTAATTTACTGCGTCACGTAACATTCGCCGAGCAAATGCAAGGCATGTTGGACACGCAATACCAAATGGATCAAGCTGAAAAAGCCTTGAACCAAGTCGACGTATCCGACTTTAGCAATATGGAAAATGAATTTACCGGCTTAAAAGAAAAAGCCGATGAACTTGATGCCGTGATTAAAGAACTGGATGGTGAACTAGGTCGTTTACAACAAATGTTAAACGACAGCGAAAAATTCTGTAAAAATCTCAGCGATATGCAGGAAAAAACCTCAGACATCGCCGATAAAAAAGAAGAAAATTTACGCGCGATTGTGAGTGTTTGGCCAGACTTTGATTTAGACGCCCGCTTAGCCGCAGCCGATGCCGAAGCTAACGACAGCCCAGCCGAAGCCATTGAAAATATGCGTAAGAGCGTATCCCAAGAGCTGAATGCCACGGCTTACGAAATTGAGCGCAATATTAACGAGCACAACCTGCGTTGCCAAACCGCCGATGCCATTGTTTATGCGCCGGATTATCGCGAAGAACACAGCGCTCATTTCTTTAACGGCGTGTGTGGTTTACAACGTGAAATTGAACGCGTTCACAATCGTTTGAAGAATAATATTTTGGTTGAGAAACAAGACAAGCTGGCGCAACTGCGCGAAAGCTTCAATAACGTCTTTATCACTAACTTATGTCATTCCATTTACCAAGCCATCAACGATGGCAAGCGTATTTTGGAAGATTTAAACAAAGAATTGGCTCACCACCAGTTTGGTGCCGACCGCGAAACCTATTGGTTTGATTGGCAATGGGTACCGGAATACAAAGAATACTGGCAGTTCTTCGATGAAGTGATTAAAAACCCATCCTTGGGCGATGGCGCGACTTTATTTACCGCCGAACTTTCTGCGGCATCGAAAAAAGTTCGCGATCATCTGATGGCGATGTTGTTGGCTGACGACGAGCAAAAAGCGATGCGCGAATTAGAACGTATTTCTGATTACCGTAATTATCGCGCTTACGAAATTTATAAGCAGCCTGCCAATAAAGAACCGATTGCGCTCAGCCAATACGGTACAGGATCGGGTGGTCAGTTAGAAACACCGGCGTATATTATTCGTTCAGCAGCGATTACCTCCGCCTTCCGCTTTAATGAAGGCGATACTCATCTTCGTGTGGTACTGGTTGATGAAGCCTTCTCGAAAATGGATGAAACCCGCTCGAAAGAAGTGATTAATTACTTAACCGAAAGCTTAGGCTTGCAGTTATTGTTTATTATGCCAACCAGTAAATCAGGGCCATTTATGGATTTGATTTCTAACCAATTTGTGTTCAGCAAAGTGCCGTTAGTGGGGGGGCAAAGCAAAGGTGAATTGCAAACCCGTGTTTTGGTTGATCGCCAAGAATGTAACCAAGACAAGGTGAAAGAATTGTGGGCGAATCATCGCCGCACGATTCGCCACCAAGCCGCACTCGACTTTATGGAGGAATTTGCTTAATGACAGACCAGACGCCAGAGTACGGACAGGGCGACGCCTCGTACCGTGCCGCAGGAGAGCAAGAGGGTATTCATCAATTGGTGGATGCGTTCTACGATGCCATGTGTGTATTACCCGAAGCAGCAACGATTCGGGCAATGCATCAAGATGACCTGACGGAATCGCGTGACAAGCTCACGCGGTTTTTGTGCGGCTGGCTTGGTGGCCCGAAATTGTTTAGCGCTAAATACGGCCCAATTAATATTCCTACGGCTCATCGGCATTTGGTTATTGGACCTGAAGAGCGCGATGCTTGGCTGGCTTGTATGCAAGAAGCGCTAAAATCACAACCCTATGCCGATGATTTTAAGCGCTATTTAATGACGCAATTGTGGATTCCGGCAGACCGCAGCCGGACACATGATTAACTGCGCTTGTTAAGTTATTGATCAATTTAGCTCTGTCACCCTAGATGATGAAATACTCAACCTAGTATCCGTCGTTAATACCAATTTATGGCATGCCAATTTTGAACGTGCATAACTCTAAAATAGTGGGTAGCAATAGCGACAAAGCGATGATCTCAGCTCAGCACTTTCTTAATTCGCTCAACTGCATCTTTTAGCACATCCATACTGGTTGCGAACGACAAACGCATATACCCTGGGGTACCAAAGGCAGAACCTGGCACCAAAGCAACACCGGCTTCAAGCAAGAGCTTTTCAGCGAATTCAACATCGCTTTCAATGCCAGCGGTTTTCATCGCTTCTTTCACACTTGGGTAGGCATAAAATGCACCGTCGCCTTCAATACAGCTAAAACCCGGAATGGTATTCAGCGCCGCAATTAAGTAATCGTGACGTTCTTTAAAGGCTTTCACCATCGGCAGAACACAATCACGACCACCATTCAACGCGGCTTCTGCAGCGACCTGAGAAATAGAGGTCGGGTTCGACGTGCTTTGTGATTGGATGTTTTTCATCGCACCAATTAATTTTGCTGGACCCGCTGCATAACCGATGCGCCAGCCAGTCATGCTGTACGCTTTCGATACACCATTAAGCACGACCGTGCGCTCATATAAATCTGGGCATGCGGTTAAAATGTTTTCAAAGGCAAAATCCGCCCACCAAATGTATTCATACATATCATCGGTCGCGATCAACACATTTGGATGCTTACGCAGCACTTCACCCAATGCTTGCAATTCCTTTTTGGTATAAGCAACACCAGAAGGGTTTGATGGGCTATTCAGCACCACCAAGCGCGTTTTTTCAGTAATGGCGGCTTCTAATTGTTCTGGCGTGATTTTAAAGCGCGTGCTTTCATCGGTTTCGATACAAACCGGCACACCTTCAGCAATGATCACCATATCAGGATACGACACCCAATACGGCGCAGGAATAACCACTTCGTCACCGGCATTAATATAGGCCAACGCCAAGTTAAAAAAGCTTTGCTTACCGCCACACGACACCAAAATCTGGTTCGCCTCGTAGCTCAAATTATTGTCGTTTTTCAGCTTATTAATAATGGCTTTTTTGAGTCCCGGCGTTCCGTCAACCGCAGTGTATTTAGTAAAACCCTTCTCAATGGCTTTTATTGCCGCCTGTTTGATGTGATCCGGCGTATCAAAATCCGGTTCACCAGCACCCAAGCCAATAATGTCTTTGCCAGCCGCCTTAAGTTCTGCAGCGCGGTTGGTTACCGCCAGAGTAGGAGAAGGCTTGATCTGTTGTACGCGATCAGACAGTTGCAGGTCCAAAATGTGTATCCTCAAAAACGACAGTGGTCGGGACTTGCGCAGCAGATGAGTCACTACTTTAGCCTAGTTGAACCGAATTGAATCAGTTACAGTCCTAGCCATAGCGGAACTTCGGTTCTGCCATGCAAAAAACCGTATAATGCTACAAGATTTAGCCGTTAACTGGAATCCTGATGAGCAAGGCATTTGAGCTGAAATCCAAATATTCTCCCGCTGGTGATCAACCAAACGCCATTAAACAGTTGGTAGGGGGCATAAACGCAGGTCTGTTAAAACAGACATTGCTAGGGGTCACGGGCTCCGGCAAGACATTTACCATGGCGAATGTTATTGCTGAGTGCCAACGGCCAGCCATTATCATGGCGCACAATAAAACATTGGCGGCACAGCTGTATGGCGAGTTTAAAGAATTCTTCCCCAATAACGCGGTTGAGTACTTCGTTTCTTATTACGACTACTATCAGCCTGAAGCCTATGTGCCGTCGTCAGATACCTTTATTGATAAAGACGCCTCAGTAAACGAACACATAGAACAGATGCGTTTATCGGCCACCAAAGCCTTATTGGAACGGCGCGACGCCATTATCGTGGCTACCGTGTCCGCAATTTACGGTTTGGGTGATCCTGACTCGTATTTGAAAATGATGCTGCACATGGTACGTGGTGATCGTGTTGATCAACGTACGATCTTACGTCGTTTGGCAGAACTGCAATACAGTCGCAACGATATGGATTTCCATCGCGGCACCTACCGAGTACGTGGTGAAGTGATTGATGTATTCCCAGCGGAAAGCGACGACGAAGCCATTCGTATTGAACTGTTCGACGACGAAGTCGAACAGCTCAGCACCTTCGACCCTCTAACGGGTGCTATACGCAATCGTTTGGCTCGTGCGACGATTTATCCTAAAACCCACTATGTAACGCCGCGACAGAAAATTCTCGACGCCATCGACGGCATTAAAGTTGAATTAGACGAGCGCCTCAATTACTACCGCAAAGAAAATCTATTAGTAGAAGCCCAGCGTCTAGAACAGCGCACCCGTTACGACATCGAAATGATGCAAGAGCTTGGCTATTGCTCGGGCATTGAAAACTACTCGCGTTATTTATCTGGCCGTGAAGAAGGCGCACCGCCGCCAACTTTATTTGATTACATTCCCAAAGACGCGCTCGTTTTTGTCGACGAATCCCATGTGACCATTCCGCAAATTGGCGGCATGTATCGCGGTGACCGCTCGCGCAAAGAAACCCTTGTCCAATTTGGTTTCCGTTTACCCTCGGCATTGGATAACCGCCCCATGCGTTTTGAAGAATGGGAAGCCATAGTACCGCAGTGCATTTTTGTTTCGGCAACGCCGGGCAACTACGAAAAAGAACACCAAGATAACGTTGTCGAGCAAGTGGTACGTCCTACCGGCCTGATTGATCCCGTGATTGAAATTCGCCCAGCGACGGGGCAGGTCGATGATGTTCTGCACGAACTGAACGAGCGCACCGCCAAAAGTGAGCGGGTTCTTATAACCGTACTAACCAAACGCATGGCGGAAGATCTCACCGACTTCTTGCAAGAGCAACATGTGCGTGTACGCTATTTACACTCAGATATTGATACCGTCGAGCGCGTAGAAATTATTCGCGACCTGCGCCTTGGCGAATTCGACGTATTGGTGGGTATTAACCTACTGCGTGAGGGTTTAGATATTCCTGAAGTCTCCATGGTCGCGATTTTTGATGCCGACAAAGAAGGCTTCTTGCGTTCCGAACGTTCCTTGATTCAAACCATTGGCCGTGCCGCGCGTAACCTTAATGGTAAAGCCATTCTCTATGCGGATCGTATTACCGACTCGATGAAAAAAGCCATCGACGAAACCGACCGCCGTCGCGAAAAACAAGTCGAGTTCAATACTAAGCACGGCATCACACCGAAAGGCGTTATGAAGTCGGTCGAAGACATTCTCGAAGCAACGCCAGCCCCTGGCAAAAAGACCCATAATCGCAATGGTCGCAGCAAGCAGAAAGTGGCCGAAAACACAGCCGACTACAATGCAAACGACTGGCAGCACTTGCCAGCTCATAAGCTCGGTGCACGGGTAAGCGCAGTAGAAGATCAGATGTTTAAAGCCGCAAAAGATCTTAATTTTGAAGAGGCTGCGCGCCTGCGTGATTTATTGCACCGCATGAAGGAGCAAATGATTGCCAATAGCTAGCCCTCTGATTTTTAGCGACTTTTGCTCGTTTTGAGGGTGAAAAAGGGCTTGCACAAGAAACCGAGCATGGCTAATATACGCGCCTCTTCAGGACTATAGCTCAGTTGGTTAGAGCGCTACCTTGACATGGTAGAGGTCCCCAGTTCGAATCTGGGTAGTCCTACCAAAAACACTATAATAATCAAACACTTAGCTTTCGTTTAAAACTTGACTATCTTCTTGTTTGCAATTCGTTTGCAATTCGTTTGCAATATACAGTAGTCAGAATCACCAAATAACACACGGATGCGTGAGACCTTCGGCTCACGATTCCGGCGTTATGTGTTTTCAGCTTTATATTGCTCAACTGTTTTTCCGAAATGTTCTTCCGCACAGGTCTTACAAAAAAATACGCTGCAATATAAACACCTATGCATATAGTTCCACTTAACAAGCTTCAGGCAAACGCACCTGATCTTTACGTGTTGCATTGGCACGTCGTCTTTTTGCTGAGCAGAGATGAACTTTGTTTGCTGATGAATTACGTCCATCGCATTGACGCTATTTCCGATATCTAAACACATAACAATTCCTTCAAAGTGGACTGTCGCTGTCGCTCCAGCCCGTTAAAATCTGGGTTATGTGTCTATCACATCTTTGATTTTTTGTATTGCCATAGACAAATCTTCGATTTCTTTTTCGTACATTAACGCGGTATTTCTATTTGACTCTGTTGTACGCCCAAGCGAATCATCGTGATCGTTAAGTAACATCAGGCTGTTCTGTTTAGCATCTTCTAGTAAATCATATAAATGCTCTGCAAAATCTTTACTAATACATTTCATCTTAATACCTTTATATTTTACACATAACAAAGCACTTAAATCGGACTGCAAGCAGCCGGTTAGCTCCAAGGTTATTGCGCCATTAATCTAACACGCTCTGGCGGATCAACATCACCCGGTGAAAACTCAAATTCATCAAGTTCACTTAATTCATTCCAGCATTCGTCATGATAATGATTTCTAAAAGCCTCCCCTTCATGAAAACCAGTCTGCTGAGTATATTTCTCACCAACTGCTATAGGATGGAGACATGCAATGCATGCGTGTTCTTTTCTAGCTTTTGGATAAGTTGGTTGTCTGTAATAATTTCCCACGAATCACCTCTGCGCATAGCGCAATAACAAACATTTAAATTCGGACGCTCGTGCTACTCGCGCCCATTAAAAATAGGGTTATGTGCCTTTGTATGGCACTACGTTTTCAAGTTCGCGCTTCACGCCGCCACTCTCTTTAAACTCGCGCCACATCGTTGTGTGAGCGGGGCAATAGTGCATGTTCGGAGCAACCTCAAAGCTGTGGCGGTGGCATATAGGCATGTCGCAAGTTCGGCCATCACCCACCGGGTAATCGCAGAGATTTTCGCCAACGTCAGCGCACTGGCTGTCACCGCAATGCGGCCCAAAGTCGCCGCACAAAAAGGCTTTTCCGCCTCCCTCTGGGTAAATCACATAACACGGCATCTTCATTCCTCCACGGCACATAACAACGCATAGCAGTGGGACTGCGCGCTATCGCGCTTGCCCCTGTCTGCAAGGGTTATTGCATATCATTCAAGCGCTTTGAACCCTTTGTAATATACGTCAAGTACTCGGCCTTTATATTCAATAAGCGACCACGGATATGTAGACATTTCATCGTGAGCAGCTATAGCTTCATCCAGCGTTTCAAAGTCCTCGCTGTATTTACAATTCAGCTTATTGCCATCATATTTTCCAGCTATTACAGTAAACATAGTTATTCACCTACGTAATAATTCTTTACCATCGCTAGCGCCATGGCTGGGGTTTCACCGTCATTTAGTGAAATTATGAACATCTCAATTGAAGTTCCACTTCTGACTCTTAAAACTGGATCTTCTTCAATCAGTTTTGCTAATTTGTCGCATGCCTCTGATAGCTCCATAATCTTTGCCCCGAGCAATAACAATTAAATCAATCGGACTCGCTACGCTCGCCCGTTATTAGTTGGGTTATTCGTCTTTTATTTTCTGACACTCTTCATAAGTGCACTGTTTTTTCCCGTTGCCAATATCCTCCCAATCGTGGTCACACTTATCTTGAATGCAGTTCTGGCACATGTGCTGACCATTGTTCCAAGTGCCACAATCGCCCCAATGAAAAACGCTTCCGCATTCAGAGCAGTTACCCATATCAGAAAGGTCTACAGGCTCATTACAAACAGTGCACTCCCCGCAGTATTCAAAATCCTCATCCATTGTTATCACTCCTGACGAATAACAAACATTTAAATTCGGACGCTCGTGCTACTCGCGCCCATTAAAAATAGGGTTAGCTGTCATCGTTCGCAAGTCTCAGCAGGTCAACCGAGCTTCTGTTCAGGCTTACTTAAAAACACTCGCAAGGCTTAGCCCTGCTTGCACGTCTATCCATTTTTCTTCGTGTTCGCTCTGGTAATACTCGGTCATTGCTTCATCCGAGTGCGCCATCAGCTTTTGCACGTAGTCGCGCTCGTACCCTGCTTTCTCGTATAGCCACGATCCAAGCGAGCGTATTTCGTGAAACGTTGGACGCTGTTCTTTTGGCAATGCTGCTATTTCTGGTATTTGGTCGCGTAGTTTTCTGAACATCGCAGTAAATACGTTTGGGTGTATCTGACTCCAATGGTCAGTGTCTTTGTTCTGTACGATACGATCAGGGCGGCGGTGGATGATGTACGGTGAAACAATTCCACTATCGCGTGACTTGCGAATGATGTCCGATATCTCTGGCGTCACTTTTATTCGTAGGCGCGCGTGTTCGTGCTTGTCGATCTTTTGGCGAACAACGTGCAGATGACCGTCATATTCGGCGTCATAACGCAGCTTAACGACTTCAGCGCGGCCTAGTAGGGTAATCAGGGCAATTTCCATGGCTGACTGCATCCAATGGGGCGCTATCGCGTGAATGGCCTTGTACTGTTCTACTGTCATGCGTAGGCGCTGCTTGCCTGTCTCTTGTCGAGTTGCGTAAGTAGACTCTGCCGGATTGTCGGAGCGGTAACCCTTGTTAATCGCAAACCGCATTAACATGACAAGAGTGCCGCGGTGCTTGACGTATGGATCGCGGATAAAGTTTGCATCAAGCCAGTTGGCGCAGTCTTCGGTATTTAACTCGCTGACGATTTTAGTCGCCAAGTCAGTTTCAATTCTTGCTAATCGGTATTCGAGATTTTTTAGCGTGTTCGGCTTCAATTCCATTTCTGGCATGCGCTCGGCGCGGAAGCGACTTACTAGATAAGGAATACTAACTCCTGAAATCCCCAGAACTTTATCAACAATAGATGTATCTTCAGACAACAGGCGAGCGTTTAAGATTCGAGCGGCGGTATTTGCCTGCGCTTTGTGACTGCCCATGCCATGAAATACACCAGTAATTGGGTGCTTGTAGCGGTAGTAAATTTTGCCGCGACTTTTAGTCTGGTATAGGTTTGGCTCTAGTCCTTTGTGCACTCGCGCTCTCGGTGTCATTCTTTATCCAGCCCTTAGTATTTGATCGGCCAATTCATTGCCTGTGCTGCTTTTCATTGCCTCTAAATCGACAAACCAGAATTTACCCATTTTTCGGGCAGGAATATGTCCATTTTCACACCAGCTTTGCAGTGTTCTTGCTGGGACCTTAGTTTCAAAATGATCGTCGGCCCAGTCTTTTAGTTTTTGCAGTTTCATAAAACTACCCGTCGTTTGTTCATTGTTAATAATCACAGTCATTAGTTAGATTCTGTAATTGCTCCACTTGAAACACCCGCGCTGTAAGCGTCTATTCGCCATGCAATGTCATTGCTGCTGGTCCATTCGGCTGGTGGATTAACAACAACAGCCCGCACGAACTCGGCAGATATATTGCTGATTTCGGCTGTTATTTCGATGCCGTTTATAGTTGTTGTTAGCTGTTGTCCTATGTTCATTTTTTTACCTGTAGTTTGTTTTTTTCGCTTCAATAACACAGCGTATCGTGGGACGTTCCGCCCACGTACTGCGCGTTATGCGCCACAGTTAAAATCGATGATACCGTGGCGCTTTACTACAACTCTCGCTAAGGGGTGCTGCATGTAGTAATCAGTGGCGCAGCCAGCGCAGCGCACTTTGCCATCTCCGTTATCAAACGGCACATCAAAGGTTTTTTTGCAGTCAGCGCATAACAAGTCGTTGTTGCAGGAACTCGCTTTTGCTTCATCATTGCATTTGCAATACGTTCCAAACGCACCACATTCAAGTTCACAGTTTTCTTTACTCATTCGTTCGTCCTCAAAGCTCTTGGTTATCCCTTGTAATCTATTAGGCTGCGACCATGATCTGGGCAACTGCATGTTTCTTTTTTACCGCCTTCCCAGCACTGTAGCGGGCGTGGCTCTGTATCTTCTGCGCCAATGTCACCGCTTAAAATATCGGTTGCGCTTTGGATTGCTTGATATGCCCAGATAAACGGGGATGCAATTAGTGCAACAATTGCGATGATAATTACGGTTATTAGTACGGTTGTTGGGCTCATGCTGCTCTCCGGTTTTTAAAATAACGTGTCATTTCGGTGCCTATCCATTCGCCCATTGGTACTGCGACGCCGTTGCCTATTTGGCGATAGGCGGCGGTTTCTGATACTGGGAATTTGAAGGTATCGGGCAGGCCTTGAAGTCGGGCGTATTCGCGCACTGAGTACGGTCGCACTCCCATTGGGTAGCGTTTGTCTGCGACCAGTCGGGTGCTTTTATCTTTTGCGTAATGAGCAACGCATGTGGGGGCGATGTCGCCTTTTTTGGGGTCGCTTATTATTGGTAGGTCGCGGTATTTTCCGTTCATGCGATGGGCGATGGCGGATGGTAGTGTTACGCGTGGATCGTGCTCTAATATATCGGCCAATTTAATCGGCTTGGTGCCTTCGGGCGGGCGAATATTAAAGCGTTTTTTTGTGCCAATAATAATTAAGCGGTTACGGCGCTGCGGTAGCCATGTTTCTGCTTTAATTGGGCAAAATATTTGCACATAGTAGTCGGGCATTTTGCTCATTGCTTCCATGACGATTGGGAAGGCGCGCATGCCTGGGACGTTTTCGACGGTGTAGGCTTCTGGTCTTGCAATAGCTAAATGCCGCAACGCATGCAAAAATAATTCGTCGCCGTGGCGGGTGTCGTGAATATCGGCAATGCTGCTGTATTTTGTGCATGGGTAGGTGAATACCATAAGATCGCAGCTGTCTTGCTCTAATACCAATTGATTGCAGATATCGCCTTCGGTCAGTTTGTGAGCGTGATTTGCACGGTAGGTTTTGCAGGCGTCGCGGTCCAGTTCGAATGCTTGGCCGATACTTATACCTGCGCGCTGTAGGCCAACATCTAAAAGGCCTGCGCCGCAAAAATAAGAGTTTGCGGTTATCATACCGCCTCCCTAGCCTTGTTAGTTGCAGCATCGAGCTGCGCTAATGCTAATAAAACAGGCTTAATCTCTTTCGGCTTATGGCTGTAACCGCGCTTGTTGTTAATTACATTTGCGCGGCGAGATACAAGCCGTAAATTATTTTGATCGAAGTTATTTCGGTCGCCATCAGCAAACATGATGACGTGGCCATCCGGTACTTTTTTGCCGGTACGTTGTTCCCATAACAGGCTGTGCTTACTTTTCCAACGCTCACAGCTTTTTCCGACCATGCTGATTTTTACTTCGGTAATACCGTCTTTTGTTACGCGCTCGCTGCCAAGGGGCTTTTCGTTGTGTGGCGATTGGCCTTTTTTGAAGCTTGTTTTACAGGGCTTCATAACGCCTTTTGTTCCGGCATTCCAAGAGGGATTGCCTTTTTCAAATCGTCCGGTGCGGCCAGTGGATAATTTATAGCGATTGCGTATGCCTTTTATTGCACCCAGAGTTACGTACACGCCAAAACGCTGAGTAAATCGCTCGGCAATAATACGATCCGAGACGCTTTTAGCTTGTTCGGCTACAAATTCAATCCGGTCTTGTGTCCATTCGACACGGCATGCATTTTTAGCTCTTTGCATGTTGAATACCCAATAGATCCGGTGCATTTACATTGCCGCCAACATCGTGTTGAAATTTGGCACCTTCTAACATTAGGGCGGCATTATCGATGCAATTTTTTGCCAATGATTACATCGCCTGAGACCGCTTTACTTCAATCGCTAATTGTTCGCTTGATAGCTGTTCTTCACCAAGGCGTTCTAGTTGTGCAAATAGATGATTTTGCAGGTCGGTTAGTTTGTTTTTCATGCCGAATCCTTTCCGTTGCGAATATATGAAATTGCTTGCTCTATTGTTGGATGTCGTTCGTTAAGCTGACCTTCGCGAACGTGTCGCTTGCTAATATTAAGGCGAAGCATATTTGGTGCCGACGGCTCTATTGAAAATCTTATGCAGCGGTCATGCGCTATAATCACTGCGCGGGTTAAATTGTTGTAATCAACCGTTGCAAAGAAGTTTGAGCAATTTCTCGCATTGATTGTTATACCCACCGACCCTAGCGGTCGAATAACTCCGTAAACGTGCTGCATGCCACGAAATAAGTCAGCTAAGTACTCGAGGCACTCCAATTGTTCTGGCGTCATCCACTTATATTCGTTTTTATAGAAAGCTGGGATATCACTCATAATTATTCCTTATCCAAACACGTAATATTCACGAACCAATACTTCCGTATCAGGAATTATGTGAGAAGTCTGAATAAGCGCCGCCACTCCTACATATCTATCTTCCGGAAGATCATTTAGTGAGCCAGCCTTTTCTAAAAAAGCCTCGGCAAATTCAATATCCCTACGCATATGCTGGATCTGCTTCTTTTTTCGATAGCGTAGATTCTCAAGCGCGGCTTCTTTCGTGCTGAATGCAAAGCGACTATTTTCTTTATGGATGCGCTTAAATGTTTTTCTAGTTTTTGCTTCTGCTAGTAGGGATTTTTTATTTAAGTTACTGACAGAAACAACATGGCTGTAGTCCCACTCACGGACGCAAAAGGCGTAGCATCGAGTCTCATGTACAGACTTATAAGTTTCAAATATAACAACTAGACCGTCTTCGTCGCAGCCAAGTACTGCGCGATAATAAATATCGTTACTCATGCCGCCACCTTCTTTACACCAGATGGAAACCACTCTAAATTTTCCGCTGGCACTAATACGGTTTCGTATTCATCTACAAATGATAAATAACCGTTTAGCTGTATTCGGCCAACAACGTCATCGAGGTATTTAAGCGTTATTATCTTGCCATCCGGCGCGGTAAATTCTGCATGCCATGTTCGCGAATTCTTATCACGCCGCCGCAGTTTTACATTGCCAGCAATGCAGGCATCGAATAGAAATTGCTGGTGATTGCTACGCACTGGCGGCTTGCCCGCCAATTTAATTGAGTATTCGAGCAACGGAACAAAGCCAACGCCGGATGGCAGTTTATGCTCGCGGTACGCGTCTACCGCGTCTACCGCGTCTTGCGCGACTTGCTTTGACTTGTCACACGAAAACCCACGAACAACGAGTTGCTTGAATATGTGAGTTTCGATAAAGGCTTCTGGCATCATGGTGTCTGTCCTCTGTCCTGTCCTGAATTTATGGCCTTTCTCTGGCGTCCTACCAGTAATGCACGGCGGCCAACCGTTGGTGCTGAAGTCTTACGCAGCGATACCGCGTTTTAATTGCTGAAGGCATCGCTCGTGGTTGTTGATTGCGGCTTTCATTTGTTCTGAAATGCCGTGCATGGCTTCGCCAAGGCTTGGGCCTTCGGAGAGCAATACCTGACCGTTTGGCATTGTGTATTCACCGAGCCAGTAACGATTGCCGTGTTTGTCTGTGTGGCATGTGCTTTTGAATTTCATATCAATCCTCGTCTTCAATTTCTGATTTCAATTCTTTGATTAAAATATCCATTGCGTGCCCTGCGGCGTACGTCATTACGTAATTCTCGCGATAGGCTTCCAATGTTTTTAGTAGTTCTGTTTTTTCATCCATAAATCACCTACACGTAGTTGAATTCGCGACCACGGCGCACGATGCGTGTGCTAACGGGGCGGGTACGGGTTGGGTTTTTGGTGCGACGCCAGTCAAGGTCTGGGCCTGATAGCACCTGAACAAACAGCAACAGCATCATTACTGCACCGCTTTGCAGAAAACCGCGGCGGATCGCTTCAGCCACCAGCGCAGCCCGTTTGCCGCGCCCGAGGCGAAATTTAAAAAATAGGGTATTAACCGTGCCGTGAATGACGCTTGGCTTAACGCCTGCCTGTTCGGCCATTTCTTTGTCGGTTAAACCATTGGCGCAACCGGACAGCACTTGCGCTTGGCGGTATGGCAATGCGTTCTTTTGTACTGTCCAGAGTTGAGTCATTTGGTTACCTTTAAACCTTATTGGTTGTTATTTAAAGTAAACCTTAATGGTTGTTATCGTCAACCATTTTTTTTGAAATAAACATCCAAGAAGGTTTTTAGTGTTGGATAAGGTGGATCGGAGTGGTAGTGTCTGACGACAAACACGCATCGAAAGCAAAGGGAGTTGTTATGGGTTCTTATGTTAAAGCCGCACTCATTAAAGATGAGCGGGTTCTTTATTCTGGTAGGGTTAGTCTCTGGGCATTAACACCACTAATTGTGCTTGGTGTGTTATTAATGCCAATAATGGGATTAGGTTTGGTTTTTTGGCTGATTGCTATTGTTCGCTATTACACAACAGAGCTGGCCATTACTAATAAGCGTGTTATTTCCAAGTTTGGCTTAATCCGCCGAGATACAATCGAGGTTAATGCGCAGAAAGTTGAAAGCGTTCAGGTAGATCAGAGCGTTATTGGCCGTATTTTCAATTTTGGTACTATCATCATTGCTGGCGCTGGCGATCCAAAAGCCCCAATTCCTGGCATATCTAATCCTATGGCATTTAGGCGCGCATTTTTTGAAAATCAGGAATCGGCGGGGCAGGTTGCGTAACAATGATTATTACTATGCGGTGGTTGATAGCTTTACTGGTGGTTGGGCTAGGTCAGAGTGGTAATGTCGTGCGACAAATTACTGATTTAAAGCAGAGGAAGTTGCTATGCGTTTTCTACTGATTCTATGTGTTCTTACTTTGGCCGGATGCTTGCCAGAGAAAACACTCGATACATCGACCCAACAAAGTCTGGCGGAATCTATATCAGACCTGCGTAATTCCCTAGCGGAGCAAGATAAGCCGGTATTTGATGACTCAATCAAGTATTTCAAGATGGGTGGTATTGGATCTATATCTAAAAAGATGGCTGAGGCGTTCGGGGTAGAGTCTTCTATAGAGGCAGTAAGCATTGACGATCTCAATGGTCTTACAGCCACCCAAATCATAGGTAAGTTTAATATAGAGAAGGAAGCTATCGAGCGCAGGCAGAAGATTCAAGATCTAAAGGCTGAGGCTAGAGATTTAAGGGAGGCTAAGAAATATTCTGAGGCGCTATCGGTTTATTCAGAGATACAAGATATAGATCCGGCTCAAGTAAATGGCGAAATTGACAGCACGAAGACTGAGATAGAAAACGACGCCGCTGCAGTTGATTACATAGCAAACGTTAAGATAATTGGGTTCTCCGCAAAGCGAATTGATACCTATGCAAACAAAAATGTTCCTGCAGTTAAGTGGAAGCTGAAGAATGCAGGGGACAAAGATCTATCGAAGGTGAAAGTTATCGTTTATTTTAGGGACCCCTCGGATAAAGTAATCTACGAAGAATCGTACCACCCGGTACTTGTAACCAAATATTCGATGAGTGATAAAAAGCCGTTGAAGGCTGGTTACGTTTGGGAGCTTGAGGCTGATAAGTACTATACGCTAGATGTCCCACTGTCTGATTGGGAAGAAGGTAACGCTTCTGCTGTGGTTTCAGAAATAGAGTTTGCTAAGTGATGGTTAACTTTATGCGTTCCATTATGGTTTTGCTGGTGGTTGTGGTGACGGGCTGCGCTCAAATGCAGAGCCAAATTCCCGCAAATGAAGCCGCGTTTAGATTTAGTGGAACTGTTCCCGTGCCTGGCGTATCTAAGAGTGAGCTATATAACCGCGCAATGGTCTATATGGCGAAAGCCTATGTTAGTGCTGGTGATGTAATACAGTACTCATCGATAGAGCATGGTCGTATCGTTGGCAGGGCTATCGCTAGTGTGGTGATTAGTGATGGTATTATTAGCATGCCACGCGACTACAGCCACAGCATAGATATTGAGGTGGTAGATGGTAAGTTCCGTTATACATATGATGATTTTCAATGGGGGCTTAGGGCAAAAACGATAAATGAGCTGGTGGCTTTATCTGCCAAGGCTTCTGAAATGTCGGTTGCACTTAAAAACGCGATGGTAAACCCTCCGCCAGCGTTAGTGCCATGACAATGTATACATAAAGAAAACTTACTTTCACTCTGTTTACAAAATAACCAGCAGGGTGTATTGATATGCGTGCGGTTTGACGTTAATCTTCCCGCCCGTTCAAGGATGACAAGGTTAAACATGAATTTTGCAAAAGACCCGAAAGACGAAGTTGTTGAACTTCATTACCTAGTAATACGCGTAGCTAACTTCTTTTTAGGCCAAGTGTCTGATTACACTATTACCGAACTAAGCGAGCATAATAAGCCCACTTATGACAAGGTAGCGATAGATGCACGAGTTATTGCCGGCGCTTTACGTGCAATAGCTGAAAACGGTGTCTATAGTGAAGATAGGCTTGCAGAGAACGCACAACAAGCCGCGCTGTATATGGAAATGATGGCAATTGCTATACGTAAGAAGCAACAAGAAGAGCTCGATAGAGCCGCCAGTGACTTGAAAAAAATGTGTCAATTTTGATCACATCAACGAGGGATCTATATGAAAACTTTATCTCAACTAGAACAAACTCGTATGCGTAAGCATATTCGCACTGCCCGCGAAGCCGCTTTGCGTATTGAAAAGAATTTGCAGGGTGTAGAGCAACGAATTTTACTGCGCCGCCGCACTGCTGCGTAACGAGTTTAGCTATAAAACAAAGCGCCCTACGGGGCGCTTTTTTATTGCTTGTTATTCGAGAAGCTGCGCGCAAAATCCCCATTCATGCGGGTTAGCACTTTGCCCGCGTGCTGATCTTCTAATACTTCGATGGCGTCTTCTTTGCCGTCGGTGAATGCGATGCGATCACGCATGTGGCCTTTTTCGTAAATGCCCACAATTACCTTGCCCGATATTACAAACGCCGCCCAGTCGCCGCTTTCTGGCGGCGTGAGGGGATCAATATAGTAAAAGTCGCCGGGCTTTTGTGGTGGCATGGCGCTGGTGGTTTCTTCTAGCACAAAACCGCTTGCTGATACTTTCATCATGGGTAGAAGAGGGAAGTTGATCTCGCTGGATGGATCGAATCGTTCCCCACTGATCCAGCGCACGGCTTCGGCTTGCCTCAATAGCGGCAAGCCTTTGGTTTCGATATCGGCCCGCGCGGTTGTGTATGCAGGCCGCATATATTCTTTGATTGATCCTGCCGTGCCTTCCCATAATCCAAAGTGCTGTTCATCTAGCCAGCCCCTCGGCAGTTTGAACGCGCGCTCTATAAGTCTCGCTGCAGTCCCTCCGATATTCTTAGGGTTATTCTCCCTAAGTAATGCGGATGCCCTTTGTTGTTTCCAGCCCATATGGTCAGCAATCCGAGCCTTTTGCCCATGACCGGGGTAATGCTCATCAGCTAGTAGTTGGAGGTTTTGCTTTCGAGTTTGATATATGTCCATAGCGATGATTTTCATCTTATTTGGTATTAGTTTCCAGCAAGATCAATCAAAGAGGGTTTACATTGAAATACAACCAAAAAGGTTGACTTTAACACTCTTAATGGTTTTACTTTCATCACGGAGGTAATCAATGTTTCGAGAACTACTTAAATCGCTCAGTAAGTCCGAGCAAGATGCATTTTGTGAACTAACTAAAACGTCATGGGACACCATGCTCGTTAAGTACATGCCTGCATCTATCACTCAGCGCAGTGTGCCGCGCCGTGAGCGCTTTGAAACATTATTAATTGCCATTAATACCATTAAACCTAATTCCATTACCCGCGAGCAGTTAGCAGCGTATTTCTACGCGGCACCTGCAGGACAGGACGGGCAGGAACAGGATGCCGCGTAGATGTTTGTATTCTGCGCGGTTTTTTTTTGGAGCCACACATGAAGAAAGTGCTGTACACATTTACAGGTGTTTTAAAAGATCCTCTTTTTCTAGTGCCAGCTTGCACCTTCTTGGCGGTTGCTGCTGAAACTGCCGTGGCGGCTTTGGTGGTTATTTATGGCTGATGATTGTGATGTTGCAGATATCGCTATCGAGCGTGAACGTGCGGCTGGTATTGCGGCTATTACGCGGTACGAGGGTGTAAGCGCAGAGTTCTGTATTGATTGTGATGCTGCAATCCCAGAGTTGCGCCGCATGCGGTTGGCGGGTGTTCAACGCTGCGTTGAGTGCCAATCAATCGTTGAAATAAAAAGTAAAACCTACCGGCGCTAGCCGGACTCGCACAGCGGGCGGTGGTGAGTGCATAGAAACAACACCCGCAGCAGATGACCGTAAGCCCTAGGGCTGACCTTTGTCGGTTGAATCTGTCGCCGAACCCAATCCGGCGCGCTGTATTGATTGGGGTGTACGTACACCAACGCTAGGAGGTGGTCGTATCTCCCGCCGCGGGGTTATGCGGTGCCGGTGAATCGCTGAGAAGCGCCGATCCGGATTTTTTTCACTATAGGGCAGGTGTATGACGGCACAAGTTGTTGATTTTAATCAGGAGCACAGAGCAAGCATGAAAAATGGCTTTACTCAGCTCGCAAATGATTTGTTGGATGCGATTTCTAGCGCACCGCTAACAGGTCGTGAGCTACAGATTTTAATGGCTGTTGTGCGGTTGACGTATGGCTGGAAAGAGTCGCACCGTCGCATTGCTTATCGTGAGTTATCTAGCGCTACCGGCATACATGAAAAGAACGTGGGTAAGGTTGTTCGCGGGTTAATTGATAAGTGTATTTTAGAGTTGTTCGATGGTGCGCTTGGTATTAATAAAACAATCTCTGATTGGGATTTATCGGCGAGAAAGTCGGCTACTGATAAGCGTTTTTTGGGTGCCAATAAGGAGTCTTACAAGACTCCATTGGTAAATAACGAAGGAGTCTTACAAGACTCCGCTAAGGAGTCATACAAGACTCCATCGGGGGGTCATACAAGACTCCAAAAAGGGGTCATAGAAGACTCCCCTTATAAATATATAAATAAAACTTTAAATAAATCTTTAAATAAACCAACCGGCAAGCCGGTTTGTCCGAGCGCTGAACGCACTCCGACGACTGAGAAAAAATCCTTACTTGATCGAGTTCAAGAAAAACATCCAGCGGCAGTGGTTGCCAGTCGATCAGGCAAGGCCGCTATCTGGGGTGAACAGATCGACGAGCAACTGGCCAACCTGATCGCTGAAGCGGTTGCTGTGGTAACGCTGGACGACAAGCGGCCAAACATTGCGATGTGGGCTAACGAAATTCGATTGATGCGCACTGCCGATGAACGCACTCCCGAGCAAATTGCCGCGCTATTCCGGTTTGCCAATTCTGATGATTTCTGGCGTTCGAATATTTTAAGCCCGCAAAAATTGCGGGCTAAGTGGGGTGTTCTTGCTGCGAAGTTTAACGAGCGCCGCCATACGACTAATAAACTCGATACGACGGCGGCGGGAACAGTTCAACGCCTCAACGACACGAGTTGGTAAACGATTTCAGGACAGGACGAGGACGAGACGACATGAGCACAGCAACGAATATACAAACCCAATCCGCCCGCCGCGGTGATCCAACAACCAGCCATTTGGCGGCTGCCGAGGTTACGGCCAGCGGCAAGCGCCAGTGCCATATTGAGCAACTGGAGTCGGTTTTGGTTACGTATCCCGACGGATTAACCAGCGCTGAGATTGCGCTGATGGTCGCGGATGCATACCCGCATTTAACCCGCCATGAAGTTGCCCGCCGCTTGCCCGATGGCATGGGTTCCAGTTTTCAGAACGTGCCCGCCGGTTCGCCGTTAACGGCTGCTGGCGAACCGATCCGCGATGCCCGCAAGTGTGCGGCATCTGGGCGTTTATGTTTGGTGTGGTATCCAACTCAGGCACTGATAAATAAATACGCGCAGCGTGAAGGCGGTGCAGCATGAACAGTATTAACAATGACTGGAATACGGTTGCATTAGTACAAAAAGGCCCATGCGAGGGCTGTATGTATAAATCTCATTGTGCTGGCCAGCGCGATCGAATTACGAGCGTTGTTGGGTATAAAGATACATGCGTAGTGGTTGATCGTTATGAACAGTTGCGCCCAATTCCTGCTGATGCTGAACGTGTACCTCATCGAGTGGCAGCTATGCATTCGCTGTGGAACACATCAAACACTAACGATTTAGAGATTCGCGCCCGTGCTTGATTTAATTATGGCCGACACGCCACCGGCGTTTGAATTCGATGCACCCAACGTGGTGGCGGTTGGGTCGCTAAAAATCGGGGAGCGTTTTAAAGCTGCCTTTACCGGCAATTATTCATTGGTTGAATTTCGCGATTATGTTGTGCATGCCGTGAGTGAAGCCACCGGCGAGACTGCTATTTTTGGCCCTAATGCACCGGTGATTAAGTTGTTGGATTTACATGCAGAGAAAACATTTGGAGCGGTTTAATGTCTGAAACTATCGAACAAACATTGCAAGAGCGCGGTAATCGTTATGGCGAATTTAAAGACCAAGCCCGCATCACTCAAAACATCAAACGCGCAATGGTGGACAGCCCCAACTGGGCTGGTTTAAGTGATGATAAAAAAGAAGCGTTAGAAATGGTCGCGCTCAAGATGGGCCGTATTCTAAATGGTGATCCTGAGTACGCGGATTCGTGGCATGACATTATTGGTTATAGCAAGCTGGTTGAGGATGAATTAGGGAAATAACCCTATTGCTTTGTGGCTTGGAAAAAGCGAGGAACGAGCGAATGGAAAGTCCAAAACAGCATGTTGTTATGCCGACACTGCACTTTGGTGATTGCTTGGATTTGATGCCGGAAATACCGGACGGAAGCATAGACATGGTGCTGGCCGACTTACCCTTCGGGACTACTCGCCAGAAGTGGGACACGGTGATTGATATGGACCGGCTATGGAAAGAGTACAAGCGCGTAGCTAAGCCAAACGCGGCGATAGTGCTCTTTGCAAAGCCACCGTTCGACAAGGTGCTGGCCTGCAGTAATTTACCCATGTATCGCTATGACTGGATCTGGGAAAAGACCCGTGCCACCGGACACCTTAATGCTAACCGGATGCCCCTGCAGGCCCATGAAAATATCTGCGTGTTCTACCGGAAGCTGCCGGAATACCACCCACAGAAAACCGAAGGGCACAAGCCTGTTAATGCGTATTACACCCGTCACAGTGGCGAATGCTACGGCGGTGCAGATCAGCAGAAGACGGGGGGTGGCAACACAGATAGGCACCCGCGCAGTGTTTTGAAGTATGCGCCGGTATCTAACCAAGACAGGCTGCACCCTAACCAGAAGCCGGTAGACCTGCTTCAGCACCTGATAAGAACGTACACCAGCGAGGGGCAGACAGTGCTTGATAACACAACAGGGGCAGCTTCAACGCTTGTAGCTGCCGCAGAGATCGGGCGTTACTGCATTGGTATGGAGAGCGACCCGGTGATTTATGAAACCGCCAAAGCGAGATTGACGGCATAACAGCGAGAACGTGGGCCGAAGGTCCCACGATTTGATGTGTTATTGCTAGCGATTTTAATTAAATAATAGATAGGTGATGCCATGGGGCGTAGCGTTAACAAGGTGACATTAATCGGAACGCTGGGAAGAGATCCTGAAGTGCGATATATGCCCAACGGAAATCCTGTTGCTAATGTGAATTTAGCAACAGACGAAAGCTATACGGATAAATCGACAGGCCAGAAAGTCGAGGCGACCGAATGGCATCGAATTACCGTTTACGGCAAGTTGGCTGAGATTTGTCAGCAGTATTTAAAAAAAGGCTCGAAGGTCTACTTCGAAGGTAAACTACGTACTCGTGAGTGGGAAAAAGACGGCGTAAAACGCTACACCACTGAAATCGTCGCCAGCGATATGACGATGTGCGGATCTCCTAATCCTAGTGGCCAACAACCAGCGCTGCAGAATCAGCAAGGCTATAAGTCACCGCAAGGAGCAACGCCCCCGCCTGGCTATCAGCCACCAGCAGCCCCGCAAAACCAAGCGTCAGCACCACAAAACAACTTCGACGATTATGACGACGATATCCCATTTTAAGTGCTAGGAGCGTTTATGAGTAACACACAAGAAATTGCGCAGTGGATTGTTGATAACTGCATTTGTATTGATACCGAAACCACGGGCCTTGGTGAGAACGATGTGGTTATTGAGTTGGCGGCCATTCGCATTAAAACCGGTGAAGTGTTGGTTGATGAACTCATTAAACCGGAGTGGCTTATTTCACCCGCCGCTGAAAAGGTGCATGGGATTAGTCACGATGAGGCTCAAAACCAAGGCGTCAATTTTGGCAAGGCATGGGATAATTTAGTTCTTAAGTCGTATGGGGGTGGTGAGTACATAACGGCGTTTAATTTAGTGTTTGATGAGCGGCTAATCCGACAAACAGGCTATCGTGTAGAGCTTCGAAAGTCATTACCACCATTCCCTAAACCTGATGGCATTATTTGCATCATGGAGTTGGCCAACCGTCACTTTGCTAAAGATCACGCGGAATGGGATGCAGAACAATCTCGCTTCCGGCGTTTATCGCTGGCTCGTTGTTGTGAGATCGCCGGTATTGAATTTAAGGGTCAGCCACATCGCGCATTGAGTGATGCAAAAGCGGCGGCTGATCTAGTTACTGCAATTGCTAATGGGGATGTGTGATGTCGAATATTCTGCGCGATAAGATATTGGCCGAACTGAAAACAGCCGGCCCGGCAAAAGCTGGTGAGTTAGCGAATATATTAGATGAGTCTTTAAATGCTATTTTAAAACAGCTGCGGGGCTTACGTGAGGATGGGTTGTTAATCGTTACAAACGGTGTTTACCGCCTACACGATGAAGATGTGAATAAGCGGGTGCCAGGCAGTGCAATTAAAGGCCGCAAGGTCTCAGAAGCCAAATCCGTTAATACGGAAGGTAAAAATAAGCTTTTAAGTGGGAATGGTGCGGAGGTAACTGCCTCTGGTGTCTGTTTGCCAGTTATCGGTGATGATAAACATGCAGAGCTGATAAAAATGAATATTGCAAAATCTATTGATAGTGAAATCGCAGTATTAAAAGCCAAGATCGAACAGAAGCCCATCGAGATTAAAAACCTAGAACTGAAGTTAGATGTGCTTAAAAAATTGGAGCCGTTGCTCTCGGGTGATATCGGCGCAGTGCTGCTAGATGTAGTTGATGATCTTCAAGCGATCCAAGGCGCGGCATGACTCGAGCTGTTATTCGCAATATCAGCACAGACAGTAAGGGGCGGGCTGTAGTGCTGATGGTCTTAGATACAACCCCTCAAGCGCTAACCGAAGCCATCAGCGTTAGCAATGTAACTATTGATATATTGGGCCGTAAGCCTGCCAGTGTTGGAGCTATAGCGCCTAGACCACCAATTGAGGGTAAGGGCGGGCAGTTATGCACTTGGTTATCTGCCCGCTGTAAAGAGCAACACTTCTGGCGATTTCTTAATTCGCGCTATGGTCGCAACGTAACAAATGCCGACACTGCGTTGATGGCTGTTAAACATATCGTGCAGTTTGCTAGTCGTCGCTCACTCGATAACGATCCTGACATTAACGTTCGGTTTCGCAATATGATCATGCTGGAGCTAAGCAGATGGACAAACAAACGATAAAACCGCGAGTGGTTCGTGATAGGCGGCTGGTGGTCGGCATCGATCCAGATTTAGTTAAAAGCGGGGTGGCGATAACCCGAGCTGGTGGATTGGTGCATTTAGATGCATTGAGATTCCCTGAGTTGCTGGAGTTTGTGCGCGAGCTACTGCCAGAACAGCCGCTTATTATCGTTGAAGAAGTCGAAGCCACCAGCACAACATTCCATCGCGGAAAAACAAATGAAAAACAGCACGCAAAGATTGCGCAGAACGTCGGTCAGGTTAAAGGCGTTAAGCGTGTACTGGTTGAGTGCCTTCGGTCCATGGGTGTGGATGTCGTGCTGGTTAAACCACTGAACGGGCCAGTAAAAAAGCGCGCCAAGGGTGATGCTGAGTATTTTAATAAAGTGACTGGCTGGACTGGCCGAACGAATGAAGACAAGCGCGATGCGGCTATGCTGGCGCTGTGGGGGTAATTGATTAGATGTAATTGCACGAGTAATTAAGAGAATTCTATTATTCAACTTTACCTGCGTTCGTGCGGGTTTCCGCACACTAAGTTTTTATAAAAAAGTATGCCAAAATGTTTATAGGATAAGGACAGGGCAGGCATATGATAAATACACACTCGGCGCGTACCGCAATACTCCAAGCGTACTCTGTAGATATGCAGGGTAATTCTGATTTCACCCCAGTTATTACCGGCGGTCGTGCATCGTCGGTGCATAAAATAGCAAATCGTTATGAGGCGGGGATCATTATTGCCGCTGTTGAAAAACAAGAGTTGTTGCGACATTGGCTGTTATGGGCTTATGGTCCGGCACACTTTGCGGCCTTGGGGTCAAATCAAACGGGATCTATTATTCTGGTTTCTCGTAATTGTGATATTGACTGGAAGTCTATGCGGGATGCTGTGCGTAAGCGAACTGAGGCGCTGATTTATTGTCATATGGATAACTATCGGGCGTTGGCGATTACAGGTGCTAGAAAGTATCGTAAACCGGCGCATTTTTGCGTTGCTGTTGCTCGATTAACTGGTGGACAGTTAACGCTCGATGCTAGCAACTACCGTCGAGATTATGGCTACTTAGAGAGTATTGTGCATGATGCGTGTGAGGGTTTGGACCGCAAAGGTCTAGGCCCTGTTGCTGCGACATTGCCGCGCATCGAGCAGCTGCAGGGCGTAGCGTGAGTGGCTGGCAAGTTTTCGCAACGCAGCCAGCGCGAGAACTTCAGCCGAAACACTTGGTTTAAGTGCGCAGAGTGTAATGGCGCTGGTTTAATCAAGCCAATGATTATTACCAACCCTAGTTACACCTGTGCGGCATGCACATCAATAGGCTGGATACCACCGGATGGCATACAGCTAACAGATCACGAAGCATTGCGCATGATGCGGTTTATGTTGAACGCTCAAACTAAGCGAATCCGATCTCTCCGTATTGCGCTTGATAACGCCAAGCGGCCAGATCGAAACGACAAGGCGGCAGAATTCTACGAAAAAGATGGAATCACGAAGCCAAACTGGCGGGGTGATTGAACTGTATTTAAAAACACCTGTAATTAAATACAGCTTTGGTATTGACCTTTGACGAGGAATAAGGCTAATATTCCCACACTAGCAAAATAGCGTATTAGCAAAACAGATCGAGAATCTACTTATGCAATCGCTGATAGAACAAGCTAACTCAGATTCAAAGCCCTAACGGTAATTCGTTGGGGCTTTTTTGTTTCTGGTCCTGTCCTGACCTGAAAAGAGGGGTTGTCCTGCCCCTCGACCTTATTCTATGTCTGAAAAAGATCTTAAAACAGAACCTCGCGGCATTCGATGGCTCGCCATTTTTGAGCAGTCGGCAAGTGTGGTGCTGGCGGCTTTGCTGCTTGGCATTTTTGCTATCTATAGCAATGTTGTTAAGTCGGGCGAAACACTCACGGCGTTAGTGGTTCGTATGGATCGATTCGAGCAAAAGACGGACCTTAGAATTCAGAACATCGAGCGCGATGTGAAACAGCTACAAATTGAAATGGCACGCGGTGGACGAGGTGATAAATGAGCACCAACGAAAACAACCCGTGGCCATGGAACAACTTTCCTCGCACTGAAATGCAGTGCAAAGAAACTGGCGAGTGCCGAATGATTCCATCATTTATGGATCGCTTGCAAGCATTGCGTGATGAGTTTGCGGCACCTATGAATATTTCATCCGGTTATCGGGCACGCAATCACTCTGCAGAAATCGGTAAAAAATCACCTGGCACACATGTTATTGGTTGTGCGGTAGACGTTCAGATACACGGCACCGCCGCATTACGTTTGCTAGAGCTTGCGCTAAAGCATGGCTTTACTGGTGTTGGTGTATCACAGAATAACCCCGATAAATCAAAGCGATTCGTGCATTTAGACGATGCGCCAAACGCACCACATCGACCACGCCCATGGTTATGGAGTTACTAATGAAAATTCTATTTGTATTGCTTGCCCTGATCGGTATCTCGATCATTGCTTGTCTCGACATTATCTGTAAATCAGTCATTGTATTTGCAAAGTTTGTTGGTCGTAAGCTGACTGGCAATTTTGTTTTGTTTGCGCTGCTGATTGGTGGTGCTGCCAGCGTTAGCGCCGGAGAGGTGCTTAGTCCTGCTGATGCATCGTTACTATTAAATATGATTTCAATGGCTATTTATCACGGCGGTCAATTGAGTTGGTATGAATGGCTCGGGCTGGCTCATTTAATTGCGCTACTGTACGTCAACCTAACGCCAACACCCGATGACAACACCGCTTATGGAAAGCTTTATTCTTGGTTGCTGGAGCCTCTCGGCATTGGTACGAGTAAGGCTAAAGAGTTGCCGCGCAATAAAGACAGTATTAAGTAATGCAAGGCTTTGGCGCGCTCATTCGACTCATTACAGTGTTGATTGATGTGCTGTTGTCTCGTAAAGATAAAGCGGATAAAGAGCAACAAGATGCTAAAACTGAAGATGTTAAAGCAGATCCTTCCAATGCTTGGGGTGATCGCTTTGGTCGGCTGCAGTCAGATGATGTCTCTGATGCCACCAGCTCAGACTCAGACCGCAAAGCAAGGTAACTGCCCGCCCATCGTGCCGGCACTACCGTCGCTTAATTCTGATGGTGTGACTGTTACGTTAATGCCAGAGCACCAACGCGATCTATTGCTGTACATCGAACAGGTTGACCGTTGTGGCCAGTAAGCCATGCGCTAAATCATTTTGCCCTCGGCTCGTACCGACCGGTCAAAGGTATTGCGAGCAGCACAGAAAGCATGTGCAGCAAACACAAGATAAGAAGCGCGGCACAGCGCACCAGCGTGGTTACGATGGGCGATGGCAGAAAGCCCGTATAGGCTTCTTAAACAAACATCCACTCTGTGTTCATTGCGCCGCGAACAATGTTATCGAGCCAGCCGTGGTAGTCGATCACATCGTACCGCACAAGGGTGATAAGGATGCGTTCTGGAACCGTGCGAACTGGCAACCCTTGTGCAAGCGTTGTCACGACATCAAGACCGCCACAGAAGATGGTGGCTTTGGTCGATAAGGGGGGGGGTGGGTCAAATCTCTACAGCCTTTCAGTCAAAGACCGTCGCCCTAATCGAATTTTTACGCCCGCGAAATTGAAAGTTTTTCGGAACCGCGCCGAAATCATGCAGGTATCCAGATATGGCAGTTGGAAAAGGCCGAAAACCAAAACCGACGGCACAGAAAAAACTTGCAGGAAATCCCGGCAAGCGCGCACTGAATAATGACGAACCCGAATTCGATGCTGTTACCGATGTTTCAGCGCCAGAGCACCTAACAGATTTTGAATACGCAGTTGAGCAGTGGGATACATTAGCACCACAACTTTGCAGTCGTGGTGTTATGACCGTCGCAGATCTTTGGAACCTTGAAGCATTTTGTTTGGCTTATTCGATGTATCGTGCATCGATGAATGAGGCCAACGGAGTTCCGACGATCTCGCAAGATAACGGCACGATCAAAAAGAACCCAGCGTTGTCGGCAGCGAATGAAGCGCTTCGGCAAATGCAATCTCTTGGCGCCGTACTTGGTTTAGACCCTGCAAATCGATCACGAATAATTGCCCCAGGAGGAAAGAAAGCTGCGGCCAATCCTTTTGCAGACTTGATGAAATTATTGGGCAATAAGTGACTATGAACGCATGGCAACATTTCACAACGTCAACGCCGCGAATAAATACGCGCGCGACATTGTTGCCGGTCGAATACCCGCTTGTAAATGGGTAAAGCTATCCTGCCAACGTCATCTTGATGACCTAAAAAAAGCCGAGAAGCGTAACTACAAATACTACTTTCACAAAGAAGCTGCCGAAGCGGTTTGCCTCTTTGTGCAACTACTGCCTCACACGAAAGGTAAGTGGGCGGCAGAGCGAAAGCTGATCGAATTAGAACCATGGCAGAAGTTTATCTTTGCTGTGACTTTTGGCTGGAAGCGCAAGAAAGATAAAACCCGCCGGTTTCGTGAAGTCTATGCCGAGATCCCGCGTAAAAATGGCAAGTCGGTAATCGCGGCCGGCACCGGCAATTACATGTTTACCATGGATGGTGAATTTGGCGCTGAAGTGTACTGCGGCGCGACAACAGAAAAGCAAGCGTGGGAAGTTTTCCGCCCCGCCAAGATCATGGTTAACCGCACCCCTGAATTGCTAGAAGCGTTCGGGATTGAAGTTAACGCATCGAATATGAACCGCCCTGATGACGGTTCAAAGTTCGAACCGGTGGTTGGTAACCCTGGTGATGGGTCCTCACCGTCGTGTGCTATTCAGGATGAATTTCACGAGCATAAAACGCCCGACTCATACGAGACAATGATCACGGGTATGGGCGCTCGTGAGCAGCCGCTCATGTTTATCATCACGACCGCCGGTACTAATTTAGCTGGCCCTTGTTATGACAAGCGGCTTGAAGTCCAGAAGGTACTCGAAGATACCATTCCGAACGATGAAGTCTTTGGAATCATCTACACAATCGATAATGAAGATGATTGGGATAAGCCCGAAAGCCTTTACATGGCAAACCCAAACATTGGGGTGTCAGTCAAAGAAGATTATTTATTAAGTCAGCTACAGAACGCAAAGAACAACCCATCACGCCAAGTTATTTATAAAACCAAGCACCTGAATATTTGGTGTGGTGCAAAGGCACAATGGCTAAACATGGTGAAGTGGCGCGAGTGCGGCGATCCAACGCTTGATGTAAACGACTTTAAAAACGATGACGGTTACTTAGTCATCGACTTAGCAGCTAAGATCGACATGTGCTGCACCATGCGAATGTTTCGCCGCGAGATTGACGGGAAGGTTCATTACTACGTTTTCCCTAAGTTCTACCTGCCAGAAGAAACAATAAAAAACACAAAAGAAAAAGCGAACCAAAACGCATATCAGCGATGGGTTGCTTCTGGCCACCTATTTGAAATGCCCGGCTCTGAAATTGACTTCACTCAGATTCACGAAGAAGGAAAAGAAGACTGTGAAGGGTTCGCAATAAACGAAGTTGTTTACGACCCGTGGCGCGCAGCGCAGATGGCTCACCTTTTCGAAGCCGACGGGGCGGTAACTGTTGAATCACCCAACACCGCAAAAGAATTCTCACCCGCGATGAAAGAAATGGAAGCCGCAATTGCAGCGGGTCGCTTCCATCATCCTGATGATCCGGTTTTGAATTGGATGGCATCGAACTGCACCAACAAAATCGGAAAAAACGAAACCTACTTTCCAGACAAAGAAAGTAGCGAAAACAAAATCGACGGCATTGTCTGCGCCATTATGGGCGTTGGTCGTGCCATGTACGAGCCGGAAGAAACCGGCATAAATACAGACTTTGTGAACTGGTAAATATGTGGCCATTTAAATCAAAAACGGCAGATCTCGCTGCGCAGCTTCAGCAGGCACAAGCGCAAATTAGTGAGATACAAAACGCCGTCACGGTGACCAGTGGTGACGTGGAAGGAATGATGGATTTATTCAATGTGAATATGTCCACACATGGCGAGTCAGTTACTCGCGAAAGTGCAATGAAAGTATCTGCTGTTTATGCTTGTATTCGTTTACTTTGCGGATCTATTGCTACATTGCCAGCACATATTTATGAGCGTGACGGAAAAAACAAAAGCGTAGCAAAATTACATCCATATTACGCAACACTTCATGACTCACCAAATCCGATGTTAACGTCAGTTATATTTTGGGAGTCAGTTGTTAATCACATACTTCTGGAAGGCAACCACTACAGCTTAATTGGCCGAAATCGCAACGGTGATATGATCAGTCTTACGCCGTTAAATCCGGCACGAGTAGAGCCGGACGAAGTAAATGGACGTTTACGCTATGCAGTAGTTTTCGATAACGGAACAAGCGCCGTTTATGACCAAGACGATATCTTGCACATCCCAAATATCGGCTGGAACGGTAAAAAAGGCCTAAGCACACTACGAACGGCAATGCTGAACAGTGTTGGTGGTGCACTCGCATCAGATAAATATAGTGCAACATTTTTTGCTAATGATGCCACCCCGCGCGGCTACATTAAATTCCCAGAATCTCTGAAAAAAGATCAAGCCGATATAATTCGTAACTACTGGTTCGAGCATCACGGCAACCCAGAAAAACGTCACTTGCCTGCATTTATTCCCCAGGGTGGTGAATTCAAAGAAATCACCATGTCAGCTGAAGACAGCCAATTATTAGAAACTCGATCATTCCAAGTAGCCGACATAGCTAGAATCTTTGGTGTACCTCCTCACATGATCGGGCACCTAGAAAAAAGCAGTTCGTGGGGCTCTGGTATTGAACAGCAAAACATGGCGTACACAATATTCACGCTCCGCCCATTACTTGCCCGAATAGAGCAAGAAGTTAATCGAAAAATTATTCGCAGCGAAAAGTTCTTCTTTCGCTTCAACATCGATGGCTTATTGCGTGGTGATATTGCAGCAAGATATGAAGCCTATAAATCCTCATTAGGTGGAAATCAAATGCCAGGTTTCAGGACTATTAATGAAGTCCGCGAACTTGAAGATCTGCCACCTATTGACGGCGGCGATGAACTATACAAACCCCTTACTAGCGCCAATACAGGTACAACCAATGAACAAACTACTAAACCTACTTCAGGCCAATAAAGACCGCGGCCAAAAGTTAGTGGTAAAAGCCGAAGCTGGCACCGCGCATGTATATTTATACGACGCGATTGGTGGTTGGTTTGGCGTAGAAGCAAAAGACTTTATTGCTGCGCTTAACGACATTAAAGAACCTGAAATTGTCCTTCATATTAATAGCCCGGGTGGTGACGTATTTGATGCCCGTGCAATCTCTACCGCAATTAAGCAGCATGCTTCAAAAATTACAGCACAAATCGACGGTTTATGCGCCAGCGCAGCGACATACATTAGCGCCGCCTGCAGTAACGTAACTATGGCTGACGGCGGTTTTTACATGATCCACGAAGGTTGGACCATGGCCATTGGTAATAAAGGCGACATGCGTAGCACTGCTGACCTGCTCGATAAAGTCGATGGCAGCATCCTGAACGACTATGAAAAGAAAACAGGACAATCTCGCGATCAGTTAACCCAATGGATGGAAGCTGAAACATGGTTTGATGCTGCAGAAGCCAAGCAGAATGGATTCATCGACGAAATTATCACTGCTGAAAATGGCACAAGTAACGCAAGCCGCTGGAATTTAAACGCCTACGCCAACGCGCCAAAGGCAGAACCGGAAAAAAATACAGAAGCGGAAGAAGAAGCCGCCCATAAAGAATTCATGGCTCGCCTACGTCGTCAGACCGAAGCGATAGCCATGGCTAACGGCTAGCGGCTTCCCGCGACCCGAATACAACCCGCTTCGGCGGGTTTTTTTATACCTAAAAATCCTCACGGAGAACAAAGCATGAAAAGCATCCAAGAACTGCGGGAAGAACGCAAAAACATTGCCGCACAAATGACCGCTCTGGTTCAAAAGCCAGAAACCGAAAAATGGACCAGCGACGATCAGACGAAGTACAACGACCTGAAAGCTGCCGTCGAAAATATTGATCGTCATATCAGCGCGTATCAAGAAACGATTAAGATGACCGAGTCTCAAGAAAATCACGTTGCTAACGTCGCCGTTGATATGAATATCAGTGTCGATGAAGCAACGGCCCGCGAGACAAAACTGAAAGCCTGCACTAACGCATGGTTACGTGGTGGTATGAGCAATCTCACTACTGACCAACAAAGCTTCATGCAAGCTGAAGTTCGCCGCGTAAATGCTGCGATGGGAACCGGCGAAGCGAACAGCGGCGCTGCTCTTGTCCATCGCGAATTTGTTGCTCGCCTACTAGAAGCGATGAAAGCCTTTGGTGGTATGCGTTCTGTTGCCACGATTATGCCAACGGCAAACGGCAACCCAATGGATATGCCAACGACCGATGCCACTTCAGAAGAAGGTGAAATCGTTGGTGAAAACGCACCGGCAAGCACTGGTGAAACCACGTTTGGCACCAAGTCGGTGGGTGCGTTTAAGTACAGCTCCAAGTCGATTGCGCTGCCATTCGAACTTATTCAAGACTCAGGTATTGATCTTGAAGCTTATATTCAGCGCCTAATGGCAATGCGTATTGCACGTATCCAGAACAAGCACTTCACTATCGGTACTGGCACTGGCCAGCCTGAAGGTGTTGTCACAGCGGCGACTGTAGGCAAAACAGCAACCGCCGCAGCGGATATCACCTTTGATGAACTCAATCACTTAGTGCACAGCGTTGATCCTATCTACCGTGAAAGCGGAAAGTGTAGCTTCATGTTTAACGACCTCACACTTCGTGGACTAAAAGACAAAAAAGACAACAACGATCGACCGCTTTGGCTTCCAAGTCTCGATTCAGGCGAGCCCGATCGCATAGGTGGTTATGGCTACACCATCAACCAGCAAATGGCAGATGTTGGCGCCAACAACAAGCCGGTTGCTTTTGGTGACTTCTCTCATTACACCATTCGCGACGTAATGCAGCTGATGTTGTTCCGTATGACTGACTCCAAGTACACCGAAAAAGGCCAAGTCGGCTTTATCGGCTTCCAGCGTGCTGACGGCAAGCTTATGGATGTGGGCGGCGCAGTTAAAACTCTGCAATGTGCAGCATCCTAAGCGCGGTTTAGTCGCGGCTTAACGCAGCCAAACCCACTAGAAAAAGGCGCTAAATTAGCGCCTTTTTTAATTCTATTTTTCGAAGGAAATCACCATGGCAAAGACAGCCGTAGTCCGAATTCTCAGCATTACACTGGTTGAATCCACCAAATATCAGCCTAATCAGCTTGTATCAGGTATTGACGAAAAAACCGCCGAAATGCTCGAAAAGCAGGGCATGGTATCGACCAAAGAAGCCGATATTAAATACTGCAAAGAAGTACTGAAGAGCGAAGTTATTGAACACGGAAAGGCGTCTGAAGCGAAACCGGCCGCAAATCCCGATTCAAAACCAGCGCCAGCCCCAAAGGCCAAATAAATGATCTCCGTCGCCGTCGCCAAAGCTCATTGCCGCGTCCTTCACGCCCGTGAAGACGATCTCATACAAGGTTACATCGATGCCGCCATTGCGCGCTTCGAAAACTACACCGAGCGCAAGCTGTATGAAGACCAAGCCGCACTAGAGCAAGACCTCGACGCGCCGGAGTTCACCGCCGTACTAAACGGCGCAATCACCGCTGGCATTTTACTGTTCGTGGGTTATCTGTACACAAATCGAGACATGAGCGCCGCCGAGCCGCCTGCGATTGAACGCCTCTGGCAACCCTACAAAGTTTACCGGATCGCATAACCATGGCTATTGGCACCTACGACACCTATGCCGAGCTCTACCGCGTTATTAGCAGCCGTAACGAGCTAAACGAACCAGAGCATTCGCTAGAACTTGTCGAGCCATTTTGGTGCTCAGTAAAACTAGGAACTGCCAGCGAATCCACTGCCGATAGCACAAAAACAGCGTCAGCAATGTACACGCTAAAAACGCATTATCTGCCCAGCGTGAATGATACCGACGTGATCGACATCGACGGCCAAAAATACAACGTAATAGGGCACGAAAGCCCATTTCGCAGCAGCACAATACTCACCGTAGAGCGAACAAGCTATGACCGACGAGTTTGAAGTTAAAGGTTTAGCTGAATTAGATGCAAAACTCGACGGATTAGCCGCCGAAATGCAGTGGAAAATACTAAAAAACGCAGGCATGAATGCCATGAAACCCGTGCTCGATGAAATGAAAAATCAAGCACCGCGAGCATCTAGCATCCCCGCCGTCGCTCGTCGCGAAAAACGCGGAATTAAACCACTGCACGAAGTAACAAAACGCTGGAGCGAAGCGGGTGATAAAGGCGAAAGCGACGGCATTGGTTACATCAATGTCGGCTATCGCAGCAAAAAACATTGGTGGGTGCGATTGCTAGAAGAAGGCACCGAAAAAATAGCGCCAATTGGCTGGATGCGCCGCGCCATGGACAACAACGTCAACACCGTTTTACAGCGCTTTACCAATCAACTGCAAAAGCGCATTGCAAAATTTGAGAAAACCGGCAAATGATCGAAGCAATTATCACAGATTTATTGCTTAACAGCATGCCGTCCAGCGTAGCCGATGCAATATCAGACCGTGTTCACCCTGGTATATTGCCGCAAAAGTGCAGCTATCCTGCAATTCGCCACCAAGTAATCAGCAATCCAGCAAGCGAGCGCACCAGCAAAGCCAAGCAACACAGCACCAAAAATAGCCGCTATCAGATCGACATATTTGCGCGAAGCTATCTTGAAGCCGCCACAATCGCAACCATCATTGCCGACCAGCTCGACGGCTACAGCGCAACGCACGACACCACCACTATTGATTTAATCGAAGTGGTTGATACACGCCCCGGCTACGCCGACAAAACCGAAACGCACCATCACATCATCGAACTAAATCTCATCTGGAGAAAACAGCCATGAGCGACAAAAAAATCGGCGCAGGTTTAGCCGCGCTATATCGCGAAACCGACACGCCAGACACCTACGGCGACGCAATGGAATTGTACGATCCACTCCCAGAGATCGACCTATCCAGCGCCGAGCACGACGACACCAATACCAACAGCACCATCACTGCATCCCGCGCCGGTATTACGTCCATTGCAGCGCTCGCGTTTCGCGTAAAAACCTCGGAAGCGGGCGCTGCGGATATCCTCGCCGACCGTCGCACCGGAACGCCCCGCAAGTGGAAGTTTACGATCCCGTCCGAAGGTGCTGATGCCGTTGCAGGTGTAGAAGATTTTATCTTCACTGCATGGGTTAAAAGCGTAAAGCTCAGCCCCGCTTTAACCGATGAAACCTTCATCACATTCACTTTAAATATTAATGGCCTAGAAGGTGAAGTTTAATGAGTTCTAAAGCCGTATCACTGCGCGAGAAAATTCTGAAACTTAATGACCTCAGCACTGACGTCATCAAAGTGAAAGAGTGGGGTTTAGATATTACCGTGCGTGAACTACCGCTCGGCACTCGTACAAGTGTTTTAGCTATGCACCAAACCCACGGCCCTTCCGAAGCCATCTGTGCGACCGTCGTTGCCGGTACTTTAGACGAAGAAGGTAATCAACTCTTTACTGAAGAAGACGCCGCCGCGCTTGCTGATAAAAGCGAAGCGGCAATGATCGAACTGTACAAAGCCATCCTGAAATTGTCCGGCGTTGATGTTGGTGATGGCGAAAAACAGGAAAGCGAAGCGGAAAAGCCTTCAGAGACTGCCCCCGTCTCTATGACGACTACCGACTAATGCACCAGCTCGGAATTCGCACAGAATCCGAGCTAAATGAACTACCAGCAACCGCAGTAGACCGCTGGCGTCACTACTTTAGCGTCGAGCCAGCAGGAACACTCGCCGACAACTGGCGAATGGGGGTAGCGGTCGCCAGTATCGTCAATATCGTTAAAAACATACCGGCTCATGCACAACTAAAACCATCGCACATCTTCCCTGATCACCGCGACTCAATCGTGCGCGGACCAGCAAACCCGAAAGCAGCACTGAATCTACTGCGCGCATTAAAAACCGCACTATAACGAGCAAACACCATGGCATTTAAAGCGAAAATTGCAGAATTGATGGTGTCACTCGGCATCGACTCTGCGAGCTATAAAACCGGATTAAATGCTGCCAAAAAAGACGCCAACAACTGGTCTGATAGTGTAAAACAATACTCAGCCAATGCCCGCACCGCGATTAACAATGCCGGAAAGGTCGCGAGCGCCGCCGCCGCCGCCGCCGTAGCCGCCACCGCCGTTATTGTTAAAGAGCAATTGCAGCAAATCGACCAAATGACCAAGTTTGCCGATAGCATTGGCATTGGCACCGTCGCTCTTGCCGGTTTATATCATCAAGCAGAACTCAATGGCGTTGCACAGGCCCAGCTCGACAAAGGCTTAAAAGACATGACGCGCCGAGTCGCCGAAGCCGCAGAAGGCACCGGCGAAGCAACCGGCGCACTCGATAAGCTTGGTCTTAGCGCCGAAAAACTCAAAAAACTAGCGCCAGATCAGCAGTTTTCACAAATTGCCGATGCCATGAAAGACGTAAAAAACCAGAACGACCGCGTTTTATTGGCTTACGATCTTTTCGGTAGTAAAGGCGTAGGCATTGCCAACATGATGCGCGACGGCGCCGCAGGCTTGGCCGCCGCACAAGATGAAGCGCTAGGCTTAGGCATCGCCATCAACCGCATTGACGCAGCCAAAATCGAAGCCGCCAACGACGCAACCTATCGCGCCAAAATGGTAATGGACGGCCTCGGCAAAAGCATCACCATTGCCGTCGCGCCTGTTATCACCGAAATAGCCAACGAATTTTTTAACGCCGGGAAAGCATCAGATGGATTTCGGGACCAAGTTGTCCAAGGGATGTCTATTGCTGTAGATGCTGTGGGCATTGTCGGCAATGCAATACGCAGCGTTCAAATCATATGGAAAGGTGCGCAGGTGCTTATAGCCGAGGGGTTGAATTTAACCGTTCAGCTTTTTAAAAAAGTTGCAGATATGCTGCCAGAAATCAGCAAATCAACACCAATTATTGGCAAATATGCAGATCAAGTAAATGGATTTAAAAACTCTATTAATTTGATGGCGGATGTATCTGTAGATCGAGTTGCTGAGCTTAAAAAAGAGCTAGATGCTTTACTATTGGAAGACCTTCCTCGTGATAAATTCAATGAATTGTTTCAAGGAGTTATTGATAAATCGCAAGAAATGGCTGAAAAGGTCGCAGAATCTCAAGCTAAAATAAACGAAAGCGTCAGCGGCTCAGGAAGTACAATCAATCCTGCCGACTACGACAGCATCAATGCCACGCAGGCCGCGCTCCGAACAAAAATGGAGGCCGAAAAAGAAGCTTACGACAAGCGCCAAGAAATCATCGAAAACGCTTACCGTGACAAGTTAATTACCGAAGAAAAATACAACCAACTATCTGCAAGAAATTCAAAGTTCTGGGCGGATTTTGAAAACAAAGAAAAAGAACAGATAATAAAAGATCAAATTGAAGGGCACGCCATGTTCTTTGCAAACATGGCAACACTTAGTGAGCACGGAAACAAAAACCTTGCCCGTATTGGTAAAGCAGCCGCCGCAGTAAATATAACAATAAGTACAATTCAAGCGGCGATGAGCGCCTATAAAGCGGGTGTAGAGATTCACCCAGCCATAGGTGTTGCATGGGCTGCATCCGCTGTCGTCGCCGGCATGATGCGCCTACGCCAACTGCAAAGCGTCGGTACAGGCTCAAGCGCTTCCCTGTCGGGTGGTGGTCTATCTGGGCAAACAACATTTGACCAAAACCTACCAAGCGCCAACAGCTCAATGCCCGACACCGCCGCCGGAATCACCAGCTTCAACCGCGACACTCAAGAAGGTCTACTCGCCAGTAGCAAAAGCGGCACAACGATTAACTTAATCGAAGACGCCAGCCGAGCAGGTCAGGTCGAAACGCTCACAGAAGAAGACGTTATCAACATCTACACAAGCAATATTCAGCGCCAAGGCGACATCGCGAAAACTCAAGAACAAACCTACGGCCTAACGCGCTACGGAACCTAACATGACCGACTACACACGGTATCCCACCGACATACTGCCGCTTCCGCAATTGTCTGGCTACAGCATTGACGAGCCAAGCGGCATTACGCGAGTAGCAATGGTTTCTGGCCGGACCCGTAACCGCAGAAAATGGTACGGACAACCAGCCAAGCTTCCGGGCATGACGTTTATTGTTAGCGGCGAACAGCTCGAAACCTTCCGAGGGTGGGTGAAAAACATACTCGACGGCGGTGCAGCGCAATTTGTATTTCCCGTAAAGCAGGGCACGGGTGTAGTTGATCATTTATGCAAATTTGTCAGCGATCCAAAAACCAAATGCCTAGCGCCAAATCTTTGGAGTATCACCGTTGATATCGAAATCGACGCACTCGCCACCCAAAACGAAAACCAAACAATCAGCGCCATCGAACAACTCGACGACGCCGCGGCAACATTAGAAACCGGCTTAGATACTGCCGTCACTGAATACGTCACTCCGTGAATACATAGGACACAAATATGGCAACGCTACTAGAACAAATCGCAACTATACAAACCCTGATTGAAAAACTCGAAGACCTCGCATTCGGTGACGACGCAACCAGCGTTACCTACAGCGGCCAAACCCGCGACAGTGTAGCCAAAGCCATTAAGAGCAAATTTGATGCACTGCAGGCGATGGTTCAGGGGCGATTGACCTACGAAACAAAGGCGCTTATGGATGCGGCGGGAGCGCCTCCGGCGGGAGAGCTGGCGGAAGTGTGGAATGATCCAACGCTTGAGAATAATGGGTTGTATGGTTGGGATGGGGTGGCTTGGCAACAGAGTAATTATGATCCAAAGAAACAGACAGAAAAATCCACTACTGATATACGAAAAACATTAAAATCTCAAATCACTAGCGATGAGGCGTTAGTGATTGATAAAGATGGAAAAATTCTTCTAGGTTTTGATGAATTTGGCAGATTAATTTCCGATCCATCAATTTTGGATATTAGCACGCCCATCAGTAAGTATATTGATTTTATATATATGCCTACCAATACAGATGAGGCATATCCGTTAGTTCTTGATCGTGACGGAAGGGCTGTTGTTGCCGTTGATAAATCGGGAAAATTATTAGCTGATTACGATATTCCGGAATCTAGTTTGATTATTGATACTGAAAAAAAACCTATTACTGAAAAATCAAACATTAATTACGATTTGCATGGAGTGTTAACGACGGGTCAGTCTCTGGGAGCTGGTTATCAGTGTATTCCAGTGTTAAGCAATACAGCAAAATACGATTGTCTTAGTTTCGCAAATGGGCCGCGATCAACAAAAGAGCCAATCGCTTCAAATTTTGGCATAGCAGGTGGTACAACCGCGCTAGTTCCTCATGTTGAAACAACAGTTTACGGAATGGCGGGTGGCGGCGATGTTACTCGATATGGAGATACCCCTTGCACGGGTACAGCACATGCAATTGTTCAATACTCAGCAAAGCAAAACGGATTTAATTGGCAGGATAATGACCATCAATTAGTCAGTTTTAATTCTGCCAGAGGCTCTACGCCTCTGGAGCAATTATTACCCGCAACAGATCCAGACTATGGCGGTGATATCACGGAAGGCGAGCTGTTTCAATTATTGCGAGATCAGATTTCAGAAGCGCATCGGTTGGCTGGTGTTGCCGGCAAAACATTTGCATTACACGCAGCGATTTTCATCCAAGGTGAGGGGAACGCATCATCTCAAGTTGCGGGTGTAAGCCAAGCCGAATACATAAACCGATTGCGGCGTTATCGTGATGCAATTAATGATTATGCGAAGTCAGTTACTGGACAAACTCACGATGTAAAGTTCTTTACATATCAAACATTCAGATCGAGCGGCGAGCAAACCGTAATACAAAAAGCACAGCTTGATATATGCAGCGATGAAAACACATATTTTATTACGCCTATTTATCATATTCCAATGTACAGTATTGACGATGGACATTTTAGCAACGTTGGCGCATATATATTTGGTCAATATGCGGGCCGTGCGTATGTTGATGCAGTAATCAATGGCGTAGAGCCAGCATATTTAAAACCGGTTTCAGCAGTTAGTGATGGCACTGTGGTAACTGTAAAATTTAATGTACCTAAGCGGCCCCTAGTGCTAGATCATAAAAATTTAGCATCAACAACAGACAGCGGTTTTGCGGTGTATGTCGACGGATTGAGGGTTGATTTAAATTCAGTTTTAATTGGTAGTGACGGTCAAACTGTAGATTTAACATTATCCACAACAACTTCATCAAATGACGTTGTTGTGCAGTACGCTCATGATTATTTAGCGGTAGGATTAACGCATTACGGTTCAGACGAATCGGATAGAGCTAACAATCCGGCATCATGTTCTGGAAATCTAAGAGACTCAACGCCTGATACATGTATTGCGCCTGATAATTCAGAGCATAACCTTTGGCATGTAGCGCCTCATTTCACGCTACATGCAATAACTATTTAAAGGATTTTGATTATGATTATTTCTCGTTTACCGATAAGCACTAACAACCAAAACCTACCACTAATTGATGAATCAAAAATAGGATTAACCTCACCGATAGAACCTTCGGCGCTTGCACACTGGATACTTGATGGTGGTGTCGATCAATATATCAGTCGTGTTAAAAGTGCAAGTTTATCAGTAGTTGGCGCTGTTTCATCAGCGATAACCGGCGTCACAACTGATGGCGCTAGTGGTTATCTATTGTCGGATGTTAAAGATCCGAATGATGAAATGAGTATCCTAATGGTAGTAAAGATACCACCCACTGTTACTAATAATACAATCCTGGCGAGCAATTTTAAAACAAGCCCAACGCGTGGTGCATTATTTACATTAGTTGGAAGTACAATGACACCAAAACTATTTATATCTGACGATGCTAGTCATGCAAACATAATAGCAACGAGCCAGCCCGTTGCTGTTGGTGAGTATGCTGTTATTGCTGCATCAAAATCATATATCGGTACTGATAAAATATTGAGTTTGTATTCGGCAGGTTTGTACAAAGAGTTGATATCTAGCGGAATTAACGATATTAATTCAGAGGCTGGGTTGTCGTTTGGATGGTTTAGTGGCGCATCTAATGTGACGTACTCAGATAATCCTCTGGAAATATCTGAAATAGTTATTTTTGATAGTTATCTAAACGAAAGTCAGCTTGCTGATGCAGCGTATCGCGCACGAATTAGATGCAATTCGCGCGGAATTTCGGTTGTTGCATAATGTCCCTCGTCCTTTCCCGCATCTACAACTCAGCACCCACGGACGACGCCCAACTCGTACTTATGCAGTTGTCGTGCTCGGCGTGGGCGGCTCCGATCCGGTTGGCGGTGTCTGGTCGTGATGAAGTCGTTACGTTACCGGGCGGCGAGATCGCGACGTTTCAGTGGTCTGGCCTGAGTGTGAATCTTCCAGATCAGCAAGCCTCTGGTTCGGGGGATTTATCGTTTTCAATTGGTGGTGTAACAGCCACTGCATTACAAGCGATTGATGATGCAATTGCTGCTGATGAGGCCGTTACCGCAACACTGTATATTTATACACAGCTATACCGCACCGCACCGCAGAAAACACCGCTCACTCTAGAGTTAACGAGCATTATTGCAGACGACACGAGCGTTCAGTGCGTTGCGCAAATGCGCGATGTTATCAACTCCCGTTATCCCAAGTTGCGCTACACACCCGACAATACCCCAGGCCTGAAGTATTACGGCTAATCGATTTACTCGAGTTAAATCATGATTGCTCAAAAATACAAAACCGTTCCGTATCTCGACGGCGGTAGAACCATGGCCGGTGCCGACTGCTGGGGATTAGTGCGCATGGTATTGATGGATGAATACGGTGTGCCATGGCTGCCAGAGTGGGGCCATATTAGCGAGGCATCTCACGCAGATATACACGCCGCTTTTTGCTCATCGCGGCCTGAGTTTTACCGTGTGCCTTACGCCTCGGCTGGTGATGTTGTTTGCGTATTTAGCCCTGCGGGTGAGTGCGCGCATGTGGGTATTGTTGTGCCTGGCGATACCGGCCCAACTGTTTTGCATACGCGCCCAGAGTCTGGCGTTTCAACCATGCCGCTTGCGCGGTTCGAGCATTTTTACGATCACAGAATAGAGTACTGGCGCTATGCCTTTAATACGAGTTTATAGCAATAAATTCAGCGACGAAGCAGAACATAATAGTGCCGCCATTGGCTCTAGCTTCCGCGATTATTTACGGCTAAATGTTAGCGGGTATAACCAAGATTTAGACGATTCTGGTCTTTTCTCTGTTTCGCTTAACGGCAGCATTTTACCGCCCTGCGATTGGGATATGCCGCTGGTGGCTGATGACGTTATTGACGTAGTAATAGAGCCGAAGGGCACGGTCGCTATTATTACTACTGTTATTGCGGTTGTCACCGCTGTTGCTAGTATGCGGATGATGAACAATCTGGATATTCCAGACACATACAACAGCACAACGCCCGACAGCAGCTCTATTTATTCCGTCAACGCGCAGGGCAACCAACCGAAATTAATGGCACCTGCGCCTGTTCTGTTTGGCACTCATAAAACCTACCCCGATTATATTTGCCCAAGTTGTCGCACGTATGTGGCACACGAAGAGTGGCGTTATTTTATGCTGTCGGTCTGCGCACATGCCGCAGAGATAAGCACGGCAGACATTCGCATTGGCGATACGTCGGTTGTTGATTTAGGCTCAGATGTTGATGTTAGTGTATTTCAGCCCAACACAAATGTGGCCGGCCATCCGGCGCATCGGCACATGTATAGTGTTGCCGAAGTTGATGGCGCAGGTGTGCAGATAAACGGAGTAATACCTAGCTTTGAATGGGCAACTCCCTACACTGTCGGCGAGTGGGCGTATTTGTGGGAGGTTCAAAGTGATACAACCAAACTCAACATGGATAAATACCAAGTAAATGAATTTGGGTTAAGCGCAGCCGGAACGGGCGACCTGCCTTGGCGGTACTGGTTTGACGATGCTGGTTATTCTGATGTTAGTTTAGTGGGTGTCGTGTTGCTGTTATGGACGGGTGTTGATTATCAATATTTTCGGTGTATTGATGATGCAGAAACTGCCACATTTGCTCGCGTCGATCCGGTGACATTTGAAATAGATAACGCATGGACAGGGTTCGGCACCGCGGGAGACTTAATTACTGGCTATTATCAAACCATTCCCGCTGCTGGCGACTGGGGCAATGTTGCTGGGTGGTTTAACTGCTGCCCGCCGGGCGAAACGACAACTAAGCTAGAATTTGATTTTCATTTTCCAGAAGGGTTGGCCGCGCTTGATAGTAAGGGCATCCCTCGCGAGCGTGAAGTCACTATCTTAATCGAGTACCGCAATGGATCCGGCGGCACAGTGATATCGCTCGAAGTCGTTAAGTCAGAATCTACAGTCAATGCCCGCGCATGGACGATCCCGATTACTGTTACTAATGGAGCATGGCAGGCCCGCGTCAGCATCACATCAACTACGCATAATAAAACACTCACGAAAGAGCGAATGATGTGGAATGGCTTACGCAGTGAGCTAACAACTCCATCCTCATACCCGTTCACCACGATTGCAGTTGCAATCAAAGGCACTCAGCGTCTCAGTAGTGCATCTAGCAATAAGATCAACTGTATTGCTACAGGTATGCACCCTGAGTTGCAATCTGATCTAACGTGGAGCGCCCCTGTAGCCACCCGGTCAGTCGCTGCAGCAGTGGGCGCAATTGCTCATGCCGCTGGCAATACTGACGAACAAATAAATCTAGGCGAGCTTTACCGCATTGGCCAGATACTCAATTCCCGCGGCGATTATTTTGATGGTTTGTTTGATAAAGAAACCACGTCGTGGGAGGCAATCAAGCGCGTATTGGCGATAGGGTGGGCTGAACCTGTTGTTGATTTCGGCCAGATATTACCCGTGCGCGACTCGTTAAAAACAGATCTAGGCTGGCAGTTTGGCGAACAAAATATTACCGGGAAGATTCGCGAAACCATCGCAATGCCTGGCGCAGTGAATGAAAAGCATGACGGTGTCGAAGTGGAATACACCGATAAAACAACATACAAAAGCACAACTGCACTCGTAACTATCGACGATCAAACAGGCTTAATGCCCGAGAAAGTGCGTATCTATGGGCTGGTATCAGATACAGCAACCCGCGCTATTCGGCACGGATTGCGTCATTTGCGTACTAAAAAGTACCGCAATCGCAGTTATCAATTCAGCACAGAGCAAGACGCGCTGGAGTGCAAACTTTATGATCCTGCACAACTCGGCTGGGCCATGCCTCATCGAAGCCAAACCGGTGAGGTTAAAGCTGTTAACGGTACACTGCTGCGATTGAGCGAGCCGGTAGAGTTCACCTCTGGCGAAGCGCACACAATTATCGTTAGCAATCCAGAAGGTTTTGCGACGGGTCCGTACACAGCAACAGAAACCGCCAATCCATACGAAGTGACAATAAGCCCCGCACTCACGTTTACGCCAGAGTTCAACGGGCG
>AZIK01007934.1_pt1 | contig 52585 bp, 48 predicted proteins | sample 359131 | NCBI WGS metagenome assembly AZIK01 (sample SAMN02429715, study PRJNA222663) | marine sediment metagenome | biome: Sediment sample; isolation source: enrichment culture of sample MGS-ANC(AMM) from oil contaminated site at the... | place: Italy: Ancona | collected 2012-02-14 | depth 6 m m | reverse complement strand
ATGCCAGTCACTCATGATCTGGCTCCTTGAACATCAGTCGCTGGCCCTGCTCGTAAAGCACCGGGTACGGCAGCGGTTCTCCATCCTGGACGACGGTGCCGGGAGGAAAATACATCACCATCCAGGATGGTAAGGCACCACTGACCGTGCGGTAGAACTCGTCCACAGGGAAGCTTTGTTGTTCACCTGACTGCCGGAAAATGAGGCGAGAGTAATTCTCTGGATGATTGACCGCGATGTTGTAGCTTTCAGGTCCAGTACCTTCCACGTAGGGCGGTGACTTCCAGCGATTCGGAGTTTTGATGTTGTAGGCAACCACACATTGACCCACACCACATCCATGCTCAGAGCTGTCAATCGACCAAAGCATAAGAGGATGGCCCTCAATCTCAGGCGTCTCCACGTTACTGAGTTTGGTGGCACTCAACGCCATATCATTGGCAGCTAGCCGGATGGCCTGGTCCACCAGATCCACATACTGCTCATATGCCTGAGCCTCCGAAGTGGCCATCGACGCAGGCATCCATCCCATCAGGCTTGGTCTCGCCGACGGATTATCCGGTGTCACCATGATGTCAGTAGCGTTGAACAGAAACGTTTGGCTACCCGAGAGATGTCGAAGCGGTGCATCGAATGAAGTCGCCAGGCTGGCGAGATCCAGTAATGGCACCAACATGCCTTTACTGTAGGAGCGAGAGCCATCCCCAGAATCACGCAAGTCCATATCGTAGATACCACCGGCTCTCGCCAGGTTTAAAGCCCGAGACTCTTCCGGATTGTAAGCTCGTGGGGTGGCCGCGCAGCCAACCAGGGCAGCGGCCAATATTGCTGTAGTTAAGGGTGCTAATCTTTTCATTATGTCCTCCTGCTTTTATTAAATATTCTCACGAGGTTGAGAATATGCAAGAGGAAAACCAAAAATAATCTTTATAAATCAATAAATTGTACTAACAGAACAAAGTTTAAATTCAGACGTAGCGAAAAATTGGCGGGGCAATCATATCTTTGGCTATATAAAGAAAATGGCACTTTTGATCAGCAGAGGTTACCTATGGAAAGCGTCGCCGCAATTACGCGAGAATCACTTTACAGCGAGGTATGGGCAGAGCCTGCCACCCGGACCGGAGCAAGGCTGCCACCCATCGGAGCGTAGCGACGCGGGGTTTCTCTTCTTACTCCGAAGTCTCGGTGGCCGTCAACTTTGCCTGTTGTTTTCGCATGGACTCGCCCCGCAGATTGATCTTGTAGGCGTTGTGAACGAGCCGGTCCAGAATGGCGTCTGCCAGAGTGGCGTCACCGATTACGCCATGCCATTCCTCGATGGGTAATTGGCTTGTGGCGATGGTGGAGCGCCGGCGATGTCGGTCTTCCAGCACCTCCAGCAAGTCCCTTCGGTTCTCTGCGCTCAGCTTCATCAGCCCCTAATCGTCCAGGATCAGCACGTCGACCTTGGCGAGGTTGGTTAGGAGGAGAGCCGATCCAGTCTGGCAACGGCTGGCTCCAAGTGGCTTCGGCGTAGGTGTAATTGGATGCGCCCATCACCGCCACAAAGACCTGCGCCTCGTGGATTTCTCCGGTGGTGCGGTCAATGACGGGCACTGTCTGGCCGGCGTAGTCCACGAACAGCTTCCCACCGGCCCGGTAGTGGTCGCAGAACCAACTATACTGATAGCCATCCGGATTGGATTCCCGGTACTCCTGCCAGAGCAGGAACAGGGTGACGTTCTTGCCCCGGAGTTCATCGTGGATTCGCTTCCAATCCGGAATGCCTCGGGCCTGTGCCGGTAGATCCGGTGGTGGCGGGAACAACCGCTGCTCCAACTTGGCTTCACTCAGAGCCTCTGGCAGTGGCCACGCAAGACCCGCTTCAGCAGCACGCCGCAGATACTCGCTCACGCTGGGGCGACTGATGCCGCAGGCTGTGGCAACCTGTCGGTTGCTCAGCCCCCGCTCCCTCTTGAGGCGAACAACTTCTTTGATCTTACGGATGGATAACTTCTTCGCTGGCATCTGGCCCATCTCCGGACGAAAAGGGTCAGAGTACCGTTAAGTTATCCCGCGCCGGACGATTTTGATGGCGGTTCAGGCAGCCTGCCAGGGTGGCAGCTTTCGCGTGGAATGGGTGGCAGGCTTCGCCTGGAATCAGTGGCAACCTTGGTCTGGAATACGCAGAGTCGGCGGTGGTTGAGAGCTTGCCGTAGATCTTCCCCAGCGCCAGTGCCGCGCCATATTGCCTCGGACTAGACGCCAATGATGTGCTTTCCAACGTGGCCTATGGGCTGGCGGAAGGATACTACCGGCAGGAAAATTACCCAAAGGCCCAGCGCTGGTTTCACTTCACCGGTCGTACCGCAAAGCATTGGAACCCTATTGCCCCGACTACCTTCGAGATCTCAAGCACCCAGTGCCTTGTGGGCGGGCTCATGAAGTGCCGCCTCACGACCGGGAATTCGTACTGGACCTCTAATGCGCTCAAGCCGGGCGGGAACACCGTCTGGTTAAAACCTTAGTTTCCACGTCGACGACGAACTCACAACTTCATCGCCTATGGCCGGCGCCGGATTCACTGGTAACTGATTAGGTTATATACCCGTCAATTTAATGTGTTCCAGCAGGCGTAAGTCATCTGGTGATGCCTGAATGTCTGCCAGGCGATCAAGGGGAACAGCGCCCGAACAATCCGAGCATCGGAATAGGTTTCCACGCCAATCAGGCACAGTGGCAGTTGTGCGAGGAACGCCGGGAATGTAGAGCGATTGAACTGTTCGTGAACCACAACCCTGCCGTGTTCATTTCCGCAATGAACACTGATTTGGTCAGATCGATGCCGATGGATCACGTTTGTTTAAAATCTGTATAGGTAGGACTCTAGCAAATAAATCAAAATCTGCTATATGTATTAATTTAAGGTGCCTGATGGAAGTATTTTAGATAGTCAACAAAAAGGAGGTTGAGATTCGACATGGAGAGCTTTAATTTTCTCGAAAACCTCAATGACAGCTTAAATGTCTACATTTTTGCGAAAGATCCGCAAGGCCGATATGTCTATGCTAATGATGCAATTGCATTAGCCGCGGGGTTAGATTCTAAAGAACAAATCGTGGGCAAAACGGACTACGACCTTATTTGGCGACAACAAGCCGATTTCTATAGGTATGGCGATGCACAGGCTTTATCAGGTAGACCACTGATCAATAGCCCAGAAGTTCAGATTCAGACGACTGGAATAAAGTCCATTACTACCTCAAAAAACAGACTGATTCAACCATCGACAAAGAAGGAGCTGTTAGTAGGCTCATACATCGAGCATACAGGTAGGGTTTTGGCGAGATCTGGGGGAACAGTTGATCCGGTAACAAAGCGTGTTTATCTTGGTGATCAGTTTGGGAATGAAATATTGAGCTTTAAAGAAGCCCGAGTTTACTTCTACGTGTTGCTTGGATTTTCAGCAACACAGATTTCTGAAGAGATTCTAATATCAAAACCAACGGTTCAATTTCATATCGGAAATTTAAAGAAAAAACTACAGTGCACTTCTAAAGGTGATCTGATCGCGATTGGCGTATTATCAGGCCTCACGCATACAATATTTGAAGAGTTCAACGCCTTGGCTGGTCATCCCAAGGCTCATAGCGTATCGCTACCTACTTGTAAACTATAACGCTGTCATAGTACTAAATAGATTTAATGTGCTGAATTGAATCTTTGATGTAGGTCAAATTCCTGAAGAAACTATTAGAATTTGATAGTTTCATAAACTGTGTAATCGAACTACAAAAACAATGGTCCATAATGAAAATCATGGGCTGAAAACAAACCTTGATATTGGAGATCAATCATGGATGTACGTATCCAAACCAAGCACGCGGACAAAAATGCCAACAAAAAATTGGCGATTGCCTTTCACAAGTCTACTGTGAAAACTGAGGAGCGTCCGCGTTCCCAGCAAATGTGGGGTGAATCTATCCAGTATTAAATGGGTAGTGGACAGCGGGCCTTGGCCCGCTGTCTCAATAACAAAATACATAAGGAGGTGAATTTTGGACGCAATCCCTTTTACCCAGGTTGATACAGGCTCAAGATACCTGTTCATCTCTCATCAACCGCGCGCTTGGTTCACTTGCGATGCTGACGATGTAGATTCTGTGCGCACCCAATTTAAGCAGGGGGATAAAGACCTACTTCAAGTACTAAGACAAAATTCAATCCCTGATCGTTCGCCGAATCCGTCGCATCTCGCCATGTATCCAGTCATAAAGCTGACGAATAGGTGCAACCTAAATTGCTCGCATTGCTACATTGAAGCTCACGATAGCATGAAGGCAGGGAAGTATAATCTTGAATTCAAAGACGTGGCAAATTTCGTTGAGTATATCATTGATTTGGGCGAAAAGCGGGGAGAGCCTACATTGACAATGCAACTGTTTGGCGGAGAGCCAACGTTGCACTCTCAATTCTCGGATATTCTGACGTATATCCGCGAGAAGGGAATCTATGTTCGAGTCTCAACGAATGCTGCAAATGTTAAGCTCTTCCAGTCAGGGCATTTTGATAAACATTTTCAGGATCCAGAAGTAGAATGGCGGGTATCTTTGGAATCGCATATTCCTGAGGCGCATAACCAGATTCGGCCAAATAGCTATCATAACGTGGTTGATAATTTGCGTTACATGGCTAGTCATGGGGCGCGCATTTCAATTAAAACGGTGGTTGGACAGCATAACTACGATCATTTTGAAGATATAATCTATTTTTCCCATGACATTGGGGCGACTGACTACCTGTACTCCCCTTTAAGTTTAACTGGTAACGCGCTGAAGAACAATATTATAAATCGTATCACAACCTTAATGATTAATAAGAAAGTAATTGGGCTAATTGAAAAAGATCATGCTATGGGTCCCTTTCTTAGATCATCACCGTTGGCCCGATATCTAAAACTAATTTACCTACGCCAATGTAGTGTTCTTCCGCGAGTTCAGTTTTTCGTAAATCATGATGGTAAGGTTTGCCCGCAAGACAATCTTTATGAAATGCCCGCGTATCACTTCGGTAATATTTTCGAAGGAGACTATGGGCTAGAGGAAGTTGAGCGGTATCAACGGCAGATTGAATCGGAGCTTGAAGCTTGTAAAAGTTGCGGAGCGAATGGTTTTTGCCCAAAAGGCGATTATGCTGATCTGGCGATGAAGGACAGCGAGTTCAATTCAGAATTTTCTGTCTGTGATGACATTCGTGAAGTTGTTTACTATTTAATGTCTCTCGAGGATCGGGGGACAAAGCTGCTGGATTTAATCTATGCTTAGATTTTGGAGGAGCACTAATTTTGGCGATTGAGATACGTGAGCCCACTGAAACTGAAGTTCCGTGCATTAACAAGCTGTATGGGGTGGTGACAAATGAGTTGAGGCAAGTTTATCGTCCGCGCAGTGGTACTCCGAACTCGATTACTACTAGCACTATTCAACTGGGTGCATTCGATGGGAAACTGTTGTTAGGGGCTGTTCAGTATCACGCTCTCTCAAACGCACTGCTTATCCAAGGTTTGGCCGTTGATCCTCAGCAACGCCGACAGGGCCTTGCTCGAACGCTCGTTAACTCCCTTGAACAGCAAGCGAAGACTCTGGGGAAAACATTTCTTGAACTAGAAACAGTTGAAGAGACGGGGAACATCCCAGTGTTTATGGCTCTGGGCTTTAGGAGATCGGAAAGATATCCAGCGACCAGAGTCGAGGGTGTAAACGGAGGGCTTGTACATATTGTGCGTATGCAGCGTCAGGTCAATGCTAAATGCTGCGGGTAAAGGAGCTACGATGTAGCTATCTCAGAGCTTCTGGCCTTTCTATTGCCGGAGGGCAAGCTGTGGCTGTGTGTGGCTCTTCGGGCGCGGGTAAGACCATTTTTTTGAAAGCTATTGCTGACCTTCTTTCCTGGTCAGGACGCATTAACCTTGATGGCGTTTGCTCTTCGGACCTGCCTGCTTTTCAGTGGCGCCGTAATGTTATGTATGTAAGCTCGAAAACCTCCTGGTGGGCCCCTAGCGTTGAAGCTCACATGGAAGAACATCCTGAACTCAACAATTGGCTACATAGATTGAACTTTGACAATGCCGTACTCGCGATGGCGCCTGACGAACTTTCAACCGGTCAACAGCAACGATTAGCACTCCTTCGAGCGATGAGTCGGGAGCCTAGAGTTCTTCTGTTAGATGAACCAACCGCAAATCTGGACACTGAGAACGTTCGAAGAGTCGAATTACTTATCTCACAATGGGTTGCTGATAACAGAATCGTGCTTTTCACATCACATGATACCGGTCAGGTCAGTCGATTGTCGGATGTACAGTGGCAAATTGAGAATGGCCGCGTTAGGGAGGTCGGATGAATCCTACTATCCCTAGCTATGGTGATTTGGCTTTTGTACTGCTAATACTACTTTCGCTGGGAGGCTACCTGTGCACTGTAAGCCTGAAAGATGGCCTGAGTGTATTAAAGGCAGCTTTTCGCATGATTGTGCAACTGGGGGCTGTAGGGTTTGTCTTGCGTTATGCAATGTCTGCCGACAATGCACTAATCGTTGGAATTATGGTGCTAATCATGCTTATTGCAGCTTCCTGGGAGGTGTTTGCCCGCCAACGCAAGGGGAAAGCAATCGATATTCTTATAAGTGGAATTTTGCCACTGATTGGTGTCAGCTGCCTCTTCACATTGTTTGCACTGTATGTATGTCTGAATGTGTCGCCTTGGTATGACGTTAAGGTTGTGGTTCCCCTATTGGGGATGATTCTAGGTAATACGCTGACCTGTATTGCGGTAACAATAAGTCTTGTTCATCAAGGTATCGAAGATAATGCTGAAAAGATAGAATCACGGCTGGCTTTGGGGGAGACCTCGCAGCAAGCTGTGTTCGATATCAAAAAGCAGGCCTTGATAGTTGGTCTGATGATACCGTTAACGAACATGCTAGCTTCATCAGGAATCATTATTCTTCCAGGAGTAATGACCGGGCAGATATTGGGAGGACTTAGCCCTATTGTAGCTGCCAAGTATCAAGTGTTTATCACATTGTTAATTGGATGCTCTTCGGCCGCAGGGGCCTCCCTCGCAGCGCGCATTGCCACTCAAAGAGTGTTCGATGACCGCCACCGCTTAATGGTACGCGATTTACCAAAGTCTAAGCTGTACAACTTTGTCGACCAAGGTTGACTCAAAACTCGTGCCTCTACAGTGTGGTGGCATTTGCCTCTCAAACCCTGGCTGCTCACACTCTGCAACCATGAATGCTTTCTCCTGCGCAGAATACCGGCGACGGCGCTGCACTCCGGTTATGACTTCGATTCTCTCCACCTTGGACACTCCTTTACACTAGGTCTATGCCTAGGCCTTTGCTTCTACCAGGTTGTCCAGTTTAAATGGGGGCTACTACATGAAGATCTAGCATCCGCTTTCGTCTATTAACAAAACTAGGTGCAACGATATTCTGGATGGCCCGGAACCAACGTCACCGGGCTATCATTACTGAAACTGGTAATACTGCTGATACGAAATAGGTGATTTTTGCATTTATAATCCGATCCAGCGCTTGATCGTGGTCCAGATGTGGGAAATGATACTCTCGCCACTTGGGGTATTTCTCTTCGGCGTATGCTGTTTAGAGTTCGTTTCTTCGAAATAGGCGGCTTTTCGTCTCAGATTAGCAGCCCGTCCTCTTTCAATCTTGGCTTGGGACATATCTTCCGCCCAAACAACCCTGTTATTCCGAATCCAGTAATGAGATCGACATTCAAAACTCCAATTTCCAATTGATGGATGCAGCGTAACGTCATTTCCCGTTACTTTAAGGGACCAGTCAGTTGCGCCCAAGGGAGTTACAACCTCTTTACCACAGCCGCAACAGCATAAGTGGATAGCTGTTTTATATTTTGGAGAAACGTAGAGGATCCCCTGCTCAAGACGTTCAGGAATAAACTCTACCTTTTGAGGAATGATACTTGTTACTTTCCTCACGAGACCTCCTTAAATAGTTCATCTCTCGTGAGCTGGTGGGTGTTCAAAGAGTAGCATGATTGGTGTTCACGATAACAATCCTGATAAAAACCACAGTGTTTCATCCATTTAATTACTGCCAGTGTAGCGTTTAGAGCATTTAAATCAGCTACTTGTATATTGCTGCGATACAGATCATCCGCTCCAGTTCCCGCGAGGGATGCATATTTGCTGATATGGTCACTTTTCGACGCAGTACCGAGAGTTGTTCTACAAGTACCAACGAGAGTTGATGATTCATCAACCAGGGTGACTTCCATTCCCACATCAATATAAGGGATCTCCTTATCTACAAGGAAGTCAACAACAACCTTTCTCACAGAAGGTTTATCAACACATATAAAAACGAAGTTAAATTCAGATAGCTCAGTAACGGTTCTTTCATCAATAAATTGATGGTGGGGTACCAAGCCGCTTCGCATGTGACTGTACATTTCCGAAAAATAGCTCACTTTTGAGGGCTGTGACTGAAGCTTCTCAATTGATGCAGCCCCTGGCGCTCTAAATGCATTGTGCTGCTGAAAGTCATCGCCATCGAAAAGATGTATTTCTCTAACAGGGGTCTTAGCCAACAGGTCCAGAATGTATGAGCCAGTTCCGCCCAAACCTATGATCGCAACTTTATCCATGGCAAGTTTCTGGGAGACCGCGGTGATACCAGCCCTACTGGAGGCTGAATCAATATACCGAAACGGAGATAACTCTTCGGTTTCCGGAATAGGCTTAAAAGTCTTTGCTGTAATACCCGGATCGATAGCCATTGCGTACCGAGAGAGAAGCAATACGTATCGAGACATTTTTTGGAAAAAATCTTGATATCCGCTGGCAGGTTTATTCGAAAACCTGTAGCGAGCTTCGACCCCTTCAGTAAGGGTTTGGCGTATTTCCCCCTGACCGCCGAGTCCACTCACAGGTTGCCCCTGATTTGTGTATGGCAAAGAACCAGTAAACCAAACTTGATGGTCTCTTACTGGAGAGCACGTTTGTTCGCCTCTGAGCTCAAGAGCGCTAACCAAGTCGGCCCGATCGATAACACCTGAAGAATTGACGTAGGGTACCGAATGAACAATTAGGTAACCGTCCCTGCACTCTACTTCGTACCCGTCATTCTGAAGTTTGCTGAGATCGGGATTACGACTGATCAGTTTTTGTGACATTGAAGATGATGCCATCTTTAATTACCTCTTCTTGGCCTTCCACCATAGTTCCGTCTTTGCCATGGGGATTGGAAAACGTGACGGTATAAACACGTTGTGGTGTGGGTTGCTCACCAGGAAATGCAATTTGCACCACCTCCAAGTAACTCAGTTTTTTCTGGGTAACCTCCTTGGGCCGCCCATTTACGATGATCGAGTAACTTTTGTTCTGACCTGGTGCTTGCTCTGACTTGCCGTTGCTCATGATTTTCCTCCAATCGGCGGTACGAATAGAAATTATGCTGATGTTACTCTAAGAGTGATGCTACAATAAAAACAAAAAGTATGTCAACATAAAAATTATTCGTACCCCGGTTGGAGCAAAAATGACTCAAAAAGTTGGAAACTGGAGCGCCGACACACGGCTGCAATTCATTGAATTTAGGCTATATTGGGAAGGCAAGATCAACAGGCAGGATCTCATCGAACAGTTCCGGATTTCTGTACCGCAGTGCACGCTTGACTTGAAGCGGTATCTCGAACTAGCTCCTGATAACGCCTTTTACGATCGCAAGCGAAAAGCCTATCTCGCGACAGAAGAGTTCTCTCCAAAGCTGATAACCCCCAGCTCTGGGGACTACATGGCTCAGCTTGAGGTTCGTCAAGCTGAGCATTCGAGTAGCCTTTCACATGAGTCCTTTATCAGCTCACCTCCTGATTTTGATGTCGTGCCAGTGCCAGAACGAACGATTGATCCTTCATTTCTGAGAAGATTGCTGAGAGCTATTGAAGAGGGAATGGCAGTAAATATTCTTTATCAGTCACTTTCTCGTGATGAGCCTAGCTACCGTTGGATAACGCCGCATGCTATGGCGTCAGACGGGTACAGATGGCATTTACGAAGCTACTGCCATGACCGTCAGAAGTTCATAGATTTTGTGTTTGGCCGAATTTTGGAGATTGGAGAAACCCGCAAAAGTGACATCGATATCTCGCTTGATGCTGATTGGCGTACCTACTTGGAATTAACGATTGCTCCAAACCCTAGCCTGCCTCCAGCCCATAAACGCGTCATTGAGCTAGATTATGGAATGAGTGGAGGCATGGCCAAAATTCAGGTCAGAAAGGCCCTGTCCGCATACTTGAAAAAGCGTCTTGGTTTTATTTCTGATATTTCGCGACCAGGAGAATCTACGGAAGAGGCGCCCCATGTGCAACAAGTTATATTGCTTGAAGAGAGGGAAATCGCTTCGAGACCGTAAGCAAGTCGGGTTAGGAATAATAATTTAGCATGTTCCCAGTTTCCCACTTTTCCCAGTTCATTGATGGGGCACCGGCATTCGGATCGACGGAAACTTGCAAATATTTACACTTTTTTTTGCAAATTTCCGCACTCCGAAGGTGCTCCGAAAAATTTACAAGTTATTGTTTTTAAATAATAATAAAGATTCTGTATCGGTAAATAATCAAGCAACGTTACCCGCTAACCATAGCGACGCTTTTTCTTGGGAGTAACTATGGGCTTGTTAGGCTTATTGCCATGAGAGGGACGCGAGTAGCGAGGGGAAATCTTTACCTGCCCCACGGTCAAGGGTGAAGCAGGTAAAGGCGTTGCATTAAGATGATGGCGTACTATCGGCATGCCATTCAAATTTTTTGAACGGCTTATCAACTGGAGTGTTGGCCAGGTGGTTAGTGTAATTGCTCATCACCTTCTGAGACACGCCGAGAATGATTTCCAGGATATGCCGTTTTTCATAGCCTGCGTCCAAGAAAGCCTGCACCGTTTTTTCATCCACCTCACCGCGATCACGGACCACCGATAAAGTGAAATCGCGCAAGGCTTCGAGTTTGTCGGTGGGCAACGGTGTTTTGTCGCGCAATGCATTGGTAATGCTATCGTCAACGTCCATGGATTTGGCAATGCCGGTATGGGCTGGGACGCAGTAATGGCAGGCGTGTTCTACATTGATAGTTTGCCATACCACCGTCACTTCTTCGTCAGTAAAGCTCGTTTCTAGAAAAAGAGCGTGCAGTTTCTGATACCCCTCTAACAATCCTGGCGCTTCCGCCATTACCGCATGCAGATTGGGAATCATACCAAAGCTTTTTTGCGATTCTTTCAGTAAGGTCAAGCTAGCTTCGGGGGCTGTTTCATCGGTGTGAAGAGTGAAATCGGTCATAATTGCTCCTTTGTATCGGTTAATTGAGCGGTTTTATATTTGAGCAACCACTCAACAACGGTGCCACCCTAACATAGTGATCATGACCTGCAATAGTATTTTGAGTGATCACTCAGCTATTGTTAGACTCTTTTATTATCTGTGTGAAGGGGGAGCATCTATGCCCAGAGTAGTGGCGTATGATCGACAAGATTGCCTGGAAAAGGCCATGACTCTGTTCTGGCAGAAAGGGTTTCATGGCACCACGCTCAAAGATATTGAGCACACGCTGAATATGCGCCCGGGTAGTATTTATGCCGCTTTTGGCAATAAAGAGTCGCTCTACAGCCAGGCGTTGGATCTGTATGCCGGAACTATAGGCAGAGGTTTTCTCGAAAAATTGAAAGAAAAGGGCACTCCTCTTGAGGGCTTGGCAGATTATGTACATGAACTAGGTAATCTGCGCGACATAAACCCGCCTTCTCGGGCATGTATGCTAGTAAAAGGTTTATTGGAAACCGGAGATGAAACGCCTGCACTGCAGAGAAAAATTGAAACGCGGTTGGCCGATATGGAACGTATTTTTCGGCAAGCTTTTACTGAGGCACATGAAGCAGGGCAAATTCGAGATCCGGATCTTTCTGCTCATCAGCCGGATCGTTTAGCACGAAGACTGCAGTGTGAAGTGATGGGGTTACGTGCATTTGCCCAACGATCCGGTGATCAGGAAGAGTTGAAGTTGTTAGCCGAGGATATTGCGCAGAGCCTGCTTTCCATGCAGGCGGAATAAGCTTTCAGCGGGTTGCCGAAACGGTATATGTGTTGATTGCACTTCTAATGAATCTGGCTTGTTGCCGTGCCATCATAAGACCGAACGAGTTTTTAATGTTGGCAGGAGGCAGACCATGTCCACGGATCACTCTGATACTCGCATCGAAACGGACTCCTTGGGAGAGATAGCGGTTCCAAGTAGAGCTCGCTGGGGGGCACAGACACAGCGGGCGGTGGATAACTTTCCTATTAGCGGCCGCACGCTTCCGCCACGGTTTATTCAGGCGGTGGTGCACATTAAGCGTTGTGCGGCTGAAGCAAACCGGGAGCTGGGAGAATTGCCTTCCAATAAAGCAGTGGCCATTGTTGGGGCCTGTAATGACTTGTTGGCGGGTCACCATGGCGATCAGTTTCCTGTTGATATCTTTCAAACGGGTTCCGGCACTAGCACCAATATGAACGTTAATGAGGTGATTGCTCATCTGTGCGAAGAAGCGGGGGCTTCGATTCATCCCAATGATGATGTGAATTTGGGACAGAGCAGTAACGACACTATTCCCACCGCCATCCATGTGTCTGCGGCGTTAGCCGTGACCGAACACCTGATTCCTGCGCTGGAGCAGCTGATCGTCGAGCTGGGACTGCGCGCTCGGGAGCATCGGGAGACGGTGAAAACCGGGCGCACCCACCTTATGGATGCTATGCCAGTGACGGTCGAGCAGGAACTGCAAACCTGGGCGATGCAGTTGCAGGATGCTTGCGGGCGTGTGGCCGGTGCGCGCGACGCCTTGTTGGCCGTACCCCAAGGGGGGACGGCCGTGGGGAGTGGCATCAACGCGCATCCAGCGTTCGGTGAGACCTTTGCCAGCAAGCTAGCAGATGAAACTGGCCTGGCATTTCGGGCCTTACCGCACCCCTTTGTAGCGCAGAGCGCGCTGGATGGTCCGTTGGCATTATCGGCAGCGCTGCGTGGTATTGCTGTGGTGTTGATGAAGATCAGTAACGATTTGCGCTGGATGAATTCCGGGCCTACTCATGGGCTTGGTGAGATTCAATTACCGGCTACTCAGCCGGGTTCGTCGATTATGCCTGGCAAAGTGAACCCGGTTATTTGTGAGTCTGCCACTATGGTGGCAACTCAGGTTATGGGTTTGGATCAGGCCAATGCTATTGCCGCCCAGAGCGGCAATTTCCAGCTCAATGTGATGTTACCGCTGGTGGCCAGTAACTTGTTGGATATGACAGAGTGGTTAGGCAATAGCTGCACTAATCTGGCTGAGCGAGCGATTAAAGGGATGACTTTCAATGAAGCTCGATTGGCTGAAGGGGTGGGTAAGAACCCTATTTTAGTCACGGCCCTGAACCCTGTGATTGGTTATGAAAAAGCAGCGAAAATTGCTAAAGAAGCGTTTGCTAGCGGCAGGCCGGTACTGGAGGTAGCCGAAGAACAGTCTGGTCTATCTAGGCAGAAATTAGAGCAGCTGCTGGATCCAAAGGACCTGACGCATCCTTTAAAAGGATGATTGCGTTTATCCCTGGGTACATTACTACTTGCAGAACATAATCATTGGAAGTGATTCCTTGAAGTGAGCGTTCGGCGGGGTGTCTACCTGGGTGGGATTTGGTAACCTAGCGGCCTGGCGGCGGATGGCCCAAGTTCGGATTTATGGCAGTACTGAGCGTCAGTCATACTAACGGGTAGGGGGGTCCTTCCCGTGAACGGCAGAATAACAAGGGAACGGAGCAAGTTATGAGTAGTCAAGTGAACATCACTCGCAGCGACTCTGCGGTGGAGTCATCCTTAGTCATCAACCATATTCTCGCAGCCGGAGTACTCAAGTCCCCGGATCAGACTATTACTTATGGTGATCGCACTTTAACCTATCGTGAATTAAATGAGCGAATACACCGTTTGGCGGGTGTGTTGGCAGCCCAAGGCGTCAAGCCCGGCGATACGGTGGCGGTGATGGAGTGGGATACTAACCGTTATCTAGAAGCATTTTTTGCCATCCCGATGATGGGTGCCGTGCTGCATACAGTGAATGTACGCCTAAGCCCGGAGCAGATTCTTTACACCATCAACCACGCCGAAGATGATGCGATCCTGGTTAACAGTGAATTTCTGTCGACCCTGGAAGAGATTAAAGACCGTATCGAAACGGTGAAAACCTACATCCTACTCGACGACAGTGGGGTGAAAGGGAGTGACAGCCTGCCGTTAGCGGGTGAATACGAAGAGCTGCTGGCCAAGGCGCCGGCTCAGTACGATTTCCCTGAGCTGGACGAAAACACCCGCGCCACCACTTTTTACACTACCGGCACCACGGGTCTGCCCAAGGGAGTGTATTTCTCCCACCGTCAGCTGGTGCTGCATACTTTTGCTGCTCGCAATACTATTGCCGGTGTCGGGCAAGGGCGCTTCAATGAAAATGACGTCTATATGCCGATCACGCCCATGTTCCATGTGCATGCATGGGGCATTCCGTACATGGCGACCTTGATGGGTGTAAAGCAGGTCTATCCGGGTCGCTATGAGCCGGCCACTTTGCTCCGGCTGCTGGCTACACACAAAGTCACTTTTTCACACTGTGTGCCCACGATCATCCAAATGTTATTGCAGTCGGAAGCGGCCGAGAGCGTCGATCTGAGCGGCTGGAAAGTCATTATTGGTGGTTCCGCCTTGCCCAAGGCGATGGCCACGAAAGCGCTTAAACGCGGCATCGATATCTACACCGGTTACGGTATGAGCGAAACTTGCCCGCTGTTGACCCTGGCTCTGTTGACCCCGGAACTGGAAAAGGCGGACCTGGAGACCCAGGTGGATTACCGCACCCGCACAGGCCGCCCGGTAGCCATGGTGCAGTTGCGTATTGTCGATGGAGAAATGAATGACGTGCCCCACGATGGTGAGAGCCAGGGTGAAGTGGTCGTGCGCGCCCCGTGGCTGACTCAGGGTTACCTGAAAGATCCGGCAAAATCTGAAGAGTTGTGGCACGGTGGTTGGTTGCATACCGGTGACGTAGCGGTGATGTCCGATGACGGTTGGTTGAAAATCGTCGACCGTATCAAGGATGTGATCAAGACGGGCGGTGAATGGGTGTCTTCCATCGACCTAGAAAGCCTAGTACTACAGCATCCCGGCGCAGGCGAGTGCGCGGTGGTTGGCGTGCCCGATGAAAAATGGGGCGAGCGCCCGGTGGCGCTGGTGGTAAAAAATGGTGAAGTCGATGAAGACAGCATCAAGGCACTGGTTGCTGATTATGCCGAGAAGGGTGTGATCAGCCGTTACGGGATTCCCGATCGAGTGATCTTCGTTGATGAGTTACCAAGAACATCCGTAGGTAAACTCGACAAGAAAAAGATGCGTGCCGAAATGGTTTAGCTAGACGCAATAGGCCAAGCGCTAAGATACAAAGCCCGCCATTTTGGTGGGCTTTTCTTTTTTATCGTAAAGCGTCGTTTTCTATGGATGGATGCATGGTCGTATTTAGCTCCTTCGTAGGGAACATCTTGAAAATCGTGCTTTCTTTGCCTCGTGTGGGTGCAGATTGTCCCCCAGCCTGAAAGACGCAGCATGCAAGGGGTTTTCAGCGGTCCTTTAAGGCGTGCTACACATTGCTTGCATAATTTAACGTTACACTGATGTGCTTCAATCAGTCTCGGTTTGAATCAAAATAATGGAGAGTGGCATGGCGCGGATTATCGCGGGGCTGGTGCTGTTAGTACTGGTGGGGGTTGCTGTGTGGTGGTTTTGGCCCACGGAACAGGCGCCCATGGGCTCGCGCCCGCCGACGGCGGTGAACTTAGCGCCGAGTATCGAGCGTCCTCTCTATGACCGGGTAGAAGCTGTGGGCACCGCTCGTGCTGCTCAGGCCGTTGTGCTGTTGGCAGAAGTACCAGGGCGGGTAGCGGAAATCCACTTCCAGCAGGGTCAGCAAGTCACGCGTGGGCAATTGCTGGTGACCTTGGATGACCGCAACGCCCGCGCTGAACTCGCTCGCGCTGAAGCGGAGTACCAGCGTGCCAAGGACGACTATCGTCGTGGCCAGCAATTGGTGGATCGGCGCGCCATTTCCCAGTCCGAGGTAGATACGTTCCGCACTACTTTGGAAGCCGCTGAAGCCAGCCGGGATGTCGCCCGCGCCAATTTCAGTGACCATACCATCCGCGCCCCATTTGCCGGCGTGTTGGGTCTTCGACAGGTGGACCCTGGCGCTTATCTGCAGACCGGTGATCCGATCACGACGCTGGATAATGTGGGGCATTTGGAAGTGGATTTCCAGATACCAGAACGCTACTTGGCTAAGTTGGCTGTTGGTTTGCCGGTGCAGATCCGCAATTCAGCGTTTGAAAATCAGGCCTTTGAAGGGAGCATTACCCATCTGGATTCGCGAGTGAACAGTAGCAGCCGTAGCCTCACTGTGCGTGCGCGATTGAATAATCCTCAGGGCCAGTTATTGCCTGGGCAGTTTTTGCGAGTGTCTGTGCAATTAGCGCAACGCGATGCCTTGCTGGTGCCGGAGCAGGCAGTTATCACCCAGGGCGCGCAGAGCTATGTGTTCACCGTGAGCAAGGATAACCGGGCGCGGCGTCATCCGGTTACCTTGGGCGGGCGCCGTGATGGCTGGGTGGAAGTCACCAGTGGCCTAACGGATAAACCGGACGTAGTCGTCAATGGCCACTCCCGGCTCGGCAGCGGTCAGCCGGTAAAGGTGATTGATGATCCGGAGGCATTGCTGCCCGGCCAGCGGGTGTTGCTGAACTCGGAGCCAGCAGACGATGCTCCCTTTGGGGAGCCGCAACCGAATGATTCGGCTGTTAATGAGGCGGCGGCATGATCCTGTCGGATGTTTCTATTAAACGACCGGTCTTTGCCACCGTTATCAGCCTGCTGATCGTGGTGTTTGGCGTTAGCGCCTTGCTAAAATTGCCAATCCGGGAATATCCGGATATCGACCCGCCGGAAGTGTCGGTCAGTGTGGATTACGCTGGTGCCGCGCCGGAAGTCATCGATACCCAGATTATTCAGGTTATTGAAGGCGCGATTTCCGGAGTGGAAGGGGTGCGTAAGATTGAGTCGCGTAGTCGGCTGGGTTCCGCCCGCACAACGGTAGAATTTACCCTTGAGCGGGATGTGGATATCGCCGCCAATGACGTGCGTGATGCGGTGTCTCGGGTGCTAAACCGTTTACCTGAAGAAGCTGAATCCCCGGTTATCGCCAAGGCCGATGCAGATGCTCGGCCCATTATCTGGGTTACGTTGACCAGCAGTAGCCTAGCTCCCCAGGAACTCACGGACTTTGCTGAACGATCATTGGTGGACCGCTTTGCGATGCTCGATGGTGTGTCGGAAGTGATTATCGGCGGTGAGCGCCGTTATGCCATGCGGGTGTGGCTGGATCGCCAGAGTATGGCGGCCAATCAGGTTACCGTCACCGATATCGAGCAGGCTCTGCGTAACAATAATGTGGAGCTGCCGGCGGGTAAGCTGGAATCGGAATCCCGGGCTTTTACCATTCGCGCAGATAATCGTCTGGCCACGGTGCAGGCTTTTGAAAACCTGGTGGTTAGCCGTCAGGGGGATTATTTGTTGCGCTTAGGGGATGTGGCGCGGGTGGCGCTGGGCGTGGAAAACGATGATTCGGTGCTCCGTGCTAATGGCCAAACGGCTATTGGGCTAGGTGTGGTGCGTCAGTCTAAAGCCAACACGGTAGCAGTATCAGACCGGGTGCGCGAAGAAATTGTGGCCGTGCGTGACAACCTGCCGGCGGATATCCAGCTAGACATCAATTCTGATGAGTCCTTGTTTATTCGGGCCTCTATTCGTGAAGTGCTGATTACCCTGGGCATTTCCGTGGTACTGGTGATAGCGGTGATTTTTGCCTTCCTGGGTAACCTGCGGGCTACCTTGATTCCGGCGGTGACTATTCCAGTGTCTGTGATTGGTGCTTTTATCGGGTTCGGGGTGATGGATTTTTCCATCAACGTACTGACTTTGCTGGCGTTGATACTGGCCATTGGCCTGGTGGTGGACGATGCCATTGTGATGCTGGAAAACATTCAGCGTCGTATCGACGAAGGTGAGTCACGGCTGGTGGCAGCGTATCTCGGTGCCCGTCAGGTTGCGTTTGCTGTGGTGGCCACGACGCTGACATTAGTAGCGGTGTTTGTGCCCATCTCCTTTATGGGAGGCGATGTGGGCCGGCTGTTTAGTGAGTTTGGTTTTACACTGGCCTCGGCGGTGATTATTTCCAGCATCGTGGCGCTGAGCTTGGCTCCGATGTTGTGTTCACGCTGGCTGCACCGCCACAGTCATAAAGAAAGGCAGGGCCAGAGCAACGTTCTTCAACGCGGGCTTACCCGGTTAAACCAAGCCTACGCCAATGCTCTGCAACGAACGTTGAAAAGCCCTTGGCCGTTGGCGCTAGGGTGTGTGCTGCTGTGTTTGGTGGCAGCGTTATTATTTCGGCAGCTCCCCCAAGCGCTGGCGCCTACGGAAGATCGCGGCGTGTTTATTATTCCTGCTACCTCACCGCAGGGCTCCACCGTGGAATACGGTGCGCACCATACTCGGGCACTGGAAAAAATTCTGATCCCTCTGGTGGAAAAGGGGGAGGCAGAGCGGGTGCTGGCAATTATCGGTTTTCGTGGTGTGCCGGAGCGGGCGTTTACCATTGTGCGGCTAAAAGATTGGCAAGAGCGTGAACGCACTCAGCAGGAAATTGTTAGCGAGTTACGCGGCCAACTGTCCCAAGTCACCGGCTTGCGTGCCTTTGCGGTCAATCCGCCGGGGTTGGGGCAAAGTGCCTTCGACCAGGCTTTGGAAGTGGTGGTGGCCGGGCCGGACTATGAGCAGGTGCTGGCTTGGAGCGAGACTCTGATGGCGGCCCTGCGCGAAAACCCCAACTTGATCAGCATCGATACTGATTTTGAGCAGACCCAGCCGCAGCTGGATGTGAATTTGAATCGTGAACGGGCGGCAGATTTGGGGATCACAGCCACCGATGTGGGCACTACCCTGCAGGCCATGTTTGCCACCCTCACCGTATCCACCTATGTGGACCGGGGGAGGGAATACGATGTGCTACTGGAAGCGGAAAAGAGCGCCAGTGAAGTTCCCGAGGACGTGCTGCCGATCTATCTGCGCAGTGACAATGGTGGGTTGGTACCATTCTCCAGTGTGGTAAATCTGACGACCACTGGTGATGCACCAGAGCTGCGCAGGGTGGACCGGTTACCGGCTATCACTTTGTCTGCCAATCTGGCCGATGGCTATGACCTCGCCACCGCCATGCGCTATGTGGAAGCGAAAGCGAAGGAGCGGTTACCGCTGCAAGCGCGTATTGGCTACAAGGGTATGGCCGAGGAACTGAAGGAATCGGCGTCAGCGATTTTGGTGACTTTTTCATTGGCGTTGGTGATCGTGTTTTTAGTGCTGGCCGCCCAGTTTGAAAGTTGGATTCATCCGTTAATTATCATGCTCACGGTGCCACTGGCGTTAGCAGGTGCGGTAATTGCGATCAGTATTACCGGTGACAGCCTGAACATTTACAGTCAGATTGGCATGATCATGTTACTCGGGCTGATGGCGAAAAATGGCATCCTAATTGTGGAATTCGCCAACCAGCTTCGTGATCAGGGGCGCAGCGTTAAAGACGCTATCTACGAAGGTGCTATCGTGCGTTTTCGGCCAGTATTGATGACAGGGGTCTCCACTATCTTCGGTGCTGTGCCGTTGGTGCTGGCCACCGGCGCTGGTGCGGAAAGTCGTTTTACCATCGGCGTAGTGATACTCGGGGGGTTATTGTTTGCCACCGTGCTGACCTTGTTCATTATCCCGGTGCTGTATCAATGGCTGGCACCCTATGCCACACCGGCGGATGCGGTCAGCCAACAACTGGATCAGGAAATGCGCAAAAGCCGTTGAAAGTGCAAAATTAAAACACGGATGATATTTTGCCAGTCGAGAATGTTATTACCTGTGTGTCCCCCACAACGATTTCGCAGCCACGGCGAGCCAGAAAAAAATCTGCGCTCGCGGCATTTTCTTTAACGGTTAACTTTTTAGCCTGCCTTTGTAATGACTGATTACGAACTGATCCGCAGCAAGCGCCGCAGCCTGGAGCTTCGTGTTCTCGAAGATGGGCGTGTTCAAGTGCGCGCGCCTCAACAGACACCTCTACGGATGGTGCAGGCTTTTGTGGCAAGCCGTAGTCAATGGATTGCCGCGCAGCAAGAACGGCAAGCACAGCGGCCCCGACAGCGTTGGCACGACGGTGCTGCGTTTGTCCTGCGGGGGAAAACTCTCAGCCTGGATGTGAGCGAAGGGGCTACCCGGGTTTTCGTCAGTGGCGGCTATCTCACCGTACGAGTGAGCGATTCGGATCAGGAAAGCAGTGTGAAAACGGCGGTGCAAAACTGGTTACGCAAACAGGCGCGAGCGGCTTTCGAAGACAGTATTGAGCGCCAGTTCGACTGGTTTGCTGCTGAAGGATTCTCACGCCCGGTATTACGGGTGAAAAGCATGCGTACCCGTTGGGGGTCTCTGTCTGCCCGCGGCTACATCAATCTTAACTTGGCGCTGCTGCACTATCCTCCCAAGGCGCTGGATTATGTGGTCATGCATGAACTTTGCCATCTCATACACATGAACCACGGCCCCGGTTTTCACGCCCTGATGGACGCCCGTATGCCCGACTGGCGTCAGCGAAAAAATCTCCTAGACCAACCATGTTATCAGCCCTGAGCGCTGAGTTAATCGTGCAGAGTGTAAAGTTCAAACGCGGGAGGGTTGGTGATGGTGTGCCGGTGATGAATCAGAGTACGCGGGCATGGTCTTTCAACACGCGAGCACTTGTTGCGCGTTTTTAAACGTTACACTTTCAACGTTTCACCAGACATAAAAAAAACCCGCCGAAGCGGGTTTTTTCTACTAACGTGGTTGCTTATTCAGCAACAACGTTAGCAGCCTGTGGACCTTTTGGGCCCTGCTGGATCTCGAAGGAAACCTTCTGACCCTCAGCCAGGGTTTTGAAGCCTGAGCCGGTAATTGCACTGAAATGAACGAACACGTCCGCACCACCATCGTCCTGGGAAATGAAGCCAAAACCCTTGGACTCGTTAAACCACTTCACAGTACCTGTAGCCATGTGAATATATACCTCAAAAACTATTACTTAGGGTGTTGCTTGCAAACCATGTTGAGCGGTGTTCGGAGACAACTTCAGCTTCACGCAGGGAAGACAACTACCAAAACAATCCACGGCCATAATTCGCAGCCACTTCTGACTCTACTCCCCTTTTTTTGATTGCACCACCCCTTTTTTTTGCCTGTTTTTAAGGCTGGAATGAACCATTGTCTCTAATCTCAACGGCCATTTCGTGGGACTCCCCTGGAGCCAAAGTGAGCACATCATCCAATACTCGAGCGGTTTCGATGCACAGCATTCGCTGCCATGCGTCGGGGGCAAATTGACTGAGCAACTGACTTTTTTTGATCCACGGATTCCAGATAACGGCGGAGTGGCTGCCTCGACAAGTCAGCTGAATTTGTCGTTGCCAGAGGGGATCTTCCACGTGTAGCTGCGAAGGCAGTTGCAGGTAAAGTCGGTCGGTTTCCTGATGCAATTGCAGTGGCTGATCGTCTTGGCGTGTCTGCCAGTCGTCCAGTGCATCCACGTAGGGAGTATGGGCGAGCCCGTGCACGGTAATCTGCCGGCTGTCGGCCACGGCCAGATAGGTGTGCAGGGCTTGGCTGAGAGTGACCGAACGGTTGCCGTGATTATGGTTGCTCAGGCTTAACGTTAGGGTGTTGCTGAGGGTGACAGTGAGTGTGGGCGTGACCGGGGGAAAATGCTGGTGGTCGCCATGCTCTGCCAGTTGGAAAATCAGTTGCACTTGTTCTTTGTCCATGTGCTCTTCGTCGAGCCGCCAGGGTTGCTGGCGAACCAGGCCGTGGGCGGGCGGCTCGTGGAGCTGATATTGCCGCTGAACACTGTCAGGGTTGCGCTCCAGTGCGCCGAACCAAGGCCAGCAGATCGGCACGCCGCCGCGCACGCCTTGGTCAACTTCGTAGGCCGCCTGTTCACTGAGCCACAGAATAGGTGGCTCGCCATCGCGCCGGTATTCGAGCACTTGGGCACCTTGTTCGGCGATTACCAGCGTCTGGCCGCGATGGTGTAACTGCCAGCAGTTGAGACCGCCTCGCCTGATGCGGTTTAGTTCAGTTGCCATAATTGTTCGCCGGATGCCAAACGTCGGACCGGTCAGGAATCAACAGCCTGGTGTGACTATTTAATTCCTGCACCGATTTCCAATTCGCGGATGGACTGTTCCAGGTAATCCAGTAGTCGCTGCATGGAAGGCAGAGTACGGCGGCAGGCGATAAGCCCAAATTCCATCTGGTCTACATAACTGGTGAGGGTGATATTTAGGGCGATGCGATCCAAGGCAATGGATACTGGATACACTCCTTGCAGCTGTGCACCATTCCAGTACAGCGGCTCTTTCGGCCCGGGTATGTTGGAAATCACCACGTTGAAGGCCCGCCATTTTGGCGCTAGGCCGGTCAGTAAGTTCAAGCCGGTGGGAGCCATGGTGAGGGCGGTGAAATTGAGAATTTCTTCCGGGCTCATCTGCGAGAAGCGGGATTTGGCTTCCTCGACGGAATCGTGGATGACGCGCAGGCGATTAGCTGGATCACAGATGTGGGTGCCCAGGTTAGCCAAGATCATACCGATCTGGTTGCCGCCAGTGCTGTCGTCCTGCCGCAGGCTCATGGGCACCATGGCAATCAGTGGCTCATCGGGCAGCGCGTGTTGGCTAATCAAGTATTCGCGCAGAGCGTGGCCACACATGGAGAGCACCACGGTGTTAATGGTGCAGTTATAGGCCTTGGCGATAACTTTCAGGCGCGGTAATGGAAAGCTCTGGGCGGCAAAGCGGCGTGAACCGGTGATGGTATTATTCAGAATCGTGTCGGGAGCCTGAAAAATAGACACATAGTTTTCATCTTTTTTGGCTTTTTGGGTGACTTTGTAAACCTCCCGCGCGAGACCGGGCACTGTGGCAGCTTGTTTGCTTATGCTCGCGGTTAGGCGCGCCATGCTGGAGGCCATGTCAACCGGGTTGCTGGGCAGTGAGCGGGAGCGTTTTTTGGTGTTGAACGCCCAAGCCGGAGCCATTTCACGTTCACTGGGGTCAGTGGAAAGCGTTTTGGAGGCGATACGCATGGCGGATATGCCATCCATCACCGAATGGTGGATCTTATAATAGAGAGCGAACTGGCGACCGCGGATCCCTTCGATCAAATGGGCTTCCCACATGGGGCGCTCCCGGTCCAGCAGGTTGGAATGTTCGGCGGAGACCAAAGAAAGCAGTTCGCGAATGCGACCGGGTTTGGGGAGTGCTTCGTGGCGGAAGTGGTGGTCGATATCGAACTGTTTGTCTCTAGTCCAGTAATACTGGCCGAGTCGACGGGTCAGGCGCTGGTTGAATGGCGCCACTGGGTGGCAGTAATCCCGCATTTGCTGGGCCAGCTCACTCACATACTTGGGGCCGGCACCTTCCGGGAAGGAAAACAGCTGCAAACCGCCTACGTGCATGGGTTGCTGTCGTTTTTCCAGCCACAGGAACAGTTGATCCACTGGGCTAAGCGCTTTCATATATTCTCCTTGGTAATAATTTTCTCCCTAGACACACGCTGTCTACCTTTAACAGGTTATGCACTCTCCATGCCAGCTGCGCAAGAGTAAATCATAGTAACAAAGAGGAGGGCGGGTCATTCTCTGTGTGCCTGTGTGTGGGCACGCAAAGAGTGGGCGTTGCGCTAAGCTGTCTTGGTGGGAGGGGATGATGGCCAGATTCTACTAGTGCTTAAGTCTTAGGTAAAAGGCCAGTCACTAGCGTTGAAAAGACAGCATTATCAAGGCATTCATGCTGTGAATACCGAATATAGATCATATTGATTATGTTTATGTGTTGTGGGGCACTAGAATGCGCGACATCGGTAGATCGGCATGGAATGTCATGAACAGGGTTTTCACTCTCCGGCATCGATAAACTAATTTCATATTCAGAGGTTCACCATGTCATACACCAAAGACATCGAAGCACTCGGCTCCGTGGTTGGTGCGCAAAGCACCTGGAAAGATATCAACCCGGAATCTGCGGTTCGCATGCGTCTGCAAAACCGTTTCAACACGCATCTGGACATCGCCAAGTACAACGCCAAGATCATGCGTGAAGACATGGCGGCCTATGACGCTGACACTTCCAAGTACACCCAGTCCCTGGGTTGCTGGCACGGTTTTGTTGGTCAGCAAAAAATGATCTCCATCAAAAAGCACTTCGGTAGCACTAAAGGTCGTTACCTGTACTTGTCTGGCTGGATGGTTGCTGCACTGCGTTCTGAGTTTGGTCCGCTGCCTGACCAATCCATGCACGAGAAGACTGTCGTCGCTGACCTGATCCGTGAACTGTACACCTTCTTGAAGCAGGCTGACGCTTGGGAACTGAATCACCTGTTCCGTGCGCTGGACGATGCCAAAGAAGCTGGCGACGAAGCCAAGCAGAAAGAAATCATCGATCAGATCGACAACTTCGAAACTCACGTTGTTCCGATCATTGCCGACATCGATGCTGGTTTCGGTAACCCGGAAGCCACCTACCTGATGGCCAAGCAACTGATCGAAGCCGGTGCTTGCTGTATCCAGATCGAAAACCAGGTGTCTGACGAGAAGCAGTGTGGCCACCAAGACGGTAAAGTAACCGTTCCTCACGCTGACTTCCTGGCCAAGATCAACGCTGTACGTTACGCGTTCCTGGAGCTGGGTATCGACGACGGTGTAATCGTTGCCCGTACTGACTCCCTAGGTGCTGGCCTGACCAAGCAAATCGCAGTAACCAACGAGCCGGGCGACTTGGGTGACCAGTACAACGCCTTCTTGGACGGTGACGTGATCGAATCCGCTGCCGACATCAACAACGGCGACGTTGTGATCAAGTCCAATGGCAAGCTGCTCAAGCCGAAGCGTTTGGCTTCTGGCCTGTTCCAGTTTAAAGCCGGCTCAGGTATCGACCGTGTTGTTCTGGACTGTATCACCAGCCTGCAGAACGGCGCTGACCTGTTGTGGATTGAGACTGAGAAGCCTCACGTTGGCCAGATTGCAGAAATGGTTAACCGCATCCGCGAAGTGGTGCCGGACGCCAAGCTGGTTTACAACAACAGCCCGTCCTTCAACTGGACCCTGAACTTCCGTCAGCAGGTATTTGATGCTTGGGAGAAAGAAGGTAAAGACGTGTCCGCTTACGATCGCGACCGTCTGATGAGCGCTGATTACGACAGCACTGAGCTTGCTCAGCTGGCTGACGAGTGGACCAAGAACTTCCAGCGTGATGCGTCCCGTGAAGCAGGTATCTTCCACCACCTGATTACTCTGCCGACTTACCACACTGTTGCTCTGTCTACCGATAACCTGGCTAAAGGCTACTTCGGTGACGAAGGCATGTTGGCTTATGTTGCAGGCGTTCAGCGTAAAGAAATCCGTCAGGGCATCGCTACTGTGAAGCACCAGGACATGGCCGGTTCTAATATCGGTGATGACCATAAAGAGTACTTCTCCGGCGAAGCTGCACTGAAAGCTGGCGGTAAAGACAACACCATGGGTCAGTTCGAGAACACCTAATTCTCGATAGATTCAAGGTAAGTCTTTAAGAGGCGGCCTCCGTAAGGGGGCCGCTTTTTTTGTGCTGAAAAAAAACGTCTTCCACCACAGTAAAATGCGGGTAGTTGCCCCATTCAGCCAGGGTGGGCGAAACCAGAAACAGTTGAGCTAACACAAAACAGAGAAAGCAGTGTTTGATGATGTACCGCGAGGCTGAATGGAATAATGCTGCACTCTAACTAGAGTACGATTCGGCACGCGGTGGTCGCATCACCTATATGAGATAATCGGTGGCCGGGACCGAATATGCCGAGGGGATTAACGAAGAGGATTGACCAACGGCCAGTTGGCCATTGGTCAAATAAAGGGGCAGGGAAGGTTAAAGCGGTATCGGACAGTTGAGTCAGCCGAATTTTTTCTTGGTAGTACTGATGCATAGTTTGGTTGCGATGCCAAAGGGGTCACCTGGAATACGGCCACAGGCTTCTTTGGCAGCGTAGGCTTTAGCGCACTCCGATGTAGTAGAGGAAACCACACTGGCGGGTGTGTTTGCTGCAGGAAAGGTACTTGCCGGTTGGCTCGGCGCTGTGGGCTTAGCTATGGTGGCGGCTGGAGAGGGAAAGCCATTGCGAATTTTCAACAAGGGATCCATATACACCCCTTCTTCGCCGAAGCTGCTTTCGGTGGCGCTAACGCAATCGTAGGTATTTTCAATTCTGAAATAATCCACCGACTGGCCCATGTCTTTACAGTACACACTTTGTTCACCGGTATGGCTGGGAACAATAAAAACACCATGCTGAACACCATCTCTCTGGGTAAGAACGGTACCGTTATGCGTCCAGGTGCGGTTCATGAAGCGGTCCTCTTCTTGCCACCGCATTCTGATGCTATTGCCGGTTTTATTGACAACAGTCTGCCGTATCAGAGTAATGCCTTGGTACGGGGCTTGGGTAGTTGAGGCAACATAGTGAGCGACATACATGGGTTTATCGATAAACCGGGAGGTATCGATATCGCCTTTCTTGAGCCGATCGGTTTTTTGCCAAGTGGTTTTAATAACAGGAAAATCGTTTAGGCCACTATCGCGACGGTAGCGTTTTACGGTAATGCGAGACTTACCCAGGTCGCTTTTTCTCCATGAGCCATTGATATTGATTCGATTCTTGATGTGGTTGGTGTAAACCGCATGAATATAAACCGGGTGCCGGAAGGCATCGGGCAATTGTTTCAGTTCCACCACCATGTTCGGGATGGTGTGCATCTCAACGGCGCTTAACGCCTGACATCCGGCTGGAGTTGAGCGAACGCTAATCTGTTCATAGCCAACAGTGGAAAGGCTTTCAATCGTAGCGCTTTTACTGGGTGGATTAATCATCTCGGGGCTGAGTCTGGCAATCTCTAAAGCCCGTTCCTGCGGCAAGGCGCATTCAGTCAGACTGGGGAAATCGTCATACACTTCACCGTTGGCGTAGTCCTGCTGGTAGTGAGTGAAGAAATCCGACTCAAGGAGGCTTATATCAAATTGTGTTTGTGTGGGCCAGTGGTCCAGAGGATCAACAACCTCGGCATACAAGGCGTTCTGAGCAGCGTTGGTTTGAGCGAGTTGTTGATGAGGTGCGGCGCAGCCGACCAGAAGGCTAGCCACAACAGCGAGCCGCAATGGTTTCAAGATGGTCATGACCTTCCCCCGATCATTATTTATAACGTAAAACCCCCGATCAAACCGTTGCTAATGTAGCAGTTGGCAGCTACTGAGCGGATATCCTATATGGGGGATGAATAAAAGGAGGGTGCCTGGATAACCAGGCCTGGTTGGGGTGCGGATAGATAAAAAATAATAAGGCGGCCAAGTGGCCGCCTTATTATTGAACGCAAGGTGTTATTCGTAATCGAACGAAAAGTGCTCAGCGCTCAACTGCATGGTGCTTTTGGTGGGCTTGAGAGCCGCTTCGGCATGGCCCTTGGCGCTGGGCAGCATGCGGTCGAAATAAAATTCTGCGGTAGCCAATTTGGCTTTGTAGAATTCTGCCGGCTCTTTGCCGCCATTTTCCAGCTTGTCAGTGGCAACACCGGCTTGCAGCGCCCAGAAGTAAGCCATCATGGCGTAACCGCTGTACATCAAGAAGTCGTAGCTGGCAGTGGCCACCATATCGCGATCCTTTGCGGCCACCAGCATGATGCGTGTGGTTAGGTAGTTCCACTCGGCAGCAATTTTCAGCAGCTTCCAGGCGAACGGACGCAGCTTGGGATCACGTAGGTTCTTGGTGCCGAAATCCACCAGTTTTTTGGAGAATTCACGCACACACTTGCCGCGGGAAGACAGCAGTACCTTGCGGCCAAGTAAGTCCAGCGCCTGGATACCGGTGGTGCCTTCGTACAGAGTTGAGATGCGCGCATCGCGAGCGATCTGTTCCATACCGTGTTCTTTAATGTAACCGTGGCCACCGAAAACTTGCATGCCTTCGTTGGCCGCTTCCAGGCCTTTTTCAGTGAGGAAGCCTTTCAGGATCGGCGTAAGGAAACCCAGCTCGCTATCCCAGTGGTCGTACTTTTCCATGTCGTCTTCGAGCATGCCAGCGATCATGTTGTCTGCGTACTGGGCAGCGTAATAAATCATCGCGCGGCCGCCTTCGGCAATAGCCTTTTGCTTGAGTAGCATGCGGCGTACGTCGCCGTGATGAATCAAGCTGTCAGCGATGGCATCGGGCTCTTTCTTGCCGGACAGTGCGCGCATGGACTTGCGCTCTTTGGCGTAAGGTAGTGCCCCTTGATAAGACCGTTCTGCATGGGCCACACCTTGCATTGCCGTACCGATACGGGCGCTGTTCATGAAGGTGAACATGCACTCCAGGCCGCCGTGTTCCGGGCCGATCAAAAAGCCGGTGGCTTCATCAAAATTAATCACGCAGGTGGCGGATGCCTTGATGCCCATTTTCTTTTCCAGGGAACCACAGCTTACGCCGTTGTGTTCACCGATTTTGCCGGGCAAGTACTTGGGTACGATGAACAGGGAAATTCCCTTAGTACCTTTCGGTGCATCGGGTAGGCGGGCCAACACGATGTGGATAATGTTTTCGGTTAGGTCATGATCACCGGAGGAAATGAAAATCTTGGTACCGGAGATTTTGTAAGAACCGTCTTGCTGCGGGTCGGCTTTGGTTTTTACCTGGCCCAGGTCGGTGCCGCACTGAGGTTCAGTTAGGCACATGGTGCCGCCCCAGGTGCCTTCGGTGAGCGGTACCAGGTAATCCTGTTTCTGTTCTTCGGAACCGTGCATCTGGATAGTGTTCATGGCACCCAGAGATAGCCCCGGGTACATGGAAAAGGACCAGTTAGCCGTGGCCATCATTTCCTGTTTAATCAGGCCCAGAGACATGGGCAGGCCTTGGCCGCCCACTTCTACCGGGTGGCTCAGACCTTGCCAGCCGCCAGCGATGAATTCGTCGTAGGCTTCTTTGAAACCCTTCGGGGTGGTCACCACGCCATCTTCCAGTTTACAGCCTTCCTCGTCACCGCTCTGGTAAAGGGGCGCAATAGTGTTTTCACATAATTTGGCCATTTCACCGATAATGGCTTCCACCATATCGGGGGTGGCTTCTTCACCATTGGGCTGAGCCTTGTAGTGACGCTCAAAATCGAACACTTCGTTCATCAAAAAGCGCATATCGCGCACGGGAGCCTTGTAGGTTGGCATAGCAATCACCCTAAGAAAACGGATTAACTGTCAGGAACGGACAGCGCAACAGGGCAGGCATTGTTGGGCAATTCAAGGATGAAGGCATTGACTGCCAAGGCGCCGCACGGTTGGCGTTAGGGTGAATGGGTGTAAACACAATGCTGGGGAAAAATCGGTAAGCGACAATGTCATTATAGTGGTCTTCTACCCGAACTTCTTCCCAGCGCTTTATGCTTGGAGGCCGGCACATTGGCTCAATAACAGCATACTTTGCATGTGCTTTGCGCGGCCTTATCCGGGAAGTTTCAGCCCGGCCATGACGACCGTGCCGTTTTCAACAGACCTTGCTCTTAGCCGCAGGCCGCTGACACGCACCGTATCACCCACTACGGTTTGTTTTCCCACTTGTTTGGTGAAGATCTCGGCCACGGTCAGTCCTTGCCAGAGTGGTGGAGGGGCTTGTACCCCATACACCGCAATCAATTGCGCTACCGGGGTTTTGCCCAGCACGCTGAAGTCGCCGTAATAACGTTTCTCATCACTGCTTAATTTATGGCATAGGTCGGACAGGCCGGATTTGTGTGATAGTGGTGCGAGCCAAGCAATCAGGTCGCCGGGTTCAATTTTGGGATCATCACTGAGGCTGAGCACCCGCGTGTTGCGATACAAAATCAACGGAGTGCGATCGTTTTCCCCCAGTTCCCCCAAGTTCTTGCCTACGGCCTTGGCGCCGTCTTCCACTTCAAACTGCATCAAGTAGCGATCTCGAGGGGCGGCCAGGGCCACGGTTTGTTTCGGCTCGGTGGTGCGCGGCACCGAGACTTTCAGTTTGCGGGCGACAAAACGCAGGCTTGCGCCTTGCCCAAGCAGAGAAATCAGCACCACCACGAGGGTAATATCAAATAGCAGATAGGTTTGTTCCACGCCGGCCAGTAGCGGGAAAACGGCCAGTACAATGGGCACGGCACCACGTAACCCGGTCCAGGCAATAAAGGTTTCTTCGCGCCAAGTAAAACGGAAGGGTAGCAGGCTAATCCATACGGATAGCGGGCGGGCTAGCAACATCAAAAAGGCTGCCACGGCGAGGGCATAGGGAAGGTTTTCGATGAGTCGCGACGGCGTCACCAGCAGACCCAAGATCAGAAACATGCCGGACTGGGCCAGCCAGGCCATGGAGTCCATGGCTTTGAGCACATTGTCACCGGTGCCGCCCCGGCGATTACCGGCTACCAAGCCGGTCAGGTATACCGCCAGAAAACCGGAGCCGCCTACCAAATTGGTAATGGCAAACACCATGGCGCCACCGCTGCACAGCAGTAAAGCATGTAGCCCTTCGTTGCTACGCACCCGCAGCAACACTTCGCTGATCACGGCCCCCAGCAACAAGCCCAGCAGGATGCCCAAACCAAACTGTTGGATCAGAGTGACCAGCATCCCCGCGCCCCACTGGGCATCCGGGTCCACCAACATGCCTACCAGCATCAGGGTAATAAAGATGGCCATGGGGTCGTTGAGACCGGATTCGATCTCCAGGGTACTTGCCACACGTTCATTCAGGGTGACGCCAGCGCCTTTGATAACACTGAAAACGGCCGCCGCATCGGTGGAGCCGATAATACCGCCCAGCAGCAGACCCCCCCGCCAGTCCACCCCGATTAACCAAGTAGTAAAAGCGCCCACCAGGGCGGCAGAGATGGCCACCCCTAAAGTAGCCAGGCTAAGGGCGGGGCGTAGGCCCAATTTGAAGGTGCTTAATCGAGTGCGTAGGCCGCCATCGAGCAGAATCACCGCCAACGCGATATTGCCAATCACATAAGCGGTGGAGAAATCATCAAACTCGATGCCGCCTAGGCCGTCTTCCCCGGCCACCATGCCCACCACTAGAAAGATGAGCAGGGACGGCACCCCGAAGCGAGCGCTCAGAGAACCCAGTAGCAGGCCGGTGAACATCAGACCGGTGCCGATCAGCAGAAAGATATTCAATGATTCCAAATGCGTTCCTAGTTAAGTGAGAACAGAGTTATAGAGTACAATAGCTTACACGGAACCGGCGGTGCGATTCAGGCCAAGCTCAAAACTCTTTTCGCCACCCAGGCACCTTCACGGTGTTGGGGGGCGCGCCTTCAGCTACTTTATGCGTGGCAGGAGCGGTGGTTGAGTTGCGGCTTGCACCGGCAAGATTACGGTAATCGGCTTGGCGGCGAGGGTTTTCGGTTCCTGCCTATTGCGAGAGGCTTGCAGCGTGAAGCGTACTCTCTATACTAGCGCGCCCGGTTGACTATATTTTGAGCAGCAGGCCAGCCCTGCAAGGTAAGTGCAGCATGGATTTTTCCCAGCGATTTGGCGTGATTGTGATTGGCGGCGGCCATGCCGGAACCGAAGCGGCACTGGCATCCGCACGTATGGGCGTTTCCACGCTGTTGCTTACTCACAACATTGAAACCCTGGGTCAGATGAGCTGTAACCCAGCCATCGGCGGCATCGGCAAGAGTCATCTAGTCCGTGAAATTGATGCTTTGGGCGGGGCCATGGGCCGTGCCACTGATAAAGGCGGTATCCAGTTTCGCGTCCTCAATGCCCGTAAAGGCCCAGCAGTGCGCGCCACTCGTGCCCAAGCCGATCGGGAACTCTATAAGGCCGCCATCCGCGGCACCCTGGAAAACCAGCCCAACCTGACCCTGTTTCAGCAAGCGGTGGACGACCTGGTGGTGGAAAACGGTCGCTGTGTGGGTGTGGTCACTAACATGGGCCTGCGTTTCATGGCCGACGCGGTGGTACTCACCGCTGGCACCTTCCTGGGCGGTGTGATCCATATTGGCCTGGATAACCATCAGGGCGGGCGCGCCGGTGACCAGCCGTCTAATGCACTGGCATGCCGTTTACGTGAACTGCCGTTTCGGGTTGATCGTCTAAAAACGGGTACGCCGCCGCGGATTGACGGCAAGAGCGTGGATTTTTCGGTGATGGAAGAGCAGTGGGGGGATAACCCGCTGCCAGTGATGAGCTACTTGGGTAAGGTGGAGGAGCATCCGCAGCAAGTGTGCTGCTACATCACCCATACCAATGCGCAGACCCACGACATTATCCGCAGTGGTTTTGATCGCAGCCCCATGTTCACCGGAGTTATCGATGGGGTGGGGCCGCGTTATTGTCCGTCCATCGAAGACAAGGTAAACCGCTATCCGGACAAAGACAGCCATCAGATTTTCGTGGAACCGGAAGGGCTCAATACCCACGAGTTATATCCTAACGGCATTTCCACCAGCCTGCCGTTTGATGTGCAGCTGCAGGCGGTGCGCTCCATCCGCGGCTTTGAAAACGCCCATATCACCCGCCCTGGTTATGCCATCGAATACGATTATTTTAATCCCCAGGACCTCAAGCACAGCCTGGAAACTCAGCATATGCCGGGGCTATTCTTCGCCGGCCAGATCAATGGCACGACCGGTTACGAAGAAGCGGGCGCCCAGGGATTGCTGGCGGGCCTGAACGCGGCCCGGCTGAGTCAGGGTAAAGACGCCTGGACCCCCCGCCGCGATGAAGCCTATATAGGCGTACTGGTGGATGACCTGATTACCATGGGGACTCAAGAGCCCTACCGCATGTTCACTAGCCGCGCCGAATACCGGTTGTTGCTGCGTGAAGACAACGCGGATCTGCGCCTCACAGAGAAGGGCCGTGAGCTGGGATTGGTGGGTGACGAACGTTGGGCGGCCTTCAACGCCAAACGTGACGGCATGGCCAGCGAAGAGCAGCGTCTTAAAACCACCTGGGTGCGGCCAAAAACGCCAGAAGCTGAGGCGGTGAATGCGTTAATCGAAAAGCCGTTGACTCATGAATACAATTTGCTCGACCTGCTCAAGCGCCCTGAGCTGACCTACGCCAATTTAGCGGAAGCGGTGGCGCTGGCGGACCGCCCGGATAGTGCAGTCATTGAGCAGATGGAAATTCTTGCCAAGTACGCAGGCTATATTGATCGTCAGGCAGACGAAATCGAAAAACTGCGGGCCGCAGAAACCACCGCCCTGCCGGTGGAATTTGATTATGGCCAGGTAAAAGGCCTATCCAATGAGGTGAAGCAAAAGCTCTGCGAGATTCGTCCGCAGACCTTGGGCCAGGCGGGCCGCATTCCCGGCGTCACCCCGGCGGCTATTTCCTTACTGATGATTTACCTGAAAAAACATCACCATCAAAAGAAGGCCGCCCAACAAGCATGAGTCTTTCCAGCACTCTGACCCAGGGAATTGATGCCCTTGGCCTTTCCTTGAGCGACGATCAGCAGCGCTTGTTACTCGCGTATGTGGATCTGTTGGTTAAATGGAACCAGGCCTATAACCTCACCGCGATCCGCGACCCACAGGAAATGGTGACCCGCCATTTGTTGGATTCTCTGGCTGTATTGGCCTACCTGGAAGAAGGCGATACCCTGGATGTGGGGACCGGTGCCGGTATCCCCGGGGTTATTCTGGCGGTGGCTCGCCCGCAGCAAGCCTTTGTGCTTCTGGATTCCAACGGTAAGAAAACCCGTTTTGTCCGTCAGGCCCGCCGCGAATTAGGGTTGGATAACGTGGAGGTTGTGCACGGTCGCGTGGAACAGTACCGTAAAGCCCCATCACAGATCATTTGTCGCGCTTTTGCTTCCTTGTCGGATATGCTGGCGTTGATGACGCCCATAATGACCGATAATACCCGCCTATTGGCAATGAAAGCGGCCAGCACAGAAGAAGAGCTGGCCACCCTGCCGGCGCAGTGGCAAGGGCGCCATCACACCCTGACAGTGCCGGGCTTGGATGAGCCTCGCACCTTGGTGGTAGTGAATAAAGCTTGATAGTGAACGGGGGCCGTCAGGCACCCTGTCTCAAGCGTCAGGCGTAAAATCAAGGAGAACGCAGTGACCACCGTATTTGCCGTAGCCAATCAGAAAGGCGGCGTGGGCAAGACCACCAGCAGTGTGAATCTGGCGGCGTCGCTGGCGGCCACCCGCAAGAAGGTGATGCTCGTGGACATTGATCCACAGGGCAATGCCACCACCGGGTCAGGCGTAGATAAGTTTGATACCGATTACACTATTTATGATGTGCTGTGCGATGACGTGGCTATCGAGCAGGCGGTGACGGACACCCCGGAAGATTCTGGGTTTGATCTGATCGCCGCCAATGGTGATTTGACCGCGGCTGAGGTTCAGTTGTTGGACATGAGTGCTAAGGAGTTTCGTTTGCGTAACGCCTTAGCGCGAGTCCGTGATCAGTACGATTACATCCTTATTGATTGCCCGCCGTCCCTGAACATGCTCACCGTCAATGCGCTGACGGCGGCAGACTCAGTAATAGTGCCCATCCAGTGTGAGTACTACGCCTTGGAAGGCTTGACCGCACTGATGAACACCATTGAGAAAATTCGCATGGTACTCAACCCGAAGCTGCACATCGGGGGTTTACTGCGCACCATGTATGACCCACGCAACAGCCTCTCCAATGATGTGTCCAACCAGTTAATTAGCCATTTCGGTGACAAGGTGTATCGCACCATTATTCCCCGTAACGTGCGGTTGGCGGAGGCGCCCAGTCATGGTGCGCCAGTGATTACCTATGATCCAAAATCCCGCGGTGCGGTTAGCTATTTGGCGTTGGCCGGCGAGATTTTGCGCCGGGAGCAGGCCATCAAGGCCCAGCCTGTCGCAGCGTCATGATGGCGGCATCCGGTAATATTTTTTTTGGCGGGCGGAGTGTGTCCGCAGCGTCAGGCGCCGAGCGTCTGGCGTCATGCGTATCATCAAGGATTAACCATGGCGGCAAAGCGTAAACGCGGTCTCAGCAAGGGCCTGGATGCCCTGCTCAGCAGCAACGAGTCCTACCAGCGGCATCAGGAAGAAGTGAGCCTACAGAATCAGGGCGAAACGAGCGGTGAGCCCAGTCTGCGCCCCCGTGATGGCGAATTGCGCCACCTGCCTGTGGAGTGCATGGAGCGTGGCCGTTACCAGCCACGCCGGGATATGTCACCCGATGCCCTAGAGGAGCTGGCTGAGTCGATTCGTGCCCAAGGCGTGATGCAGCCCATCGTGGTGCGCCCCTTGGGCGATAAGCGCTACGAAATCATCGCCGGTGAGCGCCGCTGGCGTGCCGCACAGATGGCCGAGCTGGACACCATTCCAGCGGTTATTCGCGAAGTGCCCGACGAAGCCGCCATCGCCATGGCGCTGATTGAAAATATCCAGCGGGAAAATCTCAACCCAATGGAGGAGGCCATCGCGCTGGGCCGATTGAAAGAAGAATTCGGGCTCACCCATCAGCAAGTGGCCGATGCGGTGGGTAAATCCCGCGCCATGGTGACCAACTTGCTACGGTTGATGAGCCTGGAGACCGACGTTAAGAAGCTGCTGGAGCACGGCGACCTGGAAATGGGCCACGCTCGCGCCCTGTTAGCGCTGACCGGCAACAAACAGGTTGAGGCTGCCCGCACCGTGGTGGCCAAAGGGCTGTCAGTACGCCAAACCGAAGAACTGGTCCGCGATTTTGAAAAAGCCAAACCTGCGAAACCGGCGGCCCCTAAAGAAGACCCTAATGTGAAGGCGCTAATCAGCGACTTGTCTGATCGCTTGGGGGCGCCGGTGCAAATTCAACAACAGGGGAAAAAAGGCAAGCTAGTGATCAGCTATAACAGCTTGGATGAATTGGATGGCATTTTGGCTCACATCAAATAGCAGGCCTGCGTATTGCTGTCCGAAGGGATAATTTGCAACTAGCTGTTTCCGTAGCATCTCGTTAGCCGTGCGGACCTTGATGGCAGAGATCAGGGTTTGGCGATCGCCCCATTTGCGCTATTGCAGGCAGGATGGAAGGCTGAGCGGGGGTATACAAAAATATCTCAATAGGCGGTGCTTTTTCATGAACTGTGTTCAGCCCTGCTTTGTGGAGATCAGGTGAAAGAAAGTCGCCAACAAACCCTAAAGTTTGCCGAACAATCCGCCCGTTACGGTTGCCACTTGCGTGCCAACTCCATATACTTCGCCGCGCTAAAGATCAGGGGTGCTCGAGACCTTAGCGCTTGGTGCGGCATCATTTTGCATCAGCCAAGAGGCTCAAGGTGACCAGCAACGAATTTCAGCCCAACAGAGCATTGTTCTGGGGCTTAATGTGCGCTCAACTGACCACGATAGTGGTATTTGGGTTGCTGGTAACCGGGTTGGCTGGCGTGTTCGCCGGTCTAGTGGCTGTCTGGGGCGGCACTATCAGCCTGATCGCTTATGCTTGGGGTGGCTTCCAGATATGGATGCACCCAGGCAACCGTGCGCCAAAGCGTATGGCTACCGCAGCAATGCGGGCCGAGATGGGCAAGATCGCAATTATGCTATTGCTGTTCTGGCTAACATTCTCCAAGGTCCCTGAAGCGCGGGAAATGAAAATTGCAATGGTTCTGCTGTTAGGCTTCTTGCTAGCCCAGGTTGTGGGTTGGATTCAGGTAGCACGCCTCGACGGGCAAACAGCAGGGCAAGACAGGCACAACGACTAGCCTGTAGGCATCGGCTCTCTATAGAGGTTTGACATGGCAGCGAACTCCGCCGGCGAGTATATCAAGCACCATCTGGGCAATCTGACCTATGGCAAACTGCCGGAAGGCTATGTCCGTGAATGTCACGGTCATGCGGAGACTCTGAGCCAGGCAACCTGGACCATGGCGTGTAACGGCACCGAAGCCAAAGATATGGGTTTTGCAGCCTTTCACGTTGACTCCTTAGCTTGGTCTGGCGGTCTTGGCATTATCATGTGCCTGTTGTTCTGGTTGGGCGCGCGTAAAGCGACTGCCGGTGTGCCTTCTGGTTTCCTTAATTTTGTGGAAATCATCATTGAGTTTATCGATACACAGGTGCGTGACTCTTTCCACGGCAAGAGCAAGTTGATTGCGCCGCTGTCGTTGGTGATCTTCTGTTGGGTGTTCTTGATGAACCTGATGGATCTGATCCCGGTGGATTTCATTCCGAAGACATTTGAATGGGTGATGGTGACCTTCTTCGGTTGGAGTGCACACGAAGCCTATTTCAAGATTGTTCCCAGCACCGACCCGAACATTACCTTGGGTATGTCCTTCAGCGTGATGTTCCTGATTATCTTCCTCACCATTAAGACTAAGGGTGTGGGCGGTTTTGTGGGCACTCTAGCGTTGCATCCTTTTGAATCCGGCAACCCGGTGGTCAAGGCGCTTCTGATCCCGATTAACCTGTTGCTGGAAACCATTGCTCTACTGGCCAAGCCGGTATCTCTGGGCCTGCGACTGTTCGGTAATATGTACGCGGGTGAGTTTGTATTTATTCTGCTGGCAGCGATGATGGGCACCTGGCAATTCATCGGTGCCTGGCCTTGGGCGGTGTTCCATATTTTGGTAATCACCCTGCAGGCATTTATCTTCATGGTTCTGACCATCGTGTATTTGAGCATGGCGGTCGAAGAGCACTGATTTAAGTAAGTAACAGTTTTTTTAAACCGGTTTTTAATTAAACCAACCAAGCACTTAACGGGAGTGTAAAGATGGAAGGCATTCAATTTCTTGCTGCTGCTATCGTAGCTGGCCTGGCGGCCATCGGCGCAGGTTTGGGCTTCGGCATGATGGGTGGTCGTTTCCTTGAGTCTGTGGCTCGTCAACCGGAGCTGGCTCCGATGCTGCAAACCCGCATGTTCATCATTGCTGGTCTGCTGGATGCTGTGCCAATTATCTGTATCGCTATCGCGTTCCTGCTGATTTTCCAGTAAATCGCGCTTTAACGTTTAAGCCCCGATTTAGGGAAATCTAAAGCAACGCGGATTGAGGTGTTGGCATGAATATTAATGCGACACTAATTGGCCAGGCCATTTGGTTTGCCCTGTTTGTGTTCTTCTGCATGAAGTTCGTTTGGCCCCCGATTTCACGGGCGCTGGATGAGCGTAAGCAGAAGATTGCCGAAGGCCTAAGTGCCGCGGATCGGGCAGAGCGTGATCTGGAACTGGCGCAGGAAAAGGCGACCGCCAATCTCAAAGAATCTAAAGAGAAGGCGGCCGAAATTATTGATCAGGCCAATCGCCGGGCTAATCAGATTGTGGAAGAGGCTAAAGATGCAGCGCGCGCCGAAGGTGAGCGTCTGATTGCCAAAGCCCATTCTGAGATTGACCAAGAGGTTAATCAGGCTCGCGAGCAATTGCGTAAAGATGTAGCTGTACTGGCGTTGAGCGGTGCCGAAAAGGTACTGGGCGGCGAAGTAAACCAGGACAAACACACGCAGTTGCTTGAGCAGCTGGCGGCTGAACTCTGAGAATACGGGTAACCCATGGCTGAACTGACCACCATCGCACGCCCCTACGCCAAGGCCGCATTTGTGTTCGCTAAAGAACACGATGCCCTGGAGCAGTGGGAGAAGATGCTGGGCCTGGCAGCAGCAGTGGCAGGTGATGCCTCCATGCGTGCCTACCTTGACCAGCCGGAACTGGATGACGCCACCAAGGTTTCTGCTTTTGCAGAAGTCTGTGGTGATGAGCTGGACGAAAGCGGTCGCAACTTTGTTGCGCAGCTAACGCAGAATAAGCGTTTGCCGCTTTTGCCGATCATCCTGCAACTGTTCCACGAGCTTCTGGCCGAACAGCAGCAGTTCACCGATGTGGAGATGATCTCTGCATTCGAGTTGGACGATGCTGCTACCGACAAGTTGGTAGCAGCGCTTAAGAAACGCCTTGGTACGGAAGTGAATGTCACAACTTCCGTCGACCAATCTTTGATTGGGGGCGTGCTGGTGCGAGCCGGCGATACCGTAATTGATGGCAGTGTGCGCGGCCGGCTTAATCGCTTGGCAGAGCAACTGAACTCTTGAGTTTGAGGGATTAGAGATGCAGCAACTCAACCCGTCCGAAATCAGCGAGATTATCAAGTCGCGCATTGCGAAACTTGATACCTCCACCGAAGCACGCAACGAAGGTACGGTGGTTTCCGTATCTGATGGTATTGTGCGCATTCATGGTCTGGCCGACGTGATGTTCGGCGAGATGATCGAGTTTGAGGGCGGCATCTACGGCATGGCCCTTAACCTGGAGCAAGACTCTGTCGGCGCCGTGGTGCTGGGTGATTACCTGGGCCTAGCCGAAGGCCAAAAAGTTCGTTGTACCGGTCGTATTCTGGAAGTCCCCACTGGCCCCGAAATGCTGGGTCGTGTTGTTGACGCTCTAGGTAATCCGATTGACGGTAAAGGCCCGATCGAAGCCAAGCAAACCGATGCGGTTGAAAAGGTAGCGCCCGGCGTTATCTGGCGTCGTGAAGTTAACGAGCCTGTTCAAACCGGTTACAAGTCCATCGATGCCATGGTGCCAATCGGCCGTGGTCAGCGTGAGCTGATCATTGGTGACCGCCAGATCGGTAAGACCGCCGTGGCGGTTGATGCGATTATCAACCAGAAAGACTCCGGCATTAAGTGTGTCTACGTCGCCATCGGCCAGAAGCAGTCCACCATTGCTAACGTGGTGCGCAAACTGGAAGAGCACGGCGCGATGGAAAACACCATCATCGTTGCGGCCTCCGCTTCTGATCCGGCTTCCATGCAGTTCCTGGCACCGTTTGCTGGCTGCACCATGGGCGAGTATTTCCGTGATCGCGGTGAAGATGCACTGATCGTTTATGATGATCTGACCAAGCAGGCGTGGGCGTATCGCCAGATCTCCCTGCTGCTGCGTCGTCCGCCGGGCCGTGAAGCTTATCCTGGTGACGTGTTCTACCTGCACTCCCGTCTACTGGAGCGCGCCGCCAAGGTAAACGAAGATTATGTTGAGAAGTTCACCAACGGTGAAGTGAAAGGTAAGACCGGTTCTTTGACCGCTCTGCCTATCATTGAAACCCAAGGTGGTGACGTTTCTGCCTTCGTACCGACCAACGTGATTTCCATTACCGATGGTCAGATCTTCCTGGAAACCGACCTGTTCAACTCCGGCATTCGCCCGGCGATGAACGCCGGTGTGTCTGTATCCCGTGTAGGTGGTGCAGCCCAGACCAAGATCGTTAAGAAGCTGGGTGGTGGTATTCGTTTGGCTCTGGCTCAGTACCGTGAACTGGCTGCATTCGCTCAGTTCGCTTCCGACCTCGATGATTCTACTCGTGAGCAGTTGGAGCATGGTCAAGCCGTTACCGAGCTGATGAAGCAGAAGCAGTACAGCCCGATGAGCGTTGCTGAAATGGGTGTTGTGCTGTACGCCGCTAACGAAGGTTACCTAAAAGGTATGGAAGTCGAAAAAATCGGCGCCTTTGAAGCTGCACTGCTGGACTACATGAACAGCGAAAAGAAAGCGTTGATGGATAAAATCAACGAGAAGGGTGACTACAACGGCGAGATCGAAGCTGAGATTAAAGAATCTCTCGATCAGTTCAAAGCTACCCAGACCTGGTAATTCGCTGATAAAGGAACGTTCCTATGGCCAGCGGTAAAGAGATCAAAGGCAAAATTGCCAGCGTCCAGAGCACGAAGAAAATTACTCGTGCAATGGAAATGGTAGCAGCCTCCAAGATGCGTAAGGCGCAAGAGCGTATGACGGCCAGTAAGCCGTACGCCAGCCGTATGCGTCAGGTGGTTGCTCACCTGGCTAACGCCGATCTGGAATACCGGCACGTTTACCTGCAAGAGCGGGAAGTTAAAAACGTTGGCTACATCGTAGTGAGCTCCGATCGGGGCCTCTGCGGTGGCCTCAACGTGAACCTGCTCAAGAACGTCGTCAAAAGCGCGAAGGCATGGGAAGAAAAGGGTGCCAAAACCAGCTACTGCGTAGTCGGTTCCAAGGGCATGTCTTTCTTCAAGAGCGTTGGCGGTAATGTGGAAGCGAATATCACAGGCTTGGGGGATACCCCGCACCTGAATGATTTAATCGGTTCCATCAAGGTGATGTTGGATGCCTACGAAAGCGGTGCAATCGACCGTTTGTACATCGTGTACAACGAATTCGTGAACACCATGACCCAGTCGCCCAAGAATATTCAGTTGCTGCCGCTGGAAGCGGGTAGTGATGAAGAGCTGAAGCGCCACTGGGACTACATTTACGAGCCAGCCCCGAAAGAGCTGCTCGACGAACTGCTGGTGCGGTTCATTGAGTCTCAGGTGTATCAGGGTGTGGTTGAAAACAATGCCTGTGAGCAGGCAGCACGTATGATTGCCATGAAGGCTGCCAGTGATAACGCTGGTGACATCATTCGTGATCTGCAATTGGTGTACAACAAGGCACGCCAGGCTGCTATTACGCAGGAAATCTCCGAAATCGTTGGTGGTGCTGCTGCGGTTTAATCGTCAAGCAGATTAACGTGGCAAAAACGCAAGTTAAGAGGATGCAAGCATGAGTAGCGGTCGTATTGTTCAGATCATCGGTGCCGTGATCGACGTGGAATTTCCACGCGAAGCCGTACCGAAGGTATATGACGCCCTCTCCGTGGACGGTACTGAAACTACCCTGGAAGTTCAGCAGCAGCTGGGCGACGGTGTAGTGCGGACTATTGCCATGGGCTCCACCGAAGGTCTGAAGCGCGGCCTTGGCGTGACTGATAACGGTGAACCGATTCAGGTTCCTGTGGGCACCAAAACCTTGGGCCGTATCATGGACGTGCTGGGTCGCCCGATTGATGAAGCGGGCCCCATCGGTGAAGAAGAGCGTATGCCGATTCACCGTGCAGCGCCTACTTATGCGGATCAGGCAGCCACTAACGAACTGCTGGAAACCGGCATCAAGGTAATCGACCTGGTTTGTCCTTTCGCCAAAGGCGGTAAGGTTGGTCTGTTCGGTGGTGCGGGTGTTGGTAAAACCGTAAACATGATGGAGCTGATCCGGAACATCGCGATTGAGCACTCCGGTTTCTCCGTGTTTGCTGGTGTGGGTGAGCGTACTCGTGAGGGTAACGACTTCTACCATGAAATGAAGGACTCCAACGTACTGGATAAAGTATCGCTGGTGTACGGTCAGATGAATGAGCCGCCTGGTAACCGTCTGCGTGTAGCGCTGACCGGTCTGACCATGGCCGAGAAGTTCCGTGACGAAGGTCGCGACGTACTGTTCTTCGTGGATAACATTTACCGTTATACGCTGGCGGGTACGGAAGTATCTGCACTGTTGGGCCGTATGCCTTCAGCGGTAGGTTACCAGCCGACTCTGGCGGAAGAGATGGGCGTTCTGCAGGAACGTATTACTTCCACCAAGACCGGTTCCATTACCTCCGTTCAGGCGGTATATGTACCTGCGGATGACTTGACTGACCCGTCTCCGGCCACCACCTTCGCGCACTTGGATTCCACTGTATCCTTGAGCCGTGATATCGCGTCTAAGGGTATCTACCCGGCGATTGACCCGCTGGATTCCACCTCGCGTCAGCTGGATCCGCTGGTTATCGGTCAAGAGCACTACGACATTGCACGTGGCGTTCAAACCGTACTGCAGCGCTTTAAAGAGCTGAAAGACATCATCGCTATTTTGGGTATGGACGAACTGTCAGAAGACGATAAACTGATTGTATCTCGTGCCCGTAAGATTGAGCGTTATTTGTCTCAGCCGTTCTTTGTGGCCGAAGTATTTACTGGTTCCCCGGGCAAGTATGTTTCCCTGAAAGACACCCTCGCGGGCTTTAAGGGCATCCTTGGCGGTGATTACGATCACATCCCGGAGCAGGACTTCTACATGAAGGGCTCTATCGACGAAGTGATTGAAGCCTACAACAAGCGTAGCAAGTAACCTGCACCTGGGAGACAAGCAAATGGCGATGACCGTGCATTGCGACATTGTAAGTGCAGAACGCCAGCTGTTCTCCGGCTTGGTTGAAATTGTGGTAGCTTCCGGTGTGGAAGGTGACCTCGGTATCATGCCCGGCCACGCCCCGCTGCTGACCCGGCTGAAGCCGGGCCCGGTACGGGTGAAGAAGCAGAATGGTGAAGAAGAAGTGTTCTACGTATCCGGTGGCTTCTTAGAAGTGCAGCCGAAGCTGGTGACCGTACTGGCAGATACGGCTGAACGCGCTGAAAATATGGACGCTGCAGAAGCTGAGCGTGCTAAAGCCCGTGCCAAAGAAGCGTTGGAAGGCAAGAGTTCCGAAATGGATTACTCCCGTGCCGCTGCAACTCTCATAGAGGCCGTTGCACAGCTGCGTGCCATTCAACAATTGAAGAATAAGCGGTAAGTATCTTTTGCAATTCTTCAACACAGGAAAGGGTAGCCAAGTGCTACCCTTTTTTGTTTCTGTCGTATAGTGAGCGCCCGGTTGGAATAGGTCCTGTGCGAATCAGAGGCGGCACAGTGGTATAACGGTACCGGCATGTAAAAGACAAGGATAGGGTATGAGTCTAGCAGTAGTGATTCTGGCGGCGGGTAAAGGGACGCGGATGAAGAGCGCTTTGCCAAAGGTGCTTCATGCAGTGGCCGGCAAGCCAATGGTGCAGCATGTGGTAGACGCGGCAGCGTCGCTGGAACCAGCCAATACCGTCATCGTATACGGCCATGGTGGCGAACAGGTGAAAGCCTCGGTCACTGGTGAGCAAGTGGCTTGGGCAGAGCAAGCTGAACAGCTCGGTACTGGCCATGCGGTTGCGCAAGCCATGCCTTATGTAAAAGAAGACATGGTATTGGTGTTGTACGGTGATGTACCGCTGATTCGCCCGGAAACACTAAAAGACTTTGTCGCCACGGTGGACGATAGCACCCTGGCGCTGATGACCCTAACCTTGGATGACCCGAACGGTTACGGCCGTATCGTTCGTGATGGTCAGAACAACGTGCAGCGCATCGTTGAGCAGAAAGACGCAAGCGAAGCTGAGCTGAGTATTCAGGAAATCAACACGGGCATTCTTGCCTGTTCACGGCGATTCCTAGAAGAAAGCTTGCCCAAGCTTTCCAGTAATAATGCCCAGGGCGAATATTACCTTACTGACCTGATCGCAATGGCGTCACAGTCGGGCTTGAATGTGCAAACCCTGCAACCCAACGAAGGCTGGGAAGTGGACGGGGTGAATGACAGAGTGCAATTGGCAAGGCTAGAGCGCATTTACCAGCAGGCTCAGGCTGAAACCTTGATGCGTGACGGGGTAACATTGCTGGACCCTTCTCGTCTGGATATTCGCGGCAGCGTACAGATCGCCAGTGATGTAATCATTGATGTGAATGTCATTTTAGAGGGAGATGTCACCATCGAAGAAGGTGTGGTGATCGGTCCTAACTGTATTCTGCGAGACGCCAACATCGGCGCCGGCACCGTCATAGAAGCGAACACACTCATTGACGGTGCTATTGTGGGTGAACACTGTCAGCTAGGCCCCTATGCCCGCTTGCGCCCTGGAACAGAACTGGCCGACAAAGCGAAGATAGGCAACTTTGTTGAAACCAAAAAGTCCTACATTGGCGAGGGTTCCAAGGTAAACCACCTGACCTATATCGGCGATAGCCAGATAGGTAAAGGCGTCAACGTGGGTGCCGGCACTATTACGTGTAACTATGATGGCGCCAACAAATTTCAGACCGTGCTGAAAGACGGAGCGTTCATTGGCTCCAATTCCTCTCTAGTTGCTCCAGTCACCATTGGCGTAAATGCCACTGTAGGTGCGGGCAGCACTATTACAAAGGATGTGGGCGACAACGGCCTAGCGGTTGCTCGAACGCAACAGCGCAACGTGGCTAATTGGCAGCGCCCCAAGAAAGGGTAAGGAAGAGCATTTATGTGCGGAATTGTTGGGGCCATTGGCCAGCGGAATGTGACCAATATTTTGATCACTGGTCTCAAGCGACTTGAGTACCGGGGTTACGACAGTGCGGGAGTCGCGCTGCTCAACGATAAGGGCATCAGTCGTGTCCGTCGTCAGGGAAAAGTGGCCGGGTTGGAAGAGGCGGTCCTGGAAGCACAAACCCAGGGTTTCACCGGCATTGCCCACACTCGCTGGGCTACCCACGGCAAGCCTTCGGAGCCTAATTCGCACCCGCATATGTCCGGTGATGATTTGGCCCTGGTGCATAACGGTATCATCGAAAATTTTCAGGCACTCAAAGACGAGCTTGAAGCCAGCGGTTATACGTTCAACTCCCAAACCGATACGGAAGTGATTGTGCATCTGGTGCATCAGGCGCTGGATAACGGATTGAATCTTTTCGACGCCGTGCAAGCGGTCACAAAGAAACTCGATGGTGCCTACGCACTGGGTGTTATTCATGCTTCTGAGCCGCACAAGTTGGTTACCGTGCGCTCTGGTAGCCCGCTGGTCATCGGCCTGGGGATTGATGAAAACTATATCGCCTCCGACCAACTGGCCTTGTTGCCAGTAACCAACCGGTTCATCTTTTTGGAAGAGGGTGATCAGGCAGAAATTACAACTAATAGCGTGCGTATAGTGGATGCAGCAGGTGAGCCGGTAACACGTGAAGCTCACGAGTTTGATGGCACCCATGAAGATGCGGAAAAGGGCGAATACCGCCACTATATGCAGAAGGAAATTTTCGAGCAGCCCGCAGCTATTCAGAAAACCTTGGAAGATCGCATTGATAGCCCGGCTACCCTGATTGAGTCTTTCGGTGAAAAAGCGCCTGCTATTTTCGATAAGGTTAAAACCGTTCAAATCGTCGCCTGCGGTACTAGCTATCACGCAGGTATGGTGGCCCGTTATTGGTTAGAAGACATTGCCGGTATTCCTTGCCAGGTCGAAGTAGCCAGTGAGTTCCGCTACCGCAAGCACGTGGTGCCAGAAGGCACTCTCTTTGTCACCATTTCCCAAAGCGGTGAAACCGCCGATACCTTGGCAGCGCTGCGTGATACTCAGTCACCCAATTATGTGGGTCGCCTGGCTGTGTGTAACGTGGACAGCTCATCGTTGGTGCGTGAATCAGAACTGGTTTTTCTCACCAAAGCCGGTCCGGAAATCGGGGTAGCTTCCACCAAGGCCTTCACCACTCAACTGGTTGGGTTGTTGATGCTCGTGTTAGCGCTGGGCCGCCAAAAAGGCCTGGCCGACAGCGAGATCGAAAAAATTCTGGAAGAACTGCGTCAGCTGCCCAATTTGATCGAGCAGGCGGCGGCGTTAGACAAGCCCATCGAAAAACTTTCAGAGGCGTTTGTGGAAAAACACCACGCCCTGTTTTTGGGGCGTGGCGTGCAATTTCCGGTGGCTTTGGAAGGGGCCCTTAAGCTCAAGGAAATTTCCTACATCCACGCCGAAGCCTACGCAGCGGGAGAGCTGAAACACGGCCCGTTGGCCTTGGTGGACAGCGAAATGCCGGTGGTGTCGGTGGCCCCCAATGATGAATTGTTGGAAAAACTGAAATCCAATCTGCAAGAAGTCCGTGCCCGTGGCGGTGAGCTTTATGTGTTTGCTGATAAGAATGCTCACGTAAAAGAAGGGGAAGGGATTCATGTGTTAAACATGCCCTCAGTGCCCGACACTGTAGCCCCGATCGTTTATACCGTACCGCTGCAGTTGCTTAGCTACCATGTGGCGGTGCTGCGCGGCACCGATGTGGATCAGCCTCGTAACCTAGCCAAGTCGGTAACGGTGGAATAGCCGCCACTCGCAAGGCAATACAAAAAAAGCCCGGCAATCGCCGGGCTTTTTTATTGCCGCTTTATCTCCAGTGCCATTGCATACCACCACGGGCACGGGGTGGCGCATAAGAATCAATACCATGGATCGCGCTAACGCTCTTACGGTGATGGCCCCTCTACAAGCCTCAGCCCTTATAAGTGATAAGCCGCCCTCTATTTCAGCAGGTGGCACAAAAGCTGCATAAATTTGGTGCATGATAAAGAGCAGGCAAAGGGGCCAGGCCAGTGAGCGTAGAGAAACCGGTAGCAGCGGGCCGGCAGAACAGTAAGGCCACAGGCAGGCATAAGGGATGGCAAGCAAAACTGCATATGCAGCTTGAGTGCGCCATAACTGGGCGCGGCATGAAAACCGTCATGGCCGAATTGCACCATTATGGACCGTTGCGCGTTCAGCGCCCTTTCTACCCAGAGCAGGACACCGCACACATCTATTTACTGCACCCACCAGGGGGGGTTGTGGGTGGTGATGGACTGGATATCAGCATTACCGCATCGAGCCAGGCCCATGGCTTACTCACTACCCCTGGGGCAACCAAGTTTTACCGCAGCGCTGGGCAAACCGCCGATGTGAGCCAAACGCTCACCGTTCAGGCAGGAGGGACACTGGAATGGTTTCCCCAAGAAAATATTTTCTTCCCTGGGGCACGGGTACAGATGGACACCCGGATCGACCTGCACGGGGATGCCCATTTTATGGGCTGGGAAATTTCCTGCTTGGGTCGGCCGGTTAATAGTGAAGTTTTTTACGAGGGAAAAATCGACGCCCGTTTTCGTATTAGCCGCGACCGTAAACCGCTGCTGATTGAACGCCTTAAGGTGGATCAGCCCAGCCACCTCAATGCGGCCTCTGGGCTGCGTAATTTCCCCATGCAGGCAATATTTGTAGCCACGGGGAGTAATGAGGAGTTGCTGGAGCAGGCCCGTGAATGCATTGAAAAGCAGGCCACCGACATGCCCTGCGGCCTCACCCTGATTGACGACATTCTGGTCATGCGTGTGCTCGGCACTCGCTGTGAAAAAATTCAAGCATTGATGCTTCCCGTCTGGCAATTATTGCGTCAGGCCACCCTGAATAAACCGGCGGTGATACCGCGAATCTGGAACACCTGATAACGGTGTAAGGAAAGGCAAAAAGGTAAAGCATGGAACTGACACCCAGAGAAAAAGACAAGCTGTTGATTTTTACTGCCGCGCTACTGGCCGAACGGCGCAAGGCCCGTGGCGTTAAGCTTAACTATCCGGAATCGATCGCTTATATCACCGCCGCCATTATGGAGGGTGCCCGCGACGGCAAAACGGTCGCCGAATTGATGGGCGAAGGGCGAACCTTGCTCAAGCGTCAGGATGTGATGGAAGGCGTGCCAGAGATGATTCACGAAGTGCAGGTGGAAGCGACCTTTCCCGATGGCACCAAACTGGTAACGGTTCACGACCCCATCGTTTAAGACGATCCGCTATAGGAGAAGCCAAATGATTCCAGGCGAATACGCTATTCAGAACGGCGACATCGAGATCAATCCTGGGCGGGAAACGCTCAGCGTGGAAGTGGCCAATACGGGCGACCGTCCCATTCAGGTAGGCTCTCACTACCACTTCTATGAAGCTAACAATGCCCTGCAGTTCGACCGAGAAAAAACCCGAGGCTTCCGGCTCAATATTCCGGCCGGCACCGCCGTGCGCATTGAGCCAGGGCAGAGCCGGACAGTAGAGCTGGTGGCGTATGCAGGACAAAGAAAAGTGTACGGGTTTCAGGGCAAGGTCATGGGGCCGCTTTGAATCGCACCTTTCTTTAGGGCCGAACTTGCCCGTGAAAATCGCGCCATGGGAAGCAGGCCGGCGCCTGTACAACACCGCATTTCGGAAAGGCTGCTGATAACCAGCCGGTAGATGCAAGAACAGGAGAATCATCGTGGCAACAATGTCCAGACAAGCCTACGCCGACATGTTCGGGCCCACCACAGGTGACCGGGTACGCCTGGCCGATACCGATCTGTGGATCCAGGTAGAAAAAGATTTCACGGTCTATGGTGACGAAGTGAAATTTGGCGGCGGCAAGGTAATTCGTGATGGCATGGGCCAATCCCAGCTGCCTTCGGCGAAGGTTATGGACCTGGTCATTACCAATGCCTTGATCCTCGACTACTGGGGAATCGTTAAAGCGGATATCGGTATTAAGAACGGGCGAATTGCGGCCATTGGCAAGGCGGGTAACCCGGATGTGCAACCGAATGTGGATATCATTGTTGGCCCCGGCACCGATGTGATTGCTGGTGAAGGCAGCATCATTACGGCGGGGGGGATTGATTCGCATATCCATTTTATCTGCCCGCAGCAGATCGACGAAGCATTAGCATCCGGGGTCACCACCATGATCGGGGGTGGCACCGGGCCCACCACCGGCACCAATGCCACCACAGTGACGCCCGGGCCCTGGAACATGGCCCGCATGTTGGAAGCGGCGGATTGCTTTCCAATGAATCTGGGGTTCCTTGGCAAAGGTAACGCCAGCTTGCCGGAATCCCTGAGCGAACAGATCAGCGCCGGCGCCATTGGCCTGAAATTGCACGAAGACTGGGGCACCACCCCCGCCTCAATCGACAACTGCCTTTCGGTTGCAGAAGAAACGGATACTCAAGTGGCGATCCACACCGACACCTTGAACGAATCCGGCTTTGTGGAAGACACCATCGCCGCGTTCAAAGATCGCACCATCCATACCTATCACACCGAGGGAGCCGGGGGCGGCCATGCGCCGGATATTATTCGCGCTGCTGGGCTTGCCAATGTGCTGCCTTCGTCCACAAACCCGACGCGACCTTACACGGTGAATACCGCCGATGAGCACCTCGATATGCTCATGGTCTGTCACCATTTGGATCCGAGTATTCCAGAAGATGTGGCGTTTGCTGAATCCCGCATTCGCCGCGAAACCATTGCCGCGGAAGACATCCTTCATGATCTTGGTGCGTTCTCCATGATTGCCTCAGACTCCCAGGCCATGGGGCGTGTGGGCGAAGTGGTGATGCGCACCTGGCAAACGGCCCACAAGATGAAAGTGCAGCGCGGTTCCCTAAAGGGCGACCCATCCGAACATGATAATTTTCGCGCCAAACGCTACATAGCCAAGTACACCATCAACCCGGCATTAGCCCACGGCATGGCCCATGAAATAGGCTCGGTGGAAGTGGGCAAGCTCGCCGACCTGGTACTGTGGAGCCCGGCCTTTTTTGGGGTAAAGCCCAACCTCATCATTAAGGGCGGAATGATCGCCATGGCCAAGATGGGCGACCCTAACGCATCCATCCCTACACCCCAGCCAGTTCATTACCGCCCCATGTTTGGGGCCTACGGTAAGGCTCGCCAAGCCACCACCATGACCTTCATTTCCCAGGCCGCCATGGATGCGGGTATCCCTGAGCAACTCACATTAGCCAACCGCATTGGTGTGGTGAAAGGCTGCCGCACAGTGAAAAAGAAAGACATGTTGCTCAATGATTGGCTGCCACACCTGGAAGTGGATCCACAGACCTATGAAGTACGTGCCGATGGCCAGCTGCTAACGTGCGAACCGGCGGAAGTGTTGCCAATGGCGCAGCGCTATTTCTTGTTTTAACGCATTGTTTACGAGACAAGCATGATCGAACTGACGAAAAAAATTACCGATACCGCCGCGCTGGAAAAAATCGATCCGGCGAGACTAAAAACCCTCAGCCTACCGCTCGATGCACGGATCAAAAGCCGGCAAAAAGTGCAGCTGACATCCGGCGAAGGCGTGGGCCTATTCCTAGAGCGAGGCACCCTGCTTCGCGGTGGGGATGTGCTTACCAATGCAGACGGAGAGTTGGTCAAGGTGTTGGCCGCCAACGAAACCGTTTCCACCATTGTTTGCAGTGATGCACTGATGCTAACCAAGGTGGCCTATCACCTGGGCAACCGTCACGTTCCGCTGCAGATCGAAACCGGCTTTGTTCGTTACCAGCACGACCATGTGCTCGACGACATGGTGCGTCAGCTTCCGGGCGCCGACACCTGCGTGGACGTACAGGTTGAGCAGGCACCCTTCGAACCGGAAGCGGGTGCCTATCAGCAAGGCGGTGGCCATTCCCATGGCCATGCGCACAGCCATTCCCACGAAAAGCCACACTCGCACACTCACAACCACTGATTTCTCACGGTGCCAAAGGGCACTGGTACGTTAAAGGAGCACAGCATGAACAACACAAAACATAAGCTTACCGCTGCTGTTATTACCTGTGGGCTTGCCATAAGCCCCATGGCCGCGATGGCCCATACCGGCGAAGGCGGCCACGTTCATGGCGGCTTTACCGCTGGGCTTATGCATCCAATTACCGGCATGGATCACCTTGTGGCCTTGGTGCTGTTCGGCGCCTTACTGGCCGGTATTCGCCTGCAAGAAAAACGCTTCGCGCTGATCGTTGCAGGCGTTAGTTTGGCGGCGGGCTTTGTTGGTGGCGTGGCACTGGGCGGCCATGTGGCCATGGAGTGGTTGATTACCGCATCAGCGTTATCGTTCGCCGCAGCGTTGGCGTTTCCAGCGGGCTCGCGGGGCAAGGCGGCTTGCGTGGTGGCTGTTCTATTGGGCGCGCACGGCTGGGTCCACGGGGTGGAAATGAGCGGTGGCATGGGCGGGTTTGCGTCAGGCTTCTTCGTCAGCTCTATGGTGCTAATGGTAGCCGGCTTGGTGCTAGGGCAGCAGTTACAGCGGATTGCCCCCACTCTGCGCGCCATTGTGGCTGGGGGTGCCGCCCTCGCGTTAATGCTGCTGGCAGGCTGATCACCCCATGAATAACAGCGCCTTCTTTCGTTTGCAGCAATTGATCAGCCCATCACTGCCCATCGGTGCCTTTACCTATTCGCAAGGCATGGAGTGGGCCGTGGAGTGTGGCTGGATCAAAAATGCGGATGACCTGCATTGTTGGCTCGAATCCCTGCTGCAAAGCAGCGTCCAAACCTTGGAATTACCGGTACTAGCGCGGCTCCATCACGCCAGTTGCCATCAGGATCGTGAAGCCTTTACCCATTGGGCGCACACCCTGTTGGCCTGGCGAGAAACCCGTGAGCTACGCACGGAAGAATGTCAGCGTGGCCACGCCCTCACCATGGTACTGGACAGGCTCCCAGACGCTGCGAATTGGCCAGAGCTGCAGCAACCCGAATGGCGCGATGCGCTGGCGCAAACCCAATTAGCAGGTTTCGCCCTGGCGAGTGCCCGTTGGGGCATCGAGCTGCAGCAAGCGCTCAACGGTTACCTGTGGAGTTGGCTGGAAAACATGGTGATCGTGGCCGTGAAGTTAATTCCTCTTGGCCAGAGTGATGGGCAGAGAGAGCTCTATCGTTTCAGTGATCAATTGGCCGCGATTACCCAGCACGCTCTGGCCATGGATGACGACGATATTGGCTCCTCCTCGCCCGCCATGGCCATCGCCAGTTGCCTGCACGAAACCCAATACTGCCGGCTCTTCCGATCATAAGGCAGGCTCAAGAAGGGCACCAAACAAAGAAGAGCACCTAACAAAGCAGCTGCGGCGGCATAGCCGTGAAAAATTGATGTGGGAGC
>AZIK01000766.1_pt1 | contig 54592 bp, 51 predicted proteins | sample 359131 | NCBI WGS metagenome assembly AZIK01 (sample SAMN02429715, study PRJNA222663) | marine sediment metagenome | biome: Sediment sample; isolation source: enrichment culture of sample MGS-ANC(AMM) from oil contaminated site at the... | place: Italy: Ancona | collected 2012-02-14 | depth 6 m m | reverse complement strand
TGCCTTCGCGATCTGTTTTCATTTCTGAGCCACATTTGCCTTCATGAGCAGCTTTCGTCTCTGCTCCGCACTTACCTTCACCACACTTGCCTTCGCCTTCAGACTTAGCGCCACACTTGCCTTCACCTTCAGACTTAGCACCGCATTTACCTTCACCTTCAGACTTAGCACCACACTTGCCTTCTTCATGATGAGCCGCAAGCTTGGTGGCAGACTGCAATTCAGCAGACGCAAATGGGTTCTCAGCAGCACTGGCCGCGGGCGCTTGAGCGATAGCAGCGATAAAAGCGGTACCCCAAATTGCACTGACTGATTTAATAGATTTGTTCATAAATAATTCCACGAAAGTTAGCCGTTAAGTATTGCATCGTTAACATACGATAACCAATGATGCGATCTTAATCACATATTGGATGCAAACGCCATAAAATATTTAACTTATCCACCTTGCACTATCTCAGCCCAACGTTTTTGCAGGCGTTTAAGGGAAACGGGCTCCTGAGTACCTAACGGCTGTGCAAATAACGACACCCGCCACTCTTCAAGTAGCCAGCCAAATTCAATTAATCCAGCACGCTGTTGCGATATATTCTTCTCAGTCAGATCTCGCCATGGTTTATATATTGACTCAAACTCAATCATAGATTGACGATCTCTTGGTAAATTCCCCTGTAATTTATCCAAGCGATACTCTATCCCTTTTAAGTAGCGGCTAAATGATTTTAATCGCGACCAATCAGTGTTTAGCATAAAGCCTCGCGCCAGCAACCGCTCTAGATGCACTTTCGCATCGCTAAAAGCCATGGCTTTATCAAGTGAAACGGCTCCACGCATATGCTTCAGTATACGATGTCGAAGGGTTAACCATTCGACAAACAACCCCAGCAGAGTTTCCGCATGAGCCCACAATTCGCCTCTAAGCGCTAAGCGTTGGCTAAATTCCTCTGCGGATCTTGGTAATGGTTCAGACTGAGGAATTAACACATGAGCAAAGATCGCGGATAGCAAGTCGTTTAGTAATTCAGGTTCGCGACCTAATCCCTTAGCCAACAGCCAATGCGGCTTCATGGTGTTTTGAATGAGTTGTTTGATATCTCGTTCTTGTGGCGACAAGGATTGACGCAACAAACTTAGCACACCTTCACGATGAGACTGCTCGGCCGCATCAGCATCGGATTCAACCGTCAATTCAATACCATTTTTCGTTACCTTCAAACAAGGAAAGGCACGCACGGGTAAACCATTGATTTTAGTTTCTGTCGCTGTCGGCAATGAACCAAAATCCCATTTCTGAATATCCGAACGCTGATAACGATCATCACTCAAGGTGAGCATTTGCATCTGGCCTGCGTCACCAAATCGCTCAATCAAGGCACCTAGATCGCGCCCCTGCGCTATTTGTTTTCCATCTTGCACAATGCGAATGTTCATTTGAAGGTGTGCTTCTAACTCACCGTTTTGCAGAACATCCACTTCAATTTTTGGCCTTAAAGTTCGATTAATAAACTCGAGCAATTGTACAAACAATCCGCCAGCATCAGGGTTAGCCTGACGAAGAAATTCCGCCGCGCTATCGGGAACAGGGACAAACTGCTTACGAATGTTCTTCGGCAGGCCTTTGATTATGGCAATCACTTTATTGGCAACAAGCCCAGGGACGAGCCATTCAATACGAGATTCAGGCACTTGGCGTAACATCGCCAGAGGCACTGTTAACGTGACACCATCATCAACGGCGCCCGGTGCAAATGAATAAGACAATGGAAATGCCAACCCTTGCCACTTCAGCTCAGTAGGATAATCATCAAGCCCAATGCCCGACGCCTGCGGGCTTAACAGCATATCTCGAGTAAATTGCACCGAACTCTGCTCAGCTTTGGAGGCTTTGCTATACCATCTTTCGATATCTCGAGCACTGTACAAATGAGAAGGTAAATTCGCACGATAAAAATCTGCTAAATAGGCATCATCTAATACTAAATCTCGCCGGCGAGCCTTTTCTTCATATTCAGTCACATCGCGCAATAGCCGGATATTATCTTGATAGAAACCAACTCGACTCTTTAGCCGTTGCGCAACTAAACCTTCGGTAATTAAAATTTCGCGCGCCTCTTCCGGATGGGTAGTCGCGTAATTAACTCGTTTTTTTGGGTTAACAATTAAACCGTATAAGGTACTTTGCTCAAACGCTAGCACCTGCCCACGCTGCGCGCTCCAGTGAGGCTCAAAATACTGATACTTTAATAACGGTTTACCCATTTCTTCGATCCACTCAGGCTCGATTTTAGCCAAGGTTCGGGCATAGAGCCGCGTCGTCTCAACCATTTCCGCAGCCATCACCCATTTTGGTGCTTTTTTATAAATGCTAGACCCCGGAAACAGAAAGAAACGGCGATTACGCGCGCCAAGATATTCCTGCCCTTCAGCCTTAAATCCAACCTGACTTAGCATCCCTGCCAATAAGGCTTTATGCAGCGCTTGGTAATTGGCGCTTTCTTCGCGCTCTTTAAGACCTAATTCCTTGCATACGATATGCAACTGACGATGAATATCGCGCCACTCACGCATGCGCATAAACGATAAAAAATGCTTACTACACCATTTGCGTAATTGATTTTGAGTCAGCGTTTGACGTTCAACTTCATAGGCATTCCATAAGTTAATCATGGCTACAAAATCGGAATTTTCGTCCGCCCAAAGCTTGTGTTTTTCTGCAGCCGCCTGTTGTTTTTCTGGTGGGCGCTCGCGCGGATCTTGTGCCGTCATCGCTGATGCAATAATCGTTAACTCGCGTACACATTGCTGCTTATCGGCTTCCATTAATAAACGCGCAATACGGGGATCCAATGGCAAGCGAGCCATTCGTTGACCGAGAGGCGTGATACGCTTCTTCGCATCAACGGCTTCAAGCTCGGCCAGCAAGGTAAAACCATCTTTGACGAAACGTTCATCCGGCGCATCAACAAATGGAAAGTCGCGGATATCGCCTAATTTCAAGTCTAGCATTTGCAAAATAACAGAGGCTAAATTGGTTCGACGTATCTCTGGATCGGTAAATTCCGAACGAGCTATAAAATCCTGTTCTTCAAATAATCGGATGCAGACGCCTGGAGACGTTCGCCCGCATCGACCAGCCCTTTGATTCGCACTCGCTTGAGAGATAGCTTCCACAGGAAGACGCTGAACCTTGCTGCGATAGCTATAACGACTAATGCGGGCAACGCCCGAGTCAATCACATATTTAATACCCGGAACGGTTAACGAGGTCTCGGCTACGTTGGTGCTCAAAACCACACGACGACCACCGTGGGGCTTAAAAATGCGTTGTTGATCAGCGCCACTTAAACGTGCATAAAGTGGCAAAATATCGGTGGCCGGTAAAGCGCTTCGTCGCAAGAATTCAGTACACTCCCGAATTTCACGCTCTCCCGGCAGAAACACTAAAACATCACCTGGCTGTCCACTTTTTTGGTCTTCGCCACGGAACTCTTCTAACGCATCGCGAATACCTTCGAATAGGGATCTATCTTCTTCATCTTCACCGCCGCGGACTAAAGGGCGATAACGCATTTCTACAGGGAAAGTACGGCCCGATACCTCAATAATCGGCGCGTTATCAAAGTGTTTTGAAAACCTCTCAACATCAATAGTAGCGGACGTAATAACCAGCTTTAAATCACGACGTTTTTGCAGTAATTGATGCAAATAACCGAGTAGAAAATCAATATTAAGGCTGCGCTCATGCGCCTCGTCGATAATAATGACATCGTATTCATTAAGAAAACGATCTCCTTGAGTCTGGGCTAGTAAGATACCATCGGTCATTACTTTAATGCGGCTATCGTCTTGGCTCTGATCGGTAAATCGAACTTGATAACCTACCGCCTGACCAAGCGGTGTTTGCAATTCATCGGCGATGCGTTGTGCAACTGCACGCGCAGCCAACCGACGCGGTTGAGTATGGCCAATACGGCCAAAACGCCCGAAGCCCGCGTCAATACACAATTTGGGTAATTGAGTGGTTTTTCCTGAACCGGTTTCACCGGCGATAACCACCACTTGATGATTTTGAATGGCTTGCAAAATATCATCGCGGCGCTCACTTACCGGTAAGTCTGGGTAGGTTAATGTCAGTGGTTGTGAACGCGATGCGACAACCTGCTGGCTATGCTGAATTCGGGCAAGAAGTTTTTCGGTATCGCGCATTAGCGTCGCATGAGCTTTTTCATCACCGGTTGAACTGCGCTTCGATAGCGCTTCTAACCGTTGCACCTGCTGACGCAATGAATGACGATCTTTAATCAGGCACTGATCCACAGCCTTGTACAACTCAGGGAGATCAAGCTTCATGCGTACTCTTCACCATTTTTATAAATGCTATTAAACAAAAACGCCTCATACCAAACGATATGAAGCGTCATTGTAACACTCTCGTAGCGAGCATCGCTCGCCAACCAGAGGGTTAAGTTTACTTACTTGTGCTTAGCGAGTTCAGCATCACGCAGTTCACGACGTAAAATTTTACCAACGTTGGTTTTTGGTAGTTCATCGCGGAATTCAACAAAACGCGGGACTTTATAGCCAGTAAGGTTTTCACGCGCAAAAGCAATCACGTCTTTATCGGTAAGCGCAGGATTTTTAGAAACCACGAACACTTTAACCGCTTCCGAACTCTTAGGATCAGGAATACCAATCGCGGCAGCTTCCACAACATCAGGGTGTGCAACAATCACTTCTTCAACTTCATTTGGATAAACGTTAAAGCCAGAAACAATAATCATATCTTTCTTACGGTCGACGATTTTCATGTAACCGTCTTCCATAATCACCGCCATATCACCGGTTTTTAACCAACCATCTTCAGAGATGCTTTCCGCAGTTGCTTCAGGGCGCTGCCAGTAGCCCTTCATTACTTGTGGGCCTTTAACACAAAGCTCACCTGGCTCACCGATTGGCATTTCATTACCGTCTTCGTCAATTACTTTACAAGCAGTGCCAGGAACTGGCATGCCAATCGTGCCCAACTTAATGTTGTGATAAGGATTAAATGAAACCACGGGGGATGTTTCTGTCATACCAAAGCCTTCGGCAATGTCACAACCCGTTACTCGTTTCCATTGCTCCGCCGCATCTTTCGTTAACGCCATACCACCAGAGATGGTTAGCTTTAATTTGCTGAAGTCGATATTGCGAAAATCTTCTTGTCCGCATAAAGCAACAAACAAGGTATTCAAACCAACAAAACCGCTAAATGGTTGACCTTGCAGAGTTTTAATAAAGCCTGGGATGTCGCGAGGATTAGGAATCAATACCGAGTGATTACCAGTTTCTAGCAATACCATACAATGCACAGTAAAGGCGTAGATATGGTAAAGCGGTAAAGGAGCAATGATGGTTTCTTGGCCTTCTTCCAACACCATAGTGAAAATACCATGACACTGGAGCATGTTTGCGATCAAGTTACGGTGCGTTAGCATGGCACCTTTGGCAACCCCTGTAGTACCACCGGTATATTGCAGCACCGCCACATCTTCCGCATCAACATGAACTGGCGTATAAGCTTTACTCGCACCGTTACTCAGTGCAGTACGCAGACCTATGGCACCAGGAATATTGAAATCCGGAACTTCTTTTTTAACGTATTTCAAAACACTATTAATTAAAATACGCTTTACCGTGCCGTGCATATCACCAACATTGGTAACAATTACATGCTTAATGCCGGTTTTTGGAATCACACGCGAGGCTTTATCAGCCATGTTTGCCAGCACAACCAGAGCCTTAGCACCTGAGTCGTTAAACTGATGTTCCATTTCACGTTCAGTGTAAAGTGGGTTGGTGTTGACAACCACCATGCCAGCGCGCATAGCGCCAAACACGACGACTGGATATTGCAAAATATTCGGCAATTGCACGGCAATACGATCACCTGCCTGCAAGGTGGTTTCATGTTGCAAATAAGCTGCAAAAGCCGCACTCTTTTCATCAAGCTCTGCATAAGTCAGTACTTGGCCTAAGCATGAAAATGCTGGACGCTCGGCGAATTTCTTCACAAAACCATTAAAGATTTCGACGATTGATTCATACTGATCAAGGTTAACCGTAGTCGGATAACCTTTCGGATAGCGTTCTTGGAAAAACTCAACGTTCATACCACCTCCTAAAAAACCCTGACAAAATTATCGTTATGTTCAGAGCTTGTGAAAATCAGACGACCAGTCCACTTCCCTAAAGCAGATATGCAGGCCGAAAAGCGTTCCGGAGTTTAACTGTTTTCCGCCAGTGCAGCAAAACAGTCAGAGCGCTATTTGCATAAAATAGTGCGCAAGTTTGACATGAGAATTGTATTTCTCAGCCAATGACAAGAATAAATGATCAATTTATAAGCAATTCATCCCTTGACGACACCGAATAGATAACTCTATGCAATTATTGACTCGTCCAACAGGCGTTAGAGGTCAAGTCGTCGCCTTTGGTAAGAAATTTGTAATAAACGTAACACACACTGGAACTTCTAGATCTATACTGAAAGACCTGTTCGTCTCAGCGCGACCAATGACGTAGCAAGAAACGGCATTGATCCATACAGAATTAACAACAAGATTAGGATAATCCATGACCACCATATCCAACCGCCCTTTTAGTGAAATTGTTATCGGAGAGCAGTGCCAGCACTCACACACAGTCACCGAGCGTGATCTTATCTTATTTGCTGCGGTATCTGGTGACCACAACCCAGTTCATCTTGATGCAGAGTATGCTGCAACAACCGCATTTGGCGGTCAGATCGCACACGGTATGTTTACCGGCGGTCTGATTTCAGCGGCTTTAGCCATGCAACTGCCAGGACCCGGCACAGTGTACATGGGCCAAACCTTGTCATTCAGAAAACCGGTCATGATTGGCGACTCTCTTACCGTCGTATTAACAGTACGAGAAAAACATGCTGAAAAGCCTATTGTTACCCTTGATTGCAGTGTAACCAATCAAGATGGAAAAACAGTTGCTACCGGGGAATCCGTGGTAATGGCACCAACGACTAGCGTTACTATCAACACGCCAGATCTGCCCAACATCAGCATTAACGATAAGTAAATTTAAGAGCAAAATTTAGACCTAAAAAAAAGCCGCAAACGCGGCTTTTTTATTTGGCTTAAATTATGGATTGAATCGGATTGGATATTCCGCTTTCGTCACCTCTAGGCCAGGTCGATCTGCAAATTGCATCTGCCGACATTTCGATTCCAATCGACGAATCAACTTATCGTCTTTCAGCTCGCTCTTGATCGCCTTACATTCACTAACACTGCCGTTAGGCTCAATGACTAGAGCTAAGGTAACAGCTCCCGCCAAGGTTGGATTTGCTCGCAAAGCTCCGCGATAAATCCGATCGTAATGAAGGTTGTAGGTTTCAAACGCGAGACGCAACTCTTCTTGGCTACGCTTGCGAGATTCCTTGGTCTGTGCGACCTGTTCCGGTGTTAACTCCACAGCTGTTAACGTACGATCAGACAAAGTCTCACCCGCTGTTGCCGTTGTTAATGTCGCAACATCAACCCCACCAGAGCTGCGCGAAGCTGCCGCACGATCAACTACAGAACCCACACTGGTTACCTTATTACCTGCATTACTTAAACCAGAGCTTGAGGTCTTCAATGCAGCAACAGGAACTTCCGAGCGTAAACGACTTAAAGCTGCCAAAGCATCAGCACCGAAAGCTTCTTTCGCCTTCTCTTTCGCCACTGCACGTTTCTCTTCTGTTGCTTTCACCTCTGGCTTACGCTCAGGTTTAGGCTCAGGTTTTGGTAGCGGCTTGGGCTCAGGTTTTGATTCGGGCTTAGGCTCTGGTTTCGGTTCAGGCTCAATTTTGGGTTCTGGTTTCAGCTCTGGCTTAGGTGGTTGCGCTATCTCTTTCTTTTTACGCTCAATAATCTTCGCAAGTTGCGGCGGTAGCTTTTCTAATTCACTGCGATCTTTTTGCGGCAAGTTAATTAAAGGTACAGCAATGCTACTAACCAATACGATCAGCAACAACACCCATAAAAAGGCGCGAAAACGGCGTCCATCGCCACTATCACTCCAAGGTAATTCAGGAGGACGATACTGCGACATTACGCACCCCCCGGCTGCAATTGATGAACCGCAAGCGAGATATTGTTAAACCCAGCCTTAGAGCAGGTATTCATGACCTTTTTCAATACGGCGTAAGCTGTCCCTTTATCACCCACAATGGTAATTGGACGACCCTGTTCCTCAAGCTCGGGAGATAAAGGCGTGCGTGCCGCGCGGTAATCCAATTCTTGCTTTAAAGCAGCAATCAAATCTGCTGGGTCTTTACTCAAGGATGCAACCGAAGCCACAACACGCCCCTGCACAAGAATATCCTGACGAGTGACCAGCACGGTCAACTGCTCATCCGGCTTGTTTTCAGCCAAGGACACTGGCAACTCTACGGTATCGGTATTTTGCACTTCCACTTCCGACTGATTCACCATCAAGAAAAACACCAAAATGGTGAAAATATCCATCAGCGCCGTCAGGTTTAGGCTGCTTTTATTGGCGTTACGCTTATGATTGCGTTGCATGCGATTTGCACGACGAGACATCTTCATGGTGTCACCTCCGTGCTCTCGGCATCGCCCAACGAAATATCCGGAAATAGCACAGCATCGACCAGCGACGCCGCAACCACTGCAGGATAAATGCGCGCAGTGTCCATTACCGTTACCAAGGTTTGATAATCAACATCGGGTTCCGGCAGTAAAACGATATCCGTTTTATCTGCGAATACTGGGTTTTTCTTCACATCTTGCAATGCACTCGATAAACCGTCGAAATCAAATTCATCACCAATTTTTGGCAACTCTTTTAAAGATTCTGTTTGCTCCATATACGTTCGAGAGATAACAAAACCCGTTTTTCGAATTGTCACTTCAAGCGTGACATCCTCGGGATTAATCACCACTGGACCATTTTGATCAGCAGCAGGAAGCCTGAGATCCAGCACCGCAAGCTGGGAGAACACCATGTTCAATAGCAATACCGGCACCAGTACAATCATCAGGTTCATAAAGGATGTTACGTTGAGCTCCGCCTCTTCTTTTAATCGCTTATGGCGTCTCATCGGAAGCTAAACCTTTATTGACCATTATTACTGGAAGCACTACTTTGGCCAGCTTTACGCTCAGTGATGATGTTAAGAAACTTCACCCCAGCCATTTCGATACTATCAACGATTTCATTGGTTTTAGTTTGTAAGTAACTGTGCATTAACAGCAAAGGAATCGCAGTAATCAAACCGAATGCTGTGGTATTCATTGCAACGGAAATACTTTGTGACAAGAGCGTTGCCTTCTCTGCTGGTGCTGCGTTTGCAACTGCGGTAAAGGCCGCGATCAACCCCATAATGGTGCCTAAAAGTCCCATCAGGGTAGCGATGTTCGCGAGTGTTGCTACGTATTGTGTGCGCTTTTCTAATTGCGGAATTGCTTCCATCAAACCTTCTTCTAACGCGTATTCAATTTCTTCACGACGTTGTGAACCAGGAATACGTGCAATACCCGCAGCAAAGATATTGCCGATATGGGTATTAGACGAATTGGCGTAATTCAAGGCGCTGCGTAAGTCACGCTTTTGCAACATAGGGAGAAGTTCATCAAAGGCACTGCGGTTTCCTGATTTCTCTTTCAATAAAAAAAAGAAACGCTCTAAAGAAATCGCCAAACCAATCGCCATGATGATGGCAATGGGCACCATGAAGGCACCGCCCTCTTGGAAAAAACGAATGATAGTATCCATGATATCTCCACTTAACTTTTTGTTGTTTCATGTACAATAAACGAGACATAAATATCTCGTTAATCTTGGTTATTTATAAAGGCCAGCAATATTTAACATTGCGCTGCCTCATGCTTTGGTTCAATTTAATCATTAAATAACAGTTAAAATAACTGTAAATCACTTCACTTCTAACAATTCCTTCAAACGTGTGAGATGTTCTGGCTTCTCCGTATAACGTTCACCGTAACGCATCTCACGTCCTAAGCTGTCCCGACTAATCGGCTGAAACCAATGGCGAGAATAACTCGTCACTGGTTCATACAAACGCCCAGTACCGGGTGGTGGTTGCCATGCAGTCACATACAATACGTTCGGATTCTCACTATTACCTTTAATAGAGATACCTTGCAAACGTATGACACCATCGTCTTCCTCGGCCCAAGTGATTGAGGAAAACAGTAGAATAAATAAGCTACTAATTAGTATCAGTAAACGCATGACTACTCCTTACCCTCTTCAATTCCGGAGCGACGTTCTAAATCGGCAATCCACACATCCAGTGTTTTATCATCGCCCATTAAAACCCTAGCTTGTTTGTATTCTGCCAACGCGCTCACTAAATCATTGCGGTATAAGTCGAACAAAATACCCAAATTATAATGAGCCTTTGCGTCTGTTGAATTACACGCAATCGCCGCTTTATAACTTTTTTCGGCTGCGGTAAATAAACCTAATTCTCGCTGGGGCAAAGCACGCACACCATGTACCGGGCAATAAGGTTGGAGCATGATTGGTTTGCTAACGGCAGTTGAATTAGCGGCTTGCACTGCTTCCTCATCAAGGGCAACGTCAGTGCCTTCTTCAATCGCAGGAGGTTCAGCATTAAGTTCTTCCGGCGTCAAATCGCTGTCCGACACAACAGCAGCCGACAATACTTGTTGTTTTGCAGCGCCTAACTGAGCTTCTAATTTAGCATTAATTCCATCGACATAAGCCAAGGCATCTAGGCTTGCTTGATATTCACCAGTGTGGTAAAGCGCCAAACCATAATTAGTCCAGACGCCGGGTAAATGGGGATGTGAATCAGAAAGCGCTTTCCAAAAAATAACGGCTTCGTCGTATTCACCATCTTGCAACAAAACCAAGCCTTTTTCATAAGTTACCTTAAAATCTTCAGCCAAGGGTTGCTCTTTGGGCGTTAAATCATCAACAACGACGAGGGGGGCTTTGGTTGCGCAACCAGCAAGAGTGACTAACAATAAAAGGCTAGCGAATCTGATCAACATACGTCGTCACCTTTTCTGGTTTGTTATATTGCCCCGGCATTAGCTCAGACAAAGAGGAGAAACTCTTCTTAACCCACTCGTCATAAAGGCCATCATAGGTGCGACGAATGTTGGTTTGGTGAATATCAATCGCGGCCTCATCTAACGGAAATGCTTGATCTTCCAATAAATACTGATATTCCTCGGCCTCGACCTCATCCATACCTTTGGGTTTTTCCGAAGTCATCAACGCCTTGCTCATTTGCGCGTACATGTCAGCAATATGGAATGTTGCCGGAGTTGTAAACTCAAGAACTTTCATTTCTACCGCTTGGGTATAGCGTTTTAACGCACGCTGCATAGGTTCGTTTTTACGCACAATACTCTTAGCCAATGGCAATGTAAGTTTAATTTTTTCGAAGGCAACCCGATCAAATTCAGCAAGTTGGAAAGCGGCACTGGATGCTAAATATCGTGATCTTTCGGTCTGTTGATTTTTACCGTTGCGGTGTAAACGAATAATTTTATCCAACCAAAAGCGACGTTTCTCCTCATCACCTTGCAGCGCATAAATTTGGTCTAATTTATAATGTGCTTCAACGGCTGGGTCGAAAGGCGTTTTATAAGTATGCGCATAACGCTTATACATGACGATGGCGTTGTCTAAATCATTGGCTTTCTCGAAATATTCAGCCGATTGAAAGCAGGCTATCCGACGTTCATCTTCTTCTTTTGCTACGTTCGATAATGTCATCAATTCAAATGCCGCCTTGCGCCACTCACCTTTCCCTTCATAAGCAACAATCAGTTTGCTTGGAATATCTTTGGTTAATTTATGATCCGGATATTCCTGACGGAATTTCAGCAAAACATTCTCTGCACGATCGTAATTTTGCATGTCCATCAATAGGGTCGCGGCATCATATTCTGCATTTACCTTCAATGTGCTTTCTGGTACGACTTCTGCCAAACGCAGCCAATGATCAACCGCCTGCTGAGGTGAATCATTTTTGGCTTGCTCGCCTTGCTTATATATTGCCGCTGCGGCCTTTTGGCGAAGATCAGCACGTTCTTTACGCGATAATTTTTCGTATGTAGAAGCACTCAACAAAGAAATTTCGGCTTCATCATAAAAATCCAATTCAAAGCTTGAGTGACCTTGAACTAACGAAGCGCCGTAACGATAACGAGGCGATAACTCAACACCGGTTTGCTGCGATAATCGAGCAGTCGACAATGCTTGTTCGTAATATTTATCTTTCAGCAAGGTTTCTGCGGTATTGACCAAGACGGTGCCGCGACGGGGGTCATCTGGAAATTCTGTTACAAAACGCTTGGCACTGGCAACATTAAGCTGCCGCCATTCTAATTCGTGATCCGGCGCTGGAGTGTATTTAGCATAGGCAAGTAAGGCGGCATAACCGGCTTCAGCAGCACCCTCATAAAAAGGATATTGGTAAGCAACAATTTCATAGTTATTACGAGCATTGTCATAACGTTCTAACTCGAATGAAATTTCTGCTAACAAGAAATGCGCTTTTACGGTATCAGCAGCTTTTGGGAAACTACGAATGTACTCACTGTACCAGCGAGCCGCCTCATTAAAACCTTGCTCTTTTTCGGAACGCTTTTTCGCAACTTGTGCCCAACCATGAGAGAAAGTCGCTAAGTCCCAAATATATTTGGATAGCGCAACGGTAATTTTTGCTCGCACTTTAACATCATGCGCTTCCCAATACGGCGTACCAATGCCAAAGCGTTCGTTGTAAATTTCTTTGTGCTTACGCAAAAGCTCAGGATAGCCTGCGGTTTCATAGCCAGTAATTAAACGTTCGTAATAACTGGGCGCACGATCAGAATCGGGATAACGCTCAACATAAGCACGCAATGTAGAAGCTGCACTCTTGTAATATTTCTTTTCGTAATATTGATCTGCTAATTGGCTATACAGTTTATATTCGTAATAACGAGCACCGTGCTCATCAAAGAAGCGCGCAATTTGATTCCAACCACCTAAATAATCAAACATAATCGCCATAATACGCAGCGTATCGTTTAACAAATCCAGATCACCACCTTGCACCGCCTCCAAAGTAGCCTCATCAGGAAAGTGTTCGTCAAGCATACGCATAAATGCCAGCAAGCTTTCTTCATAGCGCGCTTGTTTGAAAATGCTCCAGCCCCGCAGGTATTCGGCGTCGCGGTAGAAACGGTTGGCAGCCGGACCAGCAGTCATCAGTGCCTGATAGGCCGCCTCAGACATTTCGTAATCACCGGCCGCATAGAGTAACTGCCCCAAACGGAATTGCGCTTCTAAATAATAAATAGAGCGCGGGTAATGTTTGACCAACTCTTCCAATACACTAATCGCTTGATAGGGTTGCCCAGCCAATGAATACGCTTTGGCTAATTGATAATAAATAGCATCGTTATCAACGCGATCAGGAAACGCCTTTAATAGGTTTTCATAGTCATCAATGGATGCTTTGGCTAAAATTTGATCTTCCGCCAGTACTGCTTCGTCATCGGTCATCCGTTCCATGCGGATTTCGTCCGATTGTAGCTTTAGACCTGCAATACGGTGTGCAACACGCACGCGCATCTCAGGATCAGTGGCTACCGCCAAGTAGGCCTGGTAATAACGCACCACATCATCATGACTCACATCAGGCGCTTCGTTTGATACCATTCGTATTTTTAGACTAGTGATATCAGACATGCGCACGGTTTGATCACCGCGACTAAATAAACTACAGCCTGAATTAATAAGCGTTGCAGCGATCATCACAAGCGATAAAAAGAACTTCATTTATCGCCTCCAATCGAGCGCATTCTGCGCTGTAAAGAGTCGTCATATAAACGCGCAATCGCTAAGCGTGATTGAGCTAGGTATGCGTTTAATCGTGTGCGTAATAGTGTTAAATAGTCATCGGTCATTGTCACTAAATCATCAAATTGACGCTGCTGTAATTCTTCTAATTGAGCTAATTGAATATTTAACGATTGCTGCAATGTACTAACACGCTCAGGAAATCCTTTCCAGCTACTATCGGCCCACTCTAGCGATGTGCGCGTATTTTCAACCTGCACCAATAATTGTTCTGTTACGGCCCGAAGCTTCCAATAATCTTGTGTGGTATCCCAGCGTCGCTGCGGCTCTTGCTCATAAATATTCCATAACTGAATACCACGCATTCTACGCCAACGTTCTTTATATGGAGCCAAATCTCGCGTAGGCGTAGCCACTTTTGATAAATACGATACGTTAGGGACAACGTTGCGCAGTAAATTAATATTCTTATATTCAGCTTCTGAGGCGTAAGCAAATACGGCTTCATCTTCAGCCATCAAACGATCTTGCAGCGCAAGCGTACGCCGCAATAAATTCATGTGCTCTTGTTCTAATGCCGCAAGTTGTTCTTTTTTACCCTTGTTTTCTAGCGTTTGCTGGCGCACGACTAGTACGTCTTGCCATAGCTGCAAATCGTGTTTTTGCTGCTGAAGATCCTGTTTCATACGATCAAGGTCATGCAGTCGAGCTAGGTGTTCAACAAATGCCGGTTCGTCAATTAGACCTTGTGCGAAACGAGCGACTGCTAAGTTAGGTACATCTGATAGGTGCTGACGCTGCCATCCCCAACCTTCACTTTGATTGTCGGCCTGCCAGTTTAAAATCCACTCATGAATATGGGCAGGATCACGTACCTCATCCAATTCAGCAAGCATACCAACAACTCGCTCTTCGGCATGCACATAAGCCTTCACCGATTGATTAGCTGCCCCCACTAATTCGAGCGTATATGGAACGGCCAGTAACGATTCAATAACCGCGGGATGAAATTCGTTATACTGCTGCTGCAAAATTCGCCAGCGTTGAATCGCATCTTCATAGCGCCATTGGCCCAATAAATTCCAACCATAATGTAACAAGCCTGGCGCTGAAAATACCGATTCCAAAGTCATTTTTTGAAAGTAACTATTAGCCATTTCCGACTCGTCGTGGTCCATCGCAGAAATTGCAGCAATTAATAGAATTCTGTCATGTAATGCATTGCCTTCTTTATTTTTTGGAAGATAAAAAATGCTCTCGGCAATCAGACGTTCTAAATCACGACTGCCAAAGTTTTGGCGAATCATTACTAAAATAAGGTTATAACGAGCAATACCGGTCCAAATGCTTTCGTCTTCCATTGATTTTAAAGCGAGGCGTGCATCACTGATTCGACTTTGCAATGACAAGCTAGACACCAGCAAGGAATAGGTTTCTTGAATATTGCCACTTGATAGCTTTGGCTCGGCCTGTAACGCATTGCGCGCACTGATCTCTGCCCGCTCCCACTCACCTAAATCGTACCAACGTTTAGCTAGGTAGTACCAAGAATCGCCACTTGCTGTGGCTGTGGAAACACCGGCATTAAAAAACGCTTTTTCAGCTTCGTCTTCTAAACCTAGCGCCAATAGCATGGCCGCACGCATCACCTCTGCTTCTTGCTCAGGACTTTGATCTATTTCGCGCAAATTTTTCCATGCAGCTAAAGATGCCAATCCTTGGTGGTAATCGCTGATTAAATAATAATAATAATAATTGCCACGCAATAAGCGCTCTTCCGCATTGCCCTCACCATCAACATCATTGAGATCAACATCCAATAAGTCATCGACGAGGTCATCTGCCTGCACTGGCGCAAGCATCGATATTGTCAAAACAAAAATAAGGAAAAATAATCGCATTGGTTTACCAGTACTTCAACTGTACCTGGGCACTTTGCCGCTCTTTGATATCCTGAATCACCAATTCAGTCAGTAACGGTTTACTGGTTTTTTCTATTATATTTTCGGCCATTAATTCGCGCCCTTGGCCGAGATGATCAACCCCACGAACAAGGGCACGAACCGTATGTTTACCCGGTGATAAATTCACATTCCCTAATGGCTGCACGGCCCCCATACGCAATGCCTTTACTTGACGTTCGGTATAAATGTGTTGAATTTGAGATTCACCATCAACACTCAATTCGATCGACAAGGGTTCAAAATACTCGCCATGCGATAACGATAAATGAAAGGCTGCACGGGTAGTGGCAGGACTCAATAAATCTTTTTCTAATTGATAGAGATCCTTGTTTAATTCCAACACGGATTGTTTAACGCTTTCTACGTCCTGACGAATTGCGGCATCCTCTGCGTTGACAAATAGACAGCTACATAAAAATAAAATGCTAAAAAATAACTTCATTAAAATATCTCCGGACCTTATTGGTCGCGCACCTCAGAAATCCAACGCATCACTGTCGCTTCAACTTCACCATAATTTTCTTCAAGATCACCAATCATCAAATGATCCAATACACCATGAGGATTGATTAACATAACCGCAGGGCGAGGCTCGAATAACCAAGATTGTCGCCATTTGGCATCGTAACGTAAAACCGGCAAGCGCATCTTAGGTGGTTCATCATCACCTTCTGGAACCCAGACAAACCAACCCAAAAAGCCATCAATTTCTAAGCTTTCCGCCAATAATTGATAGCGTGCTAGCGTCTCGGAGCAGGCATTACATCGATCAAGCCAAACTAACATCAAGGGCTGACCACGCACCTCGGTTAAACGTTGGCCAAAGCCATTGACAGAGAGCATGGTAAAATCATCAACCTTATCTCCTGGCTTTAACGTCTCTAATGCACTCGCAGGTAGCGCCAGCAATATTAGTAGTAAATACCGAACGACAAATTCCATTGCATCCCCTCGTTAGCACCTAGTGTTTTCAAGCGCTGATCATCCACACGATATTGACGCGCACCGAAGCTGTACCAATAATTCGTTGCCTTGATTTGCCAAGACAAACCAAGTGCGGTGTAGCGCCCTCGGGTATCACCCGTGTGCTGACTTCCCATAGCCACCTCAACCGCCATAAGCCACGGAAAAGTGTAGTTGCCAAAGGTACTCGCCGTGCCTTGCAGTAGCGCATAACCAACCCCCGCATTCGCAAGAAATACTTGCTCACGCTCTTCAAGTACAAAGCTTTCATCCAGAAAAGAGCTAAAGCCTAATTCTCCAGTGACGTACCAGCGCTCTCCTGCAAAGTACCGCGCGCTTAAATTCACACCGGGTTTCAATTCATCTTTTTCGGCAACCGTATTACTAAAACCAATACCTATGGTGCCGTGTTGACGCTCAACCTCATCCAAATCCTCTAATCCCGAATATTTAATCTGTGGATCATAAATATCAGTACTGGATCGCTCAGCTGAGGCTGTCGATGCGAATAGAAACGCACATAGAGCAACAGCGCTAGAAAACTTCATAACCTTAACTTCCACGCCAACGACACAGAGGAATGGTTCACCGTGTCAGAATCTAGAGAAATATTGGTGCCGACTCGTAAGGCGACATCCAAGTAACGCTCCGCAGCCCAAACAACTTCAGCCGACAAAAGCGCCAGCGGAACACTCTCATCGGAATTTGAATTCCAATGGTTACTGCCGCCATATTCGCTACCGACTCCGACAGCCGCGGAGCCGAGAACTTGAAAATTTAAAATACTTCCTATCTGCCGCGTTAGTCCGAGTTCAGCAATAGACCAACCAAAAGCTCCATGATCGGAAACGGTATAACGAGCGTATAAATCTTGTTCATACAAGGGCATGATGGCACCGAAACCTATTGCTGATTCGCTATTTAAATTGAGTTCTAAACGCCAATCACTGGGGCGAGCATCGTTACGCAATTGCCACATTTGAGCAGGGCTAACGCTTTTAACTAGATGTAGCTCTGACAGGGGTAGCCAGCCTTGCTTCCGACCATCACTGAGTAATAGCCAGTCGCCACGAACGGCAATGGGGGTCATGTCATGATCGCTAGAGACTTCAAATACAATAGGGTACGCCACGCTTGGGCCTTTATGGAGCCTGACGTATTCGATCTCTGCCTGCGCTGTTGAGGTCCATAGAAGTATGAACGCGTGTAATAACACCCCAGCTATTGACACCTTGGTAGGTTGGCTAAACGCCAAAACTGGCATATTTACCGCCTCATTCTTATTATTTTTATGAGAGCGCCCATGCCAATCATTTTTTGTACGATACGGTACATCACTTCCCCAAATACATTCATCGCTTAGGAGTACCTTCTAAAATCGTTACTTACTGAGAAATTTCATCGCATTCTCTAGGCCCGTAAGCGTTAAAGGATACATTTTATCGTTTACGATCTGACGAATTGCCCCTAAAGAACCGCCCTGCCCCCAATGCGATTCTGGCGCTGGATTCAACCAGACCATTTTTTCGTAATGATCGGCCATGCGCTGCATCCAAACCGCCCCCGGTTCTTCATTCCAGTGCTCGACACTACCACCAGCATGAGTCACTTCATAAGGAGCCATCATGGCATCACCCACAAAGATCACTCGGTAATCGCTGCCATACTTGCGTAAAATATCCCATGTTTCTGTGCGTTCATTCATACGACGGATATTATTTTTCCACACACTCTCGTACAAACAGTTATGGAAATAAAACGTTTCCATGTGCTTGAACTCGGTACGGGTCGCAGAAAACAACTCTTCGCACACTCGAACATGAGGGTCCATAGAACCGCCAATATCAAAAAACAGCAGCACTTTAACGGCATTGTGACGCTCAGGCACCATTTTAATATCAAGAAAACCGGCATTTTTGGCCGTTGAACTGATGGTATCGCCTAAATCAAGCTCTTCAGCCGCACCTTGGCGGGCAAACTTACGCAGTCTACGCAGTGCAACTTTGATGTTACGCGTACCTAGCTCAATGCTATCGTCTAGGTCTTTGTAATTGCGTTGCTCCCAGACTTTTATCGCCTTTTTATGTCGCGATTGCCCCTGATCAATACGAATACCTTCAGGGTTATAGCCATTGGCACCGAAAGGTGATGTTCCCCCCGTACCAATCATCTTGTTACCACCTTGATGACGCTTGTGCTGCTCTTCAAGACGTTTCTTAAATTCATCAAGAAGGTTATCAAGACCACCAAGCGCTTCGATCTTGTCCATTTCTTCTTTGGACAAGATGCGTTCAAACTCTTTGCGCATCCACTCGGCTGGAATCTTTGCATCCTCCATCATGGAGGGCAGTGAATCCAAGCCCTGAAAATAAGCGCCGAATGCCTTATCAAACTTGTCGTAATGCTTTTCATCCTTCACTAGACATAGTCGGGCCAAGGCATAAAACTGATTCATATCAGCGAAGGCGACGTGCACCTGTAGCGCATGAACGAGATCAAGGTACTCTCGAACTGAACAAGGGACTTTGGCGCGACGCACCGTCTCGAAGAAATCAATTAACATCACATTAACCTTTGCGGCGGCTCATGAATGCCAGTTTTTCGAGCAATTGCACATCTTGTTCATTTTTCACAAGTGCGCCATACATCGGTGGAATCGCCTTGCTGTGATCCTTGTTACGCAGCACGTCAACACCCACGTCATCCGCCATCAATAGCTTCAACCAGTCAATTAACTCCGAAGTGGATGGTTTTTTCTTCAAACCTGGTACTTTGCGCACATCAAAGAAAACATCAAGCGCTTCGCGCACTAGATCTGTTTTGATACTTGGATAATGCACATCGACGATGGCTTTCATGGTGTCACGATCTGGGAAGTCGATGTAATGGAAGAAGCAACGACGCAAGAAAGCATCTGGCAGCTCCTTCTCGTTATTACTGGTAATCAAAATAATGGGACGATGCTTAGCAAGGATACGCTCCTGAGTTTCGTAAACGAAAAACTCCATTTTATCGAGCTCTAACAACAAATCGTTTGGAAACTCAATGTCAGCCTTATCAATTTCATCAATTAGCAGCACCACCGGTTTATCGGCGCTGAACGCTTCCCACAACTTACCTTTAACGATGTAATTAGAAATATCGTGGACTTTGTCGGTACCAAGCTGAGAATCTCGTAAACGTGATACCGCATCGTATTCGTATAGCCCTTGATGAGCCTTGGTCGTACTTTTGATATGCCACTGAATTAAATCAGTACCCAGTGATGTAGCCAGCTGCTCTGCCAGCATGGTTTTTCCAGTCCCTGGCTCGCCTTTTAGCAACAGCGGGCGCTGCAAGGTAATAGCTGCATTCACCGCCATTTGCAGATCCGGCGTTGCAACGTACTCACCAGTCCCCTGAAATTTCATAGCTACCTCTGTGTAAGCTTCATCAAAACAGGCCAGAGTATAAGGATGCTAGCGGCCCTCAGCAAGAGACTGACCGTATTAGCCTCCACTTCGCTCAGTAATTTAGCAAACACTGACCTGCGCTCCTTACACAATGTCACTGAATAAAAAAACCGCTTATGAATCAATCACAAACGGTTATTTTTTGGGGCTGACTGCACGAAGTCATCTATTCGCAAATAGCGCTCTCGATTATCTCTTAGTTAGCGGATCCTTATCGTCACCAAAGGGATCTTGATCGTCATCATCGGCTTTTTTCAACTCGTCCTCAGCATCAAATTCCCCCCAATCATCACCATCTTGGTCATTATCTGCTTGGTCTTCGGCATCAATAGCAAAATCATCGACCTTGGCATTGAGATTGGTCTTTCTACCCATAAACGTTGGGCCTTGATCTGCTGCAGGAATTTCTTCCTCTCCATCGGTTTCAAAATCATCAAAGTCGCCAACCTCTAAATCAGCATCATCCAGTTCCCCGAGATCCAAACTTGCAGGAACCTCACGCTCGACGTCGCTGGCACTGGCCGCTTTCTTACGACTGAACCACCAATACCCCGCACCTCCAACAATGGCCAGATTAGTCATACCTAAGAGGAGGTAAATCCACCAAGCCATACCCTCATCGTCAGCAGCAACAATACCTTCAATGGCTGTTTGTTCTGCATACTTTTCTGCTAAATCGGAAACCACAGGCTCAATTGCAGACGATGGCGGTGGCGTTTCAAGCGCTGGTTTTTGCTCTTCCTGTAAGTTAGCTTCCTGCATCGCCTCAGGTTGAAAAACCGCTAGCACAGCGGTTTCCGGCATAGGTTCAGGTTGTATTGGCGGAATAGCTGCTACTGGCATAGGAGTGGCATCTGGCAGCGGGAAGTCAACCACCACAGCTTCGGGTTTACTCTTAAACGTCTTACCACCCTGAGATACGCCACGAATATTAATCGTGACTTCGTAACGGCCATCACCCTTTTCATTGGTCACATCCAGAACCCACGCCATCTCTTCGGCACTATATTCCATATTCTGAATGACTGAGTTGCCATCTGGACTCGCAATTTTTGCAATGATGCGACTTAAACCGGTATCAATGGAGTCTCCCCTAGACACCACGCTAATATGAACGCGCTGTTCATCTGAAAATAACTCGGTTTCAACCTGTAATGGTTCCGCAAGCACTGTCGTCAACACTTGTCGGCGTTGAAATGTACGACCGATAGCGTTCACTTCGATGCGATATTCTCCCGGCATTGATAAACGACTCATGCTTTCGTGAAATACACCTGCAACCGGTAAATATTCAGGATCCGATAACAGCTTACTGCCCGTTCGCCCATCCGGAGCAGTAACTTGCATACTCATATCGGTTAGCTGTAACACAGCCGGCTCAGTAACAACCTCGCCTTCATTCACCAGCGCAATACTCATATCAATAGGAGTGCCGGAAAATAAATTGGCAGGAACCCCAGAAACCGACAGTTTTAAATCCGATAAAATTTGCACGCGGTTATCTGGATCAATATCCGCGTCCACCGACCATTCACCGGTTTCGGGAGCAGAAACAGTAATCAAGTCAAAGTTTAAATCGTGATGCCAACGCACAGTATCTTGATTATCGGCCAGCGCTTGGTTAATCACTGCGCCAGTGGGCGAGATCAATTGTGTCTTTCGTCCCGACGTCCCGCGAAATATAAGGGCAGTGAATTCCTCAATGCTCGAATCAATATCGAAATGATTGTTTGTCAGCGGTACTTGCTCAACAGGAACCGCTCGATCAAACGCTTTTAAAAACGCAGGCATCAAATCCGCCGCGGTATTGACTTGCAAGAACAAGCCACCGGTCTCCATTGCAATGTGTTGCAAAGTTTCTAAGTCTGCGGCGTTCGACAAAGCCAAGGTATGAATTTTTGTACCTGTCTCTGCATATTTTGGTAGGACTTCTTTTAGTAATCTTTGTCGTTCAGCTGAATTAACTTTTGTTGTAGGATCGCCACCCGATTTATCCATATCAATACGGCCATCAGTGAGTAAGATCACCGTATGTTGATAGCCACTATCTGGAGCCGTTTGCCACAGTGCCTTATCTAAGGCGCCAACGAGATTGGTGTTAAGCCCGACGGAATTTATCTCAGAGGATTTTGCTTTAGCATTACGTCGCCAGCTAGCATTAACCGTATCCAGTGGCACCAACATGTTGACGTAGCGGCCAAAAGTCCAAACGCCAGCACGGCGATTATCGGGCAGCAATTCGACCAGTAGATTAAGCGCTTGGCGGCGTAAATTCTGCGGGTCTGTGTCTTTCATACTGCCAGAGATATCAATGATTATTCTGACATCGCCCGACTGAGTGCTTTGCTCAACCGCAATCGCCTGATAGGTAAGGAGTGACAGAATCACCACAACCAGTCTCATACAGCGCACCATAAGCTCTCCGGTGGATTTAAATTAGAGACTGCTCTCAAGTACACGACGACCTTTCTCTGTAATATGCCAACGCACCCCATCTTTTCCACTGACCTTACCGGCTAGGCTGCGTGAGGTAAGCACCTGTAAGGTTTTTAATACGGTCACTTCTTCTTGGTTAGCTTCACGGCAAACACCGGCTAGCGAACGGAAAATAAAACGACCATTAGACAAGATTTTCAACACTTGCCCTGAGGTGATATCCAACTCAGTACTCGCCCGTGTAATTTGCGGATCTAAACTCGCTGTATCGTGTTCGGTTTCGGTATCAATCAAAGGCAATAATTCACTTTGAATAATGCGAAGATTTTGCTCAACCTCTTCCGAACGCTGGCGCGCCCTTTGAGCTTCATTCAGGATACGATCGGACATATTGTCGATAAAGAAACGACTCAAAAGGGCCGATACCAAACAGAAACCGGTGAAGATAAGTAGCTGTGACGGATCACCTTGACTCTCTAAAACCAACTCACTATTCACCATATCCAGCACCACAGGTACTAGAAATGACGCACCAACCCCAACCACCAAAAAACGTGGCAAGCTTGCCGCATCAGGATCTTTATCACCATAAAGGTAATAATTCACTAAGCCGCCGAAAATACCAGCCAACAGCATAACTGTCGCGAGAATAAATATATGATTCGCCATGATCCCAACCTCTCGTTCATTGATTCAGTAACGCCCCAAATCTTATGAACAGCTCCCCTGATAGATATATACGTTAGTGCGGTATCAGAAATTCAGACGCGATACGCCATGAAATCAACAACACCTGCCTAAATAAAACTAGCAAAGTTTTACTGGTTAGCCAGAAAAGTAATCAATAAATAAGCTAACCGTTCATTTATTAAACAAAGGAACACTTGAAACAACACTCATGCTGGCAAAACGAGAAGGATTATAAGAAAAACACGAGGACAGACAGAGAGGCAAACGAAGGCGATGAAGGACGCCACAGTGAGCACCGTTCGAACAAACATCTAAGATTCTTTAGGAGTACCTTTCATGCGATAGAAAAATCCGAGCAATCCAACCCCTAAAGCCACCGCACCAATCGCCAATGCCGAAGCAAACCAAGGGATACAATACTGCACGGATTCGGTTCCGCTAATTAAAAAAGTAAATGCAACGACGAGAAAACCCGGCGCCCAATACATAGACTCTGGCTCAATTGGCACAGGGGTAAAGATAAGAACAGCTCCGATCAAGCTAAATAAATGATAGCCAATTCCAGGTGTTTTAACCCAAAACAGCAACTTTCCCCAGCACCAATAAGCCACCAGAGCAAAAACCAAATACAACAGCCAAAACTGGCCATACGCCATTACACTATCCACGTTATGCTTTCCATATAATACGATCTTGCCAATTGGATTCGTCAATTAAGTTGTCAGCTATGCCCTTATTACGCATTGAAATACCTGCTGTATGTACGGATTTTTTCGTACCTGAAAGCAAGGGGTGCCAATCATATAAAGGCTTTTTTTCAGCCAATAAACGATAAGCACAGGTTTCTGGCAACCAAAAAAAGGTTTCAGCTTGATCTGGCGTCAACCAGACGCAGCTAGGCACGAGCGTATTACGTTGCTGGTATTCAGTGCATTGACAATGATTGGTATCTAAATAACGACAGTGAACGTCGGTGTAATACACCTCGCCCGTCTCATCATCTTCAAGCTTATGCAAGCAACAGAGTGCACAACCATCACATAATGACTCCCATTCAGAAGATGTCATTTCATCAAGCGTCTTACGCTCCCAAAACGGTTGATGACTCATTCTTTATCAATTTTGCAAAATAAATCGAGCATATAGGGTTCCTTCGCCGGTGGCATTTGCAGGTAGTATCCCTTTTCATCTAGAGCTGCCAATACTTTTTCTGTGTCGGCTCGGCCAAGTGATTTCTCTGGTGTTAAAATCATAGTCATTGCCAATTCTGGCTTACCGAACATGGTCATTAACTCTTCAGGCACGCGCGTAAATGCGTCTTTACGCGTGACGTATAGATACATTTCGTCTTTCTTTGTTGTTTTAAAGACGTCGCACAAAATTTTACTCATGATTGCTTTTTTCCATCTCACTCGCAGCGACATCCTGCGTCATCATTAACAATAAAGTTTGGCCAATTACATTCTTACGCCACCCCGTTAACACTTCAGGCAGCTGATATTGGCCATCGTGATATCCAGAGCGCACGAGAAATTCAAGTGCACGTTTATTAGCCAGCAACTCAACTGGAATATTGAGCTGTTCAGCCGCGAGCGTCACGCTATCTTTTAAATTCTTCATCGACTGCGCCGCGATCGGCGATAAGGGACGGTCGAGCTGTTCAGGCCAAAAATCCTCGCCTTTTGCCATCGCCTCTTCGACAATTCTCAACAAGATATTGCCGGCCTCACGCACGATTGGGGGTTTGACCCCAGCTTTCACCAATTGATCACGATTTCTGGCTTTAAAACGGGCAATATTCCACAGCGAATTGTCATCAACGACCTTATTTCGTGGAACATCCCGGTTGCGCGCTTCTTGCTCGCGCCATACCGTCAGTTGCTGCAATATATATTGCTCTTGCGGGCGTAGCTTCCAAGCCAACTTGACCTTTCGATATAAGGCTAAATACGAATCATCTATCTGATCAGATGCATCGAGCAAACGCGTACAATCCTCCTCCAGCCATTCTTCCCGCCCAAGATCACGCAGTTGCTGACGTAGCACTGGATACAACTGATACAAGTAATGAACATCGGCAACCGCATAATCCACTTGTTCTGGGCGCAACGGACGATGCAACCAATTAGAACGAGTTTCTTCTTTCGGCAAATCAATCTCTAGCAACGCCATTACCGCACGTTGAAATCCCATTGAGCCACCGTGTCCTGCAAGCGCAATACCTAACTGGCTATCGGCCAATGGGCGCGGAATAACGCCCGTTAGACGTCGGCAAACCTCTAAATCTTCAGCGCACGCATGAAATACTTTCAGTACGTTAGGTGACTGTAACACGTCAACAAACGGCCCCCAGTCATTGATCAATAATGGATCAATGAGGTAACAGCCTTGCTCACCCGCTATTTGAATCAAGCCCGCTTGCGGATAAAAGGTGGTCGTTCTTACAAACTCAGTATCTACAGCAAGATAATCTTCTGTCAGCCATTGTCGACAGGCTTCTGTTAGAGCATGGTGATCTGCAATCCACCGTGGCTCCGGTATATCAAGGCAGCTCATTTAGCCCCTCCAATCATAGGTTGCGCTATGAAATCGCTAAACGACTGCATTAACGTATGAGTATGCAATAAAAAACGCTGTAGATATTGCGCGGTAACATCCCCTTCAACGGAGCCTGTGAGTAGCAAATATACGATCTTAGGTTTCATGTTGTGTACGCGCTGCTGTAAAGCAACTAAAGGAAGTTCTGCAGGACCTATGCCTGCAACCGGCGATAGCACACCATGCAACACGAATAACTGCCCTGAAAATCCTAAATCACACAAGGTTTGCGCATGTTCTAATTCAGCAACGACGGCCAAGCTCTCATGCGATCTAGAGGGGTCGTCGCATACCGAGCAATAATCGTCGGTGATATAAATCTGGCAGCGCTGGCACGGGCGAATGCGCTGCAACGCCGACTGCAAAGCCTGCGCAAGCTCATCACCAGCAGCTCGGTTTAACGCCCAACGCGCCATTCTGTCAGCGGCTCGTTCACCTATCCCAGGGAGGGAATCAAATGCACTCACTAGAGCTTTATATTCTACTGGCAACTTCATAAATACCGCGTCGGCTTTGATATTAGAACGGCAATTTCATACCCGGTGGCAGCCCCATTCCAGCCGTCATTTTGGACATCTGTTCTTGATTATTCTGTTCAATCTTACGCACCGCAGCATTGACCGCAGCGGCTAATAAATCTTCCAATAGATCTTTATCTTCACTCATAATGGAATCATCGAGTTCAACGCGCTTAACGTCATGACGGCCATTCATGGTTACTTTCACCAAACCCGCGCCAGATTCACCAGTAACTTCGGCCTCGGCCAATTCTGCCTGAGCTTTTTGCATCTGCTCTTGCATCTTTTGGGCTTGCTTCATCAAGTTGCCCATTCCACCTTTAATCATACATTTCTCCTCAAACTTGCTTGATTAACTGACCGGACGGATGGTCTCTTCAACTACGACACCACCCATTTCCGACACAATATGATTGACCACAGGGTCGGATTCAATCGCCTGCTTTGCCGCATAAAACGATTCAGCATGCAAACGTTGACGTCTTTGTTCTGGCGTCTCGCCTCGCGGGGCAACCAACGTCATCTCAATATGCACATCAGCAATCAATGCTCTTAGTGCATCTTGAATTCGCAGGCGCTGAGACTCATTAAACAATGCCCCCTGCTCGGGATCGACATCAAAATGTAAAACACCATTGACAATGCGAACCAAAGCACTGCTGCGTGCGATCACCATCGGCAATCCCGCAAGTTTTAGGCGATCGACCCATTGCCACCAAGTATGCGGCTGTAATTCAGGTAATTCACCTTGCTCAATCACGCCCGCATGTAAGTTTTCAACGGCTGTCATTGTAGCGCGCTGCTCCGCTAGTGGTATAGCAGCTGCGGCGACAGGCGCGGCAGAGGCATCCATCAAGGAGGTCGCCATGCCACCTGCTACAGGTTTCTTGTTAACGATTAAATCCGCAACTGGCGCAGAAGACTGTTCCGCATTTGGTAAATCAGAAGGCTGCGTTAGGATCTTTTTTTTTTCAGTTGTCACTTGCAAAGCACCAACTAGATCGAGTTCAGGAACCACATCAGGCGCAGGACGGAAGGCCAACATACGCAATAACACCATTTCGAAACCTTGGCGCGGCTCTGGTGCTATGGCTAAATCTTTTCGACCTTGAAGAGCAATCTGATAATACAGTTGCAAATCTTCTGGCTGCATGGCCATGCCAAGCTGCACAATCGCATCGCGATCACCCTGTGAGTTTTCTATCGCATCTGGCACAACTTGCGCCAAAGCAGCACGATGCCAAATGTGCAACAAACCCTGCAACACCTCGTCAAAATCAGGCCCATGCTCCGCCATAGCAGCAACTTCATTCATAACTTCGGCGGCATTCGCTTTTGCCATCACCTCAGCCATCTTAAATAGACGACCACGATCCATAGTGCCGAGCATGGCGTTAACCTGCTCTTCGCCGACAATGCCTTCACCATAGGCAATCGCTTGATCCGTTAAACTTAGAGCATCACGCATACTGCCTTGAGCAGCACGACCAAGCGACCATAGTGCAGGTTCTTCGTATTGGAGCTTCTCAGCGTCTAACACCCGTGCGAGATATTCAACAATCCGCTCAGGAGTCATATTTTTAAGGCTGAATTGCAAGCAACGCGACAGAATAGTCACCGGCAATTTCTGCGGATCTGTGGTTGCTAACAAGAATTTAACGTGTGCTGGTGGTTCTTCTAGTGTTTTCAGCAGAGCATTGAAGCTATGTGAAGACAGCATGTGTACTTCGTCGATTAGGTAGACCTTAAAACGACCACGCGTCGGCGCATACTGAACGTTATCAAGCAATTCACGGGTATCTTCAACACGAGTGCGAGACGCAGCATCGACTTCGATCAGATCGACGAAGCGTCCTTCTGCAATTTCCTTGCAAGAACCACAAACACCGCAAGGGCGGGCACTAATACCTTCTTCACAGTTTAGGCATTTGGCAAGAATTCGAGCTATGGTTGTTTTGCCAACACCGCGAGTACCAGAAAATAAATAGGCATGGTGCAGGCGGCCTTCATTTAAGGCATTGATGAGTGCTCTTAGCACGTGCTCTTGACCTACCATTTCGTCAAAGAAACGTGGTCGCCATTTACGCGCAAGTACCTGATAACTCATTGAAATTTTGAAACCCAAGGTTGACCGATAGGTCGCATAATACCTTGTAGAGCAGGGAAAGTCAGGGGAATTTGGAGATGACCCCTACCAGCCACACCCCGGCACACGAGATAACCACTACCGTTGCTCCCTTCCGGGCCTGGCGGGGTTCGCGGTGTATCGTTGCGAGGGGACCGGCAGAGGCCACCATAACGTCTTGAGCTTGCTCAAGAGGGCGGTACAGTATCCAAAACTCACATTGAAATCAAGTAGTTATGAAACCCTATAACAGCAAATTAGCTAGATGTGCAGCCACTGCCGCAATGCTTCATTAATAATATCCGCACGTGCCAGTCCTAGCTTTTGTGTGGCTTCGTCAACTCTGGCAACCACATCAGCCTGCAATTTCACTTCTAAACGATGTAGCCCAGATTGCTTATCGCGCATCCGCTGCGAACGTTTGTTGTAACGTGACTGCTGCACTCTATCGTAAGGATTACTTCTAGGCCTACCCGGTCGACTGGGCGAAAACAAATCCATAGTGGTTCTGTCCTCCGGTTGAATAGACATCCGCACTCCTCTTAGCAAAAACGCAGCAATTATCCTCACCTCAAAATGAAAAGCAACGTTAAGTAGTGGGTTTAGCCTTGCCAATTGCAAATCGGCGCAATACTGTTGAGGCATAGTTTCAAAAGAATCAGCAAATACATGACAAAAAATACACAGTTAACCGCCGCACAAGTCACCCAACATATTGACATTAACGTACTTCATTTCGAAACAACCGCCAACCTAGAAACCTTTCATGGTGTACTCGGCCAAGATCGCGCCGTTAACGCTATTCAGTTTGGCGTTGCCATGCAGCGGCCGGGTTATAATATTTTCGTCATGGGTGATACTGGCACTGGGCGCTCATCCTATGTTCGTGATTATTTAAAAAGCGAAGCCAAGCGCCAGCCAACACCGGATATCTGGTGTTACATGAATAACTTTAAAAATCCGCGCGAACCTAGAGCGTTAGCGTTACTACCGAATGAGGCAAATGAATTTCGGCGGCTGATCAATGAATTAATTGATCAATTACTTGCTACGTTTCCCGCAGCACTTGAGCACCCAGCCTATCAACAAAAGAAGTCCGCGATTGATTACGTATTTAACCGTCGCTACGACAAAGCCATCGAAGCAGTTGAGCGTGAAGCCCATAAGCGTGGTGTTGCGGTTTATCGGGATTCTAATGCAATTAGTTTTACCCCCATGCGCGAAGGTAAGGCGCTGGATGAAACGGAGTTCGCTCAATTAAGTGAAGAAGAGCGAGAAACCTTTCATAATGACATTGCCGAACTAGAGCAAATGCTCAGCGAACAATTGTCGGAACTACCACAATGGAAACGCGAAAGTAGCAACGAATTACGCAGCTTAAACCAAGAAACCATTCGCGATGCAATTACTCCTCTGCTGGCGAATATTCGTAATGATTTTGCCAGTCACGAACCAGTGATGGAGTATCTCAATGAAATGGAAGAATACCTTCCAAGCTTAGTACTGGAGGAGTTAGTAGAAGAGCGCATCATGGATTTGCGCGAAGAATACGCCAAGCGCAGCAGCCTAGAAGAATCTCTATTACCGAACATTGCAACGCATCATAACCCTGATAGCGGTGCTCCAGTAATTTATGAACCGCACCCAAGCTACGCTAATTTATTTGGTCGTATTGAATATGCCAGCGAACAAGGCGCATTGGTTACTAACTATCAACGCGTTTGCCCTGGCGCCCTACACAAGGCTAACGGCGGCTATTTAATGCTGGATGCCGATAAAGTACTAGGTGAACCTTTAGTGTGGGAGGCATTAAAACGAGCACTGCAATCCCATGAATTAAAAATGGATTCGCCCTACTCTGAAATGGGCATTTTAAATACCACCTCATTACTACCAGCGGTCATCCCCCTCGAATTTAAACTGGTACTAATAGGCTCACGTAATATTTACTATCTACTTCAGGAATACGACGAAGACTTTAAGCGCTTGTTTCGTGCCGTGGTCGATTTCGATAACGACATTACACTGACTGAAGATCATTTAATCGCATATTCACAACTACTCAAAAGCCGCGTCGAAGAACAAGGCTATAGCGATTTAGATCGCGCTGCGGTTGTTCGCATGGTGCGTTATAGCGCCCGCCTCGCCGAACAACAAGACGTATTGAGTGCTCGCGTTGGTGAACAGTTTGATTTATTGGCTGAAGCGAATTTTATTCGCCTAATGGCTAAGGATGAATTAATCCAACCGATTCATATTGACCGTGCACTCGCCGCAAAACAAGAACGTACAGGGCGCGTATACGACAAACTTTTTGAACAAATGCTCGACGGCACTGTATTACTAGAAACCAGTGGTGAGGCCATTGGTAAAATAAATGGCCTCACGGTCATGTCTCTCGGTGATACTAGCTTTGGATCGCCAGCACGCATTACTTGCACCGTATATCCTGGTAGTAAAGGTGTGGTCGATATCGAACGCGAAGTATCGCTCGGCCAAGCAATTCACTCTAAAGGCGTCATGATTCTCAGCGGATTTTTGGGTAATCGTTATGCTCAGCGTTTTCCATTGGCCGTATCCGCTCACATCGCAATGGAACAATCGTATGGCTATATTGACGGCGATAGCGCCTCTCTAGGCGAATTAGTGTGTTTAATTTCAGCCTTGATCCAAGCACCCATTGATCAGAGCTTTGCAATTACCGGCTCAGTCAACCAATACGGTGAAGTGCAAGCCATTGGCGGTGTGAACGAAAAAATTGAAGGTTTCTTCCGTTTGTGTTCAGCGCGTCGACTAACAGGAAAACAAGGCGTTATTATCCCCTATTCTAACCGCCGCAACTTGATTCTTAACGATGAAGTGGTTAGCGCAGTTGCAGCAGGAAAATTTGCCATTCACTGCGTTAAACATGTCGATGAAGCCATTGAGATATTAATGCAGCGCGAAGCTGGCGAGGCAAATAAGGACGGTGGATTCCCACAGGGTACGGTCAATGGTGAAATCATTGGACGCCTTGAAGCCATTGCTAAAATGAGCGATAAAAAATCGGATAACGATTAATACTTGAAAGCACTTGCAATAAAAAAGTGCTCGAAAGGTCTTTTTTATTGCTCTAATTTACGCCCCAGACGAGCGTGCGCCCGCAGACGTTCATCAAGTAGACGAAAGTCCACCGGTTTGGCTAGCACGCTGTCCATGCCCGCTTCGAAACAATGCTGCCGTTCGTTATCCGAGATACCCGCAGTTAACGCCAAAATAGGAAGTTCACACCTCGCTTCACGCAGTAATTTGGTGGTTTCGATACCACCCAATACTGGCATATGGCAATCCATGATTATGACATCTGCCTGACGCCAAGCACCGCTATCCAACATATCTTTGCCATTATCAAAGATATGGGGTGTCATCCCTTGACGGATAAGATTTACCTTTAAAATTTTCTGATTAGCAGCGTCATCTTCACAAACCACAACCGTCAAACCTTTTGTGCCTGCTACTTCAGCTCCTTGAACCGGATTAACATTAACAACCGACAATGGAATTTCTACCCAAAAACGACTGCCCCGCTCAGGCTCACTCACAACACCAATAGAACCTTGCATCACCTTGGCAAGATTACGGCACAAACTCAAACCCAATCCAGTACCGCCATACTTTTTTGACGTTGAAGAACTGCCTTGTTCGTAAGCGTTAAATATTTCATCTAACCGGCTTGATTCAATCCCTACGCCATCATCCTTTACGCAAATTCGCAATAAAAATCGCTCTTCGATTTTACTCCCAGAGATGCTCACGTTAACCATGCCGCCACGGTTAGTGAATTTATAAGCGTTGCTTAAGAAATTAATCAGTATTTGTTGAATACGAGCTGCGTCGCCGAGTAATAATTCCGGAACATCATCCGCCACAACATGAGTAAATTTAATCTTTTTACGCTGCATATTGGCCGAGAATATCGCCACACTACGCTGCAACCAGTCACGAAGATTAAACCCTTCATTATGCAGTTGTAGCTTACCCGCTTCGATTTTTGCAACGTCTAAAACATCATCGACAACGGCAAGTAACGCTTGCACGGTAAAGTTTAAATCTTTTAATAGCGACGCCTTAGTCTCAACATCACCTTCACTTTCGAGCAATTCAACAATACCAATAATGCCAGAGAGTGGATTGCGAATTTCATGGCTCATATGTGCCAGAAACTGAGTTTTAGCCTGTGCTGCTTTAGCGACGAGCTCACGCTCTTGTTCAACTTGAACAACTCGCCCAGCAAAATATTCAGTCGTTAAAATATCCCGATATCCACGTAAAGCCGTGGTCAGCGACACAAATAACCGCTCTTGAGAATCGCTCTTAGCAAGATAATCATTGATATCATAGTGTTGAATAACACGATATTCGGGGGCAAAACTGGCTTGTCCGGTACGCAAAATAATGCGTATACGCTGGTTATTACTGACTTTACGAATGTGTTCAAGCAATACCAACCCAGCATCATCCTGCTCCATAACGACATCCAAAAGAATGACCGCAATATCATGTCTGGCAACTAATATCTGCCGTGCTTCAGTGACACTATTGGCCTCTATAACCGATATAGGAATGCCTTCATACTGAAAGCAAGACAGTGCACGTCGAGTTGCATCCAGCACGGACTGGTCATCATCGACAACTAATACAGGGATGGGATTGGGTAAAAGCTGATTAAACTGCACAGTGGAAATCATGCCTTCATTATTGTGCATTCTTAATCCATTTTTTTGTCAATTGTTAGCAGATCCATATGCTTAATATTACGGTTGGAATTAATGGGAACTCTGCCTAGATACTCATTGTTGCTTGGCCAAATGGAGAGCATGGCCTTCTTAGCGGGGAACAACATGACCGTATGCTAGGTGAGTTGCCAAAAGTGCGCCAAACTAAGGCGAAAATGCCAGTTTCAGCAGGATATTTCTGTTAATCGTTCACTCTTGTTGCTCTAATGCATCACAAAACTACCGATGCATTAGAGACAACAACAATACTCAGCGAAAATCTTTTATATTTTTCTGAACAAATAAGAGTGTCAGTTCAACGAGATTTTCACCGGAATCGTAGAAACGGTCATCTAGCTCTGCGATTTCATCAGCATACTCACTTTCGATTTGATCAAACAAATCAACGCGCTCATCTTCATCGGTAGGTACCTGGCGATCTTCGAACATATCAAGGAGCCGGCCCAGTAAAATGCTGGTCTCTTTGGCTTTGATTCGCTCGAGTGATTCTAGTGTTTCTTCAGCTCGGGCGCCGGCTTCATGATGAATGAATTGGACGAATCCGCCGTTCTCCATTTCACTCAGTAGCTGATCGATGCAATAAACGGTTTTTTCTGCTTCTGTCAGTGAGTCATATCCCATCTCAGATTCTTTGTCATAAATGACATCAGTGATCTGAAGAAATGAATCAGTTTCATCGGCAACATCTAACGCTGCCTGAATCTCCATGTTCATAAATTCTTACTCGTCTTACTCATAAAACCAATGGTAAAGCCACAATAGCTTACCCTGTTGAGTTTGACAAAGATTTTAAAACTATGAATTGACAAATGGTTTTAGCCAACACTGGCAGAGATTGTTAATCGCTTAATAAACGCCGCTGTTGCCGCTGGATCTTCCATCGGAAAACAATGCGTCCCTGGCTGCTCAAACCAAGCTATATTGCGATTTATACTTGCTGCACGCCGCACCGCTCGGCTTATAAACGGATAGCTTTTTTCAGCCACCAAAATATAAACTGGGCACTGAACAGAACGCACCGAATGCCACAATTGATAAGGATAAGACCCAAATATGGATGCTTCCCAAAAAGGATCACAACTCAGCACCTGCTCGGCAGCATCAGAATATGTTCCAAACTCTACAAAGGCATCGAGCGCACTGGGATGCCACGCCTTATATAGGGACTTACGTGCAAGATCATTCCGCAACTCCTTTTTGCTTGGCCAACGACGGCGACGTTGCTGCACCGCTTTAACCATTTTTGTCCGCTGCCAGAAACCGGTTCTGCGCATCAGCCTCTGTATCAGCAGGATTTCAGACGAAAACAACGCAGGGTCTAACAATATAATGCGAGAAAACAGATTAGGCTGAGCCGCTGCCATTAGCAGTGTCATTACCCCCCCCATCGAATGACCAATACCAATCAAAGGACCACTGCTACGAGACATAATACTTTCGGCAATCGTCGCAGCCATCGCATTCCAGTCTGGCTGAATCATGTCTGGCTTATGAGAAACGCCATGCCCCGGTGCATCGGTGAACAATAACCGACGGTCATTCGGTAATAGCGCAGCAACCGGCTCTAAGGTGCGAGCGCAAAAACCATTACCATGAAGAAAATGAAACCCTTCCGCACTCTCAGAACCAGATCGGTCGTACCCTCCAAGCGCGCCATCGTGCCAAGCAGTGAGATCTCTAATACGCATTTCTGACTCGGTCATCTTAGGTCCTTAACATTTTCAGTCGCAACTCAGCATAGCTTTCCACCAGCCAATCATTGCTTTTTGTTATATTTGCAATGGCAAAAAGGGTATCACGCTAGCGCTGTTTATAATCTGCAACTAGGGTAAAAGTGTTTCCCATAAGAATAGATAAAATCATGAGATCAGCGTCTAGCCCATTACCTTAAGCAAGGGGGCTTCTAAGCCGCAGCCGGTATGCCACTGTGAAAACGAAATTCAGTATCAGGCGTTAAAATCAATGCTCTTTCTGCAGTACGAAATTCGTCGATACGCTGGCTAATATCCGTATTGGCATACTGTCGCGCCAAACCGAGATAATCTTGATAATGACGCCCTTCGGAACGCAATAGGGAGCGATAAAATTTTGCTAAGCGCGCATCAAGATGCGGCGCCAAACAGGCAAAGCGCTCACACGACCGAGCTTCAATTAACGCCCCTATGATTAAGACGTCGATCAATTCATCTAAACCATTTCCGCCTTTGCGCACCAATTTACGCAGACTAGAGGCATAACGTGAGGACGATAGGTTGCGATAATGAACACCGCGTTCTTTCATAATCTCGACAACTTGCTCAAAGTGCAGCAATTCTTCACGCGCCAGATGACTCATTTTCTTTAGTAGGTCGTCACGATCAAGATGACGATACAGCAAGGTCATCGCCGTGTTTGCGGCTTTTTTTTCACAGTTGGCGTGATCCATTAACAAGATATCTTGCTGCTTAAGCGCTTCTTCGATCCAAGCGTCTGGCGTTGGGCAAAGTAGAAATTCATTAATTTCATTTAGCACCATTTGCAAGCTCATTCGCCGATCTCCAACAAGGATTCTAAAATAGCGCGAACATCGCCACTAATCGCCACAGTAGTTTGGCTTGCATTATCTAATAAACAAAAAGTAAGGATGGCATCAATCACCAGATCTTTTGGTTCACCGTTTTCTGTGCGCCAGACTTCTTGGCAAAACTTAAAACTTTTATTACCAATGGCTGAAATTGACGTTGTAACTCGCAACACATCACCGAAAACCGCGGGCTTACGATAATTGATATTAATGTTGGCTACGACAATCGCCAGATTGCGTTCTTGGAACTGCTCGACCAAGCAATGACGACCGAGAAAATCCCAACGGCTTTCCTCCAAAAACTCCAGATAACGTCCGTTGTTTACATGCTGATAAATATCGAGGTGATAACCTCTAACAATAATGTCGACGGACAAAACAATTACCTAAAAGAGAGAAGTGAGCGCGGATTTTAATCAATATACTGCAATTGAACAACGAAGAAGCCGACTTTAGCTAACTTGAGCACGTCGCCAACGTAAATCATGCAAGTTAATACCTAGGGGCACGTCGCGACGCAGTGTCGCTAACACCCGAGTTAACAGGGCTTGCTGCCAATACTGAACTAAGGTTGCCGCCAACTTTTCTGGCAATAACTGCGGAAAAGCCAAGGCCATATCTAACGAACCACAAGCATCCAATATACTGCCAGCGCCTTTAGGACCAATCCCAGGAACACCGGGCAAATGATTGGTGGTATCGCCCGTCATTGCCCAGAAATCAACCAGCTGCTGAGGTAGCAGCCCCCATTTTTGCTTTACGCCGTCAAGGTCAAATGCGGTGCGGTCAAAATGATTACGTAATTGAATATGAGGCGTCAGCAACTGACAAAAGCCTTTATCAGTTGAAAGTATAGTGACTTCGAGTCCGCCCGTAGAAGCACGGTCGGCCAAACTCGCGACGATATCGTCGGCCTCCCAACCCGCCACATCCATGCACGCAAAACCGGCGTCTTTTAAGCCATTGCGAATTTCCGCCAATCCTGAATATAAGATCTCAGGCATAGGCGCACGTCCAAGTTTGTAATCCGGCCAAAGTGTATGCCGCCATGTTTCGCATTTTTCTTCGAATACCACAACACAATGACTGGCACCGACAGCTTCTGCCGTTGCCGTCGCAATGCTCACCGAACGCGCACGGGTACCATCGACTGGCCACTCCCCCCCTTCGAGAGCCGCATAAACACGGCGAATCAAATTCATCGCATCAATGATCAGCAGGTGCATCCTTTCCCTCCTCGGCTTGTTCTTCAACAACTTCGGCTTGACTTTGCTGCGCTTGCCACAAACTCGCATACGCTCCATTTAGTACTAACAGATCTGCGTGCGTTCCTTGTTCCAACACTTGACCATCTTGCAACACGGCGATTTGATCCGCATCGACAATGGTGGATAACCGATGCGCAATAATGAGCGCAGTGTGACCTTTGGCGACACGTCGAATCTCACTCATAATGGCTCGTTCAGTATGCGAATCTAACGACGACGTTGCTTCGTCAAATACCATAACATCTGGACGTTTTAACAACATGCGGGCAATCGCAATGCGCTGTTTCTCGCCACCAGATAATTTTAATCCGCGCTCACCAACCAGAGTATCTAAACCTTCAGGACAAAGCGTTAATAACCCATCGAGGCTCGCCATACGTACAACCTCTAGCAATTCAGCCTCAGTTGCTTCAGGCCGCGCATAGAGCAAGTTGTAGCGTAAGGTATCATTAAATAACACCGTATCTTGGGGCACGATGCCCAGTCGTTCGCGCAGAGATTGTTGCGCTACATTACGAATATTTTGACCGTCAATAAAGATGCCGCCGTCTTGCGGATCATAAAAGCGAAATAGCAGTTTAGTGATGGTGGATTTACCGGCGCCACTCGCGCCAACTAGGGCTAAGGTTGTACCGGGTTCTAGGGTTAAATTCAGGCCTTTTAAGATAGTGCGCTCGCTCTTGTAGCCGAAATTAAGATTGCGCAGTTCAACCTTGCCTTCGATAATTTGAAAGACATCTTTGCCGCTATCAGCAACGGCAGTTTTCTCGTCAAGCAAATCTATCATACGTTCGATATTTGCCATCGATGCTTTAATTTCTCGATACACAAAACCCAAAAAGTTAAGCGGCAAAAACAACTGGAACATAAACGCATTAACAAGAGTAAAGTCACCCAGTGTCATCGTGCCTTCGATCACGTAGTAGGCTGCGAACATCAACATGGCTGCCATGGCCACACTAATCATTAACGCCTGACCACTATTTAGTGTGAATAAGGACAAACGATTCATCCGTCGTGCGCTTTCCCATTTAGCGAGTGATTCATCGTAAGCACTGGCTTCGCGCTCTTCTGCGGTAAAATATTTAACGGTCTCGTAATTTAATAAACTGTCTAGAGCGCGAGCATGGGTAGTCGAATCCATTTGATTCGCTTCTCGCACGTAGCGTGTGCGCCATTCGGTGACACGAATGGAATAAACCACATATAAGGTCACCGCCAACGCCGTAATAAAAGCAAATACGGGTGGGTAATTCGCTAATAAAATACCGACAACTAATAGCAGTTCTAGCAAGGTTGGCAAGATATTAAAGATTAAAAACCGCAATAAAAAACTGATGCCATTAACACCACGCTCGATGTCGCGCTGCAAGGCTCCCGTTTGCCTGTCAAGATGGAAAGCTAAGCTCAAATCATGCAAATGCCTAAACACTTTCAATGCCATACGACGCATAGCGCGTTCGGTTACCCGACCAAATAATAAATCCCGCACTTCTCCAGCAAATACCGTTAGAAATCGAGTTGCCCCATAGGCCATCAGCAAGGTTAATGGAAATGCCACCCACCAAGACACGGGCTCGCTCACCGCTTGTAAATGATCGACTTGATATTTCAATAGAAATGGCATGCCAACGCTAGCAAGCTTGGCAACGACAAGACACAACGCCGCTAACACCAAACGCCCGCGATACTCCATGAGATACGGCCACAAAATACTTAGCCAATACGCGGGGCGCAAACGCTCGGGAGCTTCCACCGGCGCATGTTGAAAACTTCTCATGGATGACTATCTCTGGTTCAGGTGATTTGCCATACTGGCGGCAATACAAAACGGGCTATTATCAGCTCGGTTAAGCAACACTACGAAGGCGAGCTTCATGCTCTGCCCTTGAGGATAAGGATCAAACGGTAGTGATTCAACGCATTTCCCGTCTTAAGGCCGCTTTACCTGAACTCACTGAGCTAGAACGCTTGATTGATGAGGGCCGTCAACACATGCGTATCCGTGTTCCTGTGCATATTCAACGCGCTGAAGATCATCTACCTTTCTATGTGATCGAAATGGGGTCAACCCGCAAAAATGCTCCTGTGCTGGCGTTAGTTGGCGGCGTACACGGGGTCGAGCGCATCGGTAGTCAAGTCATTTTAGCTTTTTTAAAGACGCTTATCCGTCGCCTGCGCTGGGATCCCGCCGCGATTGAACAATTACATCGTATTCGTTTGATAATCATTCCCATCGTTAACCCAGGTGGTATGGCGGACAACAGCCGTAGCAATCCTAATGGGGTTGACCTAATGCGCAACGCCCCAGTAGAAGCTCTGCAACGCACGCCTTTTTTAGTCGGGGGGCAGCGGATCAGCCCTAGATTACCTTGGTATCGTGGCGAGCGTGACAAACCAATGGAGCCGGAAAATCAGGCGCTCACAGATGCCATCCATCACGCCTTAAAAGACCAACCTTTTTGTATAAGCCTAGATTGTCACTCTGGCTTTGGTACCAAAGATCGCCTCTGGTTTCCCTATGCTAAGAGTGTCGACCCATGGCCAGGCATTGATAGCGCTCACGCCATGACCGAGTTATTCGAATACACCTACCCACACCACGACCTGTATTTATTCGAACCGCAGGCACACAGTTACACCACCAGCGGCGATATATGGGATTACCTATACGACGATTATCGAACCTCTCAACCTAACGGTTGCTATCTACCAATGACGTTAGAAATGGGGTCATGGTTGTGGGTAAAAAAGAACCCGCACCATCTGTTTCGCTACCACAACCTGTTCAATCCGATATTGCCGCATCGCCAGCAACGAATCTTACGTCGTCATTTAACATTTTTTGATTTCTTGATGTCGGCAACAGCAACAATGGCAAGCTGGGCACCAACGGATGCAATCACTCAGCAACATCATCACATGGCGGCGCTCACACGTTGGTATCCCGGACGTTAGGGTAGAAAGGGCTAGGTAAAATAAAGAACTTAGCAGCGCTAGTGTGATCTGACCTCCCGATCCGTTACACTGACGGCCTTATTTTATTGTGACCTAGGTCAGTAGCCTGAGATCTGAAGCTACTGCCACTTGATGAGAAAGCTGACCGAACCATGCCCCTATTCCGTGCATCTGCTGTCCATACCTTATTTGCCACTGCCGTTTTGACGATGACAGCGGCTTCAACCCATGCCGAGATCAACGCCGACCTAGGTCTGACATCGGAATATGTCCGTGATGGTATCAGTCAAAGTAGTGGCAATACTGCCATTCAGGCCGGTGCAACAGCAACAAGCAATACTGGTTTTTACGGCGGTATTTGGGGCAGCCAAGTGGATCGCGATAACGACAACGTAGAAGCAGAGTTCGATGCCTTTGGTGGCCTTTACATGCCTCTTAGCGGACGCTTCGCCGTTGACTTAGGCGCTACTCGCTATACCTTTCATGGCGACATGAATCGAGATGGTGATCATTACAATGAAGCCTTTGCTCGCATCCTATTCAAGGATGCATTAACGCTTGGCACGCGCTATTCGGATGCTTATATGGGCAGTGATTATGCTCATCGTTCGCTAGAGCTGGGTTATACCATTACTCGTGGCACCTTCTCTATTGAGTTATTTACTGCCCAACATCGTTATCTAGAGATTGATGACGATGTTAACTATGGTTCTAAACATCAAGATGATTACTGGCAATTCCGCGTTGGTGTTGGTCGCACGTACAATAAATGGGATTACCGTTTTGCCCTTGATCGCACAAACTTAGGCAGAGATTACGACGCTGGTACAAGCATTCAACTCAGCCTTCATCGCTACTTTAATATCTGGTAAAACCATGCCAGAGACGCTATTGCCACCAGTGGTTATGTTGCGAGGATTGATTCGCAGCAATTTCCATTGGGGAGATTTCCCAGAACGATTAGCACCTTGGTGCACGAATATTATTCAACCTGAAATCCCAGGCAATGGCTTTCGTTGTGATGAAAAAACGCCTACTAGCATTCACGCTTTAATGGAAGACGTACGCCAACAAGTTCACTCACAACATAGCGGAGCCGTGATTATTATTGCGGTTTCTATGGGTGCCATGATTGCAATGGAATGGGCACGTTGCTATCCCGCTGAGATCGCTGCTATGCATCTGATGAATACCAGTTTGGCGAATATGTCGTTGCCTTGGCAGCGTATGCAGGCACCAGCTCTACTAGCGTTAATTACCCAGGTAACCAATCGTGACCAGCTCGAAAGCGCCATCATGCGCTGGACGATGAATTTGGCCGACCGCAAAACGCTGGAAGAACGCTGGCTCACCTTCAATCGCGAACACCCTCTCTATTGGAAAAACGGTATTGCACAGATATGGGCTGCCAGCCGTTATCGCGGTCCACTCACGGCGCCCATAAGGCAGGTTTGGTTTTACAACGCGAACAAGGATCGACTGGTAAAAGCTGCCTGTACCGCACGCATTGCAAAAAAATGGCACAAACCTCTTGATACACATCCAAGCGCTGGTCACGATCTTCCCATGGATGCTGGTGACTGGTTAGCCAACTTAATCGGCCCACGCTTAAATTTATCGGCTTAATCGCTCGCCATCCAAGGTATGCACGGCATAAATTCGCCTTGGCATAGCGTAGGAAACGCATCTGACATCATATTGAACACTGGCTTAGTATTGTAGTCACGCGGGAAACGAACATCGCCCGACGGCATTATTTCGGTAGGAAAACTATGGATATGGCGATAAAACCCCAACAAGGTTTGGTTCTCAAATACCAATAGCGTTAAATACTGATGATAGGCCTCACCGCGCACTCGCTCCAAACCAATCAAAGTGCGTTCGCCATGACGACCAAAAAAGTAAAATGACATTACTTTATCGTTTACGTGATCATCCAGTAGTGGCGAATGAGTACGGACGAGAAAGGCTTCAGTCCATTCAGGCGTAACCGCAAGAATCGGCGCAACTGGCGAGTCCTGTTGACCCTGCTCTGTATCGGTATTAGCAAAGACAAAAAGAGGGGAATTTAACAAGCTACCAAACAGACCAATCATTATTATTTTTTTGATCGTCATGTATCCATGTACTCGTATCAAATCATCTTTCTCACGCGGCAAAATTGACACCGCGCATTCTCATTTGCCCATCAAATCTATGGCTGAGTAAGTTCGAGCTTCATACCTAAGTACTTTTCTAAATCGGGCAGTACAAAGGCATCGTCTTCAGATACCAAGCTAATAGAAACACCCATGGCACCTGCACGGCCAGTACGGCCAATACGGTGAACATAATCTTCAGGATCTTCTGGCAAGGTGTAATTGATCACATGGCTAACGCCATCAACGTGAATACCACGACCGGCAACATCGGTTGCCACCAAAATATTCACATGTCCATCACGAAAGCGTTCGAGCGTGCGTACGCGTTTTTGCTGCGCAACTTCACCGGACAAGAGCACAGATACATGGCCATGCTTATTCAGTTTGTCGCACAAGTTACGAGTTAAATCGCGACGGTTAGCAAAAATAATGCACCGCTCTGGCTTCTCTTCATTAAGCACCTGCTCAAGCACACGGTACTTGTCAGACTCTGCCACTAAGTAGCATTTTTGCACCACACGATCGGTCGTTACCTGCTCAGGTTCAATCACGACTTGATGTGGATCTTTGGTCCACTGATCAATCAAAATACGAACATCGTAGTTGAACGTCGCAGAATACAGCAAGGTTTGACGCTCATCTTTGGGTGGCGTCGAACGCACAATTCGACGAACATCCGGTATAAAGCCCATATCTAGCATGCGATCAGCCTCGTCCAGCACCAACACTTCAATCTGATCGAGAAACACATCTTGGCTGCGCATAAAATCAATCAAGCGGCCCGGTGTAGCCACCAGAATATCGACCACTTCATCGCGCAAAACCTTGCGTTGTTGCTCGTAATCCATACCGCCAACGACAGTAAGAACATTCAGGCCGGTATACTTAGCCAAACCTTCAGCATCCTTACCAATTTGCATCACCAGCTCACGCGTTGGTGCAATAACCAAAGCACGCGGCTCACTGGCAAAACGCTCGACCGGTACATTGGTTAGCAAACGATTTAAAATGGTTAACAAAAACGCCGCCGACTTACCCGTTCCGGTTTGTGCTTGGCCAATGGTATCGCGACCGCGTAACGCCGCCGGTAAGCTCTCTGCCTGAATCGGCGTACAATAGCTGAAGCCGAGTTTATGAATGCCCTGCATCACAGAATCAGGAAGATCTAAATCGTGAAAACGCGTTTTGCCCTCTCCCGGCTCAACCTTAAACTGACTGATATCCCACGGAGCCTCAACGACCGCTTCAACTTGAGTGCGCTTGTGTTCATGCTTTTTGCGACCAGCAAGATGCTGAGAACTATTTGTCCTTGTTGTATTGTTAACCGGCTTGCTGCCTTTATGGGTAATCGATGTTTTCGCTGCGGCTGGCTTTTTAGTATCTGCCGTGCTTTTGGATTGTTGCTTCGGTGGCGTATTGTTCGCCTTACTCTTTCCCGAAACTGCTTTTAACAGTTTTTTTAACAAAGCCTGCTCCGCTCTATATTCGTTCTGGTGCAAACAGGTGCGCACCAAATTGTGAGTGTCGTTGATAATAATCTAACAGGGCGTTTTTTAATACGCCCGCCCGCGCCGGAAGGCCAGTTGCAAGGTAATCTAGCGCCTGTTTGACCACCGCAGTCCGAAAACGTGCAATACCAACGGCCACCGCCGCCGGATCACCATTCAAATTATCGCTACTGAGATAAAATGTACGCCCACACGCCTCGGATAAAATCCACTCAATAGCCTGTGGCTTTACCTCAACCTGTTCAAACTCACGCTGGCGCTCGGCACTGCGGCCATCAGGTTCATACCAATAACCAAAATCGACCAATAAACGACGCTGTTTTCCGGCGATACACCAATGGCTGATTTCGTGCAAGGCAGAAGCGTAAAAACCATGAGCGAAAATCAGGCGATGATAAGAACACTCGTCGTTCGCTGGCAAATATTCTGGCTCCGTGTCGCCAGCAATCAAGCGCGTATTTTCACTGTGTGCAAACAAACCATCAAACAATTCAATCAAATCGTGAATATCCAGTACTTGCGGCTCTTCTGCACAAGTACCACCTTCAGGCCTAAGGGTATCTAGTGGAACGCTGTTGTTTGCCATAGTAATAAATCGGTATCTTGCTGGTTCTTACTCAATGTTAAGTGCAAAATGCGGCGCGACAACTATGTTTAATCATCGCAACCTTTTCTGAATCACGGACATTAGCGGCATGACGTTTAAAGCTCAAGAAGTTAAAGCCATTATACGCCTGACTTTGCCCATTCTTGCGACTCAATTAGCACAAATTGGCATGGGTACTATTGATACCATTATGTCTGGTTATGTGAGCACTCGTGATCTTGCCGGTGTAGCAATCGGCACCGCTATTTGGATGCCTATATGGATGCTGCTGGCAGGTATATTAGTTGCATTATCTCCTATGGCTGCACAGATGAATGCCGCCCGTCAACGCGATGCTATGCCGCGGTTATTGGCAGCGGCCATCTATCTTGGATTGGTAGCGGGTATTATTGCAGGTATCGCAGTCGCAGCCATAGCCTACAGCCTACCTAGCATTATTGAAGACACCGCCACCGCCATCATTGCTCGCGATTACCTCTATTTTATTGCCTTAGGTATGCCTCCTTCTGGAATTTACTTGGCCTATCGTTTTTATGCCGAAGCGGTAAACCATGCCGTATTCCCAATGCGCATTATGCTGATTGCGCTATTGCTAAATATTCCACTCAATTATATTTTTGTCTACGGCGCACTGGGTATGCCAGAAATGGGCGGCCCAGGCTGTGGCGTGGGTAGCCTGCTCGTTATTCTATTTTTAATGGTGGCCAACGCATGGGATACACGCCAGCGTCGCATCACTAAAGAATTTCCACTCTGGGAACACGTATTTCATCCGAATAGGGAATACGTTAAAGATTTATTTCGTATCGGAATGCCCATTGGCATTGCCATCTTTTTTGAAGTAAGCCTATTTACCGTAATTGCCCTACTCATTACCGATTTAGGGCCCACTGTTGTTGCAGGGCATCAGGTAGCGCTGAATATTTCATCGCTGACATTTATGATTCCGCTTAGCGCTGGTATGGCGCTCACCGTTCGCGTTGGTCATCACCTTGGTAGCAAGGATATCATCGCGGCGCGAACCACAGCGTGGCTAGGACTAAAACTCAACCTCGGCTTAGCCCTGTTTAATGCTGCGATTATTGTATTAGCTGCGCGCTATATTGCCGGACTGTATTCTCCCGACCCGTTAGTGGTTGCTGTAGCGTCATCCTTGATGATTTATGCCGCCATCTTCCAAATATCAGATGCCGCGCAAATTGCCGCTGCCGGTGCTTTACGTGGCTATCGCGACACCCTTGCGGTGATGATGATTACCTTCGTCGCCTACTGGTTAATTGGTCTGACCTCAGGGTATTGGCTAGCCTACGGCGAAAACACACAACTGGGAGCTAAAGGCTTCTGGATGGGATTGGTTGTTGGCCTCACCTGCGCTGCACTTGCACTGTGCTGGCGCTTATATTTAATTAGCAATAGACCAGAAGTAATAAATACTAAAGAAAAAGCACTTAATAGCTAACAACTGACATAAACTGGCATAGTTGCCGCACAGAGTGGCTGTGGTGATGCTCTTGGATAAAGACGATTGCATGAAGATGTCTAGGCACACCGAATAAGCGCCGAATGGGGAGGCAGCACACGATGCAACCACAAGTAGAACACATGTTAGAAAAACTGAAGCACCTCTCACCCGACCGACTCGCGGAAGTAACAGCAAACACTGCACATGATTTTGGGGCGATAGCTACATCAAAATCTGGGTTATCAAACACCGGAATCCATGTATCAAAAAGCCTTCTTATCCGTCAACCTAAAACCCGATAAAGCAAACAGGAAAGAGTAGCACTTTGTTAGCGGGCGGGAAATAACCCAAAAACATCTGTCCACACGCTTGGAGAAGCAGCCGCATCTTTTAAGTGAAAAATAGATCAATGATTAAGCAATAATTATTATCAGGCTGAATATTCTGACAATAATTATAGGCAATGAATAAAAAAATCAGCCACGTTTATGTGAGTTTTTCTAAAAACGGCGGAAATTTAAGCAGGAAATGTCTATGGACAGTGTGGATAGGACATTGCAGATAAGAAATTGGTCGGGACGACAGGATTTGAACCTGCGACCCCTTGTCCCCCAGACAAGTGCGCTACCAGGCTGCGCTACGCCCCGACAATTACCTGCGAGCAGGTCGGGTAAGTATACTTAAGTGTCTGAAAAGGTGAAGTTTTTTGTGTGATTTTGAGGCGTTAATTAAAACCCTTTGAGCACGTCTTCTAATTCTTTGAGTTCGCGAATCATATTTTTGATGAGGGCTTTGTCCATCGCAACGGCGTTGGAGTCTCCGGCTTCGTCTAACCGCTGACGCGCACCGCCAATGGTGTAGCCATCTTGGTACAACAAGGCACGAATTTCGCGCACCATGATAACGTCTTGGCGTTGATAATAGCGACGATTACCTGCCCGCTTTACTGGGCTAAGCTGCGGAAATTCTTGTTCCCAATACCGTAAAACATGCGGTTTCACGTCACACAGTTCGCTTACTTCACCAATGGTAAAATAGCGTTTCGCTGGTATGGGAGGCAGTTCGTTATTGTGGCTGGGTTCCAGCATACGCTTCTACCCGCACTTTGAGCTTTTGCCCTGGTTTGAATGTGACGACGCGACGCGCTGAGATTGGTATCTCTTCGCCGGTTTTTGGATTGCGTCCTGGTCGTTGGCGTTTGTCGCGCAAATCGAAGTTGCCGAAACCCGACAACTTCACTTGCTCGTTGCGACTTAGGCTGTCGCGGATCTCATCAAAAAAGAGATCCACCATGTCCTTTGCCTCACGCTTGTTTAGACCAAGATCTTCGAACAATTTTTCTGCTAGTTCTGCTTTGGTCAGAGCGGTCATGCTAACCCCTTAGCGTAACTCCTAAACTCTCTTGTAAGTTCGCGAGTACGGATTGCACCGAATCGTTCACTTCTTCGTCAGTTAGAGTGCGCGAAGGATGCTGCCAGGTCAAGCCCAAAGCGAGACTTTTTCTATCAGGATCAATGCCTTTGCCCACATACACATCAAACAGGTTGAGCTTTGTGAGGTAATCCCCTGCCGCGGCTCGAATTGTGCTGAAAATTTGCTCCACTTGGATGGATTGCTCCGCCACAACGGCTAAATCACGGCGCATTTCTGGGAAGCGTGAGATATCGGCAAAGCGTGGTACAGATAGATCGCGAATGGCTTCAAGATCCAATTCAGCAACAAATACGGCTTGTTTAAGGCCTAGTTGCTTTTGTGTATTCGGGTGGATGGCTCCCACCCAACCAATAGCTTTGCCGTATTTCAGCACTTGCGCCGACTGGCCTGGGTGCAAGGCTGGATGCGACGCGGCAACAAATTGGTAGGCTTCGGTCTCACCACCACGTGCTAATAAGCTCACCAAATCGCCTTTTAAATCGTAAAAGTCGACTGGTGTTTCACCTTCAGTCCAGCTTTGGGTGAAACGTGTACCGGTAATCAGCATGGCCAATGTTGGTGTCTGCTGCAGACCGTCGGCGCTTGGCACAAAACGCAAACCAGTTTCGAACATGCGAACACGCGGTTGTTGGCGCTTGAGATTATAAGACGCGGCACTCACCAAACCGGCCCATAAGTTGGTACGCATGACGGACATTTCGGCTGAAATCGGGTTCATCAGAGCCAGTGCATTGTGCTCAGGGTCGAGGGCTTTTTGCAGTTCAGGTTCAACGAAGCTGTAGGTAATGGCTTCTTGGTAACCACGGGCAATCAATTGGCGACGCAGATCTTTAATCGGCATTTTAGTTTCTGGCACTTTGGCAAGCGGTGTTGCCGCTGCGGGAGTACGTACCGGCAAACGGTTATAGCCATAGATGCGGGCAATTTCTTCAATAAGATCGGGTTCAATCGCCATATCAAAACGATAGCTAGGAGCGGCAACGCTCCAACCTTCTGCGGTGGACGTCAATACCATGCCTAAACGCGTTAGCATGTCTTCGATATCCGCTTCTGGCAAGGTCAAGCTAAGCACTTGTTCAATACGCGACTTACGCAGCGTAATCGTTGCGGCAACCGGTAGGTCGGCTTCGCTGGTAACATCGGTGATTGGGCCGGGCTGGCCGCCACAGATATCCATAATTAGCTGAGTCGCACGCTCCATCGCGGAGCGAGCTAATTCAAAATCGACACCGCGCTCAAAACGATGCGATGAATCAGTATGCAAACCATAACCACGCGCCTTACCGGCAATGGTGATGCGGTTGAAAAACGCAGCTTCAAGCAACAGTGACTGGGTATCGCCACTCACACCTGAGAATTCGCCACCCATAATACCGGCAATGGCCAATGGCTTAGCATGGTCGGCGATCAATAACGTATCGCTGTTGAGTTCGATTTCTTGACCATCGAGCAAGGTTAGCTTTTCGCCCTGCTCAGCCATGCGCACGCGAATGCCGCCTTCAACTTTGTTTAAGTCGAACGCATGCATTGGCTGACCAAGTTCCAACAAGACATAGTTGGTGATATCGACCACGGCATCAATTGAGCGAATACCGCTACGGCGTAGTTTTTCAACCATCCACAACGGGGTTTCGGCATTAACGTTAATGCCTTGGATAATACGGCCCAAATAACGTGGGCAGGCGTCCGGTGCGAGCACTTGAACTTCGGGTGCTTGGCTAATAGACGGCGGAACGGTATTAATCACAGGACCATTCACTGGCACTTGGTTTAATACACCGACTTCACGCGCCATACCGGCAATGCTTAAACAATCGCCACGGTTAGGGGTGAGATCAACGTCGATAATGGCGTCGTCTAAACCTAAATAAACACGGATATCTTGACCAACGGGTGCTGAGTCTGGCAGCTCCATCAAGCCATCAGAACTTTCAGCCATGCCGAGTTCAGCTTCGGCACACAACATGCCGAATGACTCTACACCGCGCAGTTTGGCTTTTTTGATTTTAAAGCCGCCCGGAAGCTCTGCGCCGATTTTAGCGAAGGGAATTTTCAAACCTTTGCGCACGTTGGCGGCACCACATACAATCTGGAAGGTTTCGGTGCCATCGGTCACTTGGCATAAGCTTAACTTGTCGGCATCTGGATGCTGTTCACGGCTAACCACTTGACCAACCACAACGCCGGTAAATTGCCCGGCAACAGCTTCAAAACCATCAATTTCAAGACCCGCCATCGTTAGCTGATCTACTAGTTCTTGGGTACTGGCTGTTGGTTGTACCCATTCGCGTAACCATTGTTCGCTGAATTTCATCTGTGTAACCCTTTACCTAAATTGCTCTAATACGATGGGGTGAAAATTAACGGAACTGCTGCAAGAAGCGCAGATCGTTTTCGAAGAACAAGCGCAAATCGTTAACGCCGTAGCGCAACATCGCGAGTCGTTCTACACCCATACCAAAGGCAAATCCGGTGTATTCTTCAGGATCGATATTGACGTGGCGGAACACCTCAGGGTGAACCATGCCGCAACCACCCACTTCCAACCAACGACGCTGAGTGCCTTCTGGGGTTTCAATAACCCATTCGATATCAATCTCAGCCGATGGCTCAGTGAACGGGAAATACGAAGGACGTAGACGTATGGTTAGGTCTTTTTCAAAGAACACGCTCAAAAACTGCTGAATCGTGCCTTTTAGGTCGGCAAAGCTAATGCCTTTATCCACTAACAGGCCTTCCACTTGGTGGAACATGGGCGAGTGAGTTTGATCATAATCGCAGCGATACACACGACCCGGACAAATAATGCGGATTGGTGGCTCTTGCGATTCCATGGTGCGCACCTGCACCGGCGACGTATGCGTGCGCAGCAGTGTGGTGGCATCAAAATAGAAGGTATCGTGCATCGCCCGCGCAGGGTGATGAGATGGAATATTGAGTGCCTCAAAGTTATGGAAGTCGTCTTCCACTTCTGGGCCTTCCGCAAGGTGATAACCGGCATTACTGAAGAAAGCTTCAATACGCTCAAGGGTACGTGTTACTGGATGTAAGCTACCTTCCTGCACGGCACGGCCAGGTAAGGTGACATCGATGGTTTCAGACGCCAGTTTGGCATTAAGCGCGGCGGTTTCTAAAGCCAGCTTGCGCGCGTTAATTGCGTCTTGTACCTGATCCTTAGCAAGGTTAATGACAGCACCGATCTTAGGACGATCCTCTGGTGCGACGTTGCCTAGGTTTTTCATCAGGGAAGTAATTTCGCCCTTTTTGCCTAAGTACTGCACCCGCACTTGGTCTAGCGCAGCAACATCTTGTGCACTTTCTGTCGCAGCCAGCGCTTGTTGGGTCAGAGCCTCAAGGTTTTCCATCGTTGTTTTCCAGCGGTTGAGTTCGTTTTGACAAAAAAATAGGGGAATGCCTTAAAAAGCCACTCCCCTATTCCGCAGATACCACCGAAGTGGCATCAATTTTCGGTTATTAACCGATGAAATTACAGGCTGGACTTGGCTTTTTCAACCAAAGCCGCAAACGCTGCTTTTTCATTTACGGCTAAATCAGCCAGAACCTTACGGTCAATTTCAACAGTCGCTTTTTTCAAGCCATTGATGAACTTGCTGTAAGACAAGCCGTTAACACGTGCACCGGCGTTGATACGCGCGATCCACAGCTGACGGAACTGACGCTTACGCTGACGACGGTCACGATAAGCATACTGACCTGCTTTAATAACCGCTTGCTTAGCGACACGGAATACACGGCTACGAGCGCCATAGTAACCTTTAGCCTGCTTCAGAATTTTTTTGTGACGACGACGAGCGACAACACCACGTTTTACACGAGCCATAGTTTATCTCCTGAACAGACCAATTAAAGATTAGGAAGCATACGTGCAACCAGAGCTTTGTCTGATGCATGTACCTGAGTCATTCCGCGTAGGTGACGCTTACGCTTAGTGCTCTTCTTGGTCAGGATGTGACTACGGAACGCTTTACGGTGTTTGAAGCCGTTTGCGGTCTTTTTGAAGCGCTTCGCAGCGCCGCTCTTAGTTTTGATTTTAGGCATAAGTTACTCCAAAAGTTAGTGATGCGCACAGAAACTAAGACCCTGTACTACATCTGCCATATCAACAGAAACTCGCTGCACACATGTGCACTTATCTCTGTAATAGCTGGTAGAACGAACAAACCCCAGCCCGAAAGCTAGGGTATTGATCTTCATTTGCAGACCAGACTATTTCTTTTTGCTAGGGGCGATAACCATGATCATTTGGCGACCTTCCATCTTTGGATGTTGCTCTACAGTACCCATCGCTTCGAGATCTTTCTCAATGCGCTTCAAGAGCTCCATACCAATATGTTGGTGTGCCATTTCACGACCACGGAAACGTAGCGAAACTTTCGCTTTGTCGCCGCCTTCGAGGAAGCGAACCAAATTACGTAATTTAATTTGGTAATCGCCCTCTTCAGTTCCAGGACGGAATTTCATTTCCTTAATCTGAACCTGATGCTGTTTCTTTTTGGCTTCGGCTTTCTGCTTTTTCTCTTCGTAAAGCTTTTTACCGAAATCCATGATCTTACAGACAATTGGGTCACCGTCTGAGATCTGTACTAGATCCAGTGCGGCTTCTTGTGCGGCCTGCAGTGCTTCTTCGATAGTGACGACGCCAATCTGCTCGCCATCCGCTCCAATCAACCGGCACTCTGTGGCACGGATTTGATCGTTTATCGCGGCTCTATCGTTACGGCCGCCCTTTCTGTTATCACGTCTGATGATCTAATTCTCCATTCCAAACCGCCCGCGCTGCGCGATGCTGTCATTCAGTATCTCAACGAATGCATCAATGCTCATCACGCCAAGGTCTTCACCTTTACGTGTACGCACAGCAACAGTGTCTGTTTCTACTTCTTTATCCCCTACCACAAGCAGGTAAGGTACCTTGTGTAAAGTGTGCTCGCGGATTTTAAAGCCGATCTTCTCGTTTCTCAAGTCCGCATTAGCCCTGAAGCCAACTGATTTGAGTTTTTGCGCAAGATTTTGACAATACTCACCCTGATTATCGGTAATGTTCAAAATTGACACTTGTTGAGGTGCCAACCATGGCGGCATCGCACCAGCATAATGTTCAATTAAGATACCAACGAATCGCTCGAACGAGCCTAGAATAGCACGATGTAGCATCACAGGCGTCTTACGCTCGCCATCTTCATCAACAAATTGTGCGCTTAAGCGTTCTGGCAACATAAAATCGAGCTGGATAGTACCACATTGCCACACACGACCAATGCAATCACGTAGTGAGAATTCAATCTTAGGGCCGTAGAAGGCACCTTCACCTGGCTGCAATTCCCACGTCAAGCCAGCTTCATTTAAAGCGTCTTCAAGCGCAGACTCCGCTTGATCCCAAAGCGCCTCATCACCGATACGTCCTTCTGGACGAGTCGATAACTTCATCTCCACATCATCGAAACCAAAATCTTTGTATACACCAAGCGTCAACTTAATAAAGTCGGCGGCTTCTTTGCGAATTTGGTTTTCCGCACAAAAGATATGCGCATCATCTTGAGTAAAACCACGCACGCGCATAATACCGTGCAATGCGCCTGAAGGTTCATTGCGGTGGCAGCAACCAAACTCCGCCAAACGCATTGGCAGATCACGGTAGCTCTTCAGACCTTGGTTAAATACCTGAATATGGCATGGGCAGTTCATCGGTTTCACCGCATAGGTGCGCTTTTCTGATTCAGTTACGAACATCGCATCTGAATAGTGCTCCCAGTGGCCAGACTTTTCCCACAACACACGATCAACAACTTGCGGCGTCTTAATTTCAAGATAACCGGCATCGTTTTGCACTTTACGCATGTACTGTTCGAGTACTTGGTAGATTATCCAACCGTTGGGATGCCAAAACACCATACCCGGTGCTTCTTCTTGCAAGTGGAATAAATCCAGTTGCTTCGCCAGTTTTCGGTGATCGCGTTTTTCTGCTTCTTCTAAGCGAATGAGATACGCCTTCATCTCTTTTTTGTCGTTCCACGCAGTACCATAGATACGCTGAAGCTGCGCGTTTTTGGCATCGCCGCGCCAGTAGGCACCCGACACTCGCTGCAACTTAAAGATACGCATCACGCGAGTGCTTGGTACATGCGGACCACGACACATATCGGTGTATTCTTCATGATGATACAGGCCAACGGTGGTTTCGCCCTTCTCAATCAAGTCGTCAATCAACTCAACTTTGTAGTCTTCACCACGATCAGCGAATATCTGACGCGCTTCTTTAATAGGCGTCATCTTCTTAACGACGTCATAGTCGGTTTTGATCAACTCACCGATACGTTTTTCGATGGCAGCAAGATCTTCCGGTGTAAACGGACGTTCATAATCAATGTCGTAATAAAAACCGTTTTCAATCACAGGTCCAATGGCCATCTTTGCCGTTGGATACAACTGCTTGACCGCATGACCAACCAAGTGTGCAAAAGAGTGACGAATAACTTCTAAACCTTCTTGATCACGACCGGTGATCAAGGTGACGTTGGCGTCTTCTGAGATCAGTTCACACGCATCAACCAGCTCGCCATTGATCCGGCCACACACCGTCGCTTTCGCTAAACCGGGGCCAATATCTTCGGCAACTTGCATCAGAGTTACTGGATTTTCGAAACTACGTTGGGAACCATCAGGAAGGGTAATAACAGGCATATCGACCTCGTCAGTGGTGGCCCCCACGACAGGCCACATGAAAATAAAAGAGGCGGTACTTTATCCTTGTCGGTCGCAAGTGTAAACCTACTCAATTGGCAAAATGGCCTAGCCGCATCACACCCAATCCACTAACAAGCCAAACAAGTAGCGTATATGGTCTAATTCGGAGTAGCGATATTACTCGCTGATTACATTTCAAATCTGAACGTTACAAGATAAAGTGGCTCCAGCTCAGTGCTGTCACTAGTATAAAAAAGCTCCTCGATCAAAATAATGAACGCAAAAAAACCGACAGCATTAGCTAAAAAGAGTAGTAATTTATGCAATTCCCTAATAGTAAACCTGGCAATAATCCCCCCCTTAAAAATGCATCGGACGCACTAATATCAATTCTTATTTTAGCAATTTCTAGCCTACTATTAGTTGGCTGCGGTGGGGCTGGGGCCGAGCCTATTAATTTAAATCCCTCAACAAATTCCAACAACACGAACATCGATAACACGAATACCAGATACGCTAGCAGTACCGACACATCACTTACTAACTCAGT